>Ga0247815_10001588_pt1 | contig 17318 bp, 13 predicted proteins | sample UWRJL194509B1_FD_181014 | JGI IMG/M metagenome (GOLD analysis project Ga0247815, IMG submission 181014) | Plant litter microbial communities from Arlington Agricultural Research Station in Wisconsin, United States - UWRJ-L194-509B-1 | ecosystem: Environmental > Terrestrial > Plant litter >...
CTGCATGCGGACCAAACACGGGAAAAATGCTGAATTTTCAAAATGCTGTCCGAACGCACACTTAATATTGTCAGTTTGATTAAGGTGATATGGTGTTTCTAAAGTAATATTTTTTTTAAATTCTCTGAAGAGGAATATTTTATGAATCAATTAATATGATAACTTTGATCACACGCTATACAATTTAGGCAAATGATTCATATGAAGAAAGCAATACTTTCAATTTTACTACTGCTGGTTACAACAGCATCATTTTCGCAGGGTATGTTAAACCTTTTCGGCCGTGCTAATGATTTTTTTCAGTTGATGGAGCAGCAAAAGTTTACAGAAGCACACAATAGCTTCGACTCAACACTAAAAGCAAAAGTTCCCATACCTGAACTGCAGAAGTTATGGGGAGAACTGGATAAAAGATATGGTAAATTTGAATCTGCAGCGGCTGTACAGGGCAAAGCGCAGGGAGAATATTTCGCGGTAACTGTAGATGCGAAATTTGTAAATGACACTCAATCCTTCATCCTTGCTTTTAATAAAGCTGAGAAAATGGTGGGTTTCTTTCTTAAACCACGTTCTACCGCTGCAGCATATTTGAATCCCGCATACGCAGATACTACCTTATATACTGAAAAAGAAATTTATATAAAAACGCCAGGGCATAGTTTGGTTGGCATATTGACCACACCAAAAAAGCTGACGAACTTTCCAATTGTCGTAATGGTCCACGGTTCGGGCCCGGCAGATATGGATGAGACTGTAGGACCTAATAAACCACTAAAAGACCTGGCTGCAGGTTTTGCTGCAAAAGGTGTTGCCAGCATCCGTTATGTAAAAAGGACCTTGATTTATTCGGGCGAATTTGCTGGTGTCTTTACTGTTAAAGAAGAAGTGCTGGACGATGCCTTAGCTGCAGTTGCCCTTGCGGAAACCACACCTGGTATAGATAAAAAGCAGATTTACCTTTTGGGCCATAGCCTTGGCGGCATGCTTGCACCTAGAATTGCAAGCCTTGCACCAAACCTCAGGGGCATTATTTTGGCGGAAGCCCCGGCCAGAAAATTTGCAGACTTGATGGTAGAACAGAATAAATATATGTTTAACCTCGCTAAAGACACAACACAAGCTGGCAAAAAACAACTTGCAGGCGTGATCACTGAACTGGACAGGACAAGGATTACACAGGCCGGAACAATGAAACCCGACTCTAATATTATTGGTATTCCTGTATCATATTGGGTAGACCTGAATAACTATAACCAGGTGGAGACAGCAAAGAAGATTGGCAGACAGCGTATTCTGGTGATCCAGGGCGGAAATGATTTTCAGGTCTCTGAGGAAGATTTCAACCTCTGGAAAACAGCAATTGGGCAGAAAAATAATGTGACCTTGAAGCTCTATCCGGATTTAAACCATTTGATGAGTTCGCAATTGGAAAAAGGTTCGCCAGCACAATATCAGCTTCCATCTAGTGTTTCAGAGACAATGATTAATGATGTTGTGGCCTGGATCAAAGAGAAGTAAACCTGGTTGATCATCAATATCATGTAAAAATAGTACACAAAATGAGGGGCGACCCTCATTTTTTTTTAATTTGTTCCAATGGCAAAATTTAAAGCATTACTTTTCGATTTAGACGGTACCCTTGTTGATTCTGAGCACTTTCATTTTAATACCTGGAATGAGCTGCTGGCAGAATCCAGTATACAATTAGACTATTCAGATTTCCTGAAAAACTATGCAGGCATCCCTTTACCCGGAAACGCAGCACGCCTCAAAGAACTTTACGCAATTGAATCACCGCTGGAAACTCTGATATCAAGGAAAGAGGACCTGACTGTAGAGCGCTTGAAAACAAGTGTGATTGACCTGATGCCGCATGTTCAGGATACGCTTGACTTTTTTGTAAGTAAAGGAATAAAAATGGCTTTGGTTACGGCAAGTAAACGTCCGGACGTGGATGAAATGTTCAAAAAAAATGGCCTCGACAAATATTTCAGTCTTTTGATAACGCGAAGTGATGTAGTAAATAGTAAACCTGATCCGGAATCATATAACCTTGCAGTAGAAAGGCTGGGACTTGAGAAGTCAGATTGTCTGGTTTTTGAAGATACCCTGAACGGGCTTCGTGCCGCAAAGGCAGCCGGATTAACTTGTTTTGCCATCCAGGCAAATACTGAAGACCATATTAAATTGGCTGCTGCAGACCAGATTTTCCTTGATTTCCTTGCTGTAAAAGAATTTTTAGTAGCTAACGAAATGATATAATCCGGTGAACCCGGTAAAAAAGAACGGGCATAAACTTATAGCTTATGCCCGTAATCTAAATTAACGCTCTCCATATAAAGACGCGTATTTAAATGATTTATTGTATGCTACCTGATTATTTTTTCAAACTTTCAAGGTAGTTGGTTAAAATGCTCTTCAGGTACAGTTCTGGTTTAGGCATGGTAATGATAGCACCCGGCTCTTTGTCCTGCGACTGTTTGATGTAATTTGCTTTTATTTTTCCCCAGTCTTTTGAATATAACTGAATAAAAGTATCTACAAACTGTTTATCGGTATAATTTTCAGGAAGCTTACTTAACACAACTTCAATTTTCTCTTCTTTTCTATGTAATACAGCCATGGTAATCTTATTTGCTTTCACACCAAAGCTACAAACTAATTTGTTTACCTAAACTTTTATCTTTTTCAATTGTTGATTTAGTTAGCCAGAGGGAATTATTTCATTTTATCATAACTATCATAAGATATGGCAGATCAATTGAATAGGGGGGGATTGTTTGTTTTCTTCATTGAGTGTTTACAGGATTTGTACAGTGCTGAAAAGAAAATTGTTAAATGCGCAGCCGCACTATCGATAGCGGCCTTTACCGAAGAACTACAAAATGCATTGTGTGATCAATCACATGTAGCTGAGACGCATGTAGAACGTTTAGAAACGGTTTTTAAACTCTTATCTGAGAAACCAGGTGATGGTAAATGCAAAATTATTGAAACCCTAAACGAAAAATCAGCAGAAATAATCAAAACTGTGGAAACCGGCACAGCGTTGCGTGATGCGGCAATTATTTACGCCGTACAACTGATTGCCCATTACAAAATTTCCAGTTATGGCAGCCTGATTTCCCTGCTGGAAGAAATGGAAAACGACAGTGCCCAGGTGTTGTTGGAAAAGTGCCTGTCAGATGAAAAACATGCCGATGCACATTTGACACATATCGCTACACAATTCATTAACCCTGCTGCCAAACAGGAAGGCGACTAAACAGGTACCAACTTAATAACTGCTTTTTTTAGATCTTTTTTCCAGTATATAAGTACGCCATAAATTAGTTTTGGTTTCGGCGATGTTGACTTTGGCCGTAATGACTAAACAATTGTTAGACTCGGGTGTTGGTAGCCAGATGGTAAATTATTATTCAGGAACAAGCGGTTTGCTCTTGCCGGTGCGCAACAAAGAGTTTTATCCGCCAGAATTCCGCGACAAAAGCAGACTTCATTTTTACGGTTCGTTATTTAACAGTATTGAAATTAACAGTTCATTTTATAAAGTGCCTATGCCCTCAACCGTTGAAAAATGGGCCGCTGATGTACCTGATGATTTTAAGTTTACCTATAAGTTATCCCGCGAAATTACACATAATAAAGGTCTGGCCTTTGATCCCACTGCGGTAGTCAAATTTATGGAAGTAATTTCCTTTGCTGGCAAAAAAAAAGGCAGCCTGCTGGTACAGGTGCCTCCGAGCGTCAAAAATGTACATCGTGGGCAGATGGGATTTTTGCTGAAGACCATACGTGATGCAGATCCTGATGAAACCTGGGATATCGCAATTGAATTCCGTGATAACTGTTGGTACGAAGAAACTACTATGGAACTGCTTAACGAACTCAAAATGGGATTGGTGATTCATGACAAACTGAGTACCGCAAGCGGAATGCTTGATACAGGTGTGGATTTTGTTTACGTTCGCTTTCATGGCCCCAATGGCAATTATAGAGGCAGATATGAAGAAGATTTTCTGTACGAATATGGCTCCTATGTAAATGAATGGGTGGCCGACGGAAAAACTGTTTATACCTATTTCAATAACACTATGGGGGATGCGATTGAAAACCTGGTTACACTGAGAGATATGGTGCAACCAGGTTAATTCATTTCGCTCCAAAGTTCATGGCAACCCAATCTTTATTATACAATGCTTTTTTTTGCTGGTTCCAGGCTACCAGTACGGTATCTAGTCCCTTCTTAAGGCAGCGCAGGGTTTTCAAACGGTTGATATTCATTTTGCGGTTGCGTACCACTTCTTCGTACATCAGCTGGTTTTCTTCATTATAAAACTGTACAGTGGTTACATTTTTTAAATTTACGTTGGATACCAGAACCCAATAGCCATTTTTTGGCACACAGGCCGACCGTGTTTGCGCAGTAGTTGTTAATGAAGACAATTGTAACAAGCCAATTGTGGCGGTCAGGAGAATAAAATAAGTCTTTTTCATGATTTTTGGTGTTTGATGCTTGATTTTATTTGCATAATCAAATATAAACACGCACATAATCAGTTTTTTGACAAGTAGACCGGACGCTTCAACAGGACGTTATAAAATAGCTTTTGCTATATAAATTCGTTTAGTCGTCGACAAAGGGAATTAGTGTCATTTTTATCTGCATCGGTCTATTAACCAAATTGTTGTGTGAAATTTATAGATGGGTTTTGTATCTTTAAGTAAAGTAAGCCGTTATGCAGTCCTTACCATTCATTTTCTCGGCAGAACCAAAATGGAGAATACGGCGGCACCTGGTATTTTGGCTGTCGTGGTTTGTTTTTCAGGCGCTGATTTATTCTTTTTCGCCTTCACCGGTACTGCAGAAACAAAACTTCCTCGTACGTCTCAGTATGACTGCGCCGGAAAGTCTGATTTATATGGTTCCACATTTGTTTGCGGCCTATTCACTGATGTATATTGTAGTACCGCGCCTGGTGATCAATGGCCTGTATATTAAAGCGCTGGAGATATCGGTGATCATCTTTCTTATAACCGCTGTCTTATCTGCCGGTTTATCTATGACAGTTATAGAACACTTGCGACAGGTAAATGTCAGACCCATGTTACCTACCGGAATGATGACTAGCCCTACACCTCTATATATTCAGTTGGGCCAATCCCTCATGGCAGGTCTGCGTGGAGGGATCACCATCGGCGGGCTTGCTGCAGCGATCAAGCTCATGAAATGTTTTTACGAGCGGCAGCAGGCAGCGCTCAGGTTGGAAAAGGAGAGGGCACGAACAGAATTACAAATGCTGAAAGCACAACTCCACCCTCATTTTTTGTTCAATACATTAAATAATATATATAGTTATACGCAAGAAGTATCAGTAATAGCCTCAAATATGATTTATGGCTTATCAGAGTTGCTGCGTTATATGTTATATGAGTGTAACCAGCCATTTGTGCCACTTAATAAAGAACTAAAAATGATTGCAGATTATATTGCGCTCGAAAAAGTACGGTATGATGAACATCTTGACCTTTCAGTAAATATGCCTGCAGATAGCGGACAGGTGAGGATTGCACCTTTATTACTGCTTCCGTTGGTTGAAAATTGCTTTAAACATGGCGCCAGCAAGATGGTGCTTAATCCCTGGATAAGTATTAATGTAACATTAAATGACACGATTTTGAGTATGAAACTGGTCAATGGAAAAGCGTCCGGTTCGGGTCCATCGCAACTAGGCATTGGAACAGCAAATACACAAAAAAGACTTGAACTGATTTATGCAGGACGGTACGAATTCCAGGCCGTTGACGAGGGCGATATGTATATTGTAAATTTAAAGTTGTGGCTTGACCAGGCTAAGCCGGAAACAGAAACTAAAGATATTACAGATGAAACCAGAAAAGATTTTCAGTTGTCTGATAGTTGATGATGAACCTCCTGCAAGGGAAATTCTGAAAAGATACATACAACAGGTACCGATATTGAGACTTGCTGATGAGTGCAGCAATGCACTCCAGGCGTTAACATCTTTGCAAACCAAAACTGTAGATTTGCTTTTCCTTGACGTACAGATGCCACAAGTAACAGGTCTGGAGTTGATCAGATCATTAAAATCACCCCCGGCAGTTATACTGACAACAGCGTTTGAACAGTATGCCCTGGAAGCATTTGATCTTGATGTCACCGATTACCTGCTGAAACCGATACAATTTGACAGATTTTTAAAGGCAATGATGAAAGCACTGCCTAGGGAAGCACCCGCTTATCAGGGAACCGAAACTCCTGAAATAAGTATTTCTAATCAGACTTTCCTCTATTTCAGGGCAGACCGTAAAATGGTGAAGGTGCTCATCAACGATATATTGTACATTGAAAGTTTAAAAGATTATGTAAAAATATATACGGAAAAAGGCATGGTAGTGACCAAGTATGCCATCACTGCCCTGGAGGTAATGCTGCCCGAAGATATGTTTGTGCGTGCGCACAGGTCGTTCATTGTATCACTGAATAAGGTTACTTCGTTTACGCCCGACATGATAGAAATTGGTAACACCCAGATACCGGTGGGCAAACTTTATAAACAGCACCTTTTCAAAATGATGAATTCAACAATTTAAATATAGGTTTTGACTGTCCGGTAACGTTCAGAATGTGTTTGAAAATGAACACTGAGATTCTATTTTTATTTCATTATATATTGTGAATGATTGAATAGGGCGGTTCCGCTTGCACGGCATCAAATTGGCTGCTGAAAATAATTGACCGCAAAAAGCGGAACAGGTGTTTTTTCAGGCAACGATTATGTTAGGACTTCATTTATTGTTGATTTTTAGGAATTTTAAAAGATTTAAGATCTCTTTCTTTATAAACCTTATTGGTTTGTCTACAGGACTTGCCTGTTTTTTATTGATTTATCTGTGGGTCACAGATGAGGTCCGTGTAAACACCTATCATAAAAATAGGGACCGCTTTTACCAGGTAATGCGGAACGAACCCTACGGTCACACTATGCGAACTGAAGCGTTCACACCAGGACCGCTGGCCGGGGCGATTGCCACTGAAATACCTGATGTGGAAGCTGCAACAGTGGTTGTTCCTCCTCTGCCTGCTTACAGAGGCATTATCACGGCAGGGAACAGCACTGCTTTCGCTCTTCCACAGTTTGTAGGAGATGATTTTTTTAAGTTATTTACCTGCCATTTTGTTCAGGGAAACAAGTTTTTAGCTTTGCCTGGAAAAAAATCGGTCTGTATTTCTGATGAACTGTCGGCTAACCTGTTTCATACTACTACTGCCAGTGTGATTGGTAGGATAGTTAAGTTTGAGAATGATGATCTTAAGGGTTCTTATATTATTTCTGGCGTCTTCAGGAAGCAACCTTCGTCAACTGAGGATTATGATATATTGTTTAGCTATAATTTATATAAAAGTATACGGCCAGAGATCGATGATTGGTCAAATGGTGGCCCTTCCACGTTTGTATTAGTTAAAAAGGGCACCAATATCGTGCAGCTTGACCGTCATTTGACTGCGCTGCTTAAAAGAAAGCGCAGTTCTGCAGATGAAACACTTTTTGTACAGAAATATTCAGAAAGGTACCTATACGGTACATACGAAAATGGAGTGCCTGCCGGCGGCAGGATTTTCTACGTAAAGCTGTTTTCCCTCGTCGCCTTGCTTATTCTTGGAATAGCATGTATCAATTTTATGAATCTGTCAACCGCCAAAGCATCTGGAAGAATGAAGGAAGCAGGTATCAAAAAAGTAATGGGGGCAGGCAGGGGAGCTTTGGTGCTGCAGTATATGATAGAATCGTTACTACTCACTACTTTGTCGTTGTTTCTGGCGCTGCTAATGGTGGAACTGATGCTTCCTCAATTCAACCAGATCACAGGTAAAGGATTGATTTTGCATTTTGACTTACAATTAATAGTGGTATTGCTTTGTATTACCTTGTTTACCGGATTTTTTGCAGGCCTCTACCCGGCTTTGTATCTTTCCGCATTTAATCCTGCTGAATCGTTAAAGGGAAGACTACCAGATACGGCCCTGGAGCTGCTGATCAGGAATGGTTTGGTAGTCTTCCAATTTGTAATATCGGTGGTACTGATCATCTCTGTATTGGTAATTTATAAACAGGTACAATTTATCCAGACCAAAGATCCTGGTTATGAAAAGGATAATATTATTTCTTTTTCCCGGACAGGGAAACTGGAAGGTGATTATGCTGCGTTTGTGTCAGAACTTAAAAAAATGCCCGATGTAGTAAATGCATCCTATATGTATGGGCGGCTTGCAGGTGGCGTGAGTTCCCGGACCGGGGGATTTTTATGGGAAAGGCAAAGCAATGCTGAGCGGCAGACCCGTTTTGGCTATCTGGACGTAGACTATGATTTAATTGAAACACTTGGACTAAAAATTAAAGAAGGACGCAGTTTCTCCAGGAAGTTTGGAGCGGACAGTACGGCTATTATTTTTAATGAAACAGCAATTAAAGCTATGGGAATTAAGGATCCTATAGGAAAAAGGGTGATGTTTTATGGCAAGAGACAAATCATTGGCATAGTAAAGGATTTTCATTTTGAATCGCTTGGTCAACCTGTAAAACCATTCTTTTTTAAGATTGACGAAGAAAAGGGCGGCAACATCCTGGTTAAAATAAAGGCTGGGAAAGAACACAAAGCAATTGCAGAAATCGAAAAGCTGTACAAAGAATTTAACGGTTATCTACCTTTTGAGTATAAATTCCTGGATCAGGATTACCAGGAACAATATGTTTCTGAAAGCAGGACGGCTATGTTATCCAGTTATTTTGCGGGCATTGCCATTCTTATCTCTTGTCTGGGTTTATTTGGTTTGGCCAGCTTTATGGTTGAAAGGAAAGCCAAAGAAATAGCTATCAGAAAAACGCTTGGCTGCGATCAACTGGGCATTTTATATCTCCTGTCGGCACATTTTGTGAAAATTGTAGGCATTGCTATCCTCATCGCTTTCCCGTTGGGTTACGTGCTGACCAGGGATTGGCTGGACAGCTTCGCTTATAAGACACCATTGGAATGGTGGTATTTTGCAGGTGCTGGCATAATTGCTTTCCTGATGACGGGCATCGCTATAGGATCACAGCTGGTTAAAGTTTCGAGAATTAATCCTGCCCTTATTCTAAAAGATTAACACTGCCTGAAGTCCCATATTTACAATGATTTCTACCAGGAATTTCGCCTGTGTACGAGAAGTGTTGTTTTTTTTTATTTGTAAAACTCTATTGAAAATTACCTGTTACGGCTTGTGAATTATCACAATTATAAGCCCTTAGCGGCTTTTTTGATGATGTTTTTCATATAAAGAAAACACGAGACGATGACTTTTAAAAACTTACCAGGAAAACCTTATCCTCTTGGCGCCACATGGGACGGCAAAGGCGTAAATTTTTCACTATACTCTGAAAATGCTACAGCCGTTGAACTCTGCCTGTTTGAACCGGGTAATGGCGACAAGGAATCACAGAAATTTAATATTACTGAACATACCGATCTTACATGGCATATCTATCTGGAAGGGATAAAACCAGGACAATTATATGGGTATCGTGTACATGGGCCATACGACCCTGAAAATGGACACAGGTTTAACCCAAATAAATTAGTGATAGACCCTTATGCAAAATCAATTGCCGGAACTATCAAATGGGACGATGCTGTATTTGGTTATGTAGTTGGAAATGAAAATGAGGATCTAAGTTTTAGCGACGCTGATAGTGCTGCCTACATTCCTAAAGCTGTAGTTATAGATAACAGTTTTGACTGGGAAGGCGATAAACGGCCTGATATTTCATACGACGATACAGTAATTTATGAAGCGCATGTAAAGGGATTGACCAAACTGCATCCCGACATTCCGGAAAAAATGCGTGGTACCTATGCAGCAGTTGGGCATGAAGTAACTATAGCACACTTGAAAAGACTGGGTGTTACAGCTATCGAGCTGATGCCAGTGCACGACTTTCTATCAGACAGGACGCTGCAGGATAAAGGACTTACAAATTACTGGGGCTATAACACCATGGGTTTTTTTGCACCTGATGCCCGCTACGCATGTACAGGAAAACTGGGACAGCAATTGAATGAGTTCAAAACGATGGTTAAAAATCTGCATAAAGGTGGTATTGAAGTTATTCTTGATGTTGTGTATAACCATACCGGTGAAGGGAACCAAATGGGTCCAACACTTTCCTTCAAAGGGATTGACAATGCCTCCTATTATCGCTTAACTGACGATAAACGGTATTATATGGATTATACCGGCACTGGTAACACCTTGAATGCCAATCTGCCCAGTGTTTTACGTTTAATGATGGACAGTCTGCGGTACTGGATAACCGAGATGGGAATTGACGGATTTAGGTTTGATCTGGCCGCTACGCTGGCAAGGGAACTGCATGAGGTAAACAGGCTGAGCGCATTTTTTGATATTATCCACCAGGACCCGATAATATCTCAGGTAAAACTGATTGCAGAACCTTGGGATGTAGGTGAGGGTGGATACCAGGTGGGTAAGTTCCCTCCCGGATGGGCAGAATGGAACGGTAAATACAGGGATTGTATACGTGATTACTGGAGTGGTTCTGAAAATACCCTGCCTGAATTTGCCGACCGGATTACAGGTAGTGCCGACCTCTATAAAGAATATAGAAAACCGACTGCGAGTGTGAATTTTATCACTGCGCACGATGGTTTTACGTTGCATGACCTTGTTTCTTACAACGAGAAGCACAATGATGCCAATGGCGAAGATAACCAGGACGGGGAAAGTAATAACCGCTCCTGGAACTGTGGCGTAGAAGGGCCAACAACTGACGAGGATATCATTGCATTGAGGCTGAAGCAGAAGCGTAATTTTTTGACCACCTTATTTTTATCACAGGGTATTCCTATGCTGGTTGCGGGCGATGAACTGGGACGCACACAGCAGGGTAACAACAACTCCTATTGCCAGGACAATGAAATTTCATGGATAAACTGGGAAACCGCCGATCAGGAGCTGATTGAGTTTACGGGTAAACTGATCCATTTGAGAAGGGAACACGCGGTGTTTTCAAGAAAAAATTGGTTTAAAGGTACTCCTGTTAAAGCAAACGGAATAGAGGATATTGCCTGGTTTCTGCCCGACGGTGGTGCAATGACTGATGAAAACTGGCAGGAAGGATATGCAAAATCTGTTGCGATTTACCTCAACGGCAGCGGGCTGAATACAGTGGACCACAACGGCAACAAAGTGCTTGACGATAATTTTTACGTGATATACAACGCAAATACTGAGGTTATCGAATATAGGTTGCCGCCGGTAGAATATGGCAACGAATGGCAGCTAATTGTAGATACCGCCGTTACAGCTGAACCGGAAATGCCTTTAAACCTTCATCCCGAAAGTATGGTGCCTGTGCAGGGACGATCGGTGGTATTGCTCCAGAATTTTAGAATGGTAAAATAAGACAGTTAGTTATGGATTCAAAAGAAGGTAAAAAAAGAGTGGTCATCACTCATGTCTCCCCAACTGTAGAAGGTGGTAAATATCCCGCGAAAGCGGTTGAAGGAGACCGGATCATCATATCTGCAGATGTTTTTGGCGATGGGCACGATGAGGTGCTGGCCAGTGCATTTGTTAAAAATTTGCAAACAAGGGAGGAGATTGAACTGCCCATGACGCTAATCATTAATGATTACTGGGAAGCAGGGTATACTTTTGAAACGGCAGGTGATTATGAATTCAGGATCAGGGGCTGGGAAGACCATTATGGCACATGGAAACATGGGCTGAAGAAGAAATACGAAGCTGGACAAGATGTAGAAACGGAACTTGAAATAGGACGTGGAATGCTGGAAGCCGCGGCTGATGTATTGAATACTGGCAAGCCTTTACTTAGCAGTGCCGCCCACAGGTTGCATGTGGGTGACGCGGCAGAAGGAGTGGCCGTGGCATTAAGTGATGATATTGAAGAGGTAATGTTCGCTTACCGACTGGAAGAATATGTAACTGAATATCCGCAGGTATTTAGGATAAATGTAGAACGCAAACGGGCAGGATTTAGCACATGGTATGAGCTTTTTCCAAGGTCGGCCGCCAGTGAACCTGGTAAACATGGCACTTTTAAAGATGTCGAAAAACTGTTGCCAAGGATCGAAAAGATGGGTTTTGATGTGCTTTATTTCCCTCCCATACATCCGATAGGTGAAATAAACCGCAAGGGAAAGAACAATTCATTAACCGCCGGCCCTGATGATCCCGGATCTCCATGGGCCATTGGAAACAGAAAAGGTGGGCATAAGTCTATTCATCCCCAGCTGGGTACAATGAAAGACTTTAAAAATCTGATTAAAGCGGCAGCAGCTAAGGGTATCGAACTGGCGATGGACATTGCCTATCAATGCGCGCCAGACCACCCTTATGTAAAATCGCACCCTCAATGGTTTAAATGGAGGCCTGACGGAACAGTACAGTTTGCAGAAAACCCACCGAAAAAATATGAGGATATCCTTCCATTTGATTTTGAAACAGATGACTGGGAAAACCTATGGCAGGAATTGAAAAGTGTTATTGATTACTGGATAGACGCCGGTATACGCATTTTCAGGATTGATAATCCGCATACCAAGGCATTTCCTTTCTGGGAATGGATGATTGGCGAGGTACGTAAGACGCATCCTGAAGTTTTGTTTCTTGCTGAAGCGTTTACGCGCCCAAGATTAATGGAGAGACTGGGCAAGGCAGGCTTTAACCAGTCGTACACTTACTTCACCTGGCGCAATACTAAGTATGAGATAGAAACTTATATGAAGGAACTGACAAGGACGGGCATGCGGTATTATTTCCGTCCTAACTTTTGGCCAAATACCCCTGATATACTTCCACCGGCCTTGATTAATGGTGGTGAAAATGCACATATCATGCGCCTTATCCTGGCGGCCACACTTTCATCTAATTATGGCATGTATGGCCCCGTTTACGAGTATGGGTTGAATACCCCTCATGGTGTAAAGGAAGAATATGTGGATAACGAAAAGTATGAAATCAAACACTGGGACTGGAAAAAATACACCCGTATCCGCGAAATCATTACGCGAGTGAATCAGATTAGAAAACAGAATGCAGCGCTTCATAGTACCTGGAACATTGATTTTGCGGAAACAACGAGCGATCAGATTATCTGTTACGCAAAGGCAGATGATCGGACCAATAACAAATTGCTGATTGTGGTGAACCTGGATGTGGCTCAAAATCAGGCTGCATTTATTAAGGTTCCGCTTAAGGAGCTCGGTATCGATCCCTCCACCCATTACAGGGTACATGACCTGTTAAGTGGTGACGTCTACAGCTGGCACGGCGAGTGGCAGTATGTGGAACTGAACCCATACCTGATGCCTGCACATATTTTTAATATCGAACAATAACCAAATATATTATGGACAACAGCACAAATAAAATTGACGATAAATTACATTGGTACAAAGATGCCGTGATTTACGAGCTCCATATTAAGGCATTCCGTGATGGGAACTGTGACGGAATAGGAGATTTTAAAGGACTAATGGAAAAACTTCCTTACCTGGAAGATCTGGGGGTTACGGCTATTTGGCTCCTGCCGTTTTATCCCTCGCCATTAAAGGACGATGGATACGACATTGCTGATTATTACCATATCAATCCGGCTTATGGAGATATAAAACAATTTAAGCTTTTTCTAAAAGAGGCACATAAAAGAGGGCTCAAGGTAATTACCGAGCTGGTCATCAATCATACATCAGACCAGCATCCATGGTTTCAGCGCGCAAGAAAAGCGCCGAAAGATTCTCCTTTACGTGACTATTATGTATGGAGTGACGACCCTACGAAATTTAAAGATGCCCGTATTATTTTCCAGGACTATGAAACATCTAACTGGACCTGGGACCCGGTTGCCAACCAGTATTTCTGGCACCGCTTTTTCCACCATCAGCCCGACCTTAATTACGACAGTGAGCTGGTGCAGCAGGAGGTTTTTAAAATTATGGACTACTGGTGTAAAATGGGGGTAGATGGTTTTAGGCTTGATGCAGTGCCCTATCTGTTTGAGAGGGAAGGGACGAATTGTGAGAACCTTCCAGAAACGCATGCTTTTCTTAAAAAATTACGGAAGTATATTGATGACCGTTATCCAGGTACGCTGCTACTGGCTGAAGCGAATATGTGGCCAGAGGATTCTGCCTCCTATTTTGGGGATGGAGACGAATGCCAGATGAATTACCATTTTCCGGTGATGCCAAGGATGTTTATGGCGGTTCAGATGGAAGACAGGTACCCGATAACGGATATTTTTGACCAGACACCAGCTATCCCGGAAACCTGCCAGTGGGCTATATTTTTAAGAAATCATGATGAACTGACGCTGGAGATGGTGACAGATGAGGAACGTGATTATATGTATAAGGTATATGTAAAGGATCCAAAGGCCAGAATTAACCTCGGTATCAGGCACCGGCTTGCACCTTTGCTGGAAAATAACCGCAAGAAAATTGAACTGATGAATACCCTGCTGTTCAGTTTGCCAGGAACGCCGGTAATTTATTATGGCGATGAAATTGGAATGGGTGATAATTTTTATCTGGGCGACCGTGATGGGGTGCGTACGCCAATGCAATGGCATTCTGACAGAAACGGTGGATTTTCAGAAGCAAATCCGCAACGGATGTACCTGCCTTTGATTCTCGATCCGCAGTTCCATTATGAATCGCTGAATGTGGAGCTTCAGTCCAGAAACACTTCTTCATTATTGTGGTGGACGAAGAGGATGATCAGCACACGTAAAAAATATAAGGCATTTGGCCGTGGTGATATGAAATTTATCCATAGCGAAAATGCCAAAGTCCTGGTTTTCACACGTACCTATGAAGACCAGACTATGCTGATTGTTGCTAATTTATCAAGGTTTGCACAGGCGGCAGAACTAAACCTCGACAATTACAAGGGCTCTGTTCCTGTAGAAATTCTGAGCCGGAACCGCTTTCCGGTAATAAGGGAAGATGTGCCGTACTTTTTTACCTTAGGTGCATATGCCTGCCAGTCGTTTATTTTGGAAAAAGCGCATCCTGAGATGGATAATGAGCAGCGATTGTCGGTAATTAAGATTGATAAATGGAAAGACCTGGTAAGCAGGGAGGTGCTGGAGGAACTTGAAAATACAATACTTCCCAACTACATGATGCACCTGCGCTGGTTTGGCGGAAAGGGCCGGGGTATGGAAAATCTGCGGATTATTGATCACGCCGCACTGCCTATGTCGCCCAACAATACGTTTATCCTGCTGATGGAAGTGTCGTACAGAGACGGTTTGCCAGATATTTATCAGTTGCCGGTGGCATTTGGAAAGGGACAGTTTTCCTATAAAATACAGGATAACTGCCCTCAGTCTGTAATTGCTTTGCTGGATATTAACGGCGAAGAAGGGGTGCTTTATGATGCCATTTATGGAATTGAGCTGCAGCAGGCCGTTATAGAAAACATGGCGCATCACCACACAATAGGACAGGGTGGATCTGAACTGCATTTTACCGGAAACAAACGCCTTAAAAAACATGTACTTGAAAACCCAAAAACTAAACCGAGGGTAATTTCGGCAGAACAGAGCAATACCTCTATTACTTACGATAATACTTTTTACCTCAAAATATATAGAAAGGTAGACCGTGCAATTAACCCAGATGTGGAAATGAGCCGCTATCTGAGCGAAACTGCACATTTCAAACATACACCGGGATATGTAGGAACTATTGAATGGAAATTTGGAAATGAAACAATGGTGTTGGGGATGATGCAGGAAATGGTGACCAGTACCAGTGATGGCTGGGCATTTATGCTGGACCGGCTGGATGACTACAATGAAAAATTATTGTCACATACCGATCTGTCTCAGGTGTCAACTGAATTGAGGGGTAATCTTACCGATCCTGTTATTTATGAAGATGCTCCTGAAGACCTTAAAGAACTTATTGATGGTACATTGTCAGAGCAGGTGCGCTTGTTAGGGATCAGAACCGGGGAAATGCACCTGGCACTGTCGGATGCACATGACCTGCCGGCATTTAAGCCGGAACCATTTTCCCTTCATTACCAGCGCTCACTGTTTTCTTCGCTGCAATCGCTGGTGAGGGTAGCCTTTCAAAGCCTGTCTAAAAATATGAAGACCCTCAGCCCTGAGGTACGCAAGGAAGCTGAGGAAGTACTAAAAATGAAAGATGAAATCCTGGGAATTCTTAAACAGATTTACAGCCGCAAAATAGAAGTAACTAAAATTCGGATCCATGGTGATTACCATTTGGGGCAGGTTTTGTTTACGGGTAAGGACTTCCTTTTGCTTGATTTTGAAGGAGAACCGGCCAGGAGTTATAGTGAACGCCGACTGAAATATTCAGCCCTGCGCGATGTGGCCGGAATGATCCGTTCATTCCATTATGCTGCGTACGGCAGTCTTTTTCTGGATAACCAGATCAGACCTGAAGATATAGGTACACTGGTGCCATATGTGGAAACCTGGTACCATTATATCAGTGGGTTCTTTATGAAATCATACCTGAAAACGGTTGGTGATGCAGATTTTATCCCTGATAATCAGGCTGATTTAGAGACATTGTTGCAGACATATCTGTTGCAAAAGGCTGTGTACGAATTAAATTATGAGCTGAATAATCGACCTGATTGGGTAATTGTACCGCTGCGCGGAATAAAAGCTATTGTAAATAAGAACCGGCAGGTGCTGGTATAATCAAAACGTTATGGCAAAATTAAAGATTAGGGATATAGAAACGGTTAAAGAAAATACATGGTTTTCTATGTTTAGCGATTTTGATATTCAGCTTTTTAAAGCAGGTAAACATTACCATTTATATAATAAACTGGGTGCACACCAGGTTGTGCATGAGGGCGTTGCGGGAACTTATTTTGCCGTTTGGGCACCGAATGCGAGATATGTGAGCGTGATTGGCAATGTGAATGGCTGGGACCGCTCATCGCACCCATTGCAGGTACGATGGGACAGTTCGGGTATATGGGAAGGTTTTTTTCCGGGAATCGGACTCCAGCAATATTACAAGTACTTTATTGAATCGCATCAGGGGTACCAGGTTGAAAAAGGGGATCCCTATGCATTTCACTGGGAAACACCTCCGCATACTGCCTCTGTAACCTGGGAACTGGGATACCAATGGAACGACGAAGATTGGCTGCGGAGCAGAAAAAATAAGGAAATTTTGGTTGAGCCTATATCAATATATGAACTTCACCTTGGTTCATG
>Ga0247815_10001589_pt1 | contig 17313 bp, 27 predicted proteins | sample UWRJL194509B1_FD_181014 | JGI IMG/M metagenome (GOLD analysis project Ga0247815, IMG submission 181014) | Plant litter microbial communities from Arlington Agricultural Research Station in Wisconsin, United States - UWRJ-L194-509B-1 | ecosystem: Environmental > Terrestrial > Plant litter >...
GCACGTTCTCCAAAGCGCCCGATGAGGTACATTTCCTCCGAAATCTCGCTCTGGCAGTCACTCTGACCATCTTTCTATAGGTCAAGCTTCCAGAGACGTTCCTTGGTGTCGCGTCGTCGCTTCGCAAGCCACGCGCTTCGCTCATCCGCGCGTAACATCCAACTCGACCTCTGTGTTCGAGCTTTACCATCTGTACCGACCTTTCCTGCTGTCGCTAAACCGCTCACTCGCCCTCGTGTCCATCTCGTCTGAATTTTTTAAACTCCTGCAAATTTTATGCTCTTTCATTCCTCTACAGCCTCCGGCGTGCCATGAGAAGGTTGATTCGAAGCAAATGTTCACCGACGGCCGGTGTCGCGTTGTCAATAACTGCGCGTGCAAGTTGTTCGTAGATGGCCAAGTTGTTCTCAGCTGCCTGTGCCCGAAGCAGCCGTGATGGTGGCCGACACACGTCCGCAACACGAATGGGCGTCTTGGATGAACGATGAACTTGGGCGCTCGTTCTGGGATCCAAAACACGGATGCGCGAAATCTCCGACCTCGTATCTTTTCCAATCCCTCTGTATCTTCAGGACGCTCACGTCGTCGCGTGACGTGAGCACGTGATCGTTACTGCAGCACTTTATCCGTGTTTACAAGTCCATGACAAACCAAGAACGCACGAGACAAATTGAAACTGTCTCTGCCATCCCTTGCGAAAGCGACTGCACCGCGACCCCTTGCGCACTCGCAAAGTTGGCCGGCGCCACCGACGATCAGCTTTTTCTGCCCAACAGCTTTTTGACCACGGCCGCCTGAACCAACGCCTGTGCCTGCGGCTCGAGCACCATCGGACTGCGCTCGGTCGCGATGTTGAGCGTGCCATGAGTAGGTGTGGGTACGGGCTGATGACAAGGGTGTCGCCGCGGCGTGAATCGGGAGGTGGCTCAGGAGCCAATGTGGGCGAGGCGAGGCGAGGCGAGACGGGGTCGGTCGTCGGCTCGCCTTCACAGTCATCCTCGTCCGAGGGGTACGCGCCCAATTCCACCGGTACGCCTTTCGAACTCGCTGCGCCACAGATGAACCAAGCTGACCGGCGATCATTTGTCTCTGTATTCACTTTGCTGGTAACCTTGATCTGTTGGCCTTCTCGGTTTCTGGCACGTGGTCACAGTTTCCTTGACGGTTTTGATGGTTTTGCTCTTCTTATCGCATCGACCATCGACCACTCCGTCACTTCCAGAAGTTGCGCAAGTGAGAGCTTTCAGCCACAAGGACGGAGCGGGGGAGCCAAGAGTCCTTGACAGGGATATACACTACCAGACGACACGACATACAGTTGTCACCGGCAACGCCAGCGAAGGCTGGTATGTATCACGCGTGGCGGCAAGCGTGCGGTGAGTACAGGGGACACAAACCTGCTGTGGATAGCGGGCGCTGTAGCTCAACAGTGTGCTTCACTTCTCAGTTTCGAGTATCTCTGGGTGGACCGCGTCCAGTACAGACGCTCAACTAAACTGCCTGCGTCCGACTATGTCGACTTATTCATGAACCGGGTACAGGATCAGCTCGATGACGAGAGCATCTTACTAAATGGGATTGGTGCGTAATGTCCGTTGGTCTCAAATGTTGCTCTGATGCGGTGGGCCAACTAGACGTCCTGTTCCCGCGCAACTTCGGAGACATCTCCAAGACCATCATCTGCTGGCTCTTTCGCATATATTCGCATCTATATAGCAGACATTTTGATCAGATTTGTGCCTTCGGGATTGAGCATACGTTGGACCCTGGCACGCCCTTGTGGCGTAACTAATCGATCTGTCCAGTGCACATGAACACCGTGACCAGCTACAAGCACCTCTTCCTGTTTGTCAACGAGGTTTGTCTTCTTGCCGCGACCCTGCCACGTGCTGAGGTCTCCCCGCAGTTCAAACTTTTGGGCTAGCTGGTTCCCCCGGACGTGCTGAACGAAGCCATTCTCGTTGAGTGTGCTCGTCGCTGATGATACCCGCAGACCTTTCTGACCAGCTATGACCGCTCAGCTCTCGCTGTGTACGCTGCTGTATCTCTCGTTGACGGTGACGACCCTCCGATTCAGTGTTTAACAACCCCGCGCTCTTGGTGCGTGCCACCCCGTTGTAGTTGAACACCAGCTCCTGTTTATCTCGGCGGTTTGCCTCTCGGTTTGCCTGCCAGTCGCGTCGCCAACCCGTTACCCCACCGCCGACACAATGCGGCTTTTGCGCGCATCCAACATGGAGGCGCAAGGCGGACATTTCGAGCTTCTTTGTGCTGACATTTCGTTTCGGAAGAGATTCGAGCCTTCACTGGTCCTACATGCCGGCAGTTGCTCGTGTCGCCGAAGCGGAGCGCGCACCGGACTACGTGATCGAAAAGCGGCGACCTTTAATATATGCCTCCTTGACCGCCACGTGTGTCTTCTTCCTGCTTATCAACGAGGTTTGCTCGCTCGCTTCGACCCTGCTGCGTGTTGAGGCTCAAGATTGTGGATTGGAAACAGCAGGACGAGTTGAACGAGATCGTTCTCATCGAAGACACCTATTACCATGCAACCCACGAACTTCCGCGGCCAGTCATGCCGGCGTTTGGGTCTCGCCCTGTACGCTACTGGATTTCTGCTTTATTATGCTGATTCTTTGACCTGATGTTTAACGCACCCATCGGTTTTGCTGCGTGCCACCGCATACGCTGAGTTGCTAACAACCCCTGGGTCTCCGTAGGGTTCACAGCTCATTCATTTGCTAGTTGCTTGGGTCAGCTCGCCGTTGATCGCAGTTCATCTCACCTTGTTACGGCTATCGCGGTCATCAGTGGGGCATACTATGCGCATTCGGGCCTGCTTTGTCTCGACTCTGGGTTCCCTAGAACATTCGACTGCGCATGCCGCTTATAGTTGGGAATGCCTCGTTGCTGGGGCGGGCACGCTCCACACTCCGCGCTCCGGGGCCAGTTACTGGTAGCCGTTATAAGAGCCTCGCAGCCCCGCACCATTTTCCTCGGCGCACTCCTAGCTCTAGCGCGTTACAGCTCTCAGCCACTTATCAATGGAGAATACCAGTCCTATCGTCCAGCCGGGCGATCCGGGGGACTATGCTACTGGTTCGTGCAAGCTGGAGCCAGTGCACCGGACTGACACAATCACTTCAGAGGCTCCCCAAGACCCAGTCATTCCAGATCTCCTACCGCGTATAAATGGAATGTATCGCTTACTTGATATCGTTAGCGAGAACGCAACCGGTGGTGACGGTGCGTGCACGCTGTTGTGGCGAAACTTCACGCGCTGACGCTTCCCTCCCCGTATAAGTGGACAAAATCGTAATCGACGAACATGGAACCAAGGCATTTGTCAACAGTCTACTTCCTGGTGCATACAAGAGTGTCTCGTCCGTCGACTTCAAGGCGCTCGACGATCATCGTCTTCAACTCGTCGGCATCTACGGCAGCAAGGCCGAGATTGCGCGTTTCCTCCTCGCGAACGGACACATCGATCAAAAAACGTGCGTCTTGATATCTGGTACCTTTGCAATGCATAAATTCACTCCACGGCAGCGCGGCCGACATGGAGAAGCCGCATGCACAGCAGCATATCGTACAGACCGGATCATCTCTGCGCTCCGGCTTGTATCTGCTCCACGATGCACAGACTTCGGTTCCCGATAATGGCCACCGCGTCTATGTTATTTTCTGGCCCGAGGACACCACTTGGAGCAACCATCCCACTTCGGCAGCCAAGAAAAACCGCGTCGCATTCATGCGCTACCTCACCAAGCTCACCGACCAGCTCCTTGTGTTTGTGTCGCAAGAACACGCGAACTCGATAATCTGGAGCGACACTCGAATCGAGGCGGATGCCGCGACAATGACTGGGGATGACGACGACGACGACGAAGATGATGATCACGACACCCAGTTCTCAAGCGATCGTATCTTTGCGTTCTCCGTAAAAGAGACCGCTGAGCATGAGGAGGATGTCACGATGAGACCTGGCTTCGAAGTAAGCCTCCCATGACGCTATTACGTGGCGAAACGTGCTTATCAGTGGTCAGATTCACCATCCAAGCATCACCATGCCTACATACATCGACGACGTTGTCGACCCAGCAATACTTGCCCCTCGCTTGACTCTGGGAGAGACAGCTCAAGGCTTACTCACCGCTATCATACAACCGGCCACAATAGCCACCCATCCCTTCGACGAACGCTGCCGTGCCCTTGTGCTTAAGGATCAAATCAAGTGCGATCAAATAAAGGCGCATATAGTATTTGTGGGACTAATAACTCTATAGGGTCTCGCCCGCGATTCGTATCGGTCCCGATATCGACGAACATGGCATCAAGATTCTGGTCGACCTTGGCCTTGACAAGAAGGCGCCCGAGGCATGCGCGGCTTGGCAACATGCACGATCAGCGGCGCTTAAGGCCTATGCCGAAGCCCAATCTGCATCATCGGCCGAGATACAAGAGAGACTCAGCGTTGGAGAAAATGAGCTCGCAAGTACACTCCGGGCCGTCATCCGCTCCCGTATTGTACGTCTCTACCCGTGAGTTGCGGCAAGCAAGTCGTAGCATATACTTGGCTAATGTTGCGCCAGGACTTCCGAGTCGCTTGCGAAGTGCATGTTCGATCTATTTCCAGACTCATCGGCTCCCGACGCTGAAGGTCAGCTGAACTATTATATGTGGAGCATTCTTGCGTATTCTCATTATCACTCAGCCAAGTGGGATTCCCTGTGTAGCTTGTACCCGGAATGTCGCACCATCCTTGCGAAACAGCTCGAGGCCCAGTCTTTCGATACCTTCACCAAGCCCACCTCCTTCATCAGAGCCAAATGTTGTCTCATCACCGCGCAGTGGGTTTGGGGGGCTCACCCACAGATGGCGCGTGAGCAGCGGGAAACTATCGTGCAAAGAATGCTCCAGGGCGGCCAGCCCGTGGCGGAACCTGGTTGGAGCTTTAAAAGCCACTGGAACGCCGCTGTCAAGACAATTTTGAGCTGGGCAAATCGGGCTGAAGATGCACAGGATGAGCTGAAGCGTGTGGTCAACGACGCGAAGCAAGTTCCCGACCGGCAGTTCATAGCATCGCTTTCCGTACTTGTCACTCAACATTCTCAACCACTATTCGCCGAGGCTGCGACGAACCTCATCAATCAATGGCGACAGATCATGCGCGAGAGGTACGATAATGCAATCCGCGACACATTGGACGAAATCGCTGTCGTGCAAAAAACAACTTTGAACGAGCGAGCGGCCGAGAAGCACATCAGCGAGCTCGATATAGCCCTCTGTACAGCACGCCAAGCATTCTCACAGGCACTTGTTGAGGCCACTCCTCAAAAAGGCGTTTCTGGGTGAGCGCATCGCAGCACACACGACGCGATACCTGACGGTTTTCACCAGATCAATAATCACCTACACGAGTGTTCGGCCAGTAGAGACACATGGCCACCGGAACAATTATGGACAAGACGCTCGTACGTATCGATTTCTAACCTTTGACCAGCTCACGCTAACCTGAATATTAAGAGTATCTTCTTACCGGCAAAAAAACTGCGGAAACGCCTTCCTCAGTGCGGTACACAGTCCAGCCCTTCAGCCTGTCGGAAGGAGATGAGCAGGATCTACATGTCAACGCAAGACACGTACCACAGCCGTTGCTTAATCTGCGCTTAAAGAGCAGCTTTGTCCTTCCCCTCGACTCCTCAATCCGGTGAGTTGAGATCGCTGCAGGTCGATTAGGGCTGACTTCGCTGTAAAGACACATCCAACTTCTTCCCAAGAAGAAGTGTCTCGTGATCATCGCCACGACAGAAGCGCTTTTCATCTATGTCGTGGCGCTGGCCGATCTCGGTCCAGCGGTCAGCCAAGGACGCTTCAAGATCAAAATCAATTCCGAGCGCATTGGAAAAGAATTCGTCCTCGGCTTTGATGAGGGAAAGCGTTCGATGGCGATTTTGGCCATGCTGAACGTGCGTACTACATGCGATAGTGGTGGCTATCGCTTATGAATCTCCTCACTCATTCTCAGCGCGAGTACATCCTCCACATCTACGAGTGCGACGAAAGTTTCTCCAGAATCCGTCCTAGGCCGGGAAACCCTTTCAATCTCACAAAATGGTTCGCAAACAACCCCAGAATCATTCGCCATCTGTGCTTTGTTGGCGGCAATGACACGCACACCACGGCGCTCTGCCTCGTGGATAATGCCAATCACGTTTGCATATACTCGCTTACCTCTGGTCAGCTCTTGTGAGTTCATACATTGACGCCGCAAGAAAAATGTAGCTTATGATATCTTAGACCAGCATCAGTTACACTTCATCGCACTCCGATATTTCTGTCGAGCACCCCAGACGGATCGTGCCTTTGCGCTGTTGGGCGAACTGAGAATGATGAGTTTCTCCTCGAAACTCATCACTGGGCTTCCTTTGGCTCTGCAGAGGCACACGAGATTGACCTTCCTCTCACCGAGTCAACGACGATGCACACACTTTCGATGACGTCTTTTATCGACAGCAATTGCGTTCATATTGTTGCTATTCAGTTGGAGCGCTCCGCCTGCCAGTCATACGCTCTCGACATCTCGAAGAAGGTCACAGAGTTTGCTCTCAAAGCCAGTGACAACTCGCAGCTCGCCACCGTCCCTTCAGCAGTGCCTTCAACCAATGCTTTGATCGAATGCCTCTCTGATGTTTGGACTCGCTTCCCAGTAGTATCCGCCATCACTCGTGCAACAATCACCTCTGGACGGGCTCCCCTCCGCATCACGTTTGTCACGGAGCAAGACCACCACCGCTACGCTGCACATTTCGCAGAATCCATTCGATCATTCGAGAAAACCTCATGCAAACCGACAGGCGAACGACTTGCTGCTATCACCGTCGATGCAATACCTTTCAGCACCTTGGTTGGGCAAGCTCTTGCGAAGACGCCACTGTCTTGTCTGCATGCTGGCGAGTGGCTCATCGAAGCAATGTGCCTCATCCCCATCCAGATAGCCGTTACACGTGAGAACCGGTTCGTGCCTCTCAAGGACGGTGTCTGGTCTGCAGAGCTGGAGCGCAGCCTGCTCGGCGCAACAGTTAAGATGGTGGCTAATAGCATCAGCCTTGGCTGGTACGAGAGCATTTTCTCGTATCCACCATATGTGCATCGCCCTGTCAAGGTCGTCAGCTCAATGGGCGAACAGTCGGTGGGCAAGTCCTATTCTGTACGTCCGTCTTGCCAGCGGTAATCCTACCCTCAACCTTTCCAGATCAATCACCTTGTGGATACCTCCTTTGCCGGCTCCGCCATGCGATGCACAGAGGGCGTCTGGATGTCTTGCACGCCAACCAAAGACACTCTCATTGTGTCCCTGGACTTTGAAGGTGTTCGATCGATCGAACGGTCAGCCCAAGAGGACAATCTACTGGTGCTATTCAACACGGCCATTTCGAATATGATCCTGTTCCGCAACAACTTTGCACTCTCTCGGGACATCGCGGGGCTCTTTACAGTCAGTTCCAGTTTTCGTCATGTTCGAGCCTTCCGTTCATGCAATCTTAGAGCTTCCAATCGGCCTCGACTGGCATGTTGGACCCCACGACCAACAAATCGCTCTTTCAGTCGATTCTCATCATCATCATCAAGGACGTGATTGAAGGCGACCGCCTCGATATGGCTCGAGAGTGAGTTGTTTCTTCGCAGCAACGGACGCTCAGTGCTAACGGCGATCATTCTCAGGTTTCAGCTCAAGTTTTCCCGCAGTAAGGATCATGTGCACTCGAAGCATTGATTTCTGATCGCGCCATAGTCGTCAACGAGGAGCAGGCTCAGAACTTCTTATCCAGACTACATGGTGGTAAGACCAATATCATCCCTTGGCCCGTGATCCAGTCGGAGCAGTTCTACAAGCTCTTCGACCAGTTACGTAAGATCCTTAGGAGGTGCGAGTTTCTCATACTACGAGTTCACGCCTCTCAGTCCAAGCAGACAGAAGATCAGTCACCCAACAGCTGGCGGGTTTCTGCAGAAGTTGAAGACACTCATGGCGATGATCAAGGCGAGCAGTCTTTTCATTTCAACTTAGTTATACACCGACTCATTGAACACTTCAGACGCATGACTGGATCGCTCTAGACCGTATGTTCTACGCTTTATTGCTATCTATCGAACTGCTGAGCTTGTAACAGAAAACCTCGCATTGCAACGCGTCGAGCAGGTCCAACAGCAGCTTGTCTCTGCATTCGTTTATGGCCTTGGTGCACCCCCTCCAAACGACTTCCCACTCAAGGTGACTAATGCGCCTTGTATGTATGGCGAAAAGGCTGTGACACTAACGCTTTATATCACAGAACATGGACGAGGAGACGGTGATCGTTGCGGACGACACTGATGACGTCTTCTACTTCGCGTCGCAGTCGCTGGATCTGCCAGAGGAGCCAGAAAAGCAACAAGCGGATCTAGCATCACTGTGTACCTCGGTTAGGACGAAACCCGCCCGCCAGATGATCCCCGACAACGAGTGGGTAGACCTAGTTTCCACGGAACTCCGTTCCAGGCTCAGCAAGCGACTGAAACATGTCACCGAATGGGTCAACATCAACATCGTGCGCTTTGACCGCCACGAGGAAATCAAACAGCTGAGAAAAACCTTCGAGTCGGCGGCCCGTGAATTCCAGGCATCCGTCGAGTTTTGTCGGTCGACCTGCGGTTTGGGACGGCCCAGCTGCATGCTCCTCTGCCTGCTTCCGCACGGTCACAAGAGTCCACACCATTGCGCGACCAATCACCTCTGCAAGTTCAGGTGTGAAATCTTGGACGGCCACGACGACGATGAAAATGAACCTTGTGGTCATCCGTCAGTTAATCTCACATGTATGCCATTGCGGAGCTGACGGTGTTTCCAGGGCGGGTCATTCTGGCATTCACGTGTATGCAACTTTCCTCTGCACTTCACGCACATAATCTGACCCGTTCTTAGCTGCAATGTGTCGGCCCATCTCTGTGCTAAGGCGTGTGCTGGTACAGGGCATCCTGGATGTCTGAATGCGTGCAGCAAAGTGCGACCATTTGTAGCCCGGTAGCTGCTATTGCTGACGCTCATTCAGAGTATCCAACACGATGACGATGGCCACCTCTGTGCTGGTCGGCACGCTTGCGGCGCGGTTTGTTCTACTATAATTAATCGGGGAACATAACGCTGAGAAAAAACTCATAGCCATGCGACCTGCGCGGCCTGCGCCTTGCAGATGGCAGTTCATTCAGTTGTCCTGACACATGCATTCTTCCTTGGTTTGTCGTCATGGGCACTAAGTACAGCATTCTGATTCTTCTAAAGGGACGTCGACCACTCCCAGCACAAGTGCGATTTGCAGACGTGCCCCTTGCCTTGCTCTCTGTGCAAGACGACGATTTCGACTTGCTCTGGCTCCCACTTCCATGGCCAACTCGACACCGACGCCACACATCTCTGCAGGTGAATTGCTCATGCGCAGAACTCATCAGATGAATCTGACACGTTATTTAGCGATGGGCATAACTGCGAGAGCTTATGCGCCGCCGATGGTATCTGCGAAATCTCGTCGGTGCCCCGTGCGATCGAGTCCACATTTGCCGGTCGCCATGAGGTAAGAATCCGCCTGGTGTAGGCCATTTTCATCTGAAACCTGGCCATAGGTTTACCAGTACACCAAGTACTCGCAAGATGCTCGCCGTTGTGCTTGTGCAATTCGAATCCCTGCGGGCAGGCTCACTCACGATGGAAAGCATACACACACCACAGACAAGAATGTCTCTCATTTCTGCACTACTCGATGCCCGATGTGCGACTACTTTTGCAACTTGCCATTTGGACATTCTCAAGCCGAGCACGAAACCTCACATGGGAGCATGTCCAAGACGCACTGGGCACTTGAGGGTACAAATGAGTCGATGGTGGAGGTCGGCGGCCACAAGTTCGCGGCAAATGAAACTGGCGCCCCAATGCTCTGCGGCTCGGTGTGTCAGTCCCAGGGTCCACACGTTCATCTCGATTATTGTTGCGCGGCCACCGCGGGCGAGTGTATCGGCAAGGGGATCGAGCATCTCTCTATGAGAATCAGTCCTGATGTGGACCGTCCGAAGGATGCCGTCAGCCACGCCGTCTTCTGGAAACGAACAGGTACGCGACTCGATCCGGTGAGCACAATAACAGCTGACACAGTGATTAGGCTTCAAAGGTATACGATGCTTTTGTTAGAGTGCGTAGGCGTAATGAGAGCTCTAACGTGCTGTCCAGATCCATACTCGCAGGCGCATCAAACCGAGTTTGCCTTGTGCGATCACATGTGCTGCGGCGATGAACATAAATCGTCACCTGGATATACCGCTCGCCCGTCGTACTGCACGCAGCCCATCTTTCATGCTCCCGTTCAGCAGTCTGCTCAGACCAGCGGATACGTTAGCAGCGATGGCCACACATTCGATTGCGCCAACCCAGCTCGAGCGTGCGTTTACATCCTCTAACGCTTACACAAAGTCTGATGATTGCTCGCTGTAGTTACCACGTGTATGAACTTGCCGTGCGATACGAGTAGCCGCTCTGGTTAACTGACTACACCTCGTAGCATCTTCGTCATCGATCGGTCGATTTCGATGTCATCGAACAAGCAGCAACCTCTGACCAACACCCCAGTATACAATGACATCCGCAGAGTCGCTGGTGCGTCAACTTGGTAGCTAGCCTATTGCTGGTCTACTGACGCTCGTGGAAAGATAATCGCCTTGGAGCAGTCTACTCATCGCTGTACGGCTTCTGGACTGCACGGGATGCTGCAGTTGGTGCCTCTTCAGTTCAGAACTCCCACCGGCGCGACAGTTACTCTCTCATCTTCTTCAATGGAAACCCGGAGACGTGTCTAGAGAACGACTTCACCAGCACCCCGCGTCAGTTGCTGGATCTACTCCTTACGCGCAGTGCAGGCGGAGGGACCAACTTCAACCGCGCTCTGGAGGCGGCACAGGCTCTGATGGAGAAACACTGGCGCGCCGATCAGTAAGATCATGTGGCATACAGTATAATCCATGGGAAGACTACTGAATTATTTCACAGACAGCCGGTGGTGATCTTCCTCTCTGACGGCGAATGCAGCCTTGACAACCAAATTATGTTCACGCTCTGCCATCGTGCATTAGCTCTCGGGTACTCGGCCACAAATCTTTGCGAACGAGCACCACTAACACATGCGTAGAAAACCACTCGCTTTTCACTCTGTTTCGTTTGGAGATGACTCGAGGGCATCGTCGCTCCGTCGTATGGTCGAGATTGGCCAGCAGATCTACTCGACTGCTCCGCCCACGGTGATGGGAAACGAAAGCGGGGCCAACAACCGAACCCAGTGCACGTTCTCCAATGCGCGCAACTCGGTATGTGCTTCTACTGGTTCGACTGAGGTATTTGCTCACCACTATATTTTTACAGGTCAAGCTTACGGAGGCGTTCCTCGGGATCGCGGAGTCGATGCGCAAGCCGTTGGCTTCTCTTATGTGCACATAAACACTCACTTGAACTTGCTGCCCGCGCCGAAGCTTTCTGAAGTGTCCGGACCTCGAGCCCGTGGTATGTACTCGTCCGTCGCCCCTGCCAAAACTCCCGCCATCCTTGCCCATCTGAATCTTGTGGTCTCTTTCGAATTTCATGCTCTTTTTCTCGCTGCAACCTCTGGTGTACCATAGGGAGCCTGATTCGAAGCAAATGCGCACCGACGGCCGACATCGCATCCTCAATAATCATGAGCGCAAAGCTGATTGTGGGTAGTCTGGTTGTTTCTTAGCTGCCCGAGACCAAAAGTAGCCTTGATGGCGGCCGACACACGTCCGCCTCAACAGCGAATGGACGTCATCGGATGAACTCGGGCGCTCATTCCGGGATCCAAAACACGGACGCGCGGAATCTCCGGCCGCGTATCTTTTTCCATCCCTCTGTATCTTTACGCAGTCCCCCTCGTCTCGCAAGAGCGATGTCGTCCATTCTCGCGCGGAGAGCTATGCGCGCCGTGACACAGGCAGCTGCCAGGTCTACTGGGTCATGCAGGATAGCACGGCCGCAGTATCGCGCACTCACGACGAGCCCAATCCCACCGGTACGCCTATTATACTTACGGCGCCACAGACGTATGATGCTGACCGGGCGATCCTTTTTCTTTATATGCACTTTGCTGGCAACCTTGATCTGTTGGTCTTCTTGGTTTTCTGGCGCGCGGTCGCGACTGGTCTCGCCTCGCCTGCCACGCGCGCGCGCCTTTGCTTCGACCATGGCGCCTGCTTCTGCACCTTCTTTTGGTCACGTGGGCTACTTGGTTTCTCAAATTGCTTGATTGCTATTCCGCGCGCGGACTTGGGCATGGATACTTTTGACTCTTACAGAGCGAAGGCGGTGCCAATGGGAACGGGAACGGCAGACCTTCGCGCTGGGGCAAATTTTTGCAGACGCTAGGCAGAGTCACCATCGTCTCGGTTGCTGGCGCTGTCGGTACTGTGGTCTACTTTGCGAACAAGGATCGTCATCCGGGCCAACAGCTGCCGGTCGACCCGAGCCGCAAGACGATCGTTGTCCTGGGCTCGGGTTGGGGAGCAACCTCTTTCCTCAAAGTCAGTTCATTCCCCCTTCTAGCCGCTAAATTGTTTGAAACGGCCGGCTGATGGAGCCGGCGATCGGCGTTACAGAGCCTTGACACGGACGCATTCAACGTTGTCGTTGTCAGCCCACACAATTATTTCCTGTTCACGCCGCTGCTTCCCTCCTGCGCCGTGGGCACGGTTTCGCTGAGGAGCATCATCCAGCCCATTCGCTACGTGACACGGCACAAGAAACGGGCAGTTAGCGTCATCGAGGCCGAGGCGACTCAGGTCGATGCGGTGAACAAGTGCGCGACGCCGCGGTTGTCGGTACTTCGGTGCTAAACCCTTCTTGTTTTGCTACTAGGACGGTTACCTTCCAGGATACGTCCGCAATCAAGGGCGAGATTGTGTCAACCACGATGCCCTACGACTACCTTGTGTACGGCGTTGGCGCTGAAACGCAAACCTTCGGCATTCCTGGTGTAAAGGAGAATGCCTGCTTCATGAAGGAGCTCCACGATGCCGATAGGGTATGGTGGTTGTTTATTGCTCGGCTTGCCAGTAGCTGACCAGTAGTCTCCAGTTCCGCGAGGAAATGATGGACTGCATTGAGACTGCTGCGTTCCCTGGCCAGTCCGAGAAGGAGATCGATAGGTTGTTGCACATGGTCGTCGTAGGCGGTGGCCCAACTGGTATCGAACTCAGGTACGTCTTTAGTCCACAGCAAAGCAAGACAATTGTATTCACATTCTCATTGCAGCGGCGAGCTTCACGATTTCCTCGTCGACGACCTGAAGTACTGGTACCCCGAACTGGCCAGCCGCCTGCGCATTACTCTCATCGAGGCCCTCCCGACTGTGCTTCCAATGTTCAGCAAGCAACTCATCTCTTACACGGAGTCGACCTTCAAGGAGAACAAGATCGACATCCTGACCAAAACGATGGTCAAGGAAGTCAAGGTGTGCATTAACCATTCGCGCGCTGCTATCATAAAGCTGACGAAGGTATCCAGCCCGGCGCAGTCATTGTGCAGAAGGAAGACAAGTCGATTGTCGAGATTCCGATGGGTCTGCTCGTCTGGGCCGGTGGCAACAAAGGTCGCGCCATTACGGTGGACTTGATGAAGAACATCGGCGGCGCGCAGGTTGGCAAGCGTGGTCTGCAGGTCGACGACCATCTTGCTGTTCGCGGCGCTGAAGGTGCCATCTGGGCACTTGGTGACTGCACGCAGACCAGCTACGCTCCCACTGCCCAGGTTCGTTGTCCTCCTCGTAGTACAATCACCTACTAACTGTCCTCCTAGGTCGCGAGCCAGCAGGGTGCCTACCTCGCCAAACTCTTTGGCCAGATGGCCAAGCGCGAGGAGCTCGAACAGACTCTGCAGGTCCTGCGTAAGAGTGGCGAAGAGGCGAGCGAGGACGCGAAGAAGGTCGAGGCAGCGCTTGCTCGCGCTGGCACATTCTCCCCCTTCATGTACTCGCACCAGGGCTCTCTCGCGTACATCGGCAGCGACAAGGCCATCGCGGACCTGCCTTTCTTCGGCGCGGGCAACGTGCGTAAGATTGGTTTTACGGGCGAGCTGGGAAAGCTGACTTCTCTCGCCTCTTAGATCGCGACTGGTGGCCTGTTGACCTTCTGGTTCTGGCGCTCTGCATACATTAGCACGCTCTTTTCGCTGCGCAACCGCGCACTCGTCGGCCTGGATTGGACATCGACCAAGCTCTTTGGCCGGTACGTCGACGGCACTCGTATTTTATCCTTGTGAACCAGTAACTGACTACATGCCCATCCAGTGACGTCTCGCGCGAGTAAACCACTTTTCCTGGGTCAATTGCCCGTCCACTCTCTTGCTTTGCTGCTTAGACTTTGACCCACTCTGGTTCCAATTAGACACTCCCTAGAGCTAGACATATGTAGACGGCTTGATATTAATAGCGACGATACCATGATTTACGAGGTACCTCATAAGTCGCCGGCTTTTGTGAGGAGTGACTAGTGATTGGCTGGTGGGAACGCGTTGCGGAGCGCGAACACGCCTCGCCCTTCCGTTTTCGCAGTTTGGTCTCGTTTCCGCCGCGCATCATGGGCCTTCTCGTGCTGCTGTCCTACGCGGCTGCTGCTGTCTGCTTTGTCTTTGTCACGCTTTCTTTGGGTCCGTGTTCACTCTCGACGCACCCGCGAGTCTGTGCGCTAACCTTGGTGCACAGCGAGTGGCCTCCTGTACCTTGCAGAGATCATTGAGGAGCATTCACGCTCGGCCAAGCTGTTCGGCCAGCGACTGATCTATGTTCGTACCTGCAATGCTACCACTCGCGCGAGTATGACCTTGGCTGACCGGTCGCATAAACTTGTGCAGGCGGTCATTGCGTTACACGTCGGACTCCTCATCTTCGACAAGCTGCCATTTCCACTCGTTCTGTTTGGCATCGCCTCGCATTTGGTCTATCTCCAAAACTTCGGAGCGCTGTGGCCTTACATTCAGCTCACATCGCCATCGTTCATCGTGTCGTGTATCCTCGTCGTAGCTGACCACTTCCTCTGGTTCCACCACTTCTCCGCCCGACTACACGATGCGCGACGCTATCAGAACACCTACCACCGCCCGCACACTCCGCGCGTGCCAACAGAGAGCCCAACTTTGGCCGAAGTCGCGTCGTTCTTCGGCGTCTGCATCTGGCTCGTGCCGCTATTCCTCTTCCTCAGCCTGTCAGCAAACGATAACGCGCTCCCAACTCTGTCTGGCGGTGCATCGCGTCCAGGGACGCCAATGCCGGACCAGACGCACCATTCGACGGGCAGTGTGAGCGGCAGTCGGACGAAGGTTCCTCGGGTTTCGCTCTTCAAGTACACTTTCGATGCCGTACTGGATCTCATCCCAAGCCGGTTCCGCCGACGCGGGCGTACCCAGAATGATGGACTAATTGCACCGCATTCGCCACGTCCTGAGTCGCCGGTGCCCGGCGGTATACCACGACGAACGTCGGCGTATGGGTTCACTGGCATAGCATCTGGAACGGACTTCAAGCTTGCCCCGCCGCCAGCAGGGCCACGGAGGGTGTCCACGGATGAGGGTATTTCGAGATTGAGTCCGAGGACACGACCAGTTGCGCTCGGCGTGGATGACGACTTCCGAGTTGGCGCAGCGCGACCACCTTCACCACTACGACAGATGTCGACATGACCTACTATGTATGCTTTGTACCAACCCACGGGCCACCTGCTCATGACAAAGCAGCGTGTATTACATTAATTCGACGCTCTACCTACTTTCCATCAGCTATTGCGATCGAATGCTGCCATACTTTCTCGACGGTCTCCGGCGTGAGATGCTTGTTCCGCGGCACCTCTTTACCGACGTTGTCCCGGAAGAATGCGCCACCGCTTGCGAGTGCCGGGTCGAAGAGCGAATAGGTCATGTACTCGCCGCAGTCGTGTGCGGACACGCCGAAGACATGGTACAGCGAGTTGGTGAGGGCTCGTAGTGGATGGAAGCGGAAGCTTGCCTGATACGCTCGTATTGACGACTCCCGGATAAGCGTGCGTAAACGACACTGTTGGATGCCTTTGCGCCAAAGCCTGCAGGGATAAGATGATCGTCAGAACTTGAGGTGGCAATCATGCAACGGTTGAGACAACGTACAACCATGGCGGCAGAGTTGTAGGTGCATGCCGTGCTCGCCGCGTTTGAAACGGAGTAATTCCGCTCCAGCGCCATATCGTCTGCGAAGATTGGCCCTCCGCTCTTTGAGTCGAGGATGGACATTACGCGCGCCGGTTCGCCCTTCTCTGCAGCCTTCTCCAATAGCCCTACGAGATCTCTTGCGAACTTGAACCTGCCATAGTAATGTAACGCGACTTTAAAGTCTACGCCGTCCTCCGTCGGCCTACGACCCGCCATCGACAAGATACCAGGACTCATAACGAGGTAGTTGACCCTGTCGAGTCGACCAGCTAGCGCGCGTGTCACAGAGCCGACATTACGCATACTCGAGACGTCGCACTGGACGAACTCGTACTTGCCCCCGTCCACGGACTTCGGGAGCCTGGAAATGATTTCATCTGCAGCAGACTGGTTACGGCCGACGAGGAGGATATGTGCGCGACCGTGCGTGTGGCGCGCGAGTGTTTCGGCGACGGCTGCGCCGATGCCGGCTGTCCCACCCACGACAACCGCGACGGGGACGATCGACTTGGGCGCGTTGGCAACGTTAGCGGCGACGATGGCGGCGAGTTTCGACATTTCGTGGGAGTGGTTGAGTGTGAGGGAGTGGATGCCGGATGGGCGGGGTTATAAGGCAGCGGTCGAGAGCGCGGCATGGTTGCGTAATCATGCGTGTCTTGGGCACTTGGTCAGCATCCAGGTGTCAGCCCGAAGCCGTCTTCTGAATCGGCTTGGGTGCTGCGCATACCGCGTATGGATGCCGCTGCCGATATCAGGCGCAATTATCAGCTCGTACGCATGCACCTTGCATCAGGCAGCACAACAAAAGGAATGTCAAAGCGTTGAAATACGTGTTATGCTGACTGTCCTCACACGAAATGGTACAGGTACGGATGCCACTTGGGTGCAATCTTCTTGTTGCCGGTATACCTACTATGTTGAAAATACATTGCCAGTGTGCTACAGCTGGTCTACTGTAACACTCATACGCGGCATATGCATGGCGGTATCTAACACATATGGCCATCAGGTGGTAACTTTTGCGAACCTGCGCCGCCGCTGTCCCTTCC
>Ga0247815_10001590_pt1 | contig 17313 bp, 19 predicted proteins | sample UWRJL194509B1_FD_181014 | JGI IMG/M metagenome (GOLD analysis project Ga0247815, IMG submission 181014) | Plant litter microbial communities from Arlington Agricultural Research Station in Wisconsin, United States - UWRJ-L194-509B-1 | ecosystem: Environmental > Terrestrial > Plant litter >...
GAATTATGTCGCACGGGTATCTAGGCAGAGGGGATAATTTCGCAGAATTGGGTACGGCCATCCAGGCCATGCTCGACCGCCGAGACACACTTTTCGTCACGTTGAGAGCTGTAGGCGAGTACACCGTCGTCCGCCAACATTGGTCGGAAGGGAGTGTGAGCTATGGGCTGCTTCTGCACACACGGCTCACACTCTGGATAGATGAGCGGTCCATTTCGAGACATGTGACTGCGGAGGCGTTGGTGGTTGATGACGCATGGCGCGGACGCAACATCTGGTCTGGTCCTCCTGATATCGACTCTGGGCTTGAACTTGACGCGCTCTTCGGTTGTTCAAATGAATAAACACCCTATTCCACATCTTGACGGATGCTGTACGTATCTGTACGTATCGTCTCACCATAGCAGATCAAAGAATGAGCATTGTTCATTTTTGAGGCACGGCGATGATCTCACAAAGCGAAGCCACAAACATCCCGCGGGCAGTATAGACACAACTTGATTGGAAGTAAGAATTGTTTGCAAAACGAGGATTTTTAACGGATGGAGCCTGCAACGGACTGGGATTGTGACGACCAGTTGTATGTAGTTCGTGGTGGTTTCGGTGGTACCCGTTGATCCTCCTTCGCCTGATGACTGACTCGCCAAAATCTTCGCGCAACCAGATCGCAAGTTTGCCCCCCGAACTCATCAACTTCACTGCTGTCTTCGCAGCACAGCAAGAGGTTTATACCAACCGTGCTTGGTTTGCTCAGCTGGCTCTCGTTGGTCCCGAAGTGTTTCGCACCATTCGGCCAATCCTGTACTCAGACCTCATCATCACGAGTCACAACGTGGCCGAAGTCTCTTCAATTCCTTCTCTGCGTGAGCGCATTCTGCAATACGTTCGTCGCATCACAGCAGTTCAGCTTCATCGGCTGGGCAGGTCTGCGTTGAATCCTACAGAGTGTCTGGACGCGATTCTACGAGAGTGGCAACCGCAACTAGAATCATATATCCAAGTACCGTGGAAATCTCTCAAAAAGCTGCTCGCCCGTCTATCGGCCGACAACGTCGATGCGGTCAGCGGAACCCAGTCACAGTTGACCAGGCTTGATCTCTCCTCCATCGCGTTCGACAATCTCTGTGCAGACACCTCGGTAGGAATCCCGTCATCCATAGCCCAGAACATCACCCATATCTCCAGGTTCGTGCCTCCCGCGTGGGCCACAGTCAATCTCGGCGACGGGCTCCCAACGCCACGTTCCTGGGTACACGCGATCGTTGATGCTCTTCCAAGCCTCACATATCTTGGCCTCGTCGCACTTAAATATCCAAACGGAACGATGTCGCACGGTTATATGGGCAGATGGGACAATTTCGCGGATCTGGGCTTGGCCGTTCGTGCGATGCTCGATCGCCGGGAGACGCTTCTCGTCACGTTGAGGATCGTAGGTGGATACACCGTCGCCCCCGCAGTATTGGTTGGAAGGCAGTGTAAATTACGGGCTGCTTCTGCACCAGCGGCTCACCCTCTGGATCGATGAGCGGCCCATTTCGAGACATGTGACTGCGGAGGCGTTGGTGATTGAGGGTGCTTGGCGGGGGCGTAACATTTGGTCTGGTCCTCCAGACGATGGGCTTGAGCTTGACGCGCTCTTCGGGTGTTTGGACGGATAATCACCTCGTCACACTCACTGCCACAGCTGGGCATAGTAAGGTCACCAATCAACGGTCTCCGTATACAATCCGTTGCGTGTGGTTTCGTATGCAGCGCCGATCGTGTAGGAGAGAAATCAGATAACAAATAACACGTCTTCACTCACGACGAGCCAACTTTGAGTCGGCGAACCGAAATATGCACGAGTGCGACATGTCGTGCCGCTCATCAGAAGCTCACCACATAAGCTCGGAACCAGAACACGTATTTTCCCTGAAGCACATTGAACTACATAAACTCGTGCATACTTCATACACTTTCGACGCTGACTGCTGAGACGGTTGCGCGGTAGAGCATTCAATGCAACCAACATTAAGCATTGACACCAACAGTATACGAGGTAAGAGGGATGCCGTTGGCCTTTGTATTATCGTCCAACTGCTTCACTTTGGGAGTGTTCACGAACCACTTCTGGGAAGAAATCTTGAGCTTGCCGTCGTCGTCGGTGCGGAAAGTTGCGAATATGACGAAATCTGCATCACAAGTCCCGCCCCACACAGTGATGCCGGATTCACGCAGCTGGTGGCAGAGATTAGTGAGAGGGAGCGGGATGTAGTAGGGACACAGGGCGAATAACCAAAACTCACGAAAGCCATGATGCTTCCCGGTTGCTCGACGTACTCGTTCAACACATACTGTGTCGCATGTCAACCGCAGTTCTACTCATCGGCCACGATGCTGGCCTTGTATTCTTTATAGATGTTGCGAATCTCAGGCCCGGCAGCGAGAAATCCGGCCTTCGAGTTGTCTTTGATTGTCATGGTGCCGCGGGGGAGGATCTCTTGCTGGAAGTCCTGCAGCAGCGGCGTAAATTTAGTCGCCGTGCAACATCCGAGTGCAATATGCTCCGGCGAAAACGAACCTCTGTGTAGTTGTCTCCGGCTGACGCGAAGTTCGCGTTGGAGAAGTCGTCTAGAGTCTGCAGTAGAAGCTTGAGTTGCGACTACGACATGGCGCTGTGAGAGCAAGTGAGTCGGTTTGCAGCCCAACCTCCTCATTTATATGCACAAGAGCGACCAGAATGAGTCATCTGGGCAGCTTCGAATGGCTGCTGTCGCGGGGGCTGCTCCGAGTCCTCACGCTCCAACGTGGCGAACGGCGCAAGGTCCTGGCGGTGTGTATCTCTGGTAAACATCACGTGAGAACCTGGTGACCGCCTCTCTTGGGCAAGATTCTCATCCTGCAGTGTGTTTGCTGAGAGTTTGTGGTCTCGCGTCCTGACGGATATACTATGCCCAGCGGGGAAGCGGCTACTTGGCGGCCACCGGCCGTCTTCTCGATATTCCGACAAACTGAATACACAACGCCTATGAGATTGCATTGGTAAAGCTGCGAACGAAGCGACATGGGCAACAGAGGTGAACTGCAAGTACAGGACGGTGACAGACGTGAGTGGCCGCCAACCCCCGGAAGCGGCCACTTTATCCGGATGTGGCGGCAAACCCGAACGGGGATGTGAAGCGCGTACCACTGCCTTATCTGAACAGAATCAGCACGGTCGACGGTTATTTCCGGTATTTGAAATGTCACGCTTTTTCAATGTTGCTCATTTTGTCGGATGTCGTCCCCTAGAAATCAAGATAGGCTCTTTCAAGCTCGTTTAATATACTGTATAAGTTCTATGAGGCAAGAAACTATCGTTGCGAGCGGCAGGCCGAAAGGTTTGCCAGAATGTGCCAAACCGCCAAATTGCGAGTGTGGCCAATGCGGCACTGTATCAAACTATGCATTGTTCAAGGACTAAATGAAAGTTTAACTATGTATTAAACAGTTATGTAGACTTGCTTGAAGTCCCTCTGAAATTTTCAGAGCTGGAGAAGGCCATCAATCTGAAGTGGCTGCTTCCCGGGGGGTGGCCGCTTCCCTGCAGACTCGGAGTACAGTATGCGGCCAGCTGCAGGCAACACACCGCTACCCCATTTTCATACTACACAGTGTCGCGGCGAACTCTGCGGTACCTAGAGATAACGTTTGGCAAGATCGTGGGCACTTCACGACGAGCCATCGTGTATCTTCTTCTGCTCTCAAGCTCTGTAGACAGCAGGGGAAACCTTCTAGCTTCGCAGCTTCGGACCCTCGACAGAACGATCGCAACAAACAAGGCGTTAGTAGCACATCCAAACGCACATCCAAACGCCGCGCTAGGAGATTAGGTTTCAATCGTACCATTCTCACTATATCATGCCTGCCATTTGAGACTCAGGGGAAATGTTGTTACCGTGAGGCGTACCTCGAGTCCTCGCGCCATAACGTGGCGAACGCCGCAAGGTCCCGGCGGCGTACTCCCCCAGTAAACACCCCATGACAACCTGCTGACCGCCTCATCAGGGCAAGATGTCCACTTTTCCCTGTGATTGTTCCGCATTTGCGTTCTCACCTCCTCGCGGTTGCATGAGGTCAAGCAACGCACCGCTACCCCATTTTCATGCAACACAGTCTAGCGGGTACCTTGGCAGGACGTTTGACAACATCGCAGATATGCTAGAAAGAGCCATTGTGCATCCTGGAAACTTAATCTCCGCAGGTATCGGGGAAACGTTATAATATCACAGCTTCTCTATACGTGACCTTGACATATGAGGCGTCCAAACGCACCTCCAAATGTCCCTTTGCCTACAATAACATGTGCGACGGCCCACAAATTGGGACCAAGGACCGCAAGGATTTACCGCGCCTTTGCCAGTGTTTGGTGAGCTAGATTCGTTCCAGTCAGGTTCAGACAACCTGCGTGGGTTATAGGAGGAGAACAATGTGGGCTGCTTTCTAGTCGACATTGATTCCCGGTGCACGCAAAAGTACTCGATGGTGCTTCAGATCCCCCACCTTCGATCCTGCCTTAGGCCGGTGGCATGGAACAGGTCGCCTCGATCGTACTCATCGTAGATAGCCTCTCACTTATGTGCGCTATCCTTCCACCAACGTCTTCTCTATTGACATATATTCCTTCTGTAAGGTTCACGTCCCTCATCTGCTCGACCATCGACCCCGAGTCGGCCGCAGATTACGGTGCGTTTGGTCGTTGGCTGTGGCTCACCGCGTCGGGTCTCTGTGACTCACAAACGCTGAGACTTTCAAACCGACCAACTAGAATGAATACCGCGTTGATTTGCATTATATACAACCGCCTCTCTGCCCTCTCACCGCTTCCCACCCGCAGCAGCCTTCTTCTTTGCACCCTCCGGATCCGCTCTCAACGCCCTCCTAAACTCTTCCAGGGGATCCACCAACTTCGGATCAGCCGTCCTTGACGTCGACGTCGCTGGATCAAACACCTATCAAACCGAGCATTCAGCGACCCTTACACCCTCGCTAAGGGACAAACACACCTCCCAATCCTTGAGCAACCCCAAGTCTTCGGCAAGTTGATGACTTCCGACGTGGGAACCTGGTTTGACGGCGGCGGTGACGGTCCATGGACGGTTAGGGAGCCAACCGCGGCGCTCGAGGACGAGATGTTCGATGATGTGGTGTTCGGCTGGAGTGGGAAGCGGTTAGAGATTGACTAGGATGGGATGGAGGGTGTGGGAAACGCACTGAGTTTGTCTTGTTCGACCTTTTGGACGACGACTTTTCCGTTGACGATCTTGCGAGCGTTTTGGTGTCGTTCGGCGAGTTCGCGTGCGCTCGGGACGATTCGGAGTGACTGTTTATTTTGTTAGAGCGCGTAGATTTGGCGAGGAAGGGAGGAGACGAGACGGACCTGAATGGTGTCGAAGCGGAAGACGGCTTGGAAGACCCAGCCGTTTCCGCGGACGGAGGCAGAGTCTTCTTGGAAGGGAAGTGAGCGGTACGAGACGAGCTGGAGAGGCAATGAGTGAGTGATTGGGCCGAGGCGCGGCGAGTCTCGATGATGATACGGACGTTTACGGGCCGAATGTGTTTGATGAGGGACCATTCGGAACGCGGGGAGCGTTGGGCACGATCTTGTACGAGCTTGGCATACTCGCCGACCGCATACGTCTCGAGCGTCTTTGTGTTTTTGCTGTCCCAGTCGTGAGTAAATAGGGGTCTCCTCCTTCCCAAGAGTGGACGTACCTCGCCACGGCTCGATTCAACTCGACATAACTCTGCTCAGCCTCTTTCCTAATCCCCGCAACCCACGCATTATCCTTGGTCGAGAACAGTCTCAGACTAGCTGCGACCTTGTTCCCCATCGGATGCCCATACGGCCACGCTCCAAAGCCATGCTGATTCCACACGCAAAACGCACTCGTAAATCTCTCATGTCCCCACGCATACACCCAACGCCACAGCAGCTTTATCTTCCCAGCCGTGCGGGCGAGGTGAGGATGGCTCGCACGGAACTGAGCGAGTGTGCCTGGAACGTAGACGGGTACGACGGGCATCGAGTCTGTTGTGTAGTCGTGCATCGCATATTTGTTCATGAGCATTGCTGCGTCGTCTGCGTTTGTGATGGCTTTGCCGCGTTCTTTCTTTGCTGGAGAGGCCTTAGAAGCGGGCTCCATGGCGCGCGAGACGGCGAGCGAAGTGTGCAGAAGTCGGTTGCCTTACCTCCTCGTCTCTCGCCCTCTCCATCGACACTCGCACCTTCTTGCATAATAAAGGCTTACATTTCCTCGGACACGCTCCTTGAGAGCATATTCATTGGGAACATAAGGGCAAATCTCGCCTTTGCCGACGATAGGCTTGTCATCCTGGCAGAGGACAAGATCTTTGTGGCGAGGCTCGGCGTCAAGGGTATGGAATTGGACTTCTGGAGATAGGCAGGAAACCTCGCAGCACTGTTTAACAGAAGTACAACATGTACAATCATCTGCACAGAATGCAAACTCAAAACTTGCAATGTAAGCAGCAGTAGCAACATGTCACATTCAGCCCTCTCACGTCGTCAGGGTACTATTATCTCCGCATCTAGGGCACGAATAGCAGGACCTTTGAGGATTGAAGGCATTCTTCCATCTTGTTCCCTGCGATGCGCTTAGCATAAAGTCCCAGGCTTGTGGGCAGGAGAACACGAGCTCCCGGTGCATTCATGGTTATTGCGGGCCAGGTTGTACCACGAGCCATCTTTCCACTCGTGGTATCGTCCACTTTGACCCGGTCAGGTGCAGCTGGTTTGGAGATCTCGGGGAGGAACACTTGGTAGTCCGTCAAGACATACTCTCCCTGGATCGCGTCGTGTAGCGTCAAAGCCTTTGTGACCAGCTTTACTGCCGTTGGCTTTGATGTATTAACAAACCGCTGGCGGTCTTCACGAGAGGATCCAGTAGCGGCGGCAAGAAGTTGGGATATGCAATCGAGAGTGCGGTCGGCCAGGCGGGCTGCGGTCTGGGTGTCTGTTTCGGGTGTTCGCAGAGAGTTGAACGCCATCGCGCGCCAACGGCCACAGGCTACTTGAGGCTCTGTAGCAAAAAGAGCGTGACGATAAGCAATATTCTCATGTGTTGAGAGACACGCGTACCCTGCCGTTGCATCCTACGAATCATGGTGGTGATAGCGTTGTCAAACTGGTCACTGTTGACGCAGATCCTAGCAAAAATCGCGTCCGCGAGGACGAAGACAACGATGTATCTCATGGCACAAGTAAGGGTACTTTGCGCGTTGGAGCCATGGACGAGAGACAGCTTGAAGAAGTCCGACAACTGCTGCAGACAGCGAGGTTCCAATTGCTTGAGCGCAGTCGCACACTCAGAACTCAGTGCAGCGCCACGATCCAATTTTCTGCGGAGGCTCTGGATGAAATCATTGATATCGTCTTGAAGTTCTTCAAAGAGGCGAAGAAGTGCTGAAACATGACGTCAGCTCTATCGACGAAAAGGGACGAGTGAGCGAGCAAGCAGACATCTGCCATCGGCCTGTTCTGTCCTCCGAAACTCGGGACTGAGTTCCAGCTGCGCGCTTAGCGACCGTCGCGCTGCCTCCGACGCATCTAATGCCGCAACCGCGGTCTGGAAGTTCGCGCTCTGCGTCGCGAGTTGTTTCTGGATTTCCTCGATGGCCTGCGCGCGCTCTAGGATGCTAATGTCGTTCTGTTGGAGCCGTTGTCGGACTTCCTTGGCGGTCTGCTCAAGCGCTGCAATGTAAGCATTTTTTTGCTCGAGACTTTGCCGTGTTTCTTCGAGCATTTGCATCAGATTTGCGATACTGATCGCTTTCTCCGCCAACTGCTGCTGGTTGTCGTCGTCCTTCTGCTGTAGACCTGTGATGACGATGTCCTTCTGCTCCAGTTCTTGACGAAAACTCACACGCATTGCTTCGATTTCTTGAAAGAGTCGGTTTACTAGTTGTGTATGCGGTGGCTTGACACCTACCTGCAGTTGGCACGAACCATTGGTAAACTCTAAGGAGGGCCGAATTAATGCCTTATCTCTGGAGCTGGTCGATGCCACACATGCCTGTGCAGAATATCGATAATATTGGTCATGGCCCAGGGCATTGGTTGCGCTGTTCGTTGTCTGGTGTCTCGTGACGCAGAAGATCGACGACGGGGCATCGACGATAAATGGCACTCGAGCTGCAGCTTAAACGTGGCCAGTAATCGGTCTGAGTCTGTTCGCTGCTAAAGAGCAACCCAGTTTTACTTTGTTACCGGCGGCGCGGTCACTGCCTTGGGTCAACGCCTCGAGGCTGCCTCGCCGCGAGCAGGCACCTTGCCACCGACTGAGTTGTGATAGCATCGCATTTACCCTCTGCAGCCTCGAGAAATGAGTACAGCATACCTAGTGTGCATCTCATTATATAACGCAGGCTAGTCAGGGACTAGGGAGAGTAGTTTTCTGCGTTTCCACTCGTCACGAAATCCGACTACATTGCCACCTGCTCATTCTTGATCTCGTATAGGAATACTTTTAATATTCCCGGCTCTTTGGTGTGGTGAGTCGGATGTATTAAGAGTATTCCTCTTATGATTTCGGCATTTCTTTCAGCAGTGAAATCCAAGCTGCATTCACAGCCAATTCCCTCGCATTTCCACAGGCGAAGCATCCGAGCAACATAGATTCAAACTTCCCCAACTACTTCTCCGCGCAAGGCCCAAACAAATGCGCAGCAGAACTCACTCGAGATCTCTCTGATGTAACCGTGGACCGCATCCAAGGAAATTCTAAGACTCATCATCTTAGGTTTTCATTGCTTCATCCGTAATCAGAACCATGGCAACCTCTGAATCAAAATCTCTGGATTTCGAGTCACTGCTTCATCGGGGAGAGCTGGATTAGACAACCAGGCAGCGACACGGATATTCCGGGCCAGAGTACATGACCCTGTCCGTTGTGTTTGTTACCGGCGGAAGCATCAGTTCCCTGGCCCGTCGACGCCTCAAGGCTGCCTCCCCGTAAGTAGGCACCTTGAGACCATTCAAGCCGTGATAGCATTGCAGTTTCCCACCACCGCCTCGTGATTGCAACGCGGTGCACCTGCGTATTTTTGTGATATAACGCAAGGTTGGTCAAGGACACCCTCATCCTCATTGCACCACGAGCACTGCCGCTATGAGCGCCGCTACAACCTCTCCCACAGACTTGTCCATTGCGAACAGCTACCATGAGCTTACTCCGTACTCCGGGGAAGAACGTCTGGTTTTTTGCTTCGATATCGGTACTACCATGAGTGGGTTGATTGTCGCTGTGTTGCGAGCAACTCGTCACCACTGTACACAGCGGCCTCTACCGTAATCCATCTTTCGAATGGACACAAGCCACGCATCTTTGTCGTCAATGAGTATCCCGGCCAATCAACGTTCCGAGGTACATGACCATACCCATGCTGACTATATTATCTGACCGGCGTTACAGGTGACAGCAAGATACCGACACAGATACGATACGACCGACAAACACCCCCAAGACCTATCAAGTTCGGCGAACACCCCAACATTGTCCGCAGCATGCAGAACACGGACCTAGTTTGGTGGTTCAAGCTGCACCTCCATCCAGAGTCAATGCGGGTGGCGCACAATATCCAAGTTCCACCACTGCCACCGAACGTCACCATCGAGGCTGTTTACGCCGACATGCTTGCGTATATCTTCGTGGCTGCAACGGGCTTTGCTGAGACCAGGATTGTGGACATTCAGGCTCAACACCCTTGGCCTCGCCTACAGGCAACATTTCAAGTTTGTCTCGCAATTCCAAACGGTTGGGACTTACGAGAGCAGAACTTCCTCCGCCAAGCAGTTGTCCGCGCAGGCATATTCACATCTGCCGAGGCGAGCACGCGCCTGCACTTTGTTTCCGAGTCGGAGGCGTCCGTGCACTTCGCTGTTCACTGCGGGCAGTCTACTGCATGGCTGCACCGTGGAACTGTCTTTGCCGTGTGCGACGTGGGTGGCTCGACGACTGACACTACAGTGTATCGCTGTATACAAGAAACTCCTGAGCTCAAGTTCGAGGAGGTTACGGCGAGAGAGTGCGTGCAGGCGGGCGGGGCGCTCGTCGATGCCGCTGCCAAAGTTTTCCTCGAGGATCGCTTTCGCGGTACACCTTATGCATCTCCCACTTGCATCAATCATGGGGTCAAAGAATTCGAACGAAATACGGTCAGTCTAACTATATAATTCACGTGCGAGCAATATTGACAATGTGTTTCATGCCAGAAACGTCGGTACATAGGCGACAACGAAGAACAATACGTCCAATTGGATACGTCGGGTACGCACGATGATTATCCAGACCGCGGTGTGGAGGATGGCCATGCAATACTGTCAAGGTAGGCCGCGAAGATGTCACTGCCTCGCATGCTCTGACTAATGCCTGGCTGCTACCCGTTTGCAGCAAGGACATGAAGGAGATATTCTCTCCCTCTGTTACTGCTATTGCTTCAAGCATTCGGGCTGCCATTGTTCGAGCCGGAAGCGACTGCCAAGTACGCACTTCCGCTAGCTAGTCCTTTCGTTTTCTTGCCCTGACCTCGCTGATGCCCCAAGACTGCCATCATTGTCGGCGGGTTTGGAGAGTCGCCATATCTCAGACGCGAGCTGGGGCTCATGCTCAAATCTGTTGGTGTCAACATGTTTAAGATTGACCAGCCGACGTGGGTCGTCTCATCACCTCTTGGCGTTGTTTTGTCTGAACTCAGATCGCAGACAGAAGGCAGCTGCTGAGGGTGCGGCAATCTGGTTTTGCCGCCGACTTGTCGTCGCCCGCGCGGCGAGAGAGACGTACGGTATCTGCTGTCGAGTGCCTGTCCAGTCGGGTCTGGCAAGTCACAGGGAGCGTCAACATACTGCTATAATGCTGCCCGACGGCTGTATGTACATCCCGGGTAAATTCAGTCCAGTGGTTCAGAGGGTAAGTCCTGCATATCAGCAGCTCACTGTTGGTCATCTGCTCTCACCGCTTATTCATACATTGGGTGAAAACAGAATCAGGTTGTTCGTGTAGATGAGGCCCACCGGAGTCCGTACCGACGAAGCTACAAGAAGCGACCGAGCCGCCTGGAACACTTCAGAGAGACTATTGTAGCAACGAACGAGCAAGACTACGGCGACTGGTGCCGCCCGGAGAATGGTACGTGCTGCTTCTCTCTTATCCATTTGAGACCGAGACTCAACTGTGTACACCATGTCGGAGCATAGGTGACGGCTATATGCCTGGTTTCCGTGCTGTTTGCACGATCCGGGCAAACTTGTCTGGAGTCGAGCGCGGGCTCGAACAGATGATCTCCCCTACGGGGAAAAAGTACTGGCGCGTTCAGTTCGAAGTCGAGATCTTCTTTGGACTGACGGCCCTGGCTGCCTGCATTGTGTGGAAAGAAGGGGTGCGTCTACTGTTCTGAGATTCATTCTAAATACTTATCTTTGTCAATGGGCTTCTGCGTGCTTTACCATTCTAGGGCGTGGAACGTCGAGTACGCTTTCATCCCTGACGCTTTGACGTGCTCTCGACTGACGAAGCCTACAGTCTCCTGCCGAGTTCATTCCAGAGTCGATCATTTGAGTTTGTCCATGAACAACACCTTGTTCCTACATGTACAGTAGCGCCGTTTGAGAATGAGACGGTCCGTATTTCATTAGATGAAGCTGCAATCCCTTGAGCCTAGAGATATAATTGAATCTGGTCGCTGGTCGCGAATAAATGAGATTACCACTGTGTGAGGGCCTTGAGAGCGGTTTCCGCTTGGTGGAATGCCCGGACACGTACGGCCAGTGGCGAAGATCTGCTTTGTTACGCAGTCTTCTACTAAGTTCTTAGATAGTTTAGGATAATGCTAAGTGGTTGAGATACAGTGTGCCGAAAAAGACCGCCAATTTGGGTGGCAAAGTGTTAGTATAACAGAAGTTACTTTGCTGTTCCAACCTCGCCTGAGAAGTAAGCTCTCTCAATTGAAAGGCTCATTATAACCCAAATCCTTTACCTCGCCCTACGGTACACCGAGATGCAACCTAGCAGTCGCCGTCCATCCATCAACATCTCTCAGCCCCGCAGTCTCATCCACTGCATTATTCGATAGTAGACCCCTCAAATTCACTGGTTGGGCCGATACCGTGACAACTTTCCAACCGATCGAGTACAACGAATACCACATTGATTTGCACTATATACAACTGCCTCTCTGCTCTCAGGTTCTCACCGCTTCCCACCCGCAGCCGCCTTCTTCTTCGCACCCTCCGGATCCGCCCTCAACGCCCTCCTAAACTCTTCCAGGGGATCCACCAACTTCGGATCAGCCGTCCTAGACGTCGACGTTGCCGGATCAAAGACCTATCAAACCGAGCCGAGCATCAGCGACCCTTACCCCCTCGTTAAGAGACAAAACACACCTCCCAATCCTTGAGCAGACCCAACTCTTCGGCAAGTTGATGACTTCCGACGTGGGAGCCTGGTTTGACGGCGGCGGTGACGGTCCATGGACGGTTGGGGAGCCAACCGCGGCGTTCGAGGACGAGGTGTTCGATGATGTGGTGCTCGGCTGCAGTGGGAATGGGTTAGAGGTCGGATAGGATGGGATGGAGGGACGCACTGGGTTTGTCTTGTTCGACCTTTTGGACGACGACTTTTCCGTTGACGATCTTGCGAGCGTTTTGGTGTCGTTCGGCGAGTTCGCGAGCGCTCGGGACGATCCGGAGCGACTGTAGTTGTCCGAAATTAGAACGTGTGGGTTGGGTGAATAAATAAAGAGACGGACCTGGATGGTGTCGAAGCGGAAGACGGCTTGGAAGACCCAGCCGTTTCCGCGGACGGAGGCAGAGTCTTCTTGGAAGGGGAGTGAACGGTACGAGACGAGCTGGTGAGGCAAATGAGTGAATGGGCCGAGGCGAGCCTCCGCGATAAGACGGACCTTTACGGGCCGAATATGTTTGACGAGGGACCATTCGGAACGCGGAGAACGTTGGGCACGATCTTGTACGAGCTTGGCATACTCGCCGACCGCATACGTCTCGAGCGTCTTTGTGTTTTTGCTGTCCCAGTCGTGAGTGAATAGGGGTCTCCTCTACCTCAGAGAGAACGCACCTTGCCACGGCTCGATTCAACTCGACATAACTCTGCTCAGCCTCTTTCCTAATCCCCGCAACCCACGCATTATCCTTGGTCGAAAATAGTCTCAGACTAGCTGCGACCTTGTTCCCCATCGGATGCCCATACGGCCACGCTCCAAAGCCATGCTGGTTCCACACGCAAAACGCACTCGTAAATCTCTCATGTCCCCACGCATACACCCAACGCCACAGCAGCTTTATCTTCCCAGCCGTGCGGGCGAGGTGTGGATGGCTCGCACGGAACTGAGCGAGTGTGCCTGGAACGTAGACGGGTACGACAGGCATCGAGTCTGTTGTGTAGTCGTGCATCGCGTATTTGTTCATGAGCATTGCGGCGTCGTCTGCGTTTGTGATGGCTTTGCCCCGTTCTTTCTTTCCTGGAGAGGCGTTGGAAGCGGGGACCATGGCGCGCGAGACGAGCGAGGTGTGTAGAAGCCTCGAACATAATAATGGGCCTCGTAGAGTGCCGAGACGCGCGGTGGCGCACACGGACATGATTTGGGACGAGTGAGCGGGAGGACGATGACCAGAGGTGTCGGGGTTTTACAGCTCTGAGCGCGTTTCGGATCCGGCCAATTCCAGCGCGGCTTTTCTTTCTTTGCCTTACTCACTCAACAAAGTTCAACTCTCATCATGCCTGTACGCACACACACAACTGGATTTGATTATTACTCGCTCCCTAACACTTTTGAACAGCGCCAGTCCCGCTCGTCGCGCCCTGCTCCTCGCTCAACTCCCGCCGTTCAGTCGCGCGGTGCAGCAACCATGGCAGCTCCTCCTGTCGCAGCTTCTCGTCCTATGGCACCACCCGCAACAACAGCACCCGTACGTCCCATATGATTTCTTATCACTCATTACTAATTTATTACTGCTACAGCCGGCTGCAGCGGCTTCGAGCGGTCCAGGCATGCTTGGGCAGATGGCCGCCACCGCCGGTAGCGTCGCAATCGGCTCTACCATCGGCCACGGCCTGAGCAACATGCTCTTCGGTAGTAGCAGCCCCAGCGGCGGACATGCCGAGCCCGTCCAGTCGCAGCAGCAGCCTCTTGGGAGCCAGTGTGATTTCCAAGTCAAGGGTGCGTATCTGTCTGTCTCTTCGTTTTGCTTCGGAACTCGTCAATCGAGAGCCTATGATTACCGGCCGACGAGTCGAGGGACACGTGACGTGGCATACCCTCGACCGAATTTTCTCGGAGGGGGACACGGCCGGCGTCTGCGCGTCCCTTTCTCAGCGTCCCGGCATCCGTTCGCGTAATCCCGCGTTGTTCCTTCCGCCGGCCTCCACCCTTTCTGCTGACTCCTACAACTGTTGCTGACCAATCATTTTCCCATTTGCGCAGAGTTCACAAAGTGCCTCGAGACCTCGGACGTCAACGGGTGCAACTGGTTCCTCGAGCAGCTCAAAGCCGTGCGTATATCTTCTCATTCTCGCTGGGATGAAACTGACGCGTTGTACAGTGCCAGGCAACGTACGCACCGCGTCCGTGAGCACGCGATTTTCCTAGGTGTATCGTAGCGAAGGACGTGTAGCACAATGTCACATCTACTCCCCGGTCTGCCTGTCAACGCTGCAATTCTCGTATCTTTCTCTTGGTGCAAGATGCGACGTACCGTGGCTGGAGCTGGTTACCTGATGCTGCGACACATCCTCCTGCTTGCTGTCGCTATCTATGTCTCCTCTGCGATTAGTTGGCGTGCCGGCTGCGTGGCTTCAGTGTCCATCAGCTGGGTCTCCGTCTAGTGTCAGCATCCTGTTCTCGTTGCTCGACGCCAGAAACAGGGCCCGAGCTACGCGGGATCATCTACCAAGAACCCTGGCTGTCGTGTCAGTAAAGAAGAACACTCGGCGTGCATTTGAAGAACACTACTCTCTGACTGAGCAAGGAGGTATTTGATTCAAGTCATGAGCCGGTATACATAATGCTGGACATAGCGAACAAGCAAGTATCCGGTGCCTTCGCGGAGTGTGTCCGCTTGCTCGCCGCATCTCCGACAAGTCTGAGCTGCCAGTACGAGTCGTATCGACCTCGGTGGAGGCCATGGCCAGTTCGTTATTCCAACATGCGCACACAATTGCTTTCCTCCGAAGATCAACAGTCCCCATCGTGCTTTTTGAACGTGCCAGCTCCTTTCACCCAGTATGCCGTCAGTCAGTCAACAGTCGACGGCCCAAGACAAATCATTATTCGTCGAGGGATTCAAACAGCCTAGTTAGGCCAAAGTCATCGCTTGGTGGATCGGACCAGATATTGCGACCGCGCCATGCATCCTCGATCATCAATTCCTCGGCCTCGTTATACCTCCTGGCTCGTCGCTCGTCTTCCCAAAAGATGAACCTCGGGTGTCGATCTACTGAATTGCCGACCGCCGCCAGCAGTTTGTCACCGCTATAGTCATTTTCGCCCACCACGCGCATGAATACAAAGAGCGTGTCCCGGAGTTTGAGCACAAGGTGGATAGCTTCGATTTGGGTGGGATAGTCCCAAGTGCTGGCGCACACTATCAACTCGTCTTCGTAGTCTGATCGATCGTCATAATAGCGTATGTCCAGACCGAGATGCGTGAGAGAGGGAAACGCTTTGAGAAAGGCGCTGGCCCATGATTGAGGTGATGCGGCTGCATGGCTGGCCGATCCGGAGTGATCTGGGACGCCCCATATAGCTAATGTGGGTCCAGAGATGGGTGAGGTGCGTGCTAACTAGAGTGTGGATTCCGTAGGTGAAGGCGCCATCCAGGGTGTACACTCTGTCGAGATATCTAAGATCAAGACCCGTAAACTGCTTTAGACCCTCTGCTGCATTCTCTCTGAGCAAATGGATAAAGAGTCGTTTGATATTGTTCCAGGGCACTTGGATGTAACATCCCGCCTGCGGCCGCCATTATTGCAAAATCGAATCTAGCGATGTGGAGTTCTCGGTTGCTGTTATACGAAGGACATATTGGAGGAGGCGATCTTTCAGCGCGGGAATCGAAGTGATTTTGTCCTTGTTCTGGTCCGTGACAATGAGATCGGCGTACAGAATGGGCCGAACGGCGCGATAGACCTCATGTACGACCAGGGCCAATTGAATAACCCAGCTACGATCAATGTAGACCTCTTGCTCTGTAGCGGCGATTGTGCTGATGAGCTCAATGGGATACTGAGGGAATACCTTCAGGCCGTGATCACAGTATTACGGGACGGAAAGAAAATGCGGCCTTGCCCGTTGTGTCACGCCTGGCATACAGCCATGGAAACATTTTTCACAGCGACCGCCTGCGCTCGTCAGTAACGGCGCGCAACATCCACTTTGCGACCGGAAACGCCATCAGGCACTCCGTGATGATCGCTGTTTGTGTCTTGGAACGGAATGCCTGTGAATCCAGGGGTTAGGCTTCTCGTCGCCGCGTGCTCCCCGCGTTCCCCAACCACTGCATTTTCACGCTGTCTAGTATCTCTAATCCACCAACAATATGACAGATTCATCCTTTTGCCGCGATCTGGACGTTCTGTGTGGGTCGCTGGCCGATGGCCTCGTCGTGCGATCGCAAGGCATCCGTAGCCGGGGCAGCATCGTCTCCTTGACTTCCTGTAAACTTTGGAACGCCTGGTATGTATTATTAAACCATGTTCACCAAGTAGCACAGCGCATTAACGATCAGATTGACACAATTCTAGTGCCTCACATTCAACGCAGCGTCATTAAGGCCAACCACCGCGCCATAAGGATCATAATGACCGCTCACAGTTGATCCTAGACGTATCACTCCATCATATTTTGCTTGCACGGGTCCTGTACATATGGCTCTGCCTGAGCCGTATGTCGTCCAGTGGCGGTGTGGCGTCCAGACTTTATGGTGTGGCACGATTCTGCGAGCGCGGTTCCGGCTGATTCGATCGAGATTGAGAGGCTCGATGCAGAGTCTGGGCAATGCTCTGCATATGGTGGCCGATTCACATCGCTTCAGGGCTTCTGCAGCATCGGGGCATACGGATGGGGTGTACTAACCTAAAGTCTTCCATGTGCTGATGTCCTTGCGATTCCGTTCAACCACCGTTACTAACGGTATCGGGTTCAGGCAAATGCCCAACTGGAATATCTCCGGACATTGCCGTTCGGTCTGTATGAAGTTATCATCGGCGAATCGGTGTCCCGGGCGCGGGTTATGCGCCGTCCGATGTACTACGGGCTTCTTTG
>Ga0247815_10001591_pt1 | contig 17307 bp, 16 predicted proteins | sample UWRJL194509B1_FD_181014 | JGI IMG/M metagenome (GOLD analysis project Ga0247815, IMG submission 181014) | Plant litter microbial communities from Arlington Agricultural Research Station in Wisconsin, United States - UWRJ-L194-509B-1 | ecosystem: Environmental > Terrestrial > Plant litter >...
TGAGGTTTTTATCAGGGATAATGGGGCTATACCGGCATTTTTAAATTATAATGGGTTTCCTTACTCTTTGTGTATTTCTCCTAACGAGCAAGTAGTGCATGGTTTTCCCAGTGATTACGAAATTTGCGAGGGGGATTTAATTTCTGTCGATTGTGGGGTTATTAAGGATAAATATTTTGGTGACTCTGCCTATACTTTTAGTATTGGTGAAATAAGTGAGGAAAAGAGGAAGTTAGTTGAGGTTACTCAGCAATGTCTCCAGGTAGGAATTGAGAAAGCTGTGGCTGGATCTAGAATTGGTGATTTGGGATATGCTATTCAGAGCTTAGCAGAAAGTCATGGTTTTGGTGTAGTCAAGGAACTTGTTGGTCATGGAGTAGGAGTAAAATTGCACGAGAAGCCGGAGGTTCCTAACTATGGAAAACGGGGATCAGGGATAAAACTTGAAGAGGGGATGGTGATAGCAATAGAACCGATGATTAACGGTGGCAGTCCGGGGGTTAAATTTTGGGCAGATGGTTGGACTGTTACTACAAAAGACAACAAGCCTTCGGCGCATTTTGAACACACCGTTGCCGTGAAAAGAGGCAAGGCAGAGGTTTTATCAACGTTTTCATTGATAGAGGAAGTTTTAAATAAAAAAAAAGTAAATAATTAGATTTTTTTATTTAATTTTGCGTCCCTGTTTAATAGCAGCTAATTAAGTAAAAATCAATAATATATGGCTAAACAAGCCTCAATTGAACAAGACGGTGTAATAAAGGAAGCATTATCAAATGCGATGTTCCGGGTAGAGCTGGAAAATGGTCATGAGATTATTGCTCATATTTCGGGAAAAATGAGAATGCATTATATCAAGATTTTGCCCGGAGATAAAGTGAAATTAGAGATGTCGCCTTACGATTTATCAAAAGGCAGGATTACTTATAGATACAAATAAAATGAAAGTTAGGTCATCAATTAAAAAACGTAGTGCTGATTGCAAGGTTATTCGTCGTAAAGGTAAACTTTACGTAATCAACAAGAAAAACCCAAAATTTAAGCAACGTCAAGGTTAAAAAGTTATTGAGGTATGATTGGATTGAATGTACAGGTTACTCAATCTGTCATGTAATCAACAATAATCAACATTTAGTATAAATATGGCAAGGATATCAGGTATTGATTTACCAAGAAACAAGAGAGGCGAAATTGGATTGACCTATATCTTCGGGATAGGAAGATCAACTGCACAGCGTATATTGACTGAGGCGGGTATTGATTTCAGCAAAAAAGTACAGGACTGGTCTGATGATGAACTATCGGCAATTCGTACAATTATCAACGATGGCGTTAAAGTTGAAGGGGCTTTGCGTTCAGAAGTTCAGTTAAACATCAAGCGTTTAATGGACATCGGTTGTTATCGTGGCCTACGTCACAGGAAAGGTCTTCCAGTACGTGGTCAGCGTACTAAGAACAATTCTCGTACACGTAAGGGCAAGAGAAAAACAGTTGCTAACAAGAAAAAAGCTACTAAATAAAATTAGTACTGAATAATAATTATGGCTAAAAGTAAAAAAGTTACCAAAAAGCGTATTGTTGTTATAGAGCCTGTTGGTCAGGCCCATATTAATGCTACGTTTAATAATATCATTGTTACGTTAACAAACAACAATGGTCAAACTATTTCATGGTCTTCTGCTGGAAAAATGGGATTTAAGGGTTCTAAAAAGAACACTCCATATGCGGCTGGTCAAGCTGCATCAGATTGTGGTAAAGTAGCGTTTGATCTTGGCTTACGTAAAGTTGAGGTGTTTGTTAAAGGACCTGGGTCTGGTCGCGAATCTGCAATCAGAACCTTACAAGTGTCAGGTCTGGAAGTAACCTCTATAAAAGATATTACCCCGCTTCCACACAATGGATGTCGCCCTCCTAAGAAGAGAAGAGTTTAATTTATTAATTTTTAAAGCTAAGAGTCTGCAGCTGTAGGTTGTAAGATACTTTAAAACAAAGAAGAAAATGGCAAGATATACAGGACCAAAGTCCAAAATCGCGCGTAAATTTAGGGAACCAATTTTTGGACCTGATAAAGTTTTAGATAGAAAAAACTATCCTCCTGGACAACATGGAGCCTCTAAAAGAAGAGGAAAACAATCTGAGTATGCGGTACAGTTAATGGAGAAGCAGAAGGTTAAATACACATATGGTGTTTTAGAACGTCAGTTTCGTAATTTGTTTACAAGAGCTTCTTCGAAAGAAGGCATTACAGGTGATAACTTGTTGCAACTTTTGGAAGCACGTTTGGATAATACTGTTTACCGTCTTGGCATCGCTACCACTCGTTCCGCTGCTCGTCAGTTAGTTAGCCATAAACATGTCACAGTTAACGGTGAAGTAGTGAATATTCCATCATACCAATTGAAAGCGGGAGATGTTGTTGCAGTTCGGGAGAAATCAAAAACATTGGAAGCGATTACCAATTCAGTAGCTGGAAGAGTAATTAATAAATTCACTTGGTTGGATTGGAATGCTCAGGAGTTGACAGGTAAGTTTTTATCATATCCTAATCGTGATGAAATACCTGAGAATATTAAAGAGAACCTTATAGTAGAGTTATACTCTAAGTAATATATTTAGTTAACTGCTCACTGCAGTTAACTTCTTTACGTTACATAATTTTAATAACGATCTAAAAACATTATAAATGGCAATTTTAGCATTTCAGAAACCCGATAAGGTAATCATGCAGAAATCAACGGATTTCGATGGTATATTTGAATTTCGTCCTTTAGAGCCCGGTTTCGGTGTAACAATTGGTAATGCCCTTAGAAGGATATTGCTTTCTTCACTAGAAGGGTATGCTATTACAAGCATTCGTTTTTCAGGTGTTTCTCATGAGTTTTCTACAATCAAAGGTGTTGTTGAAGATCTAACCGAGATCATTTTAAATTTGAAGCAAGTTCGTTTTAAAAAGGTAGGTGATTCTGGAGAATCTGAGAAAATCTTTATTGTAGTAAATGGGCAGGATCAGTTTGTTGCCGGAGATATCACCAAGTTTTCTAATAACTTTGAGGTGTTGAATCCTAACTTCGTTATCTGTAACATGGAGAAGTCCGTTACTCTGGAGGTAGAATTGACTATCAATAAGGGACGTGGTTATGTGCCTGCAGAGGAAAATAAGATAAACGATGCGGTAGTTGGGGTCATTGCTATTGATTCGATCTTTACTCCGATGAAAAATGTTAAGTACACGATCGAGAACTATCGCGTTGAGCAAAAAACCGATTACGAGAAGTTGATTTTGGACATTTCTACTGATGGGTCTATACATCCTGAGGAGGCCTTGAAAGAAGCGGCTAAAATTCTTATTCAGCATTTTATGTTATTCTCTGATGAGAATCTGGTACTTGAATCTCAGGCTAAAGAAGAAACAAAAGAAGTTGATGAGGAGATATTGCATATGCGCAAAATCCTTAAAACTGAACTTGTAGATCTGGATCTTTCTGTACGGGCATTGAACTGTCTTAAAGCAGCTGATATACGCACACTAGCTGATCTTGTATCCTATGATGTGGCTGATATGTTGAAGTTTAGAAACTTCGGTAAGAAGTCATTGACTGAAATTCAGGAGTTGGTTAAATCTAAAAGCCTTTCGTTCGGAATGAATCTTTCTAAGTTTAAATTAGACGAAGAATAGAATAAGAAAATAACAATTGTTAATAGTGTGTAATTCCCTCGGATTAATTCATAGAGACGGTACACGCTGAATAAAAAAAAAATGAGACACGGTAAAAAAGTAAACCACTTAGGAAGAACAGATTCACATCGTAAAGCGATGCTTGCGAACATGGCTTCTTCACTGATTAAACACAAGAGGATTTCGACAACATTGGCAAAGGCCAAGGCGTTACGTACTTATGTTGAGCCAATAATTACAAAATCCAAAACTGATACTACGCATTCGCGTCGTATTGTATTTGGTTATTTGCAAGATAAAGAAACTGTCACTGAATTGTTCCGTGATATCGCTGCGAAAGTTGCGAATCGTCCGGGAGGTTACACAAGAATCATCAAATTAAACAATCGTTTAGGTGATAATGCAGAGATGGCATTGATTGAATTGGTAGACTATAATGAGGTCTACGGTAATGAGGCTGCATCTGCTGAGAAGAAAACAACACGTAGGGGTAGAACCAAAGCTAAAAAGTCAGACTCACGCTCAACTAATGAGGTAGAAGTGACTAAATCAAATAGTGAAGATGTTGCTGACGAGACTCCTGCCAAAGAGGAAGCAACACTAGAGGCTAACGCTGTTGAAGAAACGAAAGAAGCAAAAGGAGAATAATATTCCCTCTCAGTAAAGAAAGCCCCTGACCTGTTTTGGCCAAGGGCTTTTTAGTTTAATCTATATTGTTTATTGCCTTCCATCTTCTTGTAATTAAATTCGGTGAAATATTCCATTTTTCATCATGTTTAATAGAAGAAATTTGTCTCCATTAAAACTTATGCGAAAGCAATGTTTACTATTGCTGTACATGGTCTTTTGATATACCGATTCTTGAACATTCTCGTAAGCAACAGTAAAATTGCCATAAAATAATGGGATTCCATCAAGCTCACTTAATATTGATTTTCTAAGTAGTACCTTTGGCAGGTAATCAAAATTATGTCTAATCAACACCATTTACAGCAATTCAAAGACCGGTTAACGGAAAGCATTTCAACTCATGTTTTTATTAAAGTTTCTCTCGGTAATTATCAGGGAAATGATAAGGAATTAAAAAATATTTATGTTAGGAAGGTAAAGATCAAAAGGGCAGACATGTTGTCCTTTACTTATCGGTACAAGACACGTGATATCGTTAAGAATTTTGGGATAGACGAAGGGATTACTTTAGTTGGTCAGTTTACCAGCAACGACTTCAAGGTGGCTACGCTTTTTACTACCGAAAAAGAAATTGTTTTGGAATATAGCAAAAAGCACTTGGTCTCTTTACGGGAGCAACTACTGAATAGAGTCCTTAAGCCCGAGCTTTCCCATAATAAGGAAAAAAAACGATTAATTCAACCCAATGGAAAGCCTTATTTAGTTGAATTGAAGCTAACTGATGCTGAAGGAAATGTTTTTAAGAATGCTCAGGATAAATACAGGCAAATTAATCAATATATCGAGATCTTAAGTAGTTTGCTCAAGGAATTTCCTGCCGGAAGTATTGGACGGGTAGTAGATATGGGGTCGGGTAAAGGTTATCTCACTTTTGCGCTTTATGATTATCTTGAGCACATGCTGAAGGAAAAGATTAAGATTACTGGGGTAGAATACCGGCAAGACTTGGTCGATTTGTGTAATGCCATTGCGGCACGAGCCGGATTTGAACAACTGGATTTTATCCAGGGAACTATAGAAAACTATCAAATATCGAATATCGATTTATTAATTGCTCTTCATGCGTGCGATACGGCTACAGATGATGCCATATTCAAGGGGATTAAAGCAAATGCTAAGTTAATTGTGGTGGCTCCTTGCTGCCATAAGCAGATCAGGCGCGAAATGGAAAAGAATAAGGTTAAAAATGAAATGTCCGTGCTGACAAAACATGGAATATTTTTGGAGCGGCAGGCTGAAATGGTGACCGATGGAATTAGGGCGCTTATATTAGAATATTTTGGCTATAGAACGAAGGTTTTTGAATTTATATCAGACGCGCATACTCCTAAAAATGTATTGGTAGTAGGGATTAAAACTGGTAAGGGAGACCACAATAAAATTCAGGATGCTAAAAGAGCGGAAATAAAACAGAAAATTGCAGAAACGAAAACATATTTCGGTATAGGTTATCATCATTTGGAAAGGCTCCTTGAGATGGAGGAGGTCAATAGAGCTTGATTTCTGTCATACTGTCACACTTTTACCTGTTCTTTCGGCCATAAATTTCTCTAATTATTATTAAATTGAAAGTTTTTCTGCCAAAAACCTATTGGCACATTGCTTGTTAAACAGTTGTAAATAATACGAATTCATAACATAAATAGATATAAATAACATGTCAAAAATTATTGGTATAGACTTAGGAACAACGAACTCTTGCGTAGCCGTAATGGAAGGTAACGAACCTGTAGTTATAGCCAACAGTGAGGGTAAACGTACTACGCCGTCTATTGTTGCATTTGCAGAAAATGGTGAGCGTAAAGTGGGCGAGCCGGCTAAACGTCAGGCTATCACAAACCCAACAAAAACAATTTCTTCAATCAAGCGGTTCATGGGTAGTAGCTTCGCTGAGGTCTCTAAAGAGACGTCACGTGTACCTTACACTGTAGTGAAGGGCGATAACAACACTCCACGTGTAGAGATTGACGATCGTAAATATACTCCACAGGAGATATCTGCAATGATCTTGCAGAAAATGAAAAAAACTGCGGAAGACTTTTTGGGACATGAAGTAACAGAAGCTGTAATTACAGTTCCTGCTTATTTCAATGATGCTCAGCGTCAGGCTACTAAGGAAGCCGGAGAGATCGCAGGTCTAACTGTCAAAAGAATTATCAATGAGCCAACCGCTGCAGCTTTAGCTTATGGTTTGGATAAGGCTCATAAAGACATGAAAATTGTGGTCTTTGATTGTGGTGGTGGTACACATGACGTATCAGTATTGGAATTAGGAGACGGTGTATTTGAAGTTAAATCTACTGATGGTGATACCCATTTAGGTGGGGATGATTTTGATCATATCATTATTGAGTGGTTGGCAGAAGAGTTTAAGGCTGAAAATGGCATGGATTTAAACAAAGATCCAATGGCACTTCAGCGCTTGAAAGAAGCGGCTGAAAAAGCCAAAATCGAACTTTCAAGCACCACTTCTACCGAAATTAATCTTCCTTACATCACTGCGGATGCTACTGGGCCTAAGCACTTAGTAAGGACTTTAAGCCGCGCTAAGTTTGAGCAATTGGCTGCTGATTTGATCAAGCGTACCATAGATCCATGTAAATCAGCATTGAAAAATGCAGGTTTGAAAACAACAGATATTGATGAGATCATCCTGGTTGGGGGATCTACACGTATTCCTGCTATTCAAGAAGCTGTAAAAGCATTTTTCGGTAAAGAACCTTCTAAAGGTGTAAATCCTGATGAGGTTGTAGCTATTGGTGCTGCAATTCAAGGTGGCGTTCTGACTGGTGAGGTCAAAGATGTATTGTTGCTTGATGTTACTCCACTTTCTTTGGGTATAGAGACAATGGGTGGTGTTATGACCAAACTAATTGAATCTAATACTACTATTCCTTCTAAAAAAGCAGAGACTTTTTCTACTGCTGCTGATAATCAGCCATCAGTTGAGATTCATATTTTGCAGGGAGAGCGTCCTATGGCTGCTCAAAACCGCACAATTGGACGTTTCATATTAGATGGTATTCCACCGGCTCCAAGGGGTGTTCCACAAGTTGAAGTTGCATTTGATATTGATGCAAACGGTATTTTACATGTAAGTGCCAAAGATAAGGCTACTGGTAAAGAACAAAAAATCCGTATCGAAGCGTCTTCCGGTTTGACTGATGAAGAGATCAAAAGAATGAAGGAAGAGGCCGAGCAAAACGCGGAGTCTGACAAAGCAGCTAAAGAAGAAGCTGAAAAAATCAATAGCGCTGATGCACTGATCTTTTCTACTGAAAAGCAATTGAAGGAATTTGGAGAGAAAATCTCTGGAGACAAAAAGGCGCCTATCGAAGCAGGTTTGCAAAAATTAAAGGATGCGCACGCATCAAGGAACTTTGCTGATATTGATGCCGCTCAGGAAGAATTGCAAAATGCATGGAATGCTGCATCAGAAGAGATGTACAAAGCCGGTCAGGATGCAGGACAACCAGAAGGAAATGCAGGCGCTCCTGATGGTTCTCAAGCTGGCAATGGCGGAGACAACGTAACCGATGTAGATTTCGAAGAAGTAAAAGACGATAAAAAATAATCGGTAAATCGTTTATATAAATAAAAAGTCCGAAGGCAGCACCTTCGGACTTTTTATTTATATAACGTATTGTGTTTATTGCCAGAGGCTTGTTGGATAAGTTCCGTCTTGTATGAGCTGGTTAATACTATCCTGTACAAAAGGTTTATCCTCTTTATAAGTCACGCCAAACCATTGATTGCTTGTAGGCACAACTTTAAATGAGGCGGTTCCAGTTCTAACTAAATTTTCGCCAATTAAAGGAATAAAAAACTCAGCTTTGGGTTTGTCCTTGTTTTCAAGAGCGAAAATCTTGAATAAATCTTCTGTTAATTTAAACACGCTTGGCGTAAAACCCCAAAAATTCATGGAAACTGGTGTTTCAAAATCCAATGGATATTCTATTCCCCCTTCTTCGTAAACTATAGCCTCACCTTTTTTATACACTTGTGTTCTTTCTGTAATTTCCTCCAGATAACCAGCTGCATTTGTTTTACAAACACCACGGGAAACAGAACCAAAATCAGACAAAGTTTTGCCTATTTGATAGCCAACAATCGAAAAATTACTGTCAGATGCTTCAGTCGACAGAAAATCAACCATTTTTTTAAACGCATCATATCCATAGTAATCATCCGCATTGATGACACAAAATGGCTCATTTATTACGTTTCTCCCAGAAAGAATAGCGTGAGCAGTGCCCCAGGGTTTTTCGCGGTAAATCTCCTCTTCAATTCCAAACTGTTTAAGATCAAAATTTTGAAAAACATAGTCTGTTTCGATTCTTCCTTTTAGTTTGGGTTCAAAAATCGATCTAAAGTTTTCTACAAATTCTTCTTTTATAATAAAGACAACTTTTCCAAAGCCGGCTTTAATAGCGTCGTAAATAGAATAGTCAATAATTGTTTCTCCATTAGGGCCAAAGCCATCAATTTGTTTCATGCTGCCATAACGGCTGGCCATTCCTGCTGCAAGAATAAGTAAGGTCGGTTTCATCAATTGAAAATATAAAATAGGTTTGTAAAAGCGTTATTTTGAATAGGTAAAATCATGGTCTTTCTTGATGTTCAGCAGAGAATAATAAATCAAGCTAATTACATTGTCCACATCTTCTTTATGGATCATCTCTACTGTCGTATGCATATACCTTAAGGGTAAAGAGATCAACGCCGAAGGAACGCCACCATTTGAATAGGCAAAAGCATCTGTATCAGTCCCTGTAGAACGAGATGATGCTTGTCGCTGGAACGGAATGCCATTCTTCTCAGCGGTTTCGATAAGCAATTTGTTCAAATTAGTCTGTACAGCCGGAGCATAGGAAACTACCGGGCCTCTGCCGCAGGCCAAATCACCCTGGCTGATTTTATTGATCATCGGCGTCGACGTATCGTGGGTTACATCTGTGATGATCGCGACGTTAGGCTTAATGCGATGGGCAATCATTTCTGCTCCCCGCAATCCAATTTCTTCCTGTACAGAGTTGACAATATACAGGCCGAAAGGCAATTTCTTTTTATTTTCCTGAAGCAATCTCGCAACCTCAGCGATCATAAACCCACCTGCCCGGTTGTCGAGTGCCCTACCCACATAATAACGATCGTTAAGGACCATAAATTCGTCTTCATAGGTGATTACACATCCCACATGAATGCCTAATTTTTCAACCTCTTCTTTTGACGTACAGCCACAATCCAGAAAAATATTTTTGATAGCCGGAGCTTCTTCTTTCTCTCCATTACGCGTATGGATGGCAGGCCAACCGAATACAGCTTTAACCATACCTTTATCAGTATGAATATTTACTCGTTTAGAAGGCGCAATCTGATGATCTGAACCCCCATTCCGGATGACATAAATCAACCCGTCCGCCGTAATGTAGTTGACAAACCATGAAATTTCATCTGCATGTGCCTCTATTACAACTTTAAAATCTGCCTTTGGGTTAATAACACCCACTGCAGTGCCATAATTATCGATAAAGCTTTCATCGATATAAGGCTTTAAATAATCCAGCCATAACTTTTGACCAGGGTATTCATAACCTGTAGGTGAAGGATTATTAATGTATTTCTCAAAAAATTGCAGCGATTTTTTATTGACTATGCTCGTGTGTGTTTTCTTTTCTTCTTTTTTCTTGCTCATTGTGAATGATTTATTACGACAAATATAGATATTCCATAATTACAAAAGCAGCATTGCGACATGCGGGTGTTATCCGATGTTGACATCTGCCTCCGGTAACAGTAGCGCTAATGACCTGATTCTTCCTGCAATGTTGTGTTTTTTTTACTATAAAGGAAATAAACAATCATATTTAGTGCTATAATTACAAAACTTCCCAAACAAAATGCAGGCCATTGACCTTTGTCCCATAACCAAAGACCTATAGCAGAACCAATCGCTGCGCCGACAAAACTAACAGACATGAAAACCGTATTGAGCCGGTTACGTGCTTCAGGTAAAATGGCATAAATTCGCGTTTGATTCGTCACATGGATTGCCTGCTGGCCAATATCAATTAAAATAATTCCAGCTACGAAGAGATAAAGCTGGCTTCCGGTAAAATAAAACGCAGCTATACTACAGAGTTGTAGCACGATTCCGACAATCAAATTTTTTCTGGGGTTAGTCGCACCACTTAACTTGCCAACCAATGGGGCGGCCAGGGCACCAGCAGCACCTGCAATGCCAAACAAACCGATCTGTAGCGTCTGAAAATGAAAGGGGGGATTTGCCAGAAATAACACCATCGTCGTCCAGAATGCACTCAATGTTGCAAACGCTGTAAAGTTAATCAAGGAAGCTTCCCGGAGAACTGTTTCTGTTTTTACGTAATGCCACATCGATGACATCAATTGCGAATAACTGCCTTTAAAAGTGGGTACGCTTTTAGGGAAACGTTTTGCCATCAGGAACAATAACAATGAACAAATTCCAGCGGCCATTACATATACCGATCTCCATCCCCACAGAAAACCAATGCTTCCGCTAATAGCCCTTGAAGCAAGTATTCCAATTAGCAATCCGCTCATGATAACACCTATTGTTTGGCCTCTTTTTTCGTCTGAACTTAGGTTTGCTGCCATCGGCAAGATCAGTTGAGGTATTACTGAAGTTGCCCCAATGAGTACACACGAGCACTCCAGCAGTAAAAAAGAATTAGAAAACGCCGCTAATAGTAGCGAGAAGATGGCAAGGCAGGTGATGATCAAAATCTGTTTTCTTCTTTCAAACATATCCCCTAAGGGAACGATTAAAAACAGCCCGAGCGCATAGCCCGCCTGAGTTAGGTAACTGATTCGGCCTGCAACACTTTCCGTAAGTCCAAATTCACGCGCTACCAAAATCACTAGAGGCTGGCAATAATAAATATTTGCAACAATCAGTCCGGTGCAAAATGCCATTAAAAGGATGTCTTTACGGCTCAGGTTCATTAAAGTGGAATGTTTCCATGTTTTTTTCTTGGAAGGTTGACAACTTTGTTTTCCAGCATTTTAAAAGCCTTGATGAGTTTTGCCCGGGTCTGTGCCGGCTCAATGACTTCATCGATGAAACCCCTTTCTGCCGCCCGGTAAGGGTTGGCAAATATATCAGAATACAGCCGTTCCTTTTCCAGCCATTTCTCCTGAGGATGCTCGGCCGCGGTTATTTCCTTTTTAAAAATAATCTCTGCAGCCCCTTTTGCACCCATCACAGCGATCTCAGCAGAAGGCCATGCATAATTTAGATCGGCACCAATGTGTTTTGAATTCATCACATCATAAGCACCCCCGTATGCTTTTCGGGTAATGACGGTGATGCGGGGGACTGTTGCCTCGCTGAAAGCGTATAAAAGCTTTGCACCATTTGTAATGATACCATTCCACTCCTGATCAGTTCCCGGTAGAAAGCCTGGGACATCTTCAAGGACCAGTAAAGGGATATTGAAGCAATCGCAAAAACGAACGAATCTCGCTGATTTGATGGAAGCATGATTGTCCAGCACCCCTGCCAGATATGCTGGCTGATTGGCAACGATTCCAATGCTCCTTCCGGCAAGGCGCGCAAACCCGATCACGATGTTCTCAGCATAGTCTTTGTGAACCTCCAGAAAGCTGTCGGTATCTGCCAATTCAGCGATAATATCTCTTACATCGTAGGGTTGATTGGCATTTTCCGGCATAATGTTGTTTAATGCGGGCCTGCTTTCATCAGAAGCATGGTAAGGCAACAATGCGGGGATTTCCTCACAGTTTTGAGGCATGTAACCCAATAATTTCTTGATGTGATTAATGGCATCAATTTCATTCGTACAGGCAAAGTGGGTTACACCTGATTTAGATGCATGCGTAGCAGCACCGCCCAGTTCTTCAGAACTAACTACTTCATGCGTCACTGTCTTCACAACATTCGGGCCCGTTACGAACATATAAGAAGTGTGTTCTACCATCAGGATAAAATCCGTAATAGATGGTGAATAAACTGCTCCGCCTGCACAAGGCCCCATAATGCCAGACAATTGCGGGATCAAGCCGGATGCCTGAACATTCCTGTAAAATATATCTGCATACCCACCCAGGGATACGACGCCCTCCTGAATTCGTGCGCCGCCGCTGTCGTTCAATCCAATCAGGGGTGCGCCGTTTTTCATCGCCATTTCCATGATCTTACAGATTTTCTCGGCATGTGTTTCTGAAAGCGAACCGCCAAAAACAGTAAAATCCTGTGAAAAAACATAAACCAGGCGGCCATTAATAGTTCCGTACCCGGTAACTACCCCGTCACCCAAATATTTTTCACGTTCCATACCAAAGTCTGTACTTCGGTGCGTAACCATCATCCCGATTTCTTCAAATGAATTTTCGTCCAGTAAAAAGTGTAACCGTTCACGCGCCGTAAGCTTTCCTTTGGCATGTTGGGCCATAATTCTCGCTTCCCCGCCACCTAAATGTGCAGCTTTAACTTTATTCTGAAGTTCTTCTATTTTATTCTTCATCACTTAGAAATTTAAAAGGATTACTACCAACGGTATTGAAGTCGACTTGTAAAAACATCGTCTTTCAAATCTTCAGCGTATTGCGGCAAGGAGGTCGCATGGTTTACTACCCGTTCATTATAAACTGTCAACTTCAATCTGGGATTTATGGTATAAGTAAAACCATAACCAAATGTGCTAAACTTAACATCTCCTGCCGTTGTATTTGCAGCGATCCCGATCTCCGCCTCATCGATCTCTCTATTCGGGTCGTAAACGTCATATCCAGCTATTGCGGTAAACTTTGTTTTTGCAATCCTTTGTGTAAGCCACAAGTAGTAACCACGGAAGGACCTCAAATAAAGATCAGTGGTTGGCTGCGCCGAAAAACTCGTGCTTGCTGTCGGACCATTGACCGATGAAGAAGCCGCAACCCCCGGCTGTACGCCTTCAATATATTCCGCCTTAAATACAGTGGCGCCAAAGCTATTGTCATACTGAATCTGTGCGTTGGTGCCGTAATATTTACGTCCGGCGTTCCAGCCTACATGATCAGGACTGGTATTTTTAGTGTATCCGCCGTTTGAATATGAAAAATAGCTGTCCGTTTCGCTTCTTACAGAACCTTTGTAAAAAGAACCACCAAAGCCCAGGTGCAGTTTTTTGCCCGCGAGGCTATCAAATTTGAAGGCAATGTTTCCAATGATGTCTTTTTTCGAGTCATAATCCCGGGCATTATACCCACTTCCATTGATTACCGCAAGGTCGGCATTGATGAACTTGAATTTGTTTTTAGGCTTCAGGCTGATCATCGCTCCAATATCCCTTTCCCTGGGCATTAAGATTTGAGACATGCGCGGACGTTCAGGGAAATCACGATAGCCGGAAGAATAAACAATCGCATATCCAAATGGGCGGTTAAATAAACCTGCTGTAAATATGAGCGCTTTAGAGTTGGGTTGATGAAATTGGATAAAAGCATCCATTAACTGAATGCCGTTTTGCGTAGCATCTATCTGAAATACAATACTTGAATACTTATCGGCCCTGTCAATCTTCAATCTTCCCCGCCGGATCATGAAGCGTTCATCTGAGTTTTTGCCAAAATCCCCACCTGAAAATGAAGTAATACCAGCAGATTGTGCCTTTTGGTACTGCGTCTGCAGATATCCGGTTATTGCAATTTCATGAGGGTCATAAGTTGAAGGACTGTTGTTATTTTGCGCAAATAAGTAAATAGGAAAGAGCAATATAAGGTTAAGCAGTAGTGGTTTCTTCATGCAGTTCCAAAGAATAATTAAAGCGTCTAAAATACAGTAATTAGCACATTATATCCTAACGGATGCCTTAATTTTTGCAAGCGGTATGTTGGGCAACAACTAAATTACATTTTTATTACAGGATAATTTGCTAATTAGACAGCTTTGGAGTTATTTTTGACAACAACATTCAAATAAGAGTAAAAAATGTTCCTTAGGAAATACCGTGCTTATCTGGTCATTATTTTTCTTTGTGTCTTTTCGGCAAAGATGGTGATATCAGGTGCGCCTGTGTTTTTAGCACATATTGATAAGGAAATCATGAACTCTGTGATCATGCAAATTGAGCTTGAACACAGTGCAGATGGAGATAGCGGAAAAGTTAAAGTGAAGCTTTGTGATTACAAAATTGACTTCCATTCTGATTATAATTTTGCAGCTGAACTGGTACTCATCCGGGTAAGCAATAGCTCTATCGATCATTCTAAGCGGTACGTTGACCCTTACCATCCATCAGTACCCACTCCACCACCGAATTTTATCTGATTTTATCAAAGCATAAGCCAGTCCCTATTGGGAAGGGTATGCAATTTCAGAATTAGTTTAAAATCTTAAAACATAGTTTTATGCAAAGTGGGAACTCAACCTTTTCAAGGTTGGACGTGAAGAAATATATATTAAAAAAGAATTTAAAAAAAGACCTGCCTTCCAGCATTGTCGTGTTCTTAGTGGCCTTGCCGCTTTGCCTTGGTATAGCGCTGGCTTCGGGTGCACCTCTTTTCGCCGGAATTATCACCGGCGTCATTGGCGGAATAATAGTTGCCAGTTTTAGTGGCTCCCAACTCAGCGTCAGCGGACCTGCGGCTGGTCTTACCGCAATCGTCCTGGGTGCGATAGGACAATTGGGGAATTACCAGACTTTTTTGCTTGCCGTTGTACTGGCGGGTTGTATCCAGGTTTTTCTTGGTTTATTAAAAGGGGGAACAATTGGTAACTATTTTCCTTCCAGTGTCATTGAAGGAATGCTGGCTGCAATCGGACTTACCCTTATTCTTAAACAACTTCCTCATGCGCTCGGCGTGGATTCAGACTTTTTTGGAGACGAAAGTTTTCTGCAGGGAGACAATGAAAATACGTTTTCTGCCATTTCTTCCGCGGCAAGCCATTTTGGACTTGCTGCCATTGTAATTAGTTTACTTTCTATTGCTATCCTCATTATCTGGCCGAAATTTAAGAAATTGAGTGTCGTCCCAGCGCCATTGCTGGTCGTTGTACTTGGAATCACGCTTGCATTGGTATTTCAAAATACGCCCTATGCACTATCTGCCAAGCATATGGTAGAGATACCCGTTGTCAATGGCTGGTCCGAGTTTGTGGGCCTTTTTACAACGCCTGATTTTTCTCAGATCTCCAACAGCAAGGTATGGGTGGTTGCGGCAACCATCGCTGTGGTAGCGAGTTTGGAAACCTTACTGAGTATCGAGGCGGTTGACAAAATCGATCCAATCAAAAGAGTGTCACCAACCAATCGTGAACTCATGGCTCAGGGTACGGGAAATATAGTGAGCGGAATGTTGGGCGGCTTGCCCATGACCTCTGTTATTGTACGCAGTTCAGCCAATGTCAATGCGGGTGGAAGAACAAAGATGTCAGCCATATTTCATGGTTGCTGGTTACTTTTATCTTTATTGTTTATTCCGGGTCTGATAAATATGATACCTTTGGCATGTTTAGCTGCAATACTCTTGGTTACAGGTTATAAACTTACTCGCATTGCGCTGTTTCAGCACATGTATCATAAAGGATGGGACCAATTCGTGCCCTTTGTGGTTACCATTATAGCCGTACTGCTTACAGATCTTTTAAAGGGAGTTGCGGTCGGAATGTTGCTTTCCATTTTCTATCTGTTGCGGACCAACATGCGAAACCCGTTCTTCTACAAAATCCAGGAAGAAGGTGATAAAAAGAACATCAGAATTAAGCTTGCAGAAGAGGTCTCCTTTTTAAATAAAGCAGCAATTCAGGTTGTTCTTACCAAAATTCCAAAAGAAACCAACGTAATCATAGACGGATCCAATTCCCGGTATATTGACCCGGATGTGTTAGAGACCATTTTTAATTACAAACACAATGCCTACACCAAAGGAATCATTGTGAGCCTGGAAAACATTAAAACACAGTATATAGTACCAAAATTGAATAGTAAACCAATTGAAGAAATTAATAACTAAATTATTATGTGCGCAAAATTAGAAAAACAACATACAGATCAAATTACATACGAAGGATTATTAAAAGGCAATAAGGATTGGGTGGCAGAAACACTCAGGGAAGATCCTGAATTTTTTAACAGGCTTTCTGCAGGTCAGACACCTCCGGTATTGTGGATCGGTTGTTCTGACAGCCGTGTACCTGCCAATCAAATTACCAATACCATGCCTGGTGACATTTTTGTGCACCGCAATATTGCCAACGTCGTGACCCATACAGATATGAACTTATTGAGTGTACTGGATTATTCCGTAAACGTGCTCAAAGTTAAACACATCATTGTCTGCGGACACTATGGATGCGGTGGCGTCAATGCTGCTTTGGGTGATAAACAGGTGGGACTCATTGACAACTGGTTGCGTAACATCAAAGATGTTTACCGCATGCACGAGCGCGAGATGTCTACCATTAAAGATCCTCAGCGCAAGTCTAACCGCCTGGTTGAACTCAATGCCATTGAAGGAGCGGCAAACATCATGAGCACATCCATTGTACAGAATGCATGGGCGTCCGGACAAGAATTGTCTGTCAATGCATGGGTTTATAGCCTGGAGACAGGGATCATTACCGATCTGAAAGTGAGTGCGTCAAGTTCAGATGACATGTCGCCGGTATTTAAAATGAAAATTGAAAAATAACCGTTCTCTTCGAAGCCTGCATTTCTTAGGCTCCCTGAAGGGGGAGCAAAGAACGCTCAGGTTTTCTCTGAGAAGGTAATTTTTCCGGGAAATAACAATAAAAAAAAGGCAGCTCTTCAGCTGCCTTTTTTAATATTCAAAAATTTAAGACAATTTATTCAGAAAGGAAAGGGTACCTGTAATCCTTTGGCGGATCAAAAGTTTCCTTGATCGTACGTGGAGATACCCAACGCAATAAATTAATCATAGAGCCGGCTTTATCATTT
>Ga0247815_10001594_pt1 | contig 17288 bp, 17 predicted proteins | sample UWRJL194509B1_FD_181014 | JGI IMG/M metagenome (GOLD analysis project Ga0247815, IMG submission 181014) | Plant litter microbial communities from Arlington Agricultural Research Station in Wisconsin, United States - UWRJ-L194-509B-1 | ecosystem: Environmental > Terrestrial > Plant litter >...
CCGATGTCCTCGCACTCTGGTAAGTCTAATCTTGAATCTCACTGCTGCGGCGCGACACGTCGCTAACCGCTCCACTGCGGCTCGCCACAGGCCACCCCTCGCCGTATATCGGCTCGAGCGCCCAGCCGCTCCCCCCTACTCAGCACCACGGTGCTCATTATGCGTCATCATCGGATCCCTTCGGTCGACCGATGATGCTCCCTCCTATGCCGCTTCATCAGCAAGTGACGACCGCACCGTTCCAGGCACCGCCGCCGCCAGCTCGCCATTCATACCCATCGGCCAGCATGTCAACTCACCAACAGCCACCACCGCGTCGCTCAGCCTCAACAGATCCCCAGTTTGGTGTTTTCTCCGCGACCGGCTCCATGCATGTGTCGGGCAACCACTGGGTAGAGGCCGAGCGGCTGGCGAAGGATAGTCAAAAGATGACCAACTCGCGGGAGAACCGGTACTGCCAGGAGTGCGAGAGGGAGTTTGACAAACCAAGCACGTATCAGACGCACATGAATCGTCACACCGGGGCGAAACGTACGTGCATTTTTCGCAACGAGAGAGTATCAACAACTGCTGAGGAGCTTGCAGCTTTCAAGTGCTCGATCTGCGGGCAAGCATTCGGTGTTGGGAGCAACAGACTTCGTCATGAACGGCAGTGTGAAGCACGAAAGGCTGCATACGACAAGATGAGTACCGGGGAGTTCACGGCGGGTCCTGCGCCTGGACCTTAGGTGGACTTCCGTTCGTCTCATTATGACACTTGGACAACAATAGCTCAAGAACCACTGGTATACCTCTGACGATATCCTCATGAAATTCCCCACGACGCTTCAGTTTCGATACTCTCCTCTGAGAACCCTTATTTGCTGGACTGTATATCGCCTTCCTCTCGCTTTGCTTGCTGTCTTGATAGTCTCCCCAAACCGCCGTGATGTAGCTCTATCTCCCCGACCTGCACCTCTTCCTGCTGACTGCCTTTATACCTCCCACCACTTATCCCCTCGCTATGAGTCCTTCTGGTCTCGATCTTTATCTTTTTCGCTTTCGTTACCCCGTGCGCAGTCGGTACGTCGAGGACAGGTCGTTGTCATCTCCTTAGTTAGATCGCAGAACTCTCTTTATACCCTCGTAATTTCGAGGTCAATGTTATCTCGTTATTTATCTCTGCAGCGTCTCGCTGGGCGGTGTTCCAAGTCCGAAGCAGCGTGTATGCAATTCGCGAGAGTCCGGTTGCCTTTTTCGGAAACGTGGGGAGAATCCCTTGGTCCGAGCCCGATCTGCTCCGTGAAATTAGCGGCCTCGCTCAGCTGCTTACAAACAATCGCGTTTCAAGCGTCAGGCTGACGCGATCACTCACACCCGGACCGACGCCTCACGGGAATGTACAAGAAGCTGCGGGCGCGAATCGTGACTGAGGGTATATAGTCCCGCCTACGACTTGGACTCTTACTCACAACAACCCACCTGCCACAACCGCTCCTCCCGTTCTACTACACACTCAAACTCCAACGCTATGGCCAACAACCTGAACGCAGCTGTCAGCACTGTCCACAAGGTCGAAGCACTTTCTGGCCTTGACAAGTTCAAGGAGGTGGTGCGTGACCCTGCTTGCAGTGCTCAAGGTCGTCGTGCTGATCAATGCGCTTACTTTCTCTGCTCATCTACTTCCATGGACGTCCACACGTTTGCTCTCTCCGTCTGACTATCTTCTCGTTGTCTGCGGGCTGCACGCTGCGACGTCTTTCTTGCGCGGGGCATCACCGACCACCTTCGCGGCTTCCCCTCGAACAGATCGAGAAGGACGAGTTCGCCATCTTCGACTTCTGGGCGACATGGTGCGGCCCCTGCCGCGTAATGGCACCCATCTACGATAAGCTTGCTGCCCAACACGGCGACAAAGTCAAGTTCTACAAGATCGACCACGACGCTGAAGATGTGAGTGTCGGGTTTCTCGGCCGTTCCTCGTCGCTTCGCGCCTTTGGCCCGCATTGTCTGCCCTTTGACGCCGTGACGCGAGAGTTGCGTGCTCCTCAACTTGGCGGATGTGCTGGCACCTGACCTGGCTGCTCCTCCTCCTGTCCGTGCGTGCTCCTCACGTGCATCTCCTCCATTCCCGCCACCGCGTCATTTGCTCCCCGCTGTGCCCCTCGCCCTGGCGATCCACTCCCCGATTTGGCACCACATCTCCTCTTTCGTTTGTGCATGAGCCAAACAACGTGTGGCTTTGTCGCGGATCGTGTCGGCGGCCTTGGGACCCCGGACCATTTCACCAACTACTCCCAGATCAGCTTTGTGGCATAGAACGTGATGCTGACTATATTTGGCCTTTCAGGACATTGTACACGAGCTTGGCATCCGTGGGGTGCGTTCTTTTCCCCGCGAGTTCGAGGCGCATGACCTTACTCACACCTGCTTGTCTCATCTGTAGTTGCCATCCTTCTACCTCTTCCGCGGCGGAAAGGTATACGGTACCGTCATTGGCGCACGTCCACCACAGCTTCAGGTAAGCTCGACTTGGCTGTGCTTCAACCACTCTGCTCACTCATGTCTACAGGAGCTGATCGCGAAGGCCGCTGCATACGTCGACGAGCCTGCTGGCCCCGCCGCCGCCGAGGTCAAAGCCGCCGCCAACACGCCTGCAATTACGGCAAATGCGGCGCCCGCACCAGAGAAAGCAGCACCTGCACCAGCCGCCGCAAACTCATCGGCGCCGACAACAGCATAACTAGCTTATGAAGCTTTTACTCTCTGATGATGTGCTGTACCCTTTAGATGTTCTGCCTGTCGAGTACATATGGTTTCGGCTCGCTTTTCTGTAACAAAATACGACATTTGTACCAGGCAGAGTTGGCCGAGTGAGACGATTGTGTGAAGAGTGGTACTGCAGCATGCTTTGAAGTCGTCACGGTGTTCAGCAACGTGTTAACAAACTCGACGAGGTATGACGAGTGATTGGTAAGTTACGAGATGTTCGAACGCCTTTGGGTTCCGCGCCGCTACGTCTAACACTTCACATTGACATTTGAGTTTCCTGTCCTCGTGCGAAAACCTGGATAGTCTGGCTAATCAGGCGTGGCTTGTGTGAGATGTGCATGTGACTCGTCGGATTGTGCGAGGAGCTTCGACTGGCTGGGCGCCTAATTTACGCCTTGCCCTCTTGCCTTTGTGCCGTTTGTTGCTCTTGACGGATCACCATAGTTAATAGCTACCACTACTCCCGAAGCTGGTCTTCATGGAGCCGAGTGGTCTTGCTAGCTTAGAGGTTCAAGGCAACACCGCTAGTGACGACGTGCTCGACGACATATTGGCAGTATGCAAGGGTGCGAAGGCTGAGGTCGCTCCGGGCGTGGTTTCTGATCATTGTGTGTCGCTGGCTCAGGACTGTTCGCAAAGGAGCGCCACCAGGCTGCTGTCAACTTGCAGCGCGCAGAGCGAGAGAGAGGTGCATGACAGGCTGTGCGTGCCGTTCGTCGCGCTAACATGTCCGCAACCCACTCGCAACCAGATGAAGCTCGAGCCGAACTTAGAGATTTAAGTAAATGTCTTTCTGTAACACTAGATGCCGTACTGATATTGTACGAGAGTTACAAATGGCCAGTAGGCCGCACAAAGATTCGCTTGCAGGTCTTCAGGCATGTCACGTCCTAACGTGTAACGACGACCGTCTGATCATCTTGTAGAACACCATGGTCGTCTGCTTGATTGATGCAGATGGTGCCATCCCTCAGTTCAACCGCCTCAAAGAAGGCTTCAACGGTGGCCAACAGGCGGCCAAGGACTTGCGGACTTACTTGCTCAACTACATCGAGGCCGAAGGGATATCTGGAACCAATGTTTCCGTCATCATTTCCGCGTATTGCAATCAGAAAGGTCTTCGCGATACTTTGATTGGCGGTGGACACTGCGACAACGCGCAGTTCTCGCAGTTTTGGAATGGGTTTCAATCTGTGGCTTTGTTCTGCCTGATTGACGTTGGTCCAAAGAAAGAGGCAGCCGATGCCAAGATTCACGGTATGTGTTTGGTAATTCTGCAGGAACGATGCTTGAGTTTTGACGTCAATGCTTAGCCGCGATGTTGCTGTATGCGCGCATGCCACAGGTGTCACGCCTCTTCCTCGGCGTGGCACACGATGGTGGCTATCATCACCCTTTGTCAACACTCATCACTGAAGGCCTTGTGGAGAAGGTCGTTCTCTTGCGGAGCTTCCTCGGAGAGCTTCCCCTTGACCTTCGCGACCTGCGGCTTAGGGAGTGTCAACTCGACGGCCTTTTCTTGGAGAGCAAGCTGCAGACGCCAAGGAGGCCGAAAACCACATCGCTTCCGCCAACACCTCAGATTGCTCCGGTAAAAGGAGGGCATTATCGGTCGAATTCGGTGAGCCTTATGATCCAGAATCTTGCACATGGCTTATGAACTCTGCACAAGTTCGCGACAGGATCGCCTGGACGGACCCCTTCCCATGACAACGAGCTCCCACTTTCCGGCGAAGGGTCGGAACCGCTTAGAATCAATTACCATCCGGTTCCGTGGATCGGAAATAGCGACAAAGATGTGCCACCAAATTTGTTGGATGCTGAACATGAATCCACGACAGTGGAAGCATTCACTCAGGATATATCTATGCCGATTTTGAGTGATGATAACTTGGCCCAGCCGGTCGAAGACATTGGCGACGGTGACGTGGAGGATTTTGAACCCGCCATGTCGCCACCGACGATCTTCATATCCGACTCGTCGCCAAACGCATTAGCTGATACGGATCGGGTGATCCATGGAACTCACTCGGGGCTCGTAGGGCCAGATATTTTGCCGGAATCTAGTAGCGACATCCATAGCGTCACAGGCGACGAAGGCACGACTCATGCTGTGTCTGACTATGGCAACGGTAAATGTCGGTCGGCTCTTAGAAAAGGCGTCAAACCGTGTGCTTTTTACTATTGCCTCGGACGTTGTGTCAGAGGAGTACGTCGAATCGTCTGTCACAGATGTTACTTTGATCTAACTGATCCTATAGTCTACCTGTTACTACCCTCACAACCTAACACTCAACGCTGAAGTGCGTCACATCAATTCAGGTTTTGTGGCAATCTATAACGCTCATCTGCAGGAACTTGATAAACTTCGAGACTGGGCGCGCTCTACACCTTGTACGTTTGTCAGGAATCGTGCGTGCCTTCCTCTTCATCGCAAAGCGCACCGTCTCACTTTATGCTCATTACAGGCCAGAATTGTCCATATCTCGACGGCTGCTGTATGGCCCATCAGTGTCCCCATACCGGGATTTGCAAAACCCGGAATTGCAAGTTCCCAGGTACGCTCGCCCTGCTCGTATCGCCCCATCTTTGTACTGACACACCATGCACGGCCGTAGCGAACATGCGCTGCGGCGCGAATATATGACCCCGTGCATGAGTGGCGTTTTCTCGCTGATTCCCGGTTCGGGATACTGTTCTGATGTACAGTCGAACTTCCTATAATCTACCTCCCTGCGTTCCGGCCTGGGACAGTATGTAGATTATAAGAGGTGGTAGGTTTTGAAAGGTTGGCAATGTGATGACATCAAACTTTCATCCATAGCCCTAAATATCATTGTTGTATTAACTGTGTGTCCTAGGAGCTAGGCGAGGCAAGAAAGGCCGTGCGCAAGAGGAATTTGGTGATGGACTGGTCGGTGAGCGCCTGCGCCGCGCCTTGTGCTTGAGCTTCGAAAATAGCTGCTCATCTAGATGGTACCCAGTAACTGTGGCAGCAGAGAGGGTTTTGAGATGATTGGGACGGACGCGAGACAACAGGCTGAGATGGACGGGTGGGAGTTAAACCCGAAGGGTTGTGACCCCCGAGTAATGAGCTGGTATCATGTCTAAAATATAGAATTTCATTTGCATGGATGTAGAACTTCAGCGGGCAGAATCTACCAGGTAGGGTGATTGCGTGAACTGTGGTAGGGTGTAGCAAGTGCCTATGTGAAATTAGTCACGCTGCCGAAGTCGCATTCATGATCAGCAACACGTTGCCAACTCGATCTGGTGTGATTAGTGACGAGTACGAGATAGTCGACGCTCTGATAAGTTCGAGTTCCCCGCCGTCATGTCAAATACTCGTCTGACGTACTGCACACATTGACATTTGGGTTTCCGGTCCTCGCGCGGTAAATGTATCTCAGGCTAATCAAGCGTGGCCTGTTACTCATCGGATAGTGCGCGAGAGACTCCGACCGCTGGGCGCTTGTTTTTACGCTATTCTTCTTGCCTTGCCCTTGCCGCCGCTTGCTCTCGACGCTCACCTTCGTCGCTACCACCAGTGCTCCCCAAGCTGGTCTTCATGGAGTCGAGAAACTTCGCTAGCTTGGAGGCTATAGGCAACGCTACTCGTGACGACGTGCTCAGCAACTTGTTTGCGGCGTGCAAGGGTGCGCGGCTCGAACTCGCCTCCAGCGTCGTTCCTGACGATCATGTGTTGCTTGGGCAGGGGTATTCTTGGATGAGCGCCGTCAGGCAACTGTTAATCTGCGGCGGGCAGAGCGCGCAGAACAAGAGAGAGGTGTGTAAATTGGTCGAGCAGAGAGTCGCGCTAATGGGCCCGTAACCCATATGACCAGACGAAGCACTAGCCGAACTTCGAGCAGCGAGTAAGTGTCCCTCCATCACGCGAAGTTTCTTACTGATCTCGCGCAAGAGTTGCAACTGGCAGGCAGGCTACAGCGCGATCCATATGCGGGACTTCAGGCAGGTTGCGTCCTGGGGCGCTAAGACGACTTCTGACTGCGTCTTAGAACACCATGGTCGTCTGCTTGATAGATGCAGACGGTGCCATTCCTCAATTCAACCGTCTCAGAGATGGCTTTAATGGCGGTCAACAGGCGGCCAAGGACTTGCGGGCATACTTGCTCAACTACATCGAGGAGCAAGGGCTACCCCGAAGCAACGTCTCCGTCATCGTTTCCGCGTATTGCAACCAGAAGGGCCTTCGTGATACTTTGGTTGGTGGAAATCATTGTGACAACGCGCAATTCTCGCAATTTTGGAATGGGTTCCAGTCTGCTGGCTTGTTTTGCCTGATTGACGTGGGTCAGAAGAAGGAGGCGGCCGACGCCAAAATTCACGGTATGCACTTGGAAACATCATAAGGATGATGGCTGAAATTGTTGCCCAGCCGCGATGTTATTGTATGCGCGCATGCCACAGGTGTCGCGTCTCTTCCTCGGCGTGGCGCACGATGGTGGGTACCATCATCCTTTGTCAACACTCATCAATGAGGGACTTGTGGAGAAGATTGTTCTCCTGCGGAGCTTTGTCGAGGAGCTTCCTCTTGATCTTCGTGACCTGCGGCTTGCGGAGGGCCGGCTTGACGGTCTGTTCTTGGTGAACAAGCTGCATACGCCGAGGAGGTCGAGAAACACCTCGCTTCCGCCAACGCCTAAGATGAATCCGGCTCAAGGGGGGCATCGCCGATCGGACTCGGTGAGCCTCATGACCTTGCAACTCGCACCTGCTCATGAACTCGTCACAAGTATGCGACAGAATCGTCGAACTGGACCGCAGCCCAGGATACCGAATTCCCACTCTCAGACGATGGGTCAGAATTGCTTGAAACCAATCATAAACTGGGTTTAGTGGTTGAGGATGGCGACAAAGATGTGCCGCCAATTTCGTTCTTGGAGGCCGCACACCAATCCAGGACATTGGAAACATCTATGCAGGACCGATATATGTTACTTTTGGGCGACAACCGTTTGGCCCAGCTGGTCGAAGACATTCGTGACGGTGGCGTGGAGGGCCCTGAACCCCCCAATTCGCCACCAATCATGCTGACCTCTCAGTCACTGCCGAACGCATTGGCTAATGCTGATCGGATGGCCCATGGAACTCAGCCGGAGCTCATGGGACTACACACCGATCCCTTACCAGGATCTAGTAGTGTCACCACAGGTGACGAAAGCACGATTACAGTGGCCGTGTCAGGCCATGGCAGCGGCAAACCTCGACCAGCACGTGCAACAGACGTCAAACCGTGTGCTTTCTACTATTGTCTCGAACGCTGTGTCAGAAGAGTGCGTATAGACGTCCGTCACGAGGTGCCACTCGGATCTAACTAGTTTTATAGTCCAGCTGTCGCTACGCTCATAATCTGACACTCAATGCAGAGGTGTGTCGCTTCGACAAAGTTTTGATGGCAAGCTCTGACTTTCACCTGCAGGAACTTGAAGCGCTTCGGAACTGGGCAATTTCTACGCCTTGTGTTTATTTGAGACAGTGTGCGTGCATGCCTCGTCATCGCAAAGCACATCTTCTTACTTTTTGCCCGTCACAGACCGACCCTGTCCATATTACGAAGGCTGTTGTATGGCGCATCAGTGCCCTCATACCGGGGTTTGCAAGGCCCGGAATTGTAAGTTCCCAGGTACGTCCACTCTGCTCATATTGCGCCGTCTTTGTACTGATGTGTCATGCGCGGTCGTAGTGAACATGCGCTGCGCTGGAAATGCTTGAGCTCGTCCATGAGCAGCGTCCCTTTGCTGGTTCCCTGCTCCGAACACCGTTCTAGTGTATAATCAACGACCCTGGTCGATGCGGTTGGGCTCATATCTTTTTTGCATATACTGTATCTTATTATCAACTTTCAGATCGCCCGATCTCTCTCAATATAGCTCTGACTTGGAGGTGCACTCGTCATTACATGCCAATATGAGATAATTGAAAGATTCGAGATATATTGCATGTTACAGTGGTAATATTACTGCAATTTCAGGTGGAGTCACCAGTCTCATCCATTGGCAATTACTGTGGAAATCGGGCGTCGCTCAGAGCTGCACGCGGGTTAACGAGTATGGGAGGGGGGACGAAGACAAAGTCGTGTTGAGCTAGATACACGCGTGATACGAGCTATATAGGCGAGTTAAGTGACAGGAGTGACGGGGGATATGCGTGGCGCACGCGAGCCGCTTCAAGCCGAGCGGCTATTTCCAACAATTACGTGGTCATCGTCAAGATCCGCTGAAGTTACTTGAGAGAGTGGATGACAGATCCGTATCGATTCATACCCAAAAAGACATAAGCAGCCGTATATGACTCTTGTAGCGATGATTAAGAAACACGAATGACAACGAGCTTGAGGCGATGGTTAAACAAAGGTCCACGCGTGTTCCTTGTCCTCCTGATTTGCGCAATACGGTCTGCACAACGCCTGTCGATCGCTTCTGCAGTCTGCGATGAGCAATTTCTTCGATTAAGCAGCACGAAAGGTTAAAAAGAATGTTGGTCGGGTCGTAGATCGGCTTCGACCTCCGTCGCGGGGGAGCAGAGCCGCCTCGCCAACACCATCACAGCAGAGTGTGCACCCAACCGCCCCATTTCTGGGAGCAGAACCACCATTCTCTATTGCAACGACAATCGGAGGAATGACGCAATCGTCGACCATGTCGATATCCATTGCAATGCCACCGTCGCAACTCTCTGAGGCTGTAGCAACCGATGCCACATCGCCGCCTCTTGAGATGGCTCCTCTTTTCATTCCAAACTACGCAAGGCCCCCTTCTCCTCCGACAATTCTGGCCACAACAGGTTCTGCCGTCAAAGGGCTTCTTGTGGCCGCGCGCGACGGCTCCGACCTCTTCCTCCCACTCAAGGCTGCACTCGTTGGGGTCGTCGCACTCTGGGACATATTCGATGTACCACATTTTGCTTTTGCTCGTTTTTAAACCGCTCATACTAGCTGCAGCGTACAGCCGAGGCAAAGACCGAGTTCATGAAGCTTGAGAGCAGGCTCAGCGCCTTCAGTGCCATTGCCGAAGCGCACCAAGCCGAACCTCGCGTACTCGATGCGAACCTGCAGACCCGTCTCTCATCGATCACCAAGTGTGCTTCCTGCTGCATTACGATTCCAATCGGCTCAAATATGTTTGCAGAGCCGTTCAAGGCCTGTGGGAGGCAGTCGAACAGCGACAGGCTCGTGGTGCATTTGCGCGAGTGGCGCAGTCATCCATTGATCTCGGCGACATCAAGACGCTGGTCAATACGATCAATTCTCTGCTTGAAGTCTTTCAGGTCTGCTGTATTTTCACTTATGGCGCTAACGGTGTACTGATTTCTCGCAGTTCGAAAGTAGTATCGCCGTTGAGAAACGGTTGGGTCTGCTCATTGAGGTACATACATGACTCTCTCCTCTCGCGTAGAAGTATGATTCAATCTTGCGCAGCGCTTCGAAACAGATAGGAACGAACGTTTAGCGAAGGAGCGAGTGGAGAATCAGGTTCGTTTTGTACACTCAATACATGCAGGTACTCAGCTCACAGGCCGAATCACAGGGCAAAATCATCAGCACGATCAAGTCAGGTCAGTCGTCTCGTCAAACTGATGAAAGCATACTTAACTTTCTTTAGTGCTTGGCGACAACTTTGTCTCCGAGGCGGCCGACTTTGAGCAGCCTGACTACGCCGGCTGCATGACAGGAACCCGAGTCGATGTGCTATCCAAGTTTGTCGCGTGGATCAAGGACGACCCTCTTTCTATATTCTGGCTTGCTGGTATGGCAGGCACTGGCAAGACGTCCATCGCGGTCTCGCTCTGCCGCATGCTGCGGAATGACCCTGCGATAGTTCTCGGTGGCGGCTACTTTTGCTCGCGGTCAGCTGGGTCGATCGCACGCACAGACGTGCGATGCATCCTGCCCACATTGGCGGGTATTCTCGCGGGTCAGTCTCAGGAATTCGCACAAGCCCTTGCAGCGGAGCTCGAGAATGACCGCAATCTGGGCCACAAGCCTGTCGGTGACCAGATCGGCCCTCTTCTTAGTCGGCCATTGGCCACACTCACTTCGTCATCCCGCCCGGTCGTGTTTCTCATCGATGCTCTCGACGAGTGTAGCAATGAGCGCGAGCTTGCAGAACTCCTGCGGCTTCTCGCGGACTTTGAATGCGACCTGAAAGTCAAGTTCATCTTGACATCGCGCCCAGAGCTGCACATCCGCGGCACGCCAATCTCGAACCCGGAACACAACACCATCCTGCAGCTCCATACAATCAGTACGGAAGAGGTCATAGCTGACATTCGGCTCTACGTCAGTGGTACACTCAGTCATGCCACCCTGAACGCAACCTGGTACACAAACGATGATATAGAGCTGCTTGTGAAGCTCTCAAGCGGACTCTTCATCTTTGCTTCAACCGTTCTCAAGTATGTTCTCCAATGCGAGCAAGACGAAGATCGTCAGGATCGGCTTCGCAAGGCAACTTCAACGATCGCCAAACGTACGGCAGCGACCAGCTCCATTGATAAAATCTATGAGCTGATCCTTATGGATGCCTCGCACTCTGATGCGGTGGATGAGGATGAGCTAGAAAGGATGAAGCACGTTCTTGCATGCATTCTGACGACACGCGCGTCTCTCTCCGTTGAAGCCCTGGCGGCGCTCATCGGCTTAACTCCGAGTAGGCTTCGTGGCTCACTAGCGCGTCTTCATTCGCTCGTCTACCTACCGGCTAATAACGAAATACCTGGTCTGAGGACACTTCATGCCTCGTTCGGCGACTACTTGTTCGAACGAGGACCGCAACAGATCCGCATTCCTGTCACGCTAGGCCACGATATCCTCGCACGTGGATGCATGCAGAGGTTAGCACAAAACGATCTCTGCTTCAACGTTGCACGGAGCAAGTCCTCGTTCGTGCAGAATCCCGAGACCGCGCGCGAGATTGCACTGTCGCTCATTTATGCTTGCCTTCACTGGGCTCACCACATCGATGCCGCCTCAAACCGTACTGCATTTGATCATGATGTTGGACGGACATTCAGGTCCAAGTTCCTGTTCTGGCTCGAGGTTTTCAGCGTCACAGGGAAGGTCGGCTCGGCATCGGGGCTCCTACGAATTGCGGGCTCGGTGGTGAGTGACTCCACGAGGTCACAAATGCAGACGCTCAATTTGCTACAGATCGCTCTTCCGACCGTTGCTCAATTCCTTCGTGATGCTAACGCTTTTGTTGCCTCGTCGCACACCGCCATTAGCAGGAGCGCACCCCACATTTATATCTCGGCACTCCCGTTTGCGGCAAAAGACTCGCTCGTTTATCAGGATTTTTCGTCGCTCTGCACTGGAATTGTCTCCGTCACAACATACGGGATCAATCGCCACGAGGGCCGCCTCGTTGCCTTGCTGACTGCACACGGAGACGCGGTCAACTCGGTGACATACTCTCCCGACGGCCGCCTGCTTGCTTCAGGTTCTAATGACAGTACTGTTCGCATCACGGACACCCAGACAGGTGAGGAGGCCATCAAACCGCTGGAGGGCAACGATGGCAGGGTGTTTTCCGTTGCTTTTAGTCCAAATGGTCTATTTCTGATTTCAGGTGGGGAGGGCAAGGTAGTACACGTATGGAATGCGTTGACTGGTCGCATAGTTCTGCCTCCGTTGCGGGGCCACTCTGGCTGGATCCGGTCTGTGGCATATTCGCCACACGGTAGACTCATTGCATCGGGGTCCGATGATGAAACAGTTCGTCTCTGGAATGCTGAAACGGGCGTCCAAGTCTGTATGATTACCGACCATACAGACGGGATCAACGCAATCGCCTTCTCGCCCGATGGTTCGATACTCGCCTCGGCTTCTGACGACAATACAGTCCGTCTTTGGAATCCAGATACCGGTGAAGCGGTTGCGAATCCACTTGTTGATCTCGAGGATAAAATAGTCTGCCTCGGCTTCTCCCCCGATGGCAAGTGGCTGGCGGCAGGATCACAGAGTTCCTTTCAGGTCCGGATATGGGATCTAGGCTCCCTGGAACCAACCCCTGTAGTGATCACCAACCAAGGGACTGTTGCTGCGCTCTCTTTCTCACCCGATGGCTCGATAATTGTGTCGGCTGGGCGTCGTAAAATTCAATCTTGGGATCCGCGAACCGGACGAGAGCTTCCTGGCTCCTCATTTGCGGGACACTCTGATTACGTTCGCTCAGTCATATTCTCGGCGAATGGGTTATTCCTAGCTTCCGGCTCTGAGGACCACACTGTCAGAATCTGGGACGCAGCTAGTGGCGCCGAAGCGGCGTTCGAGCCACTACCGGCGCACAGCCGCGGGGTGACTTCGATAGCCGTTTCCTTAGCAAGCACCTTCATCGCCTCCGGCTCGTTTGATTTTTCAGTGCGTGTTTGGGACACCTCCACTGGTGAGGCAAAGTCGCAACCGTTGCTTGGGCACACCGATTGGGTGTTCGCGGTGGCCGTTTCACCTGACGGCCGCTTAATTGCCTCAGCATCAGCAGACCATTCAGTCAGGCTCTGGGATGCACAAACATGCGATCTGGTCGGCGACCCGCTACTGGGCCACGATGATGATGTCTACACGGTGACCTTTTCTCCCGATGCTCAGTGGGTCGCATCAGGATCCGCAGACGAGACCATGCGGGTTTGGGACGTCGCCACCAGGCAGGTTGCACCATTTGGTCCGCTCAGATGCAAGGGAAGTGTTAATACGGTTGCATTCTCGCCAGATGGGCGGATTCTTGCTGCTGGAGATTCTGCAGGATGGGTTCACCTCTGGTGGTCAGGGACAAACGAGCAGGTGCAACCACCACTTCTCGTGAGCTCCGGTGGGATCATCTCCATCACCTTCTCACCCGACGCAAAGCGATTTGCTTTTGGTGGAAGTGAATCCACGGTTCATGTCTGGGACGTTGTGGCTGGACATCAAATATTCGAGCTCAAGGGACACGATCAGAGGGTTTGGTCGGTTGCCTACTCGCCAGACGGTCTGTACATTGTCAGTGCATCTGAAGACAAGAGTTTGCTCTTGTGGGATGCTAAGGAGGGCTCCATCATCGCCACTCTGTTCGGGCATAGTAATGCGGTGCTATCGGTAACGTTCACGCCGGATGGGCAGAGTATCATATCTGGCGGGACGGACAACACCATTCATGTTTGGGATGTGGAAGGAGTACTATCAGTACCGGCACAGGCTGAGCGTGATACATTTGCCAAACTCGGGTCAGCCCTATTGGATGCGGACGGTTGGCTGGTGGGGTCATCTGGCGAGTTGCTCTTGTGGCTACCAGCAGATTACCGTGGCCACATTCAGCTCGCGCCGTGCTCAATGGTCATGGGATCTCATCGCGTCACTCTTGCGGCTAATGAAGGCTTTAACTGTGGCGATAAGTGGACAGAGTGCTGGCGCAACCGCGGCTAGCCCGCCATGTAAACGTATCTCTACTGTATCTTCGGCGCACGAACTCTGCGAGTCTCTCACCAACCTAACGCCGTTTTATATTCAGAGTCTCTGATTTACTGAGTAGAACATGCGAGCAAAGCGCGATTTCAACTCAGCCCTCCACAAGTTCATTTGTCGCAAGTTCATGACGATGGCCGCAGCCCGGGATCAACCTAATCAATGACTCCTCGGATACTAGTGTATCAGACCTTCCAAATTGAGCTTGACGACAACGCGATCGATGCGGAAACTTAGACTAGATCTTTCAATCATGTAGTACAAGTCCTATTAGGAGAGCAAGAGGTGTGAAACGCTCACTAACGTTGCTCACCAAGCATTGCGCACTTTACAGATCGGCAGCCGATGCATTTGCCTTCGCTCGGAGGCAGGTTGTTCATCACCACACCTGGGCTAGTATAACAAATCGACAAGCACCATCTTCACTCCAACCTTCTGCTCTATAGTAAGTAACGGACATGCAATTGCCAGCGTTGCGAATTTTTTGGCGCTAGAAACAAGAGGAAACTAAGTCTCAAGATGATGTCACCTAGCCCTCTGCGAACGATTGACAGCAGCATAATTTGTACAAATATAAATCATGAGATACTTCGGCGCTCGTCTAGCAAGAGGGTATCAAATAGCAGGTTCAGGAGAGGAGATGACAGAAGGAAGGCAGAGATCTAGGGAGGCATGGACAAAGGGAGAGGGACATGGTCATGCTGAGGTTGGGACGTAGGGAAGCATATGGGGAAGACGACGGCCTGCGAGATCAAGACGGAGTGCGCGTAATGGGGAGCAGAAAACACAATGAAGTTTCTACAGCGAGGACACTACGCCCTATGAGCGTGGCGATGACCAGGAAAGCGAGACCCTGTCTTGCAGTCACCGGAGCCTGGGACACGGCACGCCCGCCATATGCGGCACGAAGTCACGGCAATGCAGCGTGTCCGCTATACGCTATACCGGAACCTGGCGACGTGCGTTCCTTGTCATACCGGCCACATGCAGAGCCATGGCAAGGCAGCACGTCCGCCATATGCTACGCCTAGGCCCGATGAAGCTGCGTGTTCACCATACGTGATAGCCGGGCCAGATGACTGTTCGCAAGCCGTCATCGCTGCTGCGCCAGGTGCTGCGCCGTTCGGGTCCTGGTTACTCCAGGCGATGCGTCCGAGTACGGTGCGCACCTGACGCCGTATTGGCCGAACTGTCTCGGCGGGTACTAAACAGCGCCGGCAGATAGCAGTTGCAAGGACGAGTCGTTGAGGAGGTGGCTTGAGCCGCCGTTGCCTGTAGCGCTGGTGTACGGTGAATTTGCGCCGTCCTTGCTATCGAGGCATGCACGTTCAGCGCGTCCTTGTGTTGTCGCCCAAACACAAAAGTACATTGATCTGCCTAGCCGTTGTGCTGAGAAGAGTAGAACGAAGCAGTGTCATCATGGTGGAAGGAAGGAAGGCAAGCTGAGTGCGACATTACAAGTCCGATGTGGCGTTCCTGCCGTCGCACCATGTTTCGTGTCCGCCTCCCCCGTCCTCCGAATTCGTTCACCCCCTTCGCCACTCTTTGCGCACCTTCTCACAACTCACCTCCCGGCGTTGCCCCGCTTCTTCACCCCTGATTTTGGGCAACGAAAAGCTTGCATTGAGGCAGCTGCCTATCACCCTTACTAGCCGCGACCCGCTGAGACAACAGCGCATCTCTCCACCCGCATCACATGTAAAACAACACGAAATAGGCTAAAATGTGTAACACGCGAGGATCTAGGCTTTGTGGCTGGTTAGACGACAGCTTGCTGAGGTACGAACAAGGTTCCACGGCTGTCACTCGGTATCCGCAACTCCTTCAGGTAAATTTATACCTCCTGAATTGATTAAATACGTTGCAGCTCGGCTCACCTATTCCATTTTCTTCACTTAGACTCTTGCGTCTGGTTGCAAGCCTCGTATCGGTGTGGCGTGACAAACGGCCACAACGCATTTAACGATCCAAACTCGGCAAATATCGTCTATGAAGCGGACTGCCTGCCTTCGCTGCATCGCTCCGAGCAGCAATCAGGAGAATGGTGATTCACAACTGAAAGCTTCTCGTGTGACAGAGCCAAGTGTTACTCGACCGGCAAGGTCTCGGGTCAGTTAGGGCTTACATCACCGACCATTCAATATTTAGTCCCTTCGCTCATTGCCCCTGATACCCCAAGCCAACGAGGAAAGCCAGTGATTAAGTTTCACGATGATTCCAACGATGTCTTCGGCTTTTCTCGCGCGGCACTTCTGCACGCTTCCCTATGCTGGGGATTGCGCATTGATTCGCCGATGAAGTTCCGTAGCTAGAAAATCAACATCGCCATATCCTATTTACCCAAGAGCATAAAGCCAGTTTTTATTGTACAGAGCATTTCTCTAATCAGGATGAATTCAGCTTCTGGAGCCTGTAATGCAACTGATGTCGGACTTGAAGCGGGCGGTCAAACAGTGGTCCACGTGTGGTCCTTGTCCTCCTGTTCTACACAGCACAGTCTGGCAACAATTCCGGCGGTCTAAGATGAGCAAGCTCTTTGATAAAGCAACACGAAAGGTCAAAAAGAATGTCGGCCGGGTCGTGGATCGGCTTGGACCTGCCTCCCGGGGGAGCAGAGCCACCCCGCCAGCACCATCACAACAAAGTGTACAGCAGACTGCCTCAGCTTCAGAGGGTCCGCCACTAGCTCCAACGGCGACAGCAGCTGTCACGATGGCTCAATCGTCGACCACATCGCTAATTGTTGCAATCCCGCCGTCGCAACTCTCTGAGGCTGTAGCAACCGATGCTGCAGCACCACCTCTCGAAAGTCCTCCTCCTCCTATTCCAAACTACAAAAGGCCTCCATCTCCTCCGAAAATCATGGCTACTATAGGTTCTGCTGTCAAAGGGCTTCTTGTGGCCGCGCGCGACGGCTCCGACCTCTTCCTCCCACTCAAGGCTGCACTCGTTGGGGTCGTCGCACTCTGGGACATATTCGATGTACCGCATTTTGCTTTTGCTCGTTTTTAAACTGCTCATAATGGCTGCAGCGTACAGTCGAGGCCAAGGCCGAGTTCATGAAGCTTGAGAGCAA
>Ga0247815_10001595_pt1 | contig 17283 bp, 17 predicted proteins | sample UWRJL194509B1_FD_181014 | JGI IMG/M metagenome (GOLD analysis project Ga0247815, IMG submission 181014) | Plant litter microbial communities from Arlington Agricultural Research Station in Wisconsin, United States - UWRJ-L194-509B-1 | ecosystem: Environmental > Terrestrial > Plant litter >...
CCGAATCTGAATTGAAACGCCATGCACACCAAAACCCTTAAAGAGCTGTCCGCGCTGCTGCAAAGCAAAGCCATCACCGCCACCGAACTGGCGACGCACTTCCTCGACCGGATCGAACAAAGCGACTTGAACGCCTTCCTGCATGTCGACCGCGCGCTGACGCTGGCGCAGGCCGCCGAAGCGGACGCCCGCATCGCCGCCGGCACCGCCACCGCGCTGACCGGCGTGCCGATCGCGCACAAGGACATCTTCGTCACCCGCGACTGGCGCTCGACCGCCGGCTCGAAAATGCTGGCCGACTACGTCAGCCCGTTCGACGCCACCGTGGTGCAGAAATTCCGCGACGCCGGCATGGTCACGCTGGGCAAGCTCAATTGCGACGAATTCGCGATGGGCTCGGCGAATGAAAACTCGGCCTTCGGCCCGGTCAAGAACCCTTGGGACAAGGGCGCCGTGCCCGGCGGCTCGTCGGGCGGCTCGGCCGCCGCCGTGGCCGCGCGCCTGGCGCCGGCCGCCACCGGCACCGACACCGGCGGCTCGATCCGCCAGCCGGCCGCCTTCTGCGGCATCACCGGCATCAAGCCGACCTACGGCCGCGTGTCGCGCTTCGGCATGATCGCCTTCGCCTCGTCGCTGGACCAGGGCGGCCCGATGGCGCAAACCGCCGAAGACTGCGCGCTGCTGCTGAACGCCATGGCCGGCTTCGACGAACGCGACTCGACCTCGCTGACGCCGGAACTGGGCGGCGTGGACGAAGACTACACGCGCGAACTGGGCCAGCCGCTGACCGGCCTGCGCATCGGCGTGCCGAAGGAATACTTCGGCGAAGGCCTGGCCAAGGACGTCGAGGACGCCGTGCGCGCCGCGCTGGCGCAGTACGTGACGCTGGGCGCGACCTTGGTCGACATCTCGCTGCCGAACACCGCGCTGTCGATCCCGGCCTACTACATGATCGCGCCGGCCGAGGCGTCGTCCAACCTGTCGCGCTTCGACGGCGTGCGCTACGGCCACCGCGCCGCGGAATACAAGGACTTGTCGGACATGTACCGCAAGACCCGCGCCGAAGGCTTCGGCGCCGAGGTCAAACGCCGCATCATGGTCGGCACCTATGTGCTGTGCCACGGCTACTACGACGCCTACTACCTGAAGGCGCAAAAGATCCGCCGCCTGATCGCGCAGGATTTCGAAGCGGTGCTGAACGGCCCGGACGCCGTCTGCGACGTCATCATGGGACCGGTCGCGCCGACCGTGGCCTGGGACCTGGGCGACAAGTCGGACGACCCGGTCGCGGCCTACCTGGCCGACATCTACACGCTGTCGACCAGCCTTGCCGGTTTGCCGGGCATGTCGATCCCGGTCGGCTTCGGCGCCAAAGGCCGCCCGGTCGGCCTGCAGATCATCGGCCGGCATTTCGGCGAAGCCAAGCTGCTGAACGTCGCCCACGCCTATCAGCAAGCGACCGACTGGCACACCCGCGCTCCGGCCGGCATCTAAAAGATAACCATGTCGCGCCCCCGGAGGGGGCGCAACAAAGAGAGATAGCGAGAACAATATGGAATGGGAAGTCGTCATCGGTCTTGAGAACCACGTGCAGCTCACGACCGAATCTAAAATTTTCAGCGGATCGCCGATCAAGTTCGGCGCCGAACCGAACACGCAAGCCAGCCCGGTCGACCTGGCGCTACCCGGCGTGCTGCCGGTGATGAACAAGCAGGCGGTGGACCGCGCGATCCGCTTCGGACTGGCCGTGGGCGCCAAGATCGCGCCGGCGTCTATCTTCGCCCGCAAGAACTACTTCTATCCGGACCTGCCGAAGGGCTACCAGATCAGCCAATTCGAAGACCCGGTGGTCATCGGCGGCTCGCTGACGTTCGGCTTCGAGAAGGACGGCGAATTCGTCACCAAGACAGTCAACCTGACGCGCGCGCATCTGGAAGAAGACGCCGGCAAATCGCTGCACGAAGACTACGCCGGCATGAGCGGCATCGACTTGAACCGCGCCGGCACGCCGCTGCTGGAGATCGTCTCCGAGCCGGAAATCCGCAGCGCCGCCGAAGCGGTCGCGTATGCGAAAGCCTTGCACTCGCTGGTGATGTGGCTCGGCGTCTGCGACGGCAACATGCAGGAAGGCTCGTTCCGCTGCGACGTCAACGTCTCGGTGCGCCGCAAGGGCGAGACGGCGCTCGGCACCCGCTGCGAGATCAAGAACTTGAACTCGTTCCGCTTCATCGAAGAAGCGGTGCACGTCGAAGTGCGGCGCCAGATCGAGTTGATCGAAGACGGCGGCAAGGTGGTGCAAGCGACCCGCCTGTACGATCCGGACCGCAAGGAAACGCGCGAAATGCGCAGCAAGGAAGACGCGCAGGACTACCGCTACTTCCCGGACCCGGACCTGCCGCCGCTGATGATCTCCGACGAGTGGATCGCCAGCGTCAAGGCCTCGATGCCGGAACTGCCGGCAGCCATGCGCGCGCGCTTCGTCAGCGAATACGCGCTGCCGGAATATGACTCGCTGGTGTTGACCGCGTCGAAAGCGATGGCGACCTACTTCGTCGCCGTGGTGGAAAAAGCCGGCAAGGAAAACGCCAAGGCCGCCGCCAACTGGCTGATGGGCGACGTCGCGTCGACGCTTAACCGCGAAGGCGTGGACCTGGACGACGCGCCGGTATCGGCGGCGCAGTTGGCCGCGCTGCTGAAGCGCATCGCCGACGGCACCATCTCCAACAAGGCCGCGAAGGAAGTCTTCGCCGGCATGTGGGAAGCGAAGTCCGCCGACGAGAACCTGGTCGACACCATCATCGACGCCAAGGGCCTGAAGCAGATCTCGGACAGCGGCGCGCTGGAAGCGATCGTCAACGACGTCATCGCCGCCAACGAGAAATCGGTGGAGCAGTACCGCGCCGGCAAGGAAGCGGCGCTGAACGCGCTGATCGGCCAAGCGATGAAAGCCTCGCGCGGCAAAGCCAACCCGGCCCAGCTGACCGAACTGCTGAAAGCCAAGCTGGCCGGCTAAACCAAGCCGAGTCAAAGCCAGAACGCCCCGCCGGCCACCGCTCGCGGGGCGTTTTTTGCGTTACTCCCCGATGCTGAGTTGTTTTAGATCAGAGCACTTCGATTCTGTGCTTGGTGCCGTCACACCCTCCCGTCAAAATCACTGTTCGCCCCAATGGAAGGCTCGTATGTTGGCTATCAAAGATTTGCGGGAAATCGCGGCTGCACGATTGCACGATGCCAGGGTCCTCTATGCCGCCGAGTGCTTTGAGGGCGCATTTTATCTTTGCGGCTATGCCGTTGAACTCTCGCTGAAAGCAAGAATTTGTAAAAATTTGAGGTGGCCTGGATTTCCAGAATCAAACAAAGAATTTGAACGTCTTTCGTCTTTCAGAGTCCATGATCTTGAGGTGTTGTTAAAGTTAACCGGCTATGAAGCCACAATAAAGGGAAATTACTTTGCCGCATGGTCTAAAGTGAAGCTCTGGCAGCCCGACGTGCGATACCGTCCAGTTGGCACTGCCACTGCGCCGAAGACAAAAATCATGCTTGACGCGGTGGCGATTTTACTGAGGAAGCTATGAAGGATATGATCGAAAAGTTACAGCGAGTCGAGCAGCGAATTTCCGCCGACAAAGGTGCTTTTGAGCTGTTTGCCTTAGCCCTCCCCGATAGCGGGCTGGATATGTGGGACATACTCGTTTCGGCTCAATGGATAGAACTGGAACGTGACGAATTGGCGGCCCTGGAAGTTATCGCCTCATGCTTGAATGAGGAGTTTTCGCCCGACGAGATGGTGCAATTTTCGGGAATGGTCATCATCGAGCGCGACAATCCAGACCTGCACAAAATCCACTCGATAGTACAGGTCGAACATGGCGAGAAGGCGTTCGAAAACGTCAGCTTCTTCGGTACACCGCTACTCAAGGCCGTGATCATCACCTCCCGTAAAATCGAAGACTACGCATTCAAGTAGACACTGATGTCTATTTAGCGCAACACCCTCGGTAGAAGCAGTAGATTAAAGTATACAAGTCTGTCTAGACAGACTAATCTACAAATACTTTAGCAAGCAGACAAGAGGGTGTGATGACGATTCCGAAACCGACGGCGGCGGAGCTGGACCTGCTGCAAGCACTGTGGCCGCTCGGCTCGGCCACCGCCAAACAGGTTCACGAGGCGATGCTGGCCGAGAAGCCGGAACTCGCCTACGGCACCGTGCTGCGCCTGATGCAGATCATGCACACCAAGGGCATCCTGATCCGCGACGAAAGCGCCCGCTCCCACGTCTACGCTCCGGCCCAAGCCCAGGACGCGCTGCAAACCAACCTGCTCAAAGACCTGATGCAAAAAGCCTTCGCCGGCTCGGCCAAGGCGCTGGTGCTGGCCGCGCTGCGCTCCGGCCTCTCAAAAAAAGAACGCGCCGAGATCGAGAAAATCCTCAAGGAAGAAAAGAAATGAGCGCCTTCATCTTCGCCCTCGGCCTGACGCTGATGCACTTCCTGTGGCAAGGCCTGCTGCTCGGCTGCGCCGCCGCCGTCGCGCTCGCGCTGCTGCGCAACAGCCGCGCCGAGTACCGCTACTGGGTCGGCTGCGCCGCGCTGATGGCTTGCCTGTGCTGGCCCGCTCTCGACCTGCACCAGCGCCTGGCCGGCGACGGCGGCGGCGACGCCGGCATGTATGCGATCGAACAGGCCGGCAACGCCATCATCGGCGCCGACGCGCTGTTCGACCTGCGCGATTCGTTGCGCGGCATCGTCGGCCTGTGGGCGCTGTGCGCCTGCGCGATGGCGCTGCGCATGCTCCTCGGCCTGCTGTGGATAGACCGCGCCGTCAAGCAATCCGACCACCGCCATCGCCTCGACCAGCTGCGCTGGGAAGCCAAGCTGTCGCACATGGCGCTGAGGTTCGGCGTCGGCCGCGCGGTGCGGCTGCGCATCGTCGACACGCTGGCCAGCCCGGTGACGGCCGGCTGGTGGCGCCCGGTGGTGCTGGTGCCGGCCGCGCTGCTGACCGGCATGCCGCCCGATCTGCTGGAGGCGCTGCTGGCGCATGAAATGGCGCACATCAAGCGCCACGATTATCTGGTCAACCTACTGCAGAACGCGATCGAGACGCTGCTGTTCTACCACCCCGCCGTCTGGTGGATATCGAACCGCATCCGCGCCGAACGCGAATTGATCGCAGACGATTTCGCGGCAAGACAACTGGGCGAACCGCGGCGCCTGGCCCTTGCTCTCTCGGAACTGGAGCGACTCCAGTTCTCCCATCAGCACCTGGCCCAAGCGGCCAACGGAGGAGATTTAATGGACCGTATCAAACACCTGTTGCGCCCTGCCCCGCAGGCCCTGAACTGGAAGGCCGCGATCCCGATGCTGGGCCTGGCGTTGGCCTGCATGTCGATCTACGCCGAGGCCACCGCCGCCGACAAGGTCGCCGCCGGCAGGACCAAGGCGATGGCCGACTTCAAAAGCTGCGCCAAACCCGCCTGGCCGGACGGCGCCATCGCCGCGCAACGCACCGGCACCGTGACGCTGTCGTTCCTGGTCGGCGCCGACGGCAAGCCGGCGCAATCGAAGGTGGTCAAATCGAGCGGCCATCCGGACCTCGACGAAGCGGCGCGCGGCGACATCCAGAAGTGCGCGTTCAAGCCCGCGACGCAGGCCGGCAAGCCGGTCGCGTCGCGGCTGAAAATGCAGTACGTGTGGACGCTGGAATAAGCCGCGTCAGGCGGTAATGCTGAGATTGATGCCCATCTCGACCAGCAGCCGCAGGTCGGACAGTTCGAAGTCCAGGCTCGGGGTCGCCGCACCCTGCTCGCTGGAGAAGGTCACGCGCAGTTCGGCGGCGACGTCGGCGCGCTCGAAGTGGATGCCGCGCGCCTCGCACTCGGCCAGGTAGTTGCGGATCAGCTTGAGCAGCTGGTCCGGGTCCTGCTCGGTGGCGATGGCGATGTAAAAGCCCGAATCGGCCCGCACCCGGCCGTCGGGCTTGACGTCGCCCTTTTGCCAATCGCCATGCGGTTCGGTCGGCAGGCCGTCGCGGACGTCGGCCAGGCCGACCTCGTCGCCGTGTACTTTGAGTGTTGCGATGTTCATCGAGTCCGCCTCTATTTACCCGGTCTTAACGCCGTGCCAAAAGGTTACACCAAAGAAATTAAAAAGTCTAGCAATATGGCCGATTAAACAATCCCGTAACGGCTGCGATAGGCGGCCACCGCGTCCTTGTGTTGCTGCAGCTGCGGATCGGCGCCGGCGCCGTTCAGGTAGCCGAACAAATCATCGAGGTTGCCGATCGAGATCACCGGGATATTGTACGCCCGCGCCACTTCCTGCACCGCCGAGTTGGGCGACAGCTGGCCGTCCTGGCCCGAGCGCTCCATGCGGTCCAGCGCGATCAGCACCGCGCACGGCTCGGCGCCGGCGGCGCGGATCATGTCGACCGACTCGCGCACCGAGGTGCCGGCCGAGATCACGTCGTCGATGATGACGACCTTGCCCTGCAGCTTGGCGCCGACGATGGTGCCGCCCTCGCCGTGGTCCTTGGCTTCCTTGCGGTTGAAGGCGAACGAGGTGTTGCGGCCCTTGCCGGCCAGCGCGACGGCGGTCGCCGAGGCCAGCGTGATGCCCTTGTAGGCCGGGCCGAACAGCATGTCGAACTCGACGCCGGAATCGAGCAGCGTCTGCGCGTAGAACTGCGCCAGCTGCGCCAGCGTGGCGCCGTCGTGGAACAGGCCGGCGTTGAAGAAGTACGGCGACTGGCGGCCGGCCTTGGTGGTGAACTCGCCGAAGCGCAACACACCGGTCTGGACCGAAAATTCGATAAACTGCTGGCGTAGAGTATTCATGTTGGCTCATTTCCTTAAAGTGCCGGTATTTTAACGCTACACTAGCGCATTCCAAAATTTCGCGCCGATATCCCTATGCCAAAAATCATCTCCGCCAACCTGAACGGCATCCGCTCCGCCTCCAGCAAGGGCTTCTTCACCTGGCTGGCCAAGCAGGACGCCGACTTCGTCTGCGTGCAGGAACTCAAGGCGCAGGCGCCGGACATGACGCCGGAATTCCTCAATCCGGGCGGCTACCACGGCCACTTCCACTACGCCGAGAAAAAAGGCTATTCCGGCACCGGCGTCTATAGCAAGATCGAGCCGGACCGCGTGGTGATCGGCTTCGGCGCGCCGGAGTTCGACGCCGAGGGCCGCTATGTGCAATGCGATTTCGGCAACCTGACGGTGATCTCGGTGTACTGCCCGTCCGGCTCGTCGGGCCCGGAGCGGCAGGAAGCCAAGTTCCGCTTCATGGCGCTGTTCCTGCCGCACCTGCAGCAACTGCACGCCGAAGGGCGCGAAGTGGTCATCTGCGGCGACTGGAACATCGCCCACAAAGAAATCGACCTGAAGAACTGGAAGGGCAACAAGAAGAATTCCGGCTTCCTGCCGGAGGAGCGCGAATGGATGACGCGCGTCTTCGACGAAGTCGGCTACGTCGACGTGCACCGCGGCCTCGATCCACGCGAGGAGCAATACACCTGGTGGAGCAACCGCGGCCAGGCCTACGCCAAGAACGTCGGCTGGCGCATCGACTACCACGTCGCCACCCCCGGCATCGCCGCCAAGGCCACCACGGTGGCGATCTACAAGGAAGAAAAGTTCTCCGACCACGCCCCGCTGACGATCATCTACGACTGATCATAAGCTGCGGGCGCTGCGGAATTCGCGCCAATCGCCGCTGAGCGGGTCGATGAAGCTGATCGCCCGCGCCAGCAGCTTCAAAGGCTGCGAGACGTCGTCCTGCTTGCACGGCAGCGCCACCGGATAGAAGGCGTCGTTGACGATAGGGATGCCCAGCGAGGCCAGGTGCAGGCGCAGCTGGTGCTTGCGCCCCGTGTGCGGAAACAATCGGTACAGCGTGGCGTCGGCGCGGTGCTCGATGACGTCGATGATGGTCTCGGAATTCGGCTCGCCCGCCTCCTCCTTCATGATGAAGAACTTGTCGCCGTCGACCATGCGGCTGCGGTAGGTGAAGGGGAATTCGCGGCCGTGCAGGCGCGGCGCCAGCGCCTCGTATTCCTTCTCGATCACGCGCTTCTGGAACATCGACTGGTAGGCGCCCCGGCTGCCCTCGCTGCGCGAGAAGATCACCACGCCGGCGGTTTCGCGGTCGAGCCGGTGGATCGGCGTCAGCGCCGCCTCGCCCAGCGTTTTCTTCAGCCGCACCAGCAGCGTCTCGTGCAGGAAGCGGCCGGTCGGGATCATCGGCAGGAAGTGCGGCTTGTCCACCACCACCAGGTGCTGGTCCATGAACAGGATCTCTTCCTTGAACGGGATCGGCGTCTCGGCCTCCAGCTCGCGGTAGTAGAAGATGCGCAGGCCGCGCTTGAAGGCGCTGTGCGGCGCCAGCACTTTGCCGTCGCCATCCACCACCTCATGGCGCGCCATGCGCTCGCGCCACGACGCCTCCGTCACGTCGGGAAAGCGCGCCACCAGGAAGGTGATCAGGTCCGGCCATTTCCCTTCCGGCAGATACAGATAGCTCGGCGCGACGCCGTCGCGCATCGGCAGCGGAGCAGCCGGCATCAGGAACTCGGCAGGGCCAGCGAGCGGTACGCCGGCAGCTTGTCCGGGTCCAGCCCCTTGGCCTTGGCGAACACCGGCAGCACCAGGTGCATGCTTTTGTTCATCTCGTTGATGCGGTCCTTGCCGCTCGGGTGCGTCGACAGGAAGGGCAAGGGCTGGCTCTTGTTCACGGAACCCATCTTCTGCCACAGCGCGATGCCGGCGCGCGGATCGAAACCGGCGCGCGCGGCCAGGTCCATGCCGACCAGGTCGGCCTCGGTTTCGTCGCCGCGCGAGTAGCTCAGCGCCGCGCCCTTGGCCACCACACCGGCCGCCGCGTCGCCAAGTCGCGGATCGACGCCGAAGTAGGCGGCGCCCGCCGCGCCGGCGATGCGCGCCACCAGCGAGGTCGCGGTGTTCTTGCCGGCCTGCTCGCGCGCGTGTTCGCGCAGCGCGTGGGCGATCTCGTGGCCCATCACCATCGCCACCTCGTCGTCGGTCAGATTGAGCTTGGTCAGGATGCCGTTGTAGAAGGCGATGCGGCCGCCCGGCATGCAGAAGGCGTTGACGGTCGGCGAATTGAGCAGGTTGACTTCCCACTGCCATTTCGCGGCGTCCGGATTCCAGCGCGCGGTGTACGGAATCAGCCGTTTGGCGATGGCGCGCAGGCGGATCAGCTGCACGTTCTTTTCGGTGGCGACGGCGTCCTTCTTGTGCGCCTCGCTGAGCATCTGGTTGTACTGCAGTTTGGACTGCTGGTCGAACTGGCTGGCGTCGCCGCCCAAGCCGCGCAGGCGCGACATGCTGGTGACCGGGATACCGTCGTTCTGCGCCAGGGCGCCGGTGCAGACCACCAGCGCCAGCAAGGCCGCGTTGAGTTTAAGCTTTTTCATGTCTACTGTTCCAGGGAGCTATTTTGGGCAACATCATCATCGCAGGAAACGCCAGGATAAAGCACACGATAAAGAACCAGAACCATCCGGTTTCAGCGACAATATACCCCACCGACGAGTTGATGAATGTGCGCGGCACCGCCGCCAGGCTGGAAAACAGCGCGTATTGCGTGGCGGTGTAGCGCGGATCGGTGGCGCGCGACATAAACGCCACCAGCGCCGCCGATCCCAGCCCCAGGCTGGCGAAGGCTTCGAAGCCGAACACGGCGCTCAGCAGCAGCGGATCGGGGCCGACGTTGGCCAGCCAGGCGAAGCCCAGGATCGCGACCGCCTGCAGCACGCCGAACACCCACAACGCGCGGTTGATGCCCAGCTTGATCATCCAGATGCCGCCGACCGCGCCGCCGGCCAGGCTGGCCCACCAGCCGGTGGCGTTGGCCGCCAGGCCGATCTGCTTGGTGGTGAAGCCGATGTCGAGGAAGAATTTGGTCGACAGCGCGGTGGTCATGGTGTCGCCGATTTTATACAGCAGCACGAAGCCGATGATCATCAGCGCCGAGTTCCAGCCATCGCGCTGGACGAACTCGCGGAACGGCAACACCACCGCCTCCTCCAGGTTTTTCGGCGGCGCGCCATACACGGCGGGCTCCTTGACCAGCAGCGTGCAGATGAAGCCCGGCAGCATGAACGCCGCCACCACCCAGAACACCACCTGCCACGGCTGGCTGTCCGCCAGCACCAGGCCCAGCGCGCTCGGGATCAGGCTGGCCGCCTTGTAGGCGTTGACGATGATGGCCGCGCCAAGTCCCTGCTCCTCCTCGGCCAGGATCTCGCGGCGGTAGGCGTCGATCACCACGTCCTGGCTGGCCGACAGGAAGGCGATCACGCCGACGAACAAGGCGATCAGCGCCAGCTCGCTCTTCGGGTCCATCATGCCCAGCGCGCCGATCACCACGAACAGGCCAAGCTGGGTCAGCGCCATCCAGCCGCGCCGCCGGCCCAGCGAGCCGATGGCATAACGGTCCATCAGCGGCGCCCACAGGAATTTAAACGTGTACGGGAAGGTCACCAGGCCGAACAGGCCCAGCGCCTTGACGTCCAGCCCGGCCTTGGCCAGCCACGCCTGCATCAGGTAAATCAGCGTGTACAGCGGCAGGCCGGAGCTGAAGCCCAGGAACAGGATGGAGACGGTGCGCTTGTTGAGGTAGCTGTACCACGGGCGCGCCGCGCCGCCCTGTTCCGCGCCGGCCATCAGTGCGCCGCCTTTTTACGCAGGCGGAACACCGCCAGGTCGCCGCGCAGATTGGGCAGGAAGGAGACGCGGCGGCCCTCGGCCAGCGCCACGCATTCGATCACCTCCAGGCCGCAGTCGTCGGCCAGGTCGCGGAAGTCGGTGATGGTGGCGCAGCGCACGTTGGGCGTGTCGTACCACTCGTACGGCAGCGATTCCGACACCGGCATGCGGCCCTTCAGCAGCGCCACGCGGTGCGGCCAGTAGGCGAAATTCGGGAACGAGACGATCGCCTCCTTGCCGACGCGGACGATGTCGCGCAGCAGCGCCTCGACGTGCTTCATCATCTGCAACGACGACAGGCACAACACCGTGTCGAAGGAGTTGTCGCCGAAGATGGACAGGCCGTTCTCCATGTCTTGCTGGATCACGCGCACGCCGCGCTTGGTGCTGTCCAGGACCTTGTCGTCGGCGATCTCGATGCCGTAGCCGCTGCACCGCTTGTCGCTCTGCAGATAGTCCATCATCACGCCGTCGCCGCAGCCCACGTCCAGCACGTGCGCGTTCTCGGGTATCCAGTGCGCGATGAAGGCCAGGTCAGGCCGGGCGGTGCTCAGTTCATTGAAGTTCATGCCGCGTCCTTTATTTCATTCCACACCTGGCCGTAGTAGGCGCGCACCAGATCCATATAACGCGGGTCCTCCAGCAGGAAGGCGTCGTGGCCGTGCGGCGCGTCGATCTCGGCGTAGGTCACCTGGCGCCGGTTGCACACCAGCGCCTGCACGATCTCCTGGCTGCGCTCCGGCGAAAAGCGCCAGTCGGTGGTGAACGAGGCCAGGAAGAACTTGGCCGTGGTGCCGGCCAGCGTCTTGGCCAAGTCGCCGCCATGGCCGCGCGCCGGGTCGAAATAGTCGAGCGCCTTGGTGATCAGCAGATAAGTGTTGGCGTCGAAGTATTCGCTGAACTTGTCGCCCTGGTAGCGTAGGTAGGATTCGATCTCGAAGTCGACGCCGAAGTCGAATTTGTAGGCGTTCGATTCGGTGATATCTCTCAGCTTGCGGCCGAACTTCTCCGCCATGTCGTCGTCAGACAGGTAGGTGATGTGGCCGACCATGCGCGCCACGCGCAGGCCGTTTTTCGGCACCACGCCGTGCGCGTAGAAATCGCCGCCGTGGTAGTCCGGGTCGGACAGGATGGCCTGGCGCGCCACGTCGTTGAAGGCGATGTTCTGCGCCGACAGCTTGGCGGTCGAGGCGATCACCACGCAGTGGCGCAAGCGGTCCGGGTACATGATGGACCAGGCCAGCGCCTGCATGCCGCCCAGCGAGCCGCCCATCACGGCGGCGAACTGCTTGATGCCCAATTCATCGGCCAGGCGCGCCTGCGCCGCGACCCAGTCCTCCACCGTCACCACCGGGAACGAGGCGCCGTAGGGTTTGCCGGTGGCCGGGTTGCCGTGCATCGGCCCCGTCGAGCCGAAGCACGAACCGAGGTTGTTGATGCCGATGACGAAGAATTTATCGGTGTCCAGCGGCTTGCCGGGACCGACCATATTGTCCCACCAGCCGAGGCTTTTCGGCTGGCCTTCGTATTCGCCGGCGACGTGGTGCGAGGCGTTCAGCGCGTGGCAGACCAGCACCGCGTTGGATTTGTCGGCATTGAGCGTGCCGTAGGTTTCATACATCAACATGTAGTCGCGCAGCGAGGCGCCGCTTTGCAGCAGCAGCGGCTGCGCGAAATGCATGGTTTGCGGAGAGACGTATCCTAAGGATGGCATTGTGGTTAGAGTTTTTATTGGGGCGGCCCCACGGGCCATCTATCAAGGCGGGGCCGCCGATGGTGGGCCCCGCCAACTTACATCGACTGCAATTGTTCGACCGCGTCTGCAATTACATTCGGTTCCATCGAGCGCATGATCTTGCGCGTTTGCGGCACGATGCGCGCAAGGTCGCTGTTCAGGATTTCCTGCTTGACCGACAGCAGCTGCGCCGGGTGCATCGAGAACTCCCGCAGCCCCATGCCCAGCAGCAGGCGGGTCAGCTTGACGTCGCCCGCCATTTCGCCGCACACCGCGACGTCGATGCCGGCCTTGTGCCCGGCCGCGATCGTCATCGCGATCAGTTGCAGCACCGCCGGATGCAGCGGATTGTAAAGGTGCGCGACCTCATAATCAACCCGGTCGATCGCCAGCGTGTACTGGATCAAATCGTTGGTGCCGATCGACAGGAAGTCCATGCGCTTGACGAACATCGGCAGCGCCAGCGCGGCGGCCGGGATTTCGATCATCGCGCCGACGTCGACCTTGTCGGCGAACTTGACGCCAGCCTCGCGCAGCTCGGCCTTGGCCTGGGCCACCATCGCCAGCGACTGGTCGATCTCGAAGGCGTGCGCCAGCATCGGGATCAGGATGCGCACCTTGCCGAACGCCGAGGCGCGCAGGATGGCGCGCAGCTGCGTCAGGAAGATCTGCGGCTCGGCCAGGCAGTAGCGGATCGCGCGCAGGCCCAGCGCCGGATTCAAGGCCGTGTGCTCGCTCTGGTCGAGCGGCTTGTCGGCGCCGATGTCGAGCGTACGGATCACCACCGGGCGGCCCTTCATCGCCACCACGGCGCGCTTGTATTGCTCGAACTGCTCGTCCTCGGACGGGATCTTGCTGTTGCGGCCCATGAACAGGAATTCGGAGCGGAACAGGCCGACGCCGTTGGCGCCCGCCTCCATCGCGGCGGCGCAATCGTCCGGCAGCTCGATGTTGGCCAGCAGCGTGATCTCGGTGCCGTCCTTGGTGATGGCCGGCGTCTTCTTCAGCTTCTGCAGCTTCTTGCGCGCGCGTGCGGCGGCGTTCTGGCGCTCGCGATACTGCTCCAGCACCAGCGCGCTCGGATTGGCGATCACCACACCAGCTTCGCCGTCGATGATCAGCCAGTCGTCCTGCTCGATCAGCGTCGAGGCGCCGGACATGCCGACCGCCGCCGGAATGTCGAGCGAACGCGCGACGATGGCGGTGTGCGAGTTCTGCCCGCCGACGTCGGTGACGAAGCCGATGAAGGAGCGGTCGCGGAACTGCAGCATGTCGGCCGGCGAGATGTCGTGCGCGACGATGATCATCTGCGGCAGCGCTTCGTCCTCGCCGCCGCCGTTGGGCAGCGGCAGCTGCTCGGTGCCCATCAACACCTTCAGCACGCGCTCGGCGACCTGCTGGATGTCGGCCTTGCGCTCGCGCAGGTACAGGTCTTCGATTTCGTCGAACTGCGCCGACAGCTCGTCGATCTGGGTCAGCAGCGCCCATTCGGCGTTGTAGTGGCGGGCGCGGATGATGTCCAGCGGCGCCTCCGAGATCATCGGGTCGGACAGGATCAGCGCGTGCACGTCGATGAACGCGCCCAATTCGGTCGGGGCGTCCTTCGGCAGCTCATTCCACAGGGTCTGCAGCTCCTTGTGCACCTGGGCCAGCGCCTGCTGCAGGCGCGAGACCTCGGCCTCGACCTGCTCCTCGGCCACCAGGTAGTGCTTGACGTCGAGCGCGGCCGGCGCCATGAGGTGGGCGCGGCCGATGGCGATGCCGCGCGAAACAGGAATGCCATGCAGCGTGAACGAGGCCATCGGTGGCCCCGTGAGGGAACGGGGGCGGCTGCGATCCGACGGCATTACTCGCCTTCGCCGAACTTGTCGTTGACCAGCGCGCTCAGCGCGGCGACGCATTCGGCTTCGTCGGCGCCGTCGGCCTCCAGCGTGACTTTCGCGCCCTTGCCGGCGGCCAGCATCATCACGCCCATGATCGACTTGGCGTTGATGCGGCGCGCGTTGCGCGTCAGCCAGACGTCGCTTTGAAATTTCGCCGCCAATTGGGTGAATTTGGCGGAGGCACGCGCATGCAAACCAAGCTTGTTGATAATCTCAAGTTCTTGTTGAATCATTTTTCTTTTGTCTCAATCAGAAATGCGCACTGCAAAAAAACGTCAGGCTTCCCCGACGCGTATCCGGTTGTCGACCCGCACCGCGCCGCTTTGCGCGCCGGCCAGGGCCATCTCGACCACCACGTCCAGCGAGTCGCGGCGGTAGGTGATGGCCCGCAGCAGCATCGGCAAACTGATGCCCGCGATCACCTCCACCCGGCCGGCGTCGGCCAGGCGGTTGCAGCAATTGGCGGGCGTGCCGCCTTTGACGTCGGTGATGACCAACACGCCGTCGCCGCCGTCGAGGCGTTTGATCGCCGCCGCCGCCAGCGCCTGGACTTCGCCGAGGTCCTGGTCGGCGATCACGTCGATCGCCTCCAGCCGTTCGGTGGGACCACGGAACACGTGGGCGCAGGCCGCGATGAAGGCCTGTCCCAGTGGAGCGTGCGTCATAAGCAGTATGCCAACCATATTCTTAAACCGCCAGTGTGATGAGATAAATTTGTTACCGGCCCAGCGCCAGCGCCGCCTCGATGGCGTCGATGAACATCGCGGCCACCGGGAAACCGGCTTGCTGGGTGATTTCCTGGAAGCAGGTCGGACTGGTGACGTTTACTTCCGTCAGGAAATCACCGATAACATCCAATCCTACCAGCAACAGGCCGCGCGCGGCCAGTATCGGGCCGAGCGTGGTGGCGATTTCCAGGTCGCGCTCGGTCAAGGGCTGGGCCACGCCGATGCCGCCGGCCGCCAGGTTGCCGCGCACTTCGCCGTTTTGCGGGATGCGCGCCAGCGAAAACGGCACCGGCTTGCCGCCGATGACCAGGATCCGCTTGTCGCCCTTGACGATGTCGGGGATGTAGCGCTGGGCCATGATGGTGCGGCGGCCGTTGTCGGTCAGCGTTTCGATGATCGAGCCGAGGTTCATGCCGTCGGCGGTGACGCGGAACACGCCGGCGCCGCCCATGCCGTCCAGCGGCTTGAGGATGACTTCCTTGTGCAGCGCGTGGAAGGCGCGGATGCGCGCTTCGTCGGAAGTCACCAGCGTCGGCGAGGTGAACTCGCTGAACTGGGCGATCGACAGCTTTTCGTTGTGGTCGCGGATCGCCGACGGCTTGTTGAACACCATCGCGCCCTGGCGCTCGGCCAGCTCCAGCAGATAGGTGCCGTAGACGTATTCCATGTCGAACGGCGGATCCTTGCGCTGGACGATGGCGTCGAACTCGCCGAGCTTGGTTTCCCGCTGCGGCGCGGCGCGGTACCAGTCGTCGGCGTCGCCGGTCATGGTGATCTCGGCGACGTTGGCGTAGACCACGCCGCCGTCGAGCGCCATGTCTTTTTGCTCGAAGGCGTAGACGGTGTGGCCGCGCTTGGCCGCCTCGACCATCATGGCGTAGGTCGAGTCCTTGTAGGTCTTGAAGGTCGACAAGGGATCGGCGAGGAAAGCTATTTTCATGGGCGCATCCGTTAGAGGTAATGCCTGATTTTAGCCGAGATTCGCCGCCGGCACCGGAAGAGCGGCCGAGGCCGCCCTTGCGGACTTAGTACACTTCCGGGTTCGGATCGGTGCGTTCCATCTCCAGCGACGCCGCCAGCAACGCCAGCCGCGCCACCACGCCGTACACGTAGAAGCGGTTCGGCGCCGCCGTGCCCGGCTTGGCCTTCAGGTCCGGCACCGCGTGCTGCTGCGCGAACGCCAGCGGAATGTACTGCGAACCGGGCGCGTTCAGGTTCTGGTCGATGCCCCTTTCCGCGTGCACGCGGTAGAAACCGCCGACCACATAGCGGTCGATCATGTACACCACCGGCTCGGCCACCGCGTCCTTGATGCTCTCGAAGGTCGGCACGCCCTCCTGGATGATGAAGTCGGTCACTTCCTTGCCATCCTTGATGACGATCATCTTGTCGCGCTGGGCCTGGCTCAAGTCCTTGATTTCACTGGAATCCTTGATCGTCAGGATGCTGGTGCCGTAGGTTCCGGCGTCCGGCTTGACGATCACGAACGGCTTCTGGTCCTTCATGCCGTATTCCTTGTACTTCTTCTTGATCTTGGCCAGCAGCGCGTCGACGTTGGCGGCCAGGCAATCATAGCCCTCGCCGGTGCGGAAGTTGACGGCGTCGCACTTGGCGTGGAACGGGTTCAGCATCCACGGATCGACGCCGATCAGCTTGCCGAACTTCTTGACCACCTCGTCGTAGGCGTTCATGTGGTTGCTCTTGCGGCGCAGCGCCCAGCCGGCGTGCAGCGGCGGCAGCAGGCTTTGCTCGTGAATATTCTGCAAGATGTCCGGAATGCCGGCCGACAGGTCGTTGTTCAGCAAAATCGTGCACGGATCGAAATCCTTCAGGCCGACGCGGCGGCCGTTCGGCGAGCGCACCAAAGGTTCGACCACCAGCATATTGCCGTCAGGCAACGCGATCGGCGTCGGCTGGGTGACGTCCGGCGACAGCGAGCCGAGCCGCACGTGCAGGCCGGTCTGACGGAAAATCTGCATCAGCCGCGCCACGTTCTGCCAATAGGCGGGGTGGCGCTGGGTCACTTCCGGGATCAGCAGCAGGTTGCGGGCGTCGGGGCAATACTTGTCGATGGCCGCCATCGCCGCCTGCACCGACAGCGGCAGCATCTCGGTGGCCAGGAAATTGAAGCCGCCGGGGAACAGATTGGTGTCGACCGGCGCCAGCTTGTAGCCGGCATTGCGCATATCGACCGAGCAATAG
>Ga0247815_10001599_pt1 | contig 17242 bp, 25 predicted proteins | sample UWRJL194509B1_FD_181014 | JGI IMG/M metagenome (GOLD analysis project Ga0247815, IMG submission 181014) | Plant litter microbial communities from Arlington Agricultural Research Station in Wisconsin, United States - UWRJ-L194-509B-1 | ecosystem: Environmental > Terrestrial > Plant litter >...
GATCGCAAGATGCGTGGCGGCTGGCATCATTCCACTTCCACACATCACGGTGGAAGCGCGCACGCGCATAGCGACAAACAGGCTGTCTCCGCAGAAATGGAGATGAGTCGCACCGAAGATGTCTGGAGAGTGTGCAGCCCCACGTCTCGAGACGCAGTTGAGAGAGATATGTGTTCGGAGAGAAGGATGGACCGCCCGCTGGAGGTGAAATTGTTGTGTAGACTCGAAGAAGTTAAAGCAACCTGGTGGACCTTGAACGAACGCTGCGCGACAGATACCGACGATCCGACGGACGGCAGCAAAGTCGGCCACCGAGGACTCGATTAGCGTTGGCGCGATCGTGATCCCCTTGACGTGCTCAACAATGGCGGGCCGGGCCTCAAGCGCCCTACAGAGCAGGCGTGCCACCGTGAACAGTTGTATGTAGATGACTCGGTAAAGCATGCGAGTTGCAGCGGTGTGCGTAACGATCGACGTTCTGGCCACTTGTCCAATCCAGGCACGATCCACAGCAACGCCAGGGTCACACAGGTAGATCGCTGATGCCAGCACTCGGTTTACTAGATCCATAGGCAAGGATTCAAAACGCTGGGAAAGCATGTCGAGTAAGGGGTCGTGATGGCGAGAAGTTGAGCTCGGAGCGGCAATACCGGATTGGTGCCGGTCGCACAATTATCGGCAATAATTATATAGAGATAAGGAAAAATTAAAATAGTAAAATATTGGAGGCTTTTATCTATTGGGAATATGGGGGAGGATGAGCTCGCTGAGGGGACTGTCCTTTTACGCGACTTGCAGTATACAACGGCCCACTCGAACTTGACACCACAATGGATCCGTCATGGGAGTCTTCTTGAAAAAAGCGGTTCGTTGTGAGAGTTGTGGTTTCCGCTGTCGCCACCGTCGCCGAAGGACCGAGGTAGGGTGGCTGGAGGTGCTGTTGTCGGTGCTGTTGTCGGCGTCGTACGGTAAGTATTACGACGACCAACGCGATCACGCAAATGCAGAGGACACCACCAACAGCGCCACCAATGATGGGCGCAAGCTGAACGCTAGGGAATAATCTAAATCAGCTTTTGTCACGAGCGCAGCGCCGAGCCCGAACAGTCGAACTCACCCTCGACTAGCTGAGTAATTTGGGTTGGTTGGCCCGGGGATTACGCCACTACTGGAATCTGAGGGAACGGATCCCAGTGCCGGATCAGACCAAACCTCCGTGGTGACAAGGTCCATTTTCTCCTCATCGAAACTCTGGAAGTCGATCGAATGCTCGACTGCTGTGTTGAGTCCAGCCGCAAAGAAAAGCAAGCCTTCGTAGAAGCTATAGTTGCTCTTGCCGCTGATTCTAGACACTTCATTGTCCAGCTCCACCTGATATCGGCCATGGTCGGCCATCAGGTTTCCATATATAAGGACCGTACTTCCTGCCGATATAGGTCTTGAGAGAGATGCGCAGATAGGGTCAGAGGTACGACATTGGCTCACCTGTGAAATTGAACCGAGCTCGTGAGCCTCTGCGCTCACCAAGCATTGCTTCTTGTGCATCCTTCGTGTCATTTCCGTTTTCGTCACGAAACTGCATCTTCTGATGTTTCATCCACTTGAACGTCCAATTACTGCCAACTTGTCCATATGTCTGCCCAACGTTTTGCTTGACATGTTGTCGGTCACTGTGTTGTAGGTCGGCCGATTTGAGCGCATGACGAGTTTCTACTGTGCCAAGACACACGTACCTGCGGAGGCCAGCATCGAATTCGACTTTAGCAAAGTCCAGCTGGCCATTGGGTTCGACGCTGGTAACGGTTATCAAAATCTCGTGCTTGCCGGAAGACATGCCGCCCAGTTCAGCGAGAATTCCGGCGTTTGGATTCGAAGCTGTCGAGCTACTGTTGCCGGTCTGGCCGTCGACGTTGACCGTGTAGCTCGCACCATGCACTGCTCCATACAGTGTCGCACTGCTCCCTACATGAAGCGGTCAATAGAGACAGCCCAACACCTTATGTAACGTACCGTAGGAAGTGAATGCCAGAGACGCGCCACTCATGGACGTTATCCTCTTCGAGGCCCCGGCGCACTCTGAGTTATTGCTCGATGCCAGTGTGGCCTGCCTCACGATATCGCACTGTGTCTTCCATCCCATACTCGGTTCGACATCGAGTGCTGGCAGATACTTGATGACCGCATCCGAGTGCTGATACGTGACGGGTACGACATCTCCCATGGGAAGAAGAAAAGAGAAAGAAATCGAAAGAAATGGAGGTGGGAGAAGGCCTGCAGAGGGTGTTGGTTACCGCCGGAGGGGTCTAGGGGTATTAACTATGGGAGAAACCCTGCCGCGATTACGGCGTTGTTGGCAACTTGAAGAGCATCCCCGAAAATCACAAGTCACGGAACGCATTGTTTATTCAAGTTCGCCGCTTTTGTTCGAAGCTCTGGTGGAGCGCCCCCGCGATTGGCTTGGTAATGAGATTTTTTCTGCGGACGCGGATTTATCTCTACTGATTTGATGGTGCAACGCCAAGCTCTGGATCGACCAGAAATCAGATCTTCTGACGTTACTTGAAATGCAGAAGAACCACCTTGCCGCATGTGGTGAATGCAGCCAGGCTCGTTTCATTTGGGACTGAAGATGGGGAAACCAGTTTAGGGGCCAGCCCTTCATTTGTTGAAGAAACTACAAGCCTTTCCAAAGCCTCTCACAGCGGGAAAGCAGCTGTTAATATATGCGGCGACGATTACGCCATTAGGCCTGTTAGTAGATCTTGGATGATCGGGAACTGAGCTGTCACGTGGACTCTCTTTGTTTGAGGGTACCCGTGACGTTCCGCCAACGTGGTCCAAGCTTGCTAACGGGGCAACAACAGACGTGTCCAGTGCATCTGTCCGATAGTTCTGCATGTTCTAGCGTCGAGAAGACCGGCATCTCTTCCATTAAAGGGTCTATATGCTTGTGAGAAGCACGAGAGAGGGAGAATATGAGCAGGCGCGACAGGAGTGATTTGTGTCGGATCGAAAGTTGGCGGTTTACGGAGCAAGGCTTTCCATAACTTAAAAAGCATTTATTCAGAGTATGAAGGAGGACGTTTAGACGACATTTCTACCACGCGTTTCGGAGGATGCGCCGGTTGGCCCGAGCTCCAGAGCGCGACCGGTCTCACACTAGTGACTTCTTGTGTAGATCTAAAGCTAGTGATATCCGTCGTGGTTTCTGCTACCGAAGAGCCGTGATAGTGCGTCCGAAGTTGGTTTCGACGGCGCCGAAGGACGAGTAGTACCACCACTACAATCGCGCAGATGGCGATGGCGCCACCAAACGCGCCACCAATGATGGGTGCAAGTTGAACGCTACTGGAAACTCGAGGTCAATACGTGGAATAGCCGCAGCTGCAATCTCGAAGAAGACTCGCCTTCCTTTGGCTGCGCCTTCCGAGCTTGTTGGCGCATGTCCCGTGCTACTGGAAGCCGAGGAGGGGTCCCCGGATATTGGGTCGGACCTTACAACTGTATAAACGACGCCGAAGTGCTTGAGATCGTAGTTCGTGAAGTTTAGTCGATGTTCGGCCACCGGGTCAAGACCTCCAGCGAAGAAAAGCAACCCCTCGTAGAAGCTGTAGCTCGACTTGCCAGTGAGCAATAACGGGTCGTCGTCGTCCAACTTCACCTGATATCGACCGTGATCATATATCAGGTTTCCGTAGACGAATAATGAGGTTCCTTTGAATGCGGGTGTTGAGAAAAGCCGAATCATACTGAGTAGTACAAGTAATCGGCGTCAACACACCTGAGAATGTGAACTGAGCAGATGATGGTTCAGCGTCGTAACCTTGACTCATAGACTCTTGCACAATGTTCGTGTCTTTTCCGGTTTCGTCGCGGTATGTCATCTGGAGGTGTTGCATATTGATCAGGCTCCACCCATTGCCGGCTTTTCCATAGGTATCACCAGCGTTCTGTGTGGTGTTTGATCCGACACTGCGTTGCTTGTCAGTTATCGGCAGATTGTATATCAACAGGCTGAGAGGCACACATACCTGCGCAGGCCGGCGTCGAAAACCACTTTGCTGAAGTCCAGTTGGCCATTGGAATCGACGCTGTCGACGTAGATGACGATCTCGTGCCTGCCAGCAGACATGTTGCTCAGTTCGGCAAGAACGCCCGCGCTCGCGTTCGAAGCTGATGAGCTACTGTTGCCGGCTTGACCGTCTACATAGACTGTAAAGCTTGCGCCGCGCACTGCACCATGTACTGTCGCGCTACTCCCTACACGAAGCTGTCAACGAAGGGCAACCCGGCACCTCACGCGACGTACCATAGGATATGAATGTCAAAGACGCGCCTTTGTTGGACGTTATCCTCCTCGAAGCCCCCCACACACTCTAACTTCTCAGCCCATGCCAGCCTGGCCTGCCTCTCGATATCGCACTGCGTGTGCCATCCCATACTCGGTTCGACATCGAGCGCTGGCAGATACTTGATAACCGCATCCGAGTGCAGGTACGTGACGGGCACAACGTCTCCCATGGGAAAGAAGAAGGAAAGAAAAAGATCAAGAGAAAAGGAAGTGGAAGGAGGAAGAGAAAGGTACTTGACCTAAATCTGCAGAGCGTTGGTGACCCCCGACAGGAGCCCGCGGTTGTTAACCATGCAGGGAAGTTCGACGCAATGCCACCGCTGTTGACAGGTTCAGGAACGTCGCCGGGACTCACGTGAGCTACAGTTCAGGGCGTTGACGGTGCTCATCGCCGCATAAGCGCAATGAGTAGACTACGAGATGTTAGAGTCGCTTGGCGAAGGTGCAACAACACCCCTGCACCACATTTCAAGATAGACGGTTTGCGGAGTAAGCGCGGAACTTGATCTGTCTGGAGACCTAATGAGCCGAGAAGTGACTGCGAGGTGTCTCGTGTTTGATTGGGTATGTGAGAAAGGAGTGACAACGAGCCTGAGACTCGCAAAAAGAGTGAATACATCCGCAAAAGCAATCCCACCGCCAAAACACTACGCTTCTGTGTAGCAAGACAGGAAGCTACCGAGACGCTTCTCCACTACCTGCCTGTTTGCAGGCGAAGCGTCGATCTTGCTTGTCTTGAGGACAGTGACGCTTGCCCAACAGCCCTTGCCCTTCATGACTGCCTCCTCCGTCGGCAAGTGATTCTTGGCATACTTGCAAACGCTGGCGTCCGTGCCGAGGATCGTCGGGAACTGCAGTGTAAGCACGAACTTCGGGTTTGTGCATCCAGTCGCAGTGTCCATATAGTTCACGTTGAGAAGAACATCCTCAGGCAGGTAAGGCTTGCCCGCGGCGATGAGCTTGGTGATGAAATTGACGCTAAGGTTGGCGAAGACGCCAGAGAACGCGTTGGGCAGCGTAGTGTACGACGCTTGAACGCCACCTTCACCGCTGAATGCGACAGCGGGGATACCTGCTTTGGCACCGGCAGCCGCAGCAGAACTGAATAAAATAAAACACGTTCACGGGGAGACACGATGGTTGGTTGACGAAGGACGCGGTCGAACGTGGCCGGATGTTCAGATTCGAGATGGAAGAGTGGAGAAGCAACATAACGCACATGGTACCCGAACCCTGGCCGGAAATGACACCTGCGTTGCCTCCGACGTTGGGACCGGTGACGACGAGGTCTGGCGGACCGCCAAAGAACTTGCTGGTCAGGTTCTGAAGACCATGCTCGATGCCCGAGACGCTGCGCAGACAAAGTGAGGGGCACAGTCTTACTGAACGACTAAACACTTACGGGAACGCGTTGATGTAATTGAAGCGAGGGTCAGAAGCATTGAAGCCAATTGCGGGGGACAGTGGCGGGCAGCTCGCGAACTGGCAGCCGTCGGCGCCGAGAGGTACTGCTGGGAAGTTGATGGGTCCCGTGCCGCTGCGCTGAACAGCCGGTGCGCTCAAGACAAGCTGCAGAAAGGCGTTCTTATTAGCGCCTGTACCAACTGCAACGATCTGACTGACCTTGTGACCAGCAGCGTCAAGTGCGCTGAACAATGCGCGAACATTGTTCACCGCCCAACCGTCGTCGTTGCCCTGCAGGATGTTGATGGCGCGCGCGGTCTGCGCCAGGGATACTGCGAAGAGGACGACAGGAACGAACATGGCGAGCTCAACGAAGGTGAGGGGAGGATGGAGAGGATGGGACGGGAATGCCCATAACGCAGAGCCCGAGATCCGACGCGGCAACCGGTGTGAAGGAAGTGCGGGGTGGCGCCGGTTGTGCTCATGTGGCGGCCGACGGACAAAACAAGCAATGAGTCGCGGATCTGCGATTGAGCGGGGAAGGCCCGTGGCGATGTTCCACTGCCGGCGTCGAGACGTTACCGGTAGGCTCGAAGCCACGCAAACTTTGAAGAAGGACAGATAGACATTCAGCATTATGGCAGATTTAATTGAACATGGTAAAAGTCATGACAATCTGTGAAGGTTGTGGTGTACAACTGCTTAAACACTGACCACCTGCTGCTCGAGCCAGTCCCAAAGTTTCTTCGCTTCACCAACATCTTTACACTCCTTGGTTGGGCGTCCCTCGCGACACCACTGTATGAGGTACTATGTGTATAAGAGTTAGCGAAGGAGAGTACAACCATGAAACTCGTGTACCTTGCCGTTCATTTCCGCCGCTTCAGGCGTCGTACCGGCGTACAATTGATTTAGCGCGCCCATCCAAACAGGAGAGCACATTGCGTCCTACGAGACGACAATCATCAGTTACTCCGCTACCGCTACCACACGCATGTGATGAACATGCGGCAAGACGCACCCAGAGCCACTTCATTGGTCCCCACGTGGGCATCTCTTGGTGCCTCGTCAACTCCGTCTGAAAGACGCCAGGATGCAGACATATGGAAACAATCTTTTCCTCGTAGCGGCGAGCAAGCTCGTTGCTCATCAAGATGTTTCCGAACTTGGACTGTGCGTAGAGCTTCTGTGGGCTGATCTTGCGGCGCTCGGGGCTGTCGCGGAGAGCGTCGTAGTTGACGCGCGGGTAAAGCTTGTAAATCGAGCCACTGGTGTTGATGACGCGTGCCTTGCCAGAGGGAGGATTCGACTCGGTCGTGCGAATGAGAACCGGTAGAAGAAGCTTGGTGAGGAGGAAGTGGCCAATCACGTTCTGCAAAGAAGCGAGACTCAGTCAAACATGAGAAAGAAACGAAGATTGAGAGACGGACGGTGCCAAACTGCGCGTCGTAACCTTCTTTGGTCAGCTGGTCAATGGGGTTGTTCATGGTTCCGCTGTCAACAACCGTCAGGCCACATGGTCGTCAAGTATGCGAGCACTCACCCTGAGTTGAAGAGAACATGCAGGTACTGCTCCTTATTCATGTACTCTGCCGCAGCGGCCTTGACGCTACTCAAATCGGCGAGGTCCAGTTGAAGGAATATGGCCGCGTGACCGGTCTCCTTCTCAAGGTCGGCGATGGCAGCTGTAGCCCGCTCACGACTGCGAGAGGCCATGTAGACCTTGCCGTTCTTCTTGAGCAGCCACTGCAGGAGTATCCATCAGTAGTCTGAGGAGAGAGTGAAGGCAGAGACGAATGTACCTTGACGGTCTCTTTGCCAATGCCGGCGTTGCCGCCGGTGACGATAAAGACTCGACCCGCGAGGTCGGGCATATTCTCACCAGTCCATGCAGACGTCTTCGCGGGAAATAGCTCGGCAAAGGTGCTCATATCAGCGTCGATGAGTGGTGAAAGGCTTGGAGTGTTCGGGTTGGGTGATAGGTTAGCGCGTTGCAGCTAAGTAGGGTGCGTCGCTGCATTTATGATTTGCAAGATGGTCAGCACCTGCGTGCTATCCGATACCATCGGGTTTTAGCTACGGTGAGTGAAATGGTTCTGGTTGGTTATGTTGGTCGAGAGCGCTGACGTGCCCGGTTTACATCGGATCACAATTGCCGGCCGATTTCTTCTGCACGTCGTGGAGGCTCATCTGCTGACGACGTCTGGTTGTGTCAGATTTGAAGTGCCCTGTTACGGAATCGCTGACTCTGATTTAGGGCGAAAAGGCACAGTAGCTTAAAGATCACCATCAACGACGAGGACAGAGCTGCGTTGTGGTTCGAAGGAAAAGTTTGACGTTTTTCTACATTTTGGGCGAGCTCATATTCTCAACCACGTAAGCGAGCTGAAAAAATCACTGGGCAGGAAGTCCCTCCGAGATGTAGGTTCAACTAGATAAACCGTTAAGTCGGATAAGGCCCGTATCCAAGGTGAGCACGGACGTACTACATCACGCACTTGCAGCTCTCTGAACAGAATATTCTTTCAATAAATGAGAGATGTGACGAGTTACAAAGTTAATCTGAACTGCCACTCATGAGCGAAGCGCACCGATTCCTCCGCTGGACAGCCTCCGGAGCCGATATCATCCGCGTTGCCGACTTACTCTGAATACCGCAAGGAGATGACCACTTTCACCCGTTTGAAAAGATGAGCCGCGTCGCAAATGCGCAGTGCTGCGGATCAGCACACAGCCAGGCACGACAGGGGTAATAAGGCGGGCGTCTCACGGTCTTCGATGTGGCCAGCAGTGAGTCTAGGTCCAAGAAGCGCGAGTTCTACCGAGCTGCACAGCAGAGCTGTGCGCTCAACGGTAAGAATAGTATGCAACTGTGAGACGCCAGTCGTTGAACCGGATGTCAATTCCGGACTGCGGACAACTCGGCTCGTTGCTTAAAATTCCGGAGCATGAGCGACTCCATTCCTTGTACTCGCATCCCCGATCTCTCCATGCAGCTGTTTCAGCGTCGTAGCGAGCTCAAAGACACGCATATCAACGATGACAAAGGTCTATCTTCGGATCTAGTGGAGAAGATTGTCCAAATGGCTGCTATCGACGCCTTACTCCAGAACCGGAGCACGGACCTCGTCCTACTAGCTCGGGTTAGCAGCGCCGCATTGCCTACAGTCACGCGCATACTCTACTCTGCTGTAGTACTGCGCTCTCGGAAGGGTACACAGTCGTTTCTCTCCAGCATAAAGCTCAAAGGAGGCAGCTTTGCCGCAAGGGTTGTCAAGGGAGTGCGCATCGAGCTTGCGTTTGCCGAAGCAGCACGTGACAGCACAGTGGCCATGCTACACAAATTACTCGATCTGTGTTCTTCAGCATTCATCCATGTTCCTGCTGTGATAGTCGATCACATCACATTCAGGTCCCTGCGCCATCCTATCGAGGACGAACATCGAACGTGGCGCTCAATATATCACCGCGAGATCGCTATCAACTGGGCGATAAAGTCCGTGTTTAGTGGATTGGAAGTCCACGCGAAGGGAAAGGCAGCCATTCGACCCAACTGGCCGCTTCCGGCGCGTAAAGTCCATCTCACCATGGGCTCGAACGTGATGGTCCACAAACAAGTGTTGCGTTTGCACGATATTTGTGTACCCGGACGACCACTGTCCGGTGTCACTCACGTGGCCATCGATTGTACACAGCCTTCGGTTCTGAATCCGGAGTTCTTCGTCGGTCCGGTACGCCGCCTGCTTGGAATTCGAGGATTGCAGAGGGTCGTTCTGCGCATCGCCGGGCACACGTGCCTCTGGGACGACCTTCGCGAAGCTTTAGTCAATCTCCGAGACCCCAGGCTTGCGTTGGATGTAGTTGGTGTAGAGCTTCCAGGCGGCGAGATGGAGTGGCGTAGACTACATCACGCGGCAAAGATGGACTGGTTTGAGCACGTACTTGGTCGACAAGACTTGTGGATGAAGGGCGATGCTATGTGGCTTGGTGAACAGTGACCACTATTAACAAGTAGTAAATGATTTAAATTATAATGTGGTCCCTTTCTGAACATTTCAATTCGCGACAGCTGATTTTCAAGCAGAGAGAAGACTTCTGTCACGCGTCTGGAACCCAAACCTGCGTTCCGGACAACCACAAATCCTCGACTCCGTGCGCGTGACGCCGCCAACCGTCCGCGCCAAGGCCGCCCAGAGAGATGGGCTCCAAATCTTGGGTCTCCCGGGCCGCGGTGTTCACAAAGATCCTTGGGTCTTGGAGCTCGCGTAGTTTCTCAATCTGACGAGGGTTGCTTGACTTCGCTACTAGAAAGCGGAAGACGAGTCGCTCTACTTTCATCACGGTGCTAGTATTGGTAAGACTTGTTGTCCGAAAAAACGAGCGCGCAATGAATGCAGCAGCGTTTTCCGGAAGTTGGACTGTGAGCCAATCGATTGCCAGATGTGTAAGAGCGTATAGCCCAAAGGTGTTCTGATAGAGACCAGCGATGTAGAACAAACGTTCATTGTCTTCGGTCTCCGATCCGAAGGCAAGGTGCAAGTGAGTAACCCGAGTGGTGATGACCTGCTCGATTATTGGCGCGATGTCGTTTACGGCACCACATCGCAGAGACAACAGTCGCCTCGGTGAGGTCAATTTGGGCAAGATATCCCCATTAGTGCTGGGTAAAAGCGGCCCAGGAAGTTGGAGGAACGCATTCGAGCACCGGACGATCACCTGTACGGCTTCCGTCGTATTCACCGCATCACCGTCGGGCCAGGAGTGGTCCAGTAGCCTCAAAGCCTTAACGCGCGTCAAGGCGAAGTCTTCAGAGCGAGCTTGAAGTGTGCGCGAAAACAGTGATACTGCCATGTGATCATGCAATTCGACAATTGAATAGAGAACAGTCTCCACCGTGGGTGCTGTGAAGCGGGAGACTAAGATGAGGCCTGCGATCCATCCGCGTTCAGCAGCGCCGTACATGCGAGCAGAGCTGATCGCAATCTGCAGAATAATTTCAATGACTTCCGGCGGCATTAAGCGGGCGGTTTCGGAACGTTGCATGTTCAGCGGGGAGCAGTGCAATGCAGGAGGAGAACGGCTAATCCGCATCCGGCCAAGGTGCCGGCTGCGCGCCTTCACACTCAAGTTACTCTCAGTCAGACGTACCGTGTTTGAGATGTCTTGGATTGCACAATAATGTCAATATAAGCGCCGTTCGTTCTTCACATGAGGCTGAGGGCAAGTCGGCCGGCCATACGAAGTTGTATGCATAACGCTGCTGAACGGCATCAAAAAGTGCAAGGCAAACCAGGGATCCTAGAGATACAAAGCTGTCAATGACAAGCGAAAAGAGAGGGATTTTTTACTGGAAATGAGCAGGACAAGAATATAAACAGCTGGAGTCAGCCGGTGCCGCGCTTATTGCAACTCTTCCTCCTAGACTGGCAACGCCACGCACACATCTACCTCTGCATCTCGTTTCCTCCGCAAATGGCATCAAATCCGAACGACGGTGGCTTTATCTGTCCACCCCGTTTGATTGAACTTGCAGGCAGTACAGGATACCTGAAGTCGGATGAGGGCGGCGAGGAACTGCGACAATATTACGACGCAAGTGTGTAGGACGACAGTCTATGTTGCAGCGCATTCCTCACGAGCCACAGTCTTAGATGAATGTATTCCGGAGCGGTTTAGTAATTTCGCATTCGATTGCTTCTTTGGCCTCAAAGCGCGGCTGGTCGAGGTATGTCGCTTTGCGCTACTGAACCTGCGCGCGTGCTCCCTCATCACAACATCCATCGCTGGCAATTTAGCACTTTGAGCACGGGCGCGCTCCTCGGCTCGATGAGTCAGTTACGCCTTTCAAACTTTCGTATGCGGCCATCATTGTCTTCGGTGCTCAACGCGGCGGTTCAACGGTGTTTCAGATGGACCACGTCGGCTCGCTGGAGCTTCTTATAGCAAAGGGAGCCCCGGTTGGCTCGGCAGATATTGCAGGAGTGACACCAATTCACATGGCTAGTGCTGATAAAGGAAAACCTGAACTACTGCAGGTTCTCCTGGCGCATGGCGCTCCAGTCGACGCACGAGACAAATATGGCCGAACTCCTCTCTTTGACGCGCTCAAATCCGGCGAGGCGGCCTGTGTTGAAATTCTCCTCGAGGCCGGTGCGAACAGCGACCTAATGGATGCCGATGGCGTGCGCCCAGAGAACATCTACGGTGGGCCAGCTGTTGCGGCGGTGCTCCAACGTTGGAAGCGGAAAGAGACGGGAGAGCGCGCAGCGTTCGACAAGGGGAAGAAATGCGATTACTGCGAGATTGAGTTGAAGCAGCAACTCTGGTGCGCACGCTGCCACACTGCGTGGTACTGCTCCCGCGAGTGCCAAAGTAAGTCACACCTGTCCATTGGCATTTGGTAATCTCAAAACTTAAGCTGTGCTTAAACATTATAGAGCTCGCATGGAGAAACCACAAGCCCAACTGCAGCATATTCCTCGGGCCGACGGCCTATCGATTGAGGCCCGTCTATCTCTCTCAGGGTTACACGACCAACATGACGACGCAGTCCCTACAGCGAGATTGGATGGGTCTCTCGCCGAAGCCGGACCCAAATCACATGGTCGAGAAAGGTCCGCAAGAAGAGACTGATCAAGACAGGACGTATCCAAAGTCGATGATAATCAAGGTTCAGTTGCCGTACGGCGGTCACGGCGACATGATGGTGTACAATCGCAAGCGCGACTTTCAAGCGCGGCTCAACTCGAGCAGCGGGTCCAAGGGATACGTAGCACTACAGAAGGAAATCAAGGAGAGAGGTGCAATGGGTCTAAAAGGGTATTTCTCAGCGGAGCTGAAGAGTAGAGATGAACTGATCGTCAAGGTGGAAGTCGTGGCGTCTCAAGATTGGTGAAAACAACGTGTGAAATATAAAATATGACCCTAGCATGCAGTCAGACACTATGAGCTTATTTAATCAAAGACAAAAGAAGTTTGGTCGTTATTGTGTGGAGGCTGCCTTGAACAGAGATGGTGGAGGTAAGTAATCACCGGACGTCGACTCCTTGTAGAAGTCGTCGCTAAGCCCCTAATGAATCACTTGCATGCAGCATCCTGTGAAACTATATGACAGCTTCTGGCTTTCTAGAGTCAGCCTTATCTAGCTGCTACTGTATACACTGCCAGCTTGTGCCCATGTTTGAAGTCTTCGTCAGAGCCGTTGCCGGTCGGTGGTGGCAACACAGGGCAAGTTTATGCTAATTAGCTCAGCTCACTCGTGCAGCAGCACAGTGACTGACTCCTCAAATGTGATTATCCCGGGTCACCTACTTTAACTCACATCCGCGTGCGTGTCAACAGGGGCGACTGACATATCTACTGAGTGAGGCCGTAGTTATCCCCTCACGGCGCAAGTCTCCTAAAGGATTCTCCCGTCAATACTTGTATGGTGAGGAATATAAAGTTTTATGTAGCGAGCAGCTCATGACAGTCAAAGTGGATCAGATCTCAGACTCAAAGAGCGCATGGCCTCCAGAAAGCTAGTGACTGTGTTCGGCGCTACAGGCGGGGCGGGCGGCTCCGTCGCTAAGTATCTCTTGGAGGATGCCACTTTTGCCGTTCGTGTCGTAACACGTAACGTCAACAGCGAGAAGCCTTGAGGTATGTGCAGAGCGTTTTTACGCTCGGCGAGGTCGCCATTGACTTGAACCTGCAGCACTCGCAACTAACGGTGCCGAGGCCGTTATGGCCGACATAAACAAGCCTGAAACTCTGACCGCCGCAGTCTCTGGCTCTTACGGTGTATTGGGCTTGACTGACTGTGCGCTCTGCATCTTCATTTCCGACATCTCTGGCATTCTCTGGCATCTAACATCGCTCGAATTTACAGTTTGGACGCTTCTTCCGACGGTAGGATTCGATACAGCGAAAGCACAAAAAGCAGAGGAGGAGCAGGGTCGGAACCTCATTGACGCATCCAAGGCAGCTGGCGCCAAGCACTTCGTCTTCCTCAGCTTACCTCCAGGGGATTGTCCTCACTTTCAGTATGTATGCCGGTGCCTTTAACCCACAGCACTGACTCTGAGGTTGAAACTATCTCTTTTATAGAGGCAAGGCCGACATCGCCACTTATTTGAGGCAGAGCGGGCTGCCCTTCACCAACGTCACCACCTGTCTGTACTTCGAGAACCTGCTCTATTCTCCGAGCTTCGTGTTCGACCCGGATGGGCAAGGTGGCGGAAGTGTGACGATACCGATGCCTGCAGACTCGCTTATGCCTTGCTACTCTGTTGACCAGACAGGAGGATGGGTTTTAGAGGCATTCAAGAACAGCGATAAGTGACTCGGTGCGTTGATCATCTTTGCTTCATCGGTTGCGCACTCTGGAGCACTGAAATATCACCTTCCGTTGCCGGAAATAGGCAAGGATATCACGGCCGTTGGCGAACACGTCACTCCTCGTAGGTTTGCTGCAGTTCTTAGCACTACTCTTGGAAAGACCATCTCCCTCCGTGATATGGCGCTGGACGAGTTCGAGCCGAAGACTCCGCAGGAGATCATTGTATACGAGCTGCACACCATGTTCCAGTAAGCAGATATCGCCGCTCATTATGAGTCCAATGCTAACTCAGGTTGCTTCAGAGAGCTATATAGAACCTCGCAGCCGTTGAGTAACCCACAAATTGAGGCTGCCAGCAGAGCCATCTACCCGGACCAACATGGCCTCGAGAGCTGGGTCCAAGAGAACAAGTCGTTTAAGGAGTGAGCTGGAAAGCTCGCAGTACCTGCTGCTTGAAGTGCGCATCAAGGTGGAGGTGGCATCCTAGGACTTATGGACACCGTGTGATATAAGAACCATTGATCTAGTATGTTGTCTGAGCAAACGCAGTTGGGCAGGAAGTCACTTTTTTTAAAGCTTTTCTCATTCAAATTTCTATGTGATCGGATACGGATATGAACACACTTGATGAATGATGCCTTTAACGTGTAAAAGAAGAGTACCAAACACCGTGGTTGGCAGCATCATAGAGATCATCGCCACCGATAATCCAATTGAGATATTGCGTAATAAGTCATTACAGATGCTAGAATAGGATATATTAGCCTGAACCCCCGCTTTACATGTCACATACTCTCATCACCTCGGGCATTCCGCACAATCCTGCCACTTCGGCTGTTTGTCACCCGATCGCGAAATACGGTCCGTGTGCTTCTTCATCTTTCCCAGGGATCGTGGTAAGCTAGCTATTACCGTGTGTATTGCTTGGGTCTATTTTCGGAGAGCCGTCACCGCTCGGGGGTGGCAACAGGGTAAATTTATCTTGATCAGCTCAGCTCGCCGCTTATGAATCAGCATAATGTCTGAGTCCTCAAAGATTCTCGTTCCGAGTGATTTGCAGTAACTCATGTATGCGTGCGTGTCAACATGCGTGGCTGACATACCTGCTGACTGAAGCCGTAGTCATTCCTCACGGCGAAAGTCTCCCGAACGGTTAATACGTCGGAACTTGTTAGAATGAAGTCTATAAAGCTCAGAGTGGGGATCAAGTCAGATCATTCTGAGTTGCTCAAGTCTCTGAACGAGAAGTACACATGGCCTCACGAAAGCTGGTCACTGTTTTCGGAGCGACAGGTGCGGCGGGCGGCTCCGTCGCCAAGTACCTCTTGGAGGATGGTACCTTTGCCGTTCGTGCTGTGACGCGTAACGTCAATAGCGATAAGGCTCGAGGTATCCACTGGGCTTTCCACAGCTCGCCGAGATGTTCACTGACTTGTACCTGTAGCACTCGCAGCTAACGGTGCCGAGGTCGTTGAGGCCGACATGAACAAACCTGAAACTTTGTCCGCCGTTGTTTCTGGGTCCTACGGTGTATTGGGACTGACCGATTGTACGCGCTGTGTTACTACTGCCTACGTCCATGTCATCTAACATGGTCCAAACCTCCCAGTTTGGGCGCTCCTTCCCACCGTAGGGTTTGATACCGCGAAGGCCCAAAAGGCAGAGGAGGAGCAGGGTCGGAACCTCATTGATGCGGCAAAGGCGGAGAATGTCAAGCATTTTGTGTTCCTCAGTCTACCTCCAGGAGATTGCCCGCACTTCCAGTACGTATCGAACTGAAGCCGTCATACCAGACTGACATCCAGTCACAAACGCTAATCTTTGCCTCGCGCAGAGGCAAGGACGACATCGTCACGTATCTCAAGCTGAGTGGCGTGCCCTTCACCAACGTTTGCACCGCCATGTACTTCGAGAACCTCCTTAATTCGCCGAGCTTCATGTTCGCACCTGACGGGCAAGGTGGCGGAAGTGTTACGGTACCAATGCCTGCGGACTCGCATATGCCCCTCTATTCAGTTGATCAGACGGGAGGATGGGTTCTGGAGGCATTTAAAAGCAGCGAGAAGTGGCTCGGTGCGTTCTTGATATTTTTCCCTTGGTTGCGCACGTTGGAGCACTGAAGTATCACTTTACGTTGCCGGAAATAGGCAAGGACATCATGGTCATTGGAGACTTCGTCACTCCTCGTAGATTCGCCGAAGTTCTCAGCACCGCTCTCGGAAAGACTATCTCCCTCCACGAGACGACGCTGGAAGAGTTCACCGCGCTCGACAGACTTGAACCAAAAACTCCGCAAGAGGTCGTGGTTTACGAGTTGCATACCATGTTCAGGTACACGTACACGGGGACTTGCTGGGCGATCCTTGCTGACTTGTGTCAATCCAGGGAGATGTTCAGGCCCTCTCAGAAGCCCAACACCCCCTACGATCTGGCTGCAAGTAGGGAGGTTTACCCTGAACAGCATGATCTCAAAGGCTGGGTACAAGGAAACCAGTCGTTCAAGGAATGGGCCGCGAAGCTTGCAGTATCCACCGCGTAGAAACCTCCGGATACGTGTACGAAATGCATCAATAGCTTCACTTCGTGCAATACATAACTCTTGAACACGCCGTCAGCCATATGATAGGAGCGTAAAACTACACCTGACATAGGTCTCACCGGCTGAAGGGTTCTATTGTAATGAACAACTCTAAATGATCGCTAAAGGAAGCTGGTCCCGTACACCTGCTCGGCGAGATCACTAACAACTACTTCGCCAATGTCGTCAATGACAACCTCCGTGAGATCTAGCCTCTCCAGCCTCTTCCCTTCTGTCAAACTCGCGACCAATGCGGCGAGCCAGTGTGATTTCACCACGGCGCTGGTGTTGGCATTCCAGATACTCCTAAGCGACAGCCTGCGCAGACCTGCCAATGAAAGCTGACTCGCCTGACATGCCGCAGGGTTGGCGTAATCGCAACCGCAGATAGACGACGGCCAGCACTGGTTAGCGTGTCCACCCTTGGCCAGATCCGTGAGGACGAGCTCTTGGATGTGCGCGCGTTCCTCCTCCGATGCAGCAGTTAGGAACGGGCCCAATATGGCCATCGGAATTCGCAGCAAGGAGATAATACTCCCAGTTTCACGGATTTCTTGCCATATTGCGCTCATGAGGCCCTCTAAAGCAT
>Ga0247815_10001602_pt1 | contig 17223 bp, 12 predicted proteins | sample UWRJL194509B1_FD_181014 | JGI IMG/M metagenome (GOLD analysis project Ga0247815, IMG submission 181014) | Plant litter microbial communities from Arlington Agricultural Research Station in Wisconsin, United States - UWRJ-L194-509B-1 | ecosystem: Environmental > Terrestrial > Plant litter >...
TTCCTGCACTCCAGATCCTGATTGTGCCGTCATCAGAGGCCGATGCGATGTACAAACCGTCCGGTGAGAAGGTAGCCCAGTTAACGTCGGCTGCGTGACCGCCAAGATCGACCCAGGAAGCATGCTGCGGATCCGGCTGCAGAGTCCAAAGCCGGACAGCCCAGCCAAACCCCGTCACCAATGACTGACCGTCGGGCGAAAATCGGACAGAGCTGATCGAGTGTCCAGTATTTATCTTTGCGACCATCGACCCAGCCTGACTCCAGAGCAGGACAGCACCATAAGCGATTCCTGCGAGTGTCTCGTCAACGAGCGAACAGGCCAAAGCAAATGTAGGAGTTCTGGTGGAGCTCCTGTCCGATATCGACACCTGATATGTCAGTGATCCATGAGGCTGTCCTGTGTTGATGTTCCACCGCCTGATTTTATGATCTGCAGAACCGGAAGCACAAATATCCTTATCTGGATAAAAGACGACCGCTTTGACCTCATTTCTGTGACCATTTAGAACAAAAAGAAGTTCGCCCGTCTCTGGATTCCAGAGGCGTACGGTTTTGTCCACCGATGCCGACGCCAGGCGAGAGCTATCAGCAGAAGATGCCACACAATTCACCGGGCCGGAATGACCGCTTAGCTTCCGCCGGGTCTCCTGATCCGGCGTGACATTCCAAACCCACACAGTGCCAGATTCAGTGCCAGATGCGACCCACTTGCCGTTGCGAGCAAAGTCAACCGACAGCACCTTTCCATCGTCGCTACGCATTGGAGACCTTGATTCGTCGCCCGTTCGCATATCCCAGATGCGGACTGTTCCATCGTCAGAGCCTGAAGCGAGAAGACGACCGTCAAAAGAGTACGAAACTGAGCGAACAGCACCGTCATGACCTGTGAGCGTCATGACAGCGCTGCCACCATGCTGGTTGATGCCGAATGTATCCACGGTGATTAGGCCGATACAACGTGGGGAAAACTCCTGGTAGACGAGCGAATTTCTATCTGCAAACGGCAGGGCGGAGATATAGATGTGTGGTGCGCTCCGCTCAATCGCCTCGTAAGACGAAGCCACAAAGGAGTTGGCGTCACGGAAGAATCGCGCCAGGTCCGGATCTGCGTCATTACCCACTGTTCCGGCTGCAATGAAAAGCATTTTGGCGGCGCGCCAGACTTGACGCAGAAAGGACATGACTTCGAGCCAGGATAGGAGTCTTGGACGGAAGATTGTGCCGATGATGGCGTCGAGGTTACCTGTGTCGACCAGAGCGGCAACATGGTATACCCACTGTAGGCACGCGTACTGTAAAGAAAGAGCAATAAGATCTGGCTGTGCTGGTAGGTTTGGCTCGTAGGAAGATCTACTCTGTGACACGTTGAAATGAAGCTGCTTGCCCATGACGTCGAGACACCCGTGCGCCAGGGTATCGTGACCGAGCGACCTGGGAATACGGATGTGGTTAGGCGCACGATTGAACAGGTAATCGCCGAATGACGCATGTACAGTGCGCAGGCTGGGCACGTGATCGCTGTCAGGGACATTGACGACCGCGTGGAGACGAGACAGGCCCGCGCGCACAACGTACGGCTCTTGTGCCAGAAGGTCCGCTAAGGCTGCGATTGATAGCGTCATGCGGGCAGACAAGATCGATGCCAGTAGCCGCAGTAGAACCGACAGTTCTGAGACATTGGTTTCATTCTCCCTCGTGGCGTCCTCGAGTATTAACTCATATATCCGGTCCAAAGGTGCTGCGGCTCTGGCATCAAGACCTTCGTGAGAAGCATGGAGCAATTTCTTAAACATTGCTTCGGCGGCATCGACACCCGAACCAAAGGTATGCTTAAGAACTGTTGCTGCGACAATGAATAGACCATCGCAAAGTTGAACCAGAGCCTCGACATCAGTTTCTGTGAAATGGGCACGCGCAGTCGGCTTGCGGGAGAGTTTGGTATCTAGCGTCTTGGTGATGTAGTGATGAATATCTGAATCGACCTCCTCCTTGTTGACGGCGTGCAGTCGCAGGATCTGGCTAAGCTCCGCATCCGAAACAGAGGTGTCCCGGATGTGCGTCTCAGGGCGAGATGTAACCAAGAACTTGACGGGTAGCTTGACGGTGGAAGGAGCAGAGGTCACAAGCGCCTCTAGCAACTCAGAGACAGATTGATGACCCCCTTCGTCCAAACCGGACGCTCCGCTACCACACTCGTCCAGCGCGTCAATGATGAACACGATGTATCTAGGCGAGTCTTTGAGAGCAAGGAGTGGCGTGTAAAGAAGTTGGTTGACCTGCACCGTCACATGTTTGTGTTGGACGTCCCGATCGCGATCAATCTCATCGGCAAGAGCGCGGCTGAACTCGATCGACTGACGCGCCAAAAGCTGAGCTAGTGTCGGAACTACACAGCGAATGTCTCTCTGTGCAGCTATTCCAGTACGCGAGCAAAAGAAGCTTCCACCGAGAATGATTTCAGCGTCCGCATTTGCCCGCTCGCAAATGGTCTTCGTGATTGACGTCTTACCAGTGCCAGCCATACCGGTGATCCAGCAGATCTGCTGGGAATCCGGGTTTTTCATCCAGGCGATGATCTCGTTCAGGATGCGCACACGCGTTTTGTCCATGCAGCCCGGGTTGGACTGCGCGTCGTAGACTGCCTGCGGAACATGCCGTTCCTTGAGGGCTGCACATTGTCAGCCATTCATCGACATAACAAGAGTCAGAGGAGTGCCTGACCAGCGGTGATCGTCTCCTCGTGCTTATTCTTTTGTTGCTCCGCATTGACCGCTCGCCACTCCTGCCGATGCTCGTCCAACTTCTGCGCCATCTCCACAACTTTCCTCTCAACCACAACACCGTTCTCGAGCTATGAAGATGTCAGACGGATACCATGATCGGAATATACTTGAGCGCACATGGAAGACGTCGAGGATGGACGAGATTGAAGCAGTCAGTGTCTTGATATCGCCAACATCGACGCGCGACTGTGCCGCTTTGGTGAGTTGACCGCGGCCCAACTTGTCGTCTACCGAGCTGCGAAGTTTTCCGATGTCACTGCGAGAGTAATTGAGCCAAGGTGGGGCAAAATATCAAAATATATACCTTGTAAGGCGCTCAAGACGTTTGGAGAGGTCGTTAGTGGGGTTTCCCTGGGGTTCTTTGGCGTATGTATTGGCGATATTCATCAGCGCCACGAGCTTGCTCTTGAGCCTTCCGAACTCGTCTTCAGCCTCGGTGGTCCTCTGAACCTGCGGTAAGCACACAACAAAACGACTTAGGGCAACAGAAGACGCACTTCGCACTGCTTCCAGATCTCGAGGATCCCTCCAAGCGCGGACTTGAGCGGAGGAAACGCGTCCGAGGCACCATGCACGACCGTGAACAGGTCATTGCAAATGGATGCCATAGTCGCGAGCTTCGAAGTAGTGGAGGGAGGCTGTGCATATGTTGTCACAGGATCGGGGGCGTGTCTGGGTTGATGGGATGGTTCAGGTGCGGACACCTCGAGCGCAGGAACGTCCGCGCTCGGCGCATCGATAGCTGTTGGTGCGATTGCCATCTGGCTCGCGCGCACTATCGCGGTAGACGTAGTCGGTATTTCACGATCGACTGCACTCGCTGGATCTTGGCTATTGCGAGGCGAGCGTGCTGGGGTTGTCGACGCGCTCTGGCGCGACGGTGGTCGCAGCAGATCTTTGACCTTGCCTTTTGCTTTGTTGTATTTTCTCTTTATTGTATCCTTTATTGTATCCATCTGGTAGGCTGCTGTTGACGAAGTGTTCTGAGTGCACGGGCGACGACAAATGACGAGGACGACGCGCAGGACGACGAGGGACGAAGACGGCCACCTTGTACACGCGAAAGCGGGCCATTTAACCATTTTGGCTCATCATCAGTTATATCCAGCAGTGAGTTTCAGGTCAGCGAGGGAATGTTTGTCGATTGGAAGCAAGGAAGGGTCGGTTGCAATAACCTGCCTCTGACCTGCGCTGGGACTCCTACACTATGCACGTGTCCGATCTAGCGACTAAGCTAGCTCTAATTCTCTCTGACGGCGTGCCGCTGCCACGGGCAACTTCGATTCTGTCGGTGCCGGCCGGTGGCGCCTGCTTGGCTCCGCGCCGCCCTTGAAGTCGCCCGTTGTTTTTTTTGTTTTTTTTTGTTTAAATATTGTCATTAGCAGAAGCTATATAGACATTGACTCGAAGGGGTTTGGGCTGTCAAGGTTGAAGGTTCGTGTGGGAATGGTGTGATCGTTCTTGCGCTTTCGCGCCGAATACCTCCTACCTGTCAAAGTAACGGGGAGGCTGAAGCCGCTGCTGGCAGGTCTAGGAGTATGTTGATGTGCTGTGAGAGTGGGCTGTGTGTATTGGCTGTGCTAGTCGCCCGTTGTCCTTCTCTTGTTGCGCGCCAGAATCTTTCTCCAAACACGCCTTATTCTTCCTCCATTCCCTCTTAAAGTCCCTATTAAAACGCAATGGGCCGCATATAGTGTTCGGGTTTGACATTGTGAGTAAGTAGAAGATTCTGGACGGCCGACTGCGTCGGCAGGCACCTTGCTTGCATTGACGACGGTTTACAGCAATATGAGACTCGAATTTGAACTCGCCAAACTGATTATATGCTTTGGTATGACAAACTGGACTGTCAACCTCTGCTCGTTACACATTTTCTGTCACACTGCTGCCGGAATGGAATCTGAACGTGATTGGTGCGGTAAAGCATGCGCCGCTGGCGTGGACCCTCAGGCAGCAAATAAAACGAATTGATCAGACGTGCAAATGCGGTATATTACTCTCTAAGAACGAGTAACACTTTGGAGATGCTTGTAGACATTTCCAGGGCGGGAAACGGGTACGTTGAAATAGAGATGAAGAAGCAGCTCCCTGCATTTTGGTGAAATGTCGAGCACCTGCTTGCACTGTTCACGCGGATGTTGATACAAGTAGTAGAGCGCTAGATGCTGTGATTTTGATTATACCGAACAGAGACAAGCCCGGTACGCTATCTGGTGTACGAGAAGTTGCCTGTTAGTATCTAGTAGCGTATGTGTTGGTGCAGATCGACGTTGTTGGAGCTCAGATCACTAGCCTTGCTGCCACGAGTCTCGGATTTTGGGGATTAAAGCGTTTACAAGTGTGTTTATAGTGTTCGCACAATCACCGATGATGGTGCTCGATAGATTAATAGCGGCGGACCGAGAAACGAGAGTAATTACCACCAACTCCTGCATACACGTTCACCGACTATCAGTCCCAGAGACGGACAATTCCACGTCCCTTCAATAACTCAGCCCAGACTTTTAGTGGCTGCGTCACGCGATTTCAGCATACGTTACCAGCTTGCGAGTGAAACGAAGGAGTGGGGTTCGTTTCGTTTGCGATGTCGACTGACAACAGTTCACGTGTTCACGTCTCACCAGAGTGTGTAGCTGAGAGATCAGAACAGATTAAATAAACCCAATTGCATGCACGCACCAGACTACACTGCACATTAATGGACAGAGAATAAAGAACTCGATTTAAAGTGGAGACATGTGTAGTGGGAGCAGAGCGAACTGCAATGAAATCGAGAGCGTAACTGTGTTCCTTACCACCCAATAATAGATCATGGGGAGTAAAGAGAGGTTTGAAAGTTCCTATAAACATAAGGCAGTCGAACATAAAGGTAACACAGCGGGGTGGATGACGAGCAGGAAAAAGAATAACAAGACACAGAGGGCAAATGGTTGTTCGTTTTTGAAAGGTGAATGTGGTGTTCATCTCCCCATTCACCTCATTGTTGCCAAAGCAGCTTATATTGGTGGTCAAAGGGCAGACAGATGAACTAGAAGATGATGCTGTGTTCACTTTTCAGGGGTGAACATGCCCTTGCCCGTTGTGAAGGCTGTTGGGGGGGAGGGGGGGAGAAGAAAGCGGTATGTAGAACTAAAGTACTTCATGCATACGATTCATGTTCAGGGTGCGTGGCTGGGGTGTTGTAGTCAAAATGATCAACGTCAGGCTGAAACTTGACTTTGCTTTCCGGGGCGACCCGACGACCGGAAGAAACGGGAACCCATAACGAGAAAAGCGCCCACGGTGTCAGGCCGAAGTGCCAGGTTTCGAACATGGAGAGACCTTGCAAGCAAGGTGATATATCAGGTGGTGATGATGATGAGAATAGAACTCAGTACCAACTAGCTCCAGAACTTCGGGAGGCGAGGGACAGAAGGGCGAAAAGGTGGAACGAGGGAGAGCAGGAGAAGGCATATGTATCTCTGAAGAAACATCAGATGAGAATTACGATCACTGGGGAGCATACACAGTCGGCATAACGTTGTAGACTTTCTGCTACTCAACAGGCTGTAGAGTAGGTAGTAGACTTTGGCTGTGGAGCCGAACAGGCGCCGCGCAGGCGCCGCGCAGATGCTGCGGCGTTTCGAGTAATCAATGCTCGGTGGCGTTGGAGCAGGGAGATCCGGCCACCGACCGGGCCGAGGGGTCGAACCGGCTCAGCTCAGATGAAGAATGACATGACAGGGTAATGGTCTCATCGACCGCTTTGAAGCTGCTGCCACACCAGATTGGTTGTCCGATTTTATGGGCCTATGATGTTAGCTCAAAGTTACTGTCATTTGTCTAACGTCTCTGTACCCGGTGGTCATAAGTTAATCTCGTCTGTAACATTTATTCGATGTGCAGAAGCTCTTCAGTCTACCCTACCATGCTCCAGAAAACCCGAGGCAGTAAAATAGACCGCAGAATGACGTACGCCACTCGAGAACTAATGCAAAATACCAGGAACCGACGCACGAGCAACCCCTACCCGGGCCATTGCCTACTCATATAACCTATACTTATGTAGAGCACAGATAGCGCCTATGGTCTGGCTGCCTACAGCGCAAATTCAAACGGCTGTTCAGTAGAAGAAGGCAGCGAATCGGCTGCGCTGCGACCTGTCCCTCCTGCGGTCGAGTTGCATGCATTTTCAGTGTTCATTTTGCCTTCAGGCCGGTACTCTTCCTCCTCGTCACTTCATTATTGTTTATTTGTATGATAAATCACTCCATTAATGGCTTGCACTCAGTCTGCACATTATTCTCTCAGCTGGGCTTGACATCGTTCGTCACTTCAGTGTAAGTTTGTTCCTTTTTTGCTTTGTTTTGCTCACGTGCACCTTGTCCCTATGTCCCTGTTACGATCTGACTTTTGCATCAAATTTTCGCTCTTTCTGTCATTTGGACTTATTTGGGAGTCATTCTTGTCGTCGGTTGGTCGTTTCCTGTTTCCATTAGTGAGTGTCACCATGCTTCGTCATTCATAATTCCGAATTCTGATCCTTTCAACTCACCGCTTACCGAGTTGCCCCCGCATCTTCATCATTCTTGTATCAACTATCTACCTTCATCCTGTCTCTCAAGCTGCCCTCCGAGAGTGATGTGCCTCATGCAATGTATGCCCAATCCTAACACTCATGCATATTGTGAACAAGTTATCAAAATTGGGTTCGAATTCTTCGGCTGTCTGTACACCACACATGCATCATCTTCACCTGCATTCTTCTGCAAATAGGGTGGATGAGGGATAGTCTCGATCCACTCCCACCAACACTCCGTATGCAGCTACGACCGGTGACCAGCAAACTGGACAATCTGGTGCGGCAGCAGCTTCAAAGCGGTCGATGAGACCATTGCCCTATCATGACATTCTTCATCTGGGCTGAGCCGGTTCGACCCCTCGGCCCGGTCGGTGGCCGGATCTCCCTGCTCCAACGCCACCGAGCATCGATTACTCGAAATGCCGCAGCATCTGCGTGGCGCCTGTTCGGCTCCACAGCCAAGGTCTACTACCTACTCTACAGCCTGTTGAGTAGCAGAAAGTCTACAACGTTATGCCGGCTGTGATAGTGATATAACCTTTGGCTGAAATAAGGACCAAAGACTTTAGAGCGAAGAAAAAACTGTGATATTTCGCTGTGACCATGACAAAGAATGATGCTGGCGCGACAGAAGATGCTGGGGCGGGAAAGAAGACACGGTATATACGCATGTAGGATGGCAGGCGGGTCGTTCAGATGAGTTGTCACATAGCCAACTCGAGCGAAAATGAACGTAAACTTCCATATGGGTTTGAATGGCGTGATGAGAAGGTAGGTAGCGCGCGCCGCTCGCAAAAGAAGGGGAGGCATGAGTAGAAACCGATGCAGACAACCTCTCACAGAATGACGAGTCAAGCTTGGTCATCAGGATTCTGTATTTTGGGTGCCATAATCGAAATGCAGGCCACGTGTGGCTACTGGTAAGGCGCAGTGGCAACGAAGGGAACGGATAAGTCATCGGGAGGGAAGGACAAAGTTGCCCTATAAGAGACCTATACTAAGACTGTGTCTCGAGACAAAGTATTGATATAGAGACCTTGAGCACGCCATCAGAGTTATTGCCGTGTAGCCGTTCGTGCGTGGGGAATTCCAGAAGGCCAAGGGTGATGTGATTCCGGCGCGTGCCGGCACCGCTCCTCGCCCCCGCTCTTGTCCTGGTCCCTTCTTCTCCTTGCAGCCCCGGCATGACACTACGACACGCAAACCCCTCTACGCTATTGCTTCTTCTTGTTCTTCTATGTGCGCCCTTTGCGCATGCAGTTAAATTCGTGCTGGCCTCGTCACGATACCCGGCCGCGAAATGTTTCTGGCACGCGGCGCACAACCACCAATTAGTCGTAGTCACAGCAAACGTAGCAACGAATCCAGCGGGGTCACCACAAGATCAACGGTTGACTTGAAGACTGTGTACGCGAGGGATGCGAGGCGTATGTACCAGGTACATGTGCGTGGACTCGTTGTAAGTCTATCCCTGGGTACTCTGAGCCACTCTGTTTCCCTCAGCACGGTTTCCTTGTGATGGCTTGATCAGAACACGACGTGAACGCGTGAACGGTCAACTGGGGCGAACGTCGTTGTTTGGCGTTTCAGCCACACAGCTGTCACTTCCCTTCCCCACATGCATCTCGTCCGGTTACCCTATTGCGTGGCCCCATCCGCCTCGATCCCTCACGTCATGCTCCCATCTTCCTTTGTCCTGGCCCTTGCTAACACTACGATGCCAGACCTATTCTCGCTAGCCAGTGAAGCCGTCCTCGTCACAGGTACGATCTGCGCTCGCGCCATCATCGGTACATCCTACATCCTCCTCATCCAGCGCGACAGACACAACGCCACCTCTTACAATGAGGTCCTCGCCTTGTCCCCTGATCCTCGCGCCAACTTCGTCGAAGCGGCTTTGAGCAACGGCGACGTTAGCAAGACGGGTTCGAGCATCGCCTACTCGTCAAACTGCATGCCCTCTCAACACTCCCCGCGTTCGGATCACTACTCAAGGGTATTCACCGACACAATTGGGCCGATAATCAGTACTGGGGCTTCGAGTGAGAGACTGTTGTCAATGGCGGGCTGACTACGAGCTGGTGCGTTCTCGTTCGTTTGTACCTCGTCGTTCCTGCCGTCGCTCATCTTCGGTGCAGCCCTCTCCTCATTCCGCTTGTTGTCGGTTGCCGGTCTTTGATCATCACTCTTGCGGCTCATCGTCACTAGCCTGTCCTACCAAGCACCGTCCAGTCAATCATCAGTCACTCCGGGGAGCAGGTGCGCTCGCTCGATCGGATGCGTCGTTCTTGCCGGTGCTCATCGCCTGCGCTCTCGCTCCTCAGTCTGCCCTCAGCTCTATTGGCATCGCTCAGCGCGAGCCTGCCAGCTCACCTATCCCATATGTAATGTCTTGATCTTCAATTGAGGCGCGATTGCCGAGTGTTTGTCCAGGCCTCTGACCCGCTCCTCCAGAAACTCAAATCGAGATGGTTCGCATGCACGCACTGGACAAGGACATTTGCGAGTGGCATGTCTCGATGTGCGATTATCATGGCAGGCATGAGTGTCCAGAGATGACTGGTCGCAACGCGGGGTTCTCTTCTGTGCGCTCGCCCTCGCCTTGTTATCTGCGCGCTATGACTTTGCCCGCACAGACCCGCTGACGATATTCTTCCCTTTCCTCATCATGTTCGGTATCCTCAGTACCCTTATTTCCCACGCGCCTTCAACATGGTTCGAGGTCCAGCCGCAGACGTCGTCCAGCTTCCCTTTGAACCTCACGCGCGAAACTTCCTCGCGTCCAGCAGGGTCGCTGTCCAGGTCTATGATACCCGAAGCTTCCTCGGGCCCGTTCATAGCTCTCCTCAATCTCTTGACTTCCCCGCTGACTCGTACAGGCCTGCTGAACGCCACATTAATCGGTTCCGGTGATGCCTTCAGGTCCAACCTTCCTAGTTAAACGGAGATGCAGCGCAGATTGGTCGACCTGCTCAAGCTCAAGCTTGTTCATCCACGGCTCCACTACCTCCGCGTCTTCCTTGAACGACTTTCTAAAGCACGTCTACCTCTATTGTAGGCACGATATTCCGCCCAATTTCTGGTTTGATGCCGCGTCTGGCTCGAAGCCGGTCATATACGAGCTTTCCAAGCAGTGCGCGTATGGTACCGGACGCGACTTCCCATCAAGCCCGTTACCTGTGTTTCACCCTAAGCACAACGTCCTCTCCGTAGCTTAATCTATTCTAGGCAATTAAAACAAATATCTGAGGAGGACTAGTTGAGACGACAGAGGCGGGAGGAGACAACGAGCAAGTCCACGAACCGGTCCGCTTGGCAAATCGCGGTTCAAAGTTCAGCGCGGACCGGTGTCTTCAGCGTCCATCTGGTCCCGCCTCGGCTCTGGCTTTCCTTTCCTTTTCCCCTGTACTCGCGCGTTGCTTCCTCAGCATCTTCTTCTTCCTTCTTCTTTCATTTCTCGAGAATACTTGGAACAAGATGGGTCACATGCATGCTCTGGTCCAGAACATTTGTGAGTGGTCTGGGCCGATGTCCAAGGAGCGTTGCAGGCATTGGCGTCTGCTGATGGCTACTCGCAACTCCCCATTCCCTGGGATCTGTGTAGGCTCGCCTTTGCTTTGTGCGCGTTCTTCTTGCTGGTGCTGGCTGTCTGCGATCTGATCTGCACGCACTTGCTGACGCTGTGTATCCCCGTCCTCAGGTCTGTCCAGTGCCCCCCTGCACTCCGCGCACAAACACCAGTGGGTCTTCGTCACGGTAAACTGTGCGGTACATTTAGCGGGCTCGCTGAAAGAGCGAAGATTCGATCTGGAGAACGAGGACGCGAGCGACGCGAGGCGTGCGTACCGGTAACCATGTATGTGGGCTTTCTGGAAATGCATTCCTTAAATTTGTTGCTCTGCGCGACTCTGTTTCTGTCGGCGCGGGCTCGTTCCTCCTGGTGGCGTAATCAGATCACGACGCGGATCCGCTGAGCTAGCGCGTCGTTTGTTTCAGCCACAGAGCTGTCACGTCACTTCCCTGCCCCGCATTCCTTTCGTCCGGCTACCCTCTCACCCAGTCCCATGCGTCTCGACCCCAACCGCCGTGTTATCGTCTCGTCCCTCCTGGTCCTTGCTAACACCACGATGGCAGACCTATTCTCGCTCACCGGCCAAGCCGTTCTCAACACAGGTACGACCCGAGCTCGTGCCGGCGTCGGTGCACCCTACATCCCCCTCGTCCAGCACGACCGAATCAACGCCACCTCTTACGCTTCACTGTTTCCTTGACCCCTGTCTCTCGCGTCGACATCATCGAAGGCGACTTGAGCAACTTGGACGACGTTCGCAGGATCGCAATCGCGCGCGCTCGAGCCTACGAACGAGCTTCGTATACTCGTCAACTGCACCCCTTCCCCACACCCCGCGTTTAGATCACTACTCGAGAGTATTTACCAACGTAGAGCGAGGTGATAGCTAGCACTGGGGTCTTGAACGGGAGATACTTGTCAATTACGGGCTGAATAAGTACGTTCTCGTTCATTTGTACCGCGTCGTTCTTACCGTCGCTCGTCTTCGACGCCTCCTCCTTCTCTTTCTTCCCGTCTTCAGCTGCCGCTCCTTGGTCAGCGCTCATACGGACCACCGTAGTTAGCTCGCCCCACCAAACGCCGTCCAGCCAATCATTGGCCATTCAGGAGATCGGGTGCGTTCCCGTCCGATCGGATTGCGTCGTTTATGCCGGCGCTCATGCCCTGCGCTACCGCTCCTCAATGTGTTCTTCGCTCCTTAGTCGTCGCTCCTACAGCTTCTCGTCCCTGGCTCGTCCAGCCCGACCCTGTTCCACCTCATCCTCGACCGTCCCGCTGCAACGCCCCTACGACTTTCCACGGCCAATCGTCACCCGTTCGTCATAGGCGTGTTCCTCAGCCGCCGCGCTCAAGATGACGAGGTCGGCAAACTTGGTGGGACACTGTCAAGTTGGCGAACTCGTCGGCGTAGGTCTTCGCTTCCTTCCTACCTGGTCCGGTCTTGGCTGACGAGAGTGCCTTAGATTTCCTAGCAAGGCCGTGCAGTAGCAGTTGCGCGCGCATCTCGACGCGATATCATGTATGGGCTCGCGGTACGTCCTCTTGACACCTTCGCAACCGATCAGTCACGCTCAACCCAGCAGGAACGATGCTGCGACGGTGCTTCACCTCAAGGGCTCGATGGTCACTATCTGTGGATAGTCCCTCGGTACTAGCATGGAGGCGCGCACGACAAGTTAGGAGGTATCGGGCCCGTTTCGCGAGTAGTGCGCCGAGGGAAAGCGGTCTGTGGAGGACGGTGAAATCGCGCAGAACTTCAGCTTTTCGAGGTGAGCACTTATCCTGCTACCTTTTGGAAACCTTTCCTATAGATAATGTGACCATCCTCAAGCCTGATCGCTTGGCGGTGTGACCGTGCCCCTATATAGGTTTCTTCCCGCTCGATCTTCGTTGGTCGTGACACAACCCGCATGACGAGACCCAGGAGGCACAGTGGCAAATCAGACATAATTGTAACGCATGCGCGACAGCAATATGTCCGAAGATGGAATATGCATTTGCTTGTGCCGAACGAGCGATTTGAGAAAAGTGTAGGCACACAAGGGCGGACCAGCCGAGTACACTGCGCGCAGTCACGCTCGGCCTTGCCCAATTGGCGGGTGCACGACTCGAGCGGGTACCTCCGAAATAACGACGTGAGATAGCAGTCTAATATGTTTACGGGGAAGTTCACAATCGAGGAACCAACGCGTGCAGTTTGGAAGAGTCCTGGTGGGACCGCGCCAAGAGCAGCGAGCACGGCTGGGATCAGCCAAGATGAGTGGCACGAATAGAGAGAACATGATTCCAATCCGACAGCGAGTAGATGTTGATTAAGGTAAGGCGGTCGGACAGGCATGGATACGCGGCGATGATGATAAGCCGGAGCAGCTGAGGCGGGTTATCCAGTAACGGGGAACTTTCGAGCTGCAGGACAGCCTGTCACAGTGACGGGTGATCTGACGAGCTGTAGCATGTACATGTAGAGTACGAGGATCGTGGCTGACGCCGAATGTGCACCGATTCTTTGCGGGTACGCAGCAGCTCCTCGACCCCAGACACAAGCAGCCAGGAGGATACTCTCAAGTTGATCGAAAAAGCGGGGAAACTATTCGCCAATGAGGAGTTTCTCTTTGATCGAGGAGGTGAGTTGAAACGATGGAGACGAGACAACGAGCAATGGGAGCAAGCCAAGCAACGACCCGCTGCCGAGTATTGCCAGATCGCGGTTCGGTGCGGCCCGGTGTCTCCATTTTAGATCTGATTCCGCTCCGTTGAAGCCCCCTTCCTCTCCCCGTCCTCACGAGTTCGTTTACTCGTCGGTACCTTCTTCTTTCTTCTTTCCTTATTCCTCGAAATTATTTGAACGATATAGAGCACATGCACTCTTCTGGCTAGTATATCTGTGAGTGGCCTGGCTCGATGCGCGAGGAGTGTGCAGTCGCAGGCGGTTTGTGATGATCTGTCATAACAATCTTCTTGCATCTGCGCCAGCTCGTCTTTCCGTCGCGCGCTGTGATTTGATCGGCGGGCACCTGCTGACGTCGCCACTTCCTTGTGTCTGCTCAGCGTCCACAGCACTCCTATATCCTCCGCGCATCTCCGACATAGCGCGAGCCCGGGTCCGCGGACATCATCAAGTCTTCCGTAGGGCATCTGCGAGTATCCGGGTCGCTGAGCGAAGGGTGTTGCTAGCGTTGGCGTCCTGTAATGGCTGGTCGCAGTGGGCGATCGACGCGTACCACCTGTCTCGTTGTGTGCCGGCTCTTGTCACCCCTGGTTTTGCATATATTTCTTAGATACTGGCTGAGTCTAGCTTGCGCTGGTCCAGGGTCCTCAGTGCGCCGCGGTCGGCCGTTATGGCACAAACTCAACCCCTACCGTAGGTGGCCGCCGGCGAGGGAAGAAAGAAATGATACGTAGCCGACGAAACCGCCTTGCGTGTTCATCACCTCCTCCTCTACAACACTGTTCGCGAGGATGACGGAGTAGGCGGTAGGTGACCTCCAGCGTACCCCACTTCTCGGCCTCGGTGAACCTTACCTTATCTCATGTCAAAGTTTGCTTTGAAGCTTGGAGCATATCGAGATAGCCGATGCGGCTTTGCGTTCCCATTGTCAACGCTTGTAGTCTTGACGCTCAGGAACCAAGTAAGGATGACAACGGCTATTGAAGAAAAGAAAGTACATTACATCGAGAAAGTTCCGTACGACATGGGAGCTCTGGTCGAGGGACTGCATCATTCAACCTCGCCAGCACGAGGTCCAGTTCAAGCCGGCATGCAGTCCGCTATCTCCCACCCCGATGACAACACGACCTCGGCCAATCACCAGCCTACGGAGTGCGTTCTGAAGGTACATGCGGTACTCGGCCGGCACCCACAAGATAAGCTCGCCAGATGATCCCACCAGCCATCCGTCCTTGAGGGTCGCCGATGCGAGTGCTGCAGCGGGATCGTTACCGCGTTCCGAGACCAGCTGACAGGCCGCACGGATATCCCACTTGCGGATTGTGGTGTCTTCGGAGCCCGATACGATGAACTGCCCGTCGCGTGTGAACGCCACCGATCGAACCGTTTTGGTGTGACCATGCAGGGTCGCAAGTGGCGCACCTGTCGACGCCTCCCACAGGCGTATTGTGGCGTCATCGGAACCTGTTCCGATGCGTCCATACAGGGACCACGCCACAGACCAAACAGTCTTTGAGTGACCCTGAAGAACGAGTACACACTGACCTGCGTCGATGTCCCAGATGCGCGCTACATTGTCCCCACCGCCGGACACGATATGAGCACTGTCCGGTGAGAACGCAACGGACCAGACTCTCTCAGTATTTGCATGAAGTGGCTCGTGCGCTTGTTCCCCCATATCTGTCCGCCAGAGATAGATATGACCGCTGTCGTCTCCCGCGGCAACAAGGGTATCGTCAGGCGAAAATGCGACAGTGTTTACGTCCTTTTGGCAGCGCAGTGAGCGAACAGGTGATGCTTGTTGTGTCGCGACGTCCCACATGCGTACAATCATGTCCCACGACGCAGTTGCAAGCCAACGCCCATCATCCGAGAATGTCGCAGCCATGGCGTATTCGGTATGGTCGCGCATCGGCTCTCCAACCCTTGCTCCCGATTGCGTGTCCCACAGCCGTACGGTGCAATCATCTGACGCCGACGCCACTAGGAGTCCATTTGGCGAGATCGTCACAGACCTTACCCAGTCTGTGTGTCCGCACAACGGTGGAATCGTCGCCTCTCCGGTGTGTGCATTCCACACTCGCACCGATTTGTCGTTGGAGCCGCTGACAATCAAACCACCGTCATGCGAGACGGCCACCGAGTTTACTGCGTCTTTGTGCGCAGGCAGTGACTGAACAGTCGATTGGTCGCTTCTTGCGCTCCAGATCCTAATCGTGCCGTCATCAGAGGCCGATGCGATGTACAAGCCGTCCGGTGAGAAGGTGGCCCAGTTAACGTCGCCTGCGTGACCGCCAAGATCGACCCAAGAAGCATGCTGCGGGTCCGGCAGCAGGGTCCAAAGCCGGACAGCATCGCCACACGCCGCCACTAACGATCGACCGTCTGGCGAAAACTGGACACAGTATCTCCTGGTGTTCTGCTTTAACGAAGCAACACTATCTCCGGTCTTGTATCGTGTGAGTAAGACTGCGTCAGCAAACGCTCCGGCAATGATCTCATCATCTGGTAAGAAACAGACACTACCATATCCGGCATTTAGTAGTGGTGCATGCACAGCTTGTCCTGTGATGCTGTGCCACAGTCTGACTGTCCCATCGGATATCGATGCTAGTATCCCACCATCTGGAGAAAAGGCCACTCCGTTGACAGGATCGGTATGATTACTCAGAGCTACGAGCTGCTCGCCCGTGTCGGTATTCCAGAGGCGAGCAGTTTTGTCGCTCGATGCCGATGCAAGGCGAGAGCTATCCGGAGAGAACACCACAGACGTCACTGATTCAGAATGGCCGATCAGCTTCCAATGGATCGCCCGACTTGTTGTAAAATTCCAAATGCACACTGCGCCTGATTCAGTGCCGGATGCGATCCACTTGCTGTTGCGAGCGAAGTCGACTGACAAGACCTGACCATCGCCACTGTTCATTGGAGATATCGCTTCCTCGCCTGTCCGTGTGTTCCAAATACGGACTGTGCCATCTTCAGAACCAGAAGCCAAAAGTAGACCGTCAGAAGAGTAAGATATCGAGCGGACGGCGCTATCGTGACCTTTGAGCACCATGATAGAGCCGCCTCCGTGGTTCTGAATACCAGAAATGTCAACGGTAACCAGGCCGGTGCACCGCGAGGCAAACTCTTTATAGACGAGCGAGTTCCTGTCCGCAAATGGAAGGGCTGACAGATAGATATGTGGTGCACTCCGCTCAATCGCCTCGTGGGACGAAGCTACAAAGGAGTTGGCATCACGAAGAAACTGTGAGACCGTGGGATCATTGGCCTGCGGCGCAGTCAGCAAATCCACCATCAGCTTAGAGACCGGACTCACAATGGAGCCTGCTATCAACAAGAGTCCGGACGCGAGCCCGACCTTGTCCAAAACGCTGAGCACTTCAAGCCAAGAGAGCAGCTTTGGTCGAAACAAGCTACCAATGGCTAAATCGAGCGCTGAAGCTTTGGAAGAAAACTTATCGCTAAGCATGAAGACGGCGACATGATGAGCCCAATGCATGCATGCATATTGAAGGCAGAGGCTAATGCTGTCTGGTTTGAATGCTGGGTTGGCTTCGTATGACGAAGCGCTCTTTGAAACATTGAAACAAAGCTGCCTGTCCATGACTTCAAGACACGCGTGTGCCAGA
>Ga0247815_10001604_pt1 | contig 17215 bp, 13 predicted proteins | sample UWRJL194509B1_FD_181014 | JGI IMG/M metagenome (GOLD analysis project Ga0247815, IMG submission 181014) | Plant litter microbial communities from Arlington Agricultural Research Station in Wisconsin, United States - UWRJ-L194-509B-1 | ecosystem: Environmental > Terrestrial > Plant litter >...
CTGGTAACCGTTACATTCGGGCTGCCAATAGTTACAATTGTTGGCGAGGATGCAGAGATCGTAGTGGCACAGGCAGTGCCCACAAATACTTCTCCTGTTGAGCGTTCAAAGTTACACTTAGAGGCATCGCTGGTATTTAAAACAAAATTATGCCTGCCTGCAGCTGCAGGTGTGCCCGAAGCCGTAAGGGTAACGGGTTGTGGCCCTGTACCTGCAAAGGTGTGAAGCCCGCTGCTAAAGGTGACCCCATTTGCAGTAGCAGTAATATTGTAACTTCCGGCAACAGTGACATTGGCCGTGACCACTTGTGTCACTCCCGTTACCTGGTTCCCTACCGTCATCGTACCGTTTGATGCGCCCGTACAAGTGTAACTTGTAACCACGCCCGTACCGTTTGAAGATGGGTTTGGAATCGTAACAAAGTCAAAAGGACAACCTGTACCGGTAGCAGTATTCAGCGTGTAGGTAAAAGTACCTGCATTTATTGGTGTTCCGCTAGCAGTTAAGGTGACCGGCTGGTTCCCTGTTGCTGAAAAATTTTGTACGCCGCTGCTAAATGTGATCCCATTCACCGCATTGGTAGAGATATTGTATGTTCCTATAGTAGTTACATTAGCCATGACCGTTTGGGTTACCCCTGTAGCCGGACTGCTTGCGGTAAGCGTTCCCGTACCTGCCCCACAAGAGTAAGAAGTCACCACTGCCGTACCATTGGATGAAGAGGGCTGTGCAATCGCGTTACACAACATCAATGAGTGGAGGTTTGCCCCAGAGGCTTGTGAAGCCCTGGAAATCGTAAAGCTGTCATATGGGCCCTCTGAACTGATATTGAATACCAAGGCCGCTTGACCCGTATTTGTAGCATTTTTGATACTGGCCGAATTGCCTGATTGTGTTGAAATAAAATCATTAAAACAACCTCTGTAACCTACCAATTGAACCCGTACCGGAGCTCCGAGAAGACTCGCTGTAACGCTGTACCCTTCATTATCTTCTGTACTTTCATTATTCACACCGTAAATCTGAACGTTTTTTAATGGGACACTGAAAGTATAAGTGGAGCTTTGCCCTAGCGAAGTTGTTACACTACTGCTAGTTGAAGCTATGGTTACACCACAGGCATTTCCAATCCCTACAGAGGCTCCCCCATCGGTATTTGTAGTTTTTGTAATGACCACATCTGTAGTCCCAATTGTTTTTGTAGTTGGGATATTGTAAGCCAAGCCTATAGCCTCGGGACAATTGGCATTAGCATAAGTAGTTCCTACAACACGCTTAAACGGACACGCCGATGACACATTAAGGGTAAAATCTATCGTCCCGGCTGCTACAGGCGTACCCGAAGCCACAAGCCTTACAGTATTATCCCCCAGGCTGAGCGGTCCGCTACCAGAGAAAGTTATACCGTTAACCGTATTTGATGAAATATTATAATCACCCGCTTTGGTAGCATTGATCACAAGCGTCTGGTAAACCGTGTTAGCAGCTATCGCAACACCTGCAGTCATTGTGCCTTGCCCAATAGTATTACAGCTTATGGTGTTGATCACAGCCGTACCTCCCGAAGTCAGGGAATTTACATTTCTGGTGAAAACACATGGAGTTGCAGTAGGCGGATAAGGCACCGTAAAATTATTGGCTCCGGCTACCGTTGGTACGCCTGAAGCTGTAAAGACTCTTCCTGGATTGGAACCGGCAATTAGCGGTCCCGAAGATGAAAATGTAATTCCATTTACCGTAGGAAGGGTAATGTTGTAATTACCTGCTATAGATGCATTGATCGTAAAGGTCTGGGTAACCGTGTCTGGGGTAATGGAAACTCCAACCACAGGCTGGCCCGCTGAAGCGGTCGTACAAGTCAATGACGTAATGTTTGCAGAACCCCCGGAAGTTGGGTTGGCCAAAATAGTCGCCGTTTTGGCACACGACAGGTTAAGTTTGGCGAAAGTTGCAGTAAAAACATTTGCAATACCGCCCGTAGGCGTACCAGTAATAGGATAAGTAACCGTAAAAGACGCTCCACTGGCAAGGGTAAATGAAGTGGAACTTGGCGTGCCTACCGTAAGTCCTGCTGACGCTCCGGATAATGTGATATCCGTAGAAGCAGGACTTATCTGTTGCGGCGTAAAGGAATTGTTCATATACACCAATGTAAAAGTTGTACCTGATCCGGTTGCGGCATTTTGATAGTAGCTGCCGTTCAGGGCAGATGCAGGACAATTTACAACAATTCCCTGAGGAATGGCCTCACCATAACTTAGGCAAGTAGACCAGGCGTTGTTCTCATAAGACTTGACGCAATGCGAAGAAATATCGTAAACCACCATCCCGTTGACCGGTATGGCAATCGCCGATGTAGTAGCCACCCTCGGAAGAAGCAGTGCCTTATCGGTACTCTCAAGGTCGAGCAATGCGCCGGGGGTCACCACCGTAGGGTTGTTGCCTATCTTCACTTGTGCAGACGCAACAAGACCGGTAAAGGCAATAAATAAGAGGAAAATGTGTTTCATAGTTTTCATTCAATTAAGATTTGGATTATTACTGTAAGATGGCTTATTCAATTGTTATAGATACACGTCTGGCAAGCCCCATGCTTGTTTTGGAATCTGAAGGGTATCGTTTGTCTTCCCCACTGCCTACAATGTTAATCCTGTTGGATTCAATGCCGCTTGACAGCAAAAGTTTTTCGATATTCTTAGCGCGTCTTTCCGACAAGTCGCGGTTGTATTTTTCGTTGCCGCTGATATCGGCGAAACCGGAAAGCGTGGCTTTAAGCGCCGGACGTTCCTTAAGGAAATTCACGATATAAAGGATATTGTTCATAGAACCACTGTCCGGTAGATCCTTATTGGTTGCAAAGAAAATATTTACATACCCTTGCTGAATCAAAGACAAAACCGGATCGCCTGTACCAACGAGATTGTCTTTCGAATCTCGTCTTGAGGCTATATCCCTTCGCGTTTCAAGTTCGTCAGCAATACCGTTTTTATTGTCATCAATAAAATGGCCTTTAGAATCTACTTTTAAACCTGCAGGGGTATTGTTCTGAACATCCAGGTAATCCGCAACGCCATCTTTGTCTGCGTCGCTGAGCATCGTTTCAATATCGTCAAGCCTTTGCCTGCTCTGTGCATCCACAGCCATAATTATAGCCGGTTTCGTAAACCAGTCTGCATGCTGGCTGAGTTTTCCGATATACCAGGTGAGCCCACCTGAAATATTGATCAACTGTCCGGTCAGGTTGTTAGATGGATCTGCATATTCCCCGTCCCAGTTTAAGTGCTGGCGGTAATTGGACAGCATTGATACATCAACCCAAAGCGCAAAATGCTTTGAGAGTTTAAATTGGGGCGTAAGGCCTAAAATAAGCCCTCCGTTGTATTCCGTCTTACCACTATTATCCCCAAGTTTTGGGCTCAGAGAGGCAAATTGTAGCCCGGCGTGGCCTAAAAGGCCAAGCCTATCTGTGAAATCGCTGAAGTCCAAAATCTGGCCTACATTGGCAACACCCTGGATCCCTAACCGGGCCATTCTGGTATCGAACGGTAATGAACCACTCCCCTTTATATTTGTAATCTTGTCAACAGCGGCATCCAATTTCAGACCGATACGGGTGCTTAACATGTACCGGACCCCGAATTCAAAGTGCCTCAGTTGTCCAAAATTTGCAACACCTGTTGCAGAAGAGTAATACCCTTCAGAAAAGGGTTTGGCTGCCCTTGTAAAACCGGCACCGCCTTCTACCGACCACCTGTTGTAAAGCGAATCGGACTCAGTCCTGCCTGCGGCATCTTGTGCCATAGTGTTTGAAGCTACGACTAACAACAAAGCCAGGATAGTCAAAAATTTTTGGTGAAATAAGTGCTCCATTATTTGTTGATTAGTTTATTACTAGTGACAGTCCCATCAACCAATTTGATTTTTGCAACATACATTCCCTGTGCATAGTTAAATGGTTTTTGAACACTCTTATCCCGAGCATCGAAAGACATAATTTTTCTGCCAGCCATATCATAAATATCGATATGTGCCATTTCTTTTGATGCTTCTGCGATAAACTTCTGATCTTTAATCGTAGAGAATACGGCTACGCCAACATTTTTAGGATCGATTGTATTTAAAGCACCAGCGCTATAAACTAGCTCATAGCGGGTATTATCAACATCTGCAGCGTCATTTGTACTGAAATTCCCCTGAGCAAGGTCGAAGTATATGTTCATTTCTTTATCGTGGATATATATTTTGATTTCATCCCCTTCAAAAATTCCCTCTTTTCTAGTCAGGCTGATCGTTAAATTATCATTGTTTTTTCTAACGATATTTAACGGAACAACATCCAGCACGTTAAAATTACCCCTGGATTGAATCGCATAACGTCCTGTCCCGATTAATGATGACATTACAGACGCATCCAGCGTATTGATTCTTGCACCATCTAGATGGTCAAACTCAACATTACTTTCTTTGTCGTAAGCTGTCAACACCTGTGAAAAAGAACCACTATCGCTTAACATGCTCACCCAGTATCGGTCTTTTGAAGCTTCCTGTCTCAAATACTCCATTCCGCCTGATGCAATACGCATACAGTTTGTAAATGAAAAGTTATTGGCACCAGCTGCATTCCCTTTTACATAAACCCCCTGCATAGTGCCGATGGTTCCATCAGGAACCGGACAACCCTCACAAGCCGCAACACCTCCGGCTTTTGTCCATGTAGAAAAGTCATTGTTCGAGTATTTATAAGTTGCGGACATCGGCGTTGCATATGCCCAATAGTACAAGGTTTGACGTACGCCATCACCTGCTGCCTCAAGTAATTTTGCGCCATCAATAGCTGACGGATATGGATTCCCGATAAACGAGTAAACGGTTGGCAGAAGTGGCGCAGCAATGTCACCATTGTTGGCTGTACCTTTTATTTTGGCGACTATAGTTTTCTTTTGCGTAGGATCAGTAACAGCTGCCCAAACATCGTATCTTTCCACTATGCTGTATGGCGCCTGATTACTCACAAGTGCCCGCATTCCTTTACCGATAATTCCAGTTGTAATAGCCGCGGGAACACCAGCACTATTCAACGTTTTAAAATCTGAGAAAGCAGATCGCGGTTGTGTTCCGAAAAGGCCATTTACGGCTACATTATTCGGACTCGATATTTGAGTAAAAAAGGAAGCTGGATCGTTAATTGGATTTGTTATGAATGCATAATCAAATCGACGCATACTGCCTGTCTCCTTTAATAGTTCAATTTTCGGCGCCTGTCCTGTGGCGCTGTGCTGCATCACGTTTGAAAGCCCGGACATACGGATGGTACCAGTACCATAAACCGCGTTGGCAATTTCAATGTTTTGCCCATCATTAATATCGATGTCTGCGTTTAGTGTAAGGTCGTAACATTGTAAAGTCCCGGAAAACGGACCGTTAATTACCGCGTTGTCAGCTAGTGCAGGTGACGATGGTGACCAGGATTGCCCGTTCCATGTTTTGGTTATACCGGAAGCAACAATCTGCGGTGCACAACCACCCTTAGAGGCTAGCCCAAACATGGTATAAGCGGAAAGATCAATAGCTTGTGTGGTCGTTATTGAACCGGCAGCGATCGTACTGCTTTGTCCAAATATGGAGTTGCTGTCTGGGTTTGAAGGAATTTGCACCCATGCATTCCCGTTGTAACCTACGATCGTGAGATTAGCCAACTGTCCATTTGTCAGTGTCCCTATATTAGTAGAAGAACCCCAGGAAAGGCTGAAAGTAGCAGTGCCTCCCGAGATTTTCCAATAGCCCTCGCTTGAAAGGATACCAACACTTAAATCCAGATTCCCTGTTGGTGCAACGTGCGTATACAATGAAGTGATAGACGCAGCAGTTGTTGGGGTCACTTTAACCGGAGCATAAATACCGTCGTGCCCCAAAGGATAGATAAATGATCCCCCGCTCACAGCGCGCTGTATGTATCCATCAATAAAGGCAGTATTTGAAGCGCCTAACCAGGTTGCTGAAGATCCAAAGATGATTTTTCCATAATTAATAGGCGACCGTGAGGTCTTGGTTGTCGTCGTACTCAGATGAAAAGTTCCGTCCAGGTATACACTGCCATAATCATGAACGTAAAGTGGGCCTTGATTGGCCACCTGCGCATGTAGGTTAATTGTGATGACAAATACAAACCACAATAAAAATTTAGGCTGTAAGTATTTGTAAGTCATATAGGCATTTGTTCTCAATGTGTAATTGTTTTTCATTAAATTGATCCGTACTGGTTTAATTTTGATGCGACTGCTGCTTTTTTATCGCATATATTCCAAATGCAACACACACAATGCCTAGATAAATTAAATTATCGTCTATGGGCAGATCGGCGGGCTCCTCGTCAAATACTGGCGGCCCATCATCATCTTGCGCCATCATCGGCATTGCATTGAGGAAAATCATCCCAATCCAAAGCGACGCCTTCGTGATTTTACTAATTGTAGATTTCATTTTTTTACTATTTATATTAATTACTTATTTAAAAACGCTTCAATAATCACTTGATCCTCTCTTGCACTTGCGGTAAGATTTAATGTGGTGCTACGACCAAAACAATGGGCCTTGACCTTTCGGTTAGCTAAGTCAAACTTTAAGAACAAAAATCCAGCTGACCTTCCGGATTGCAAAACCTGATTATGCAAAATTTCCTTGCTAAACAGTAGCGGCGCACCACAATCACTAATTATATATTTCATTAAGTCCATAAAATGATAATAAATTCAACAACCCTGTAAATACCTCATATACAGGTAAAAACTGGCTGCAAAACTGGTGATAGATTATCGATATTTAGATTGAAATGTAATAAGTGGGGTCAAAAAGCACACAAGTGGCTTTAACTGAATTTAACACTTTGTTTTAAGACTTTAATTTTATAAACTTTATAAAATCCTCCTGTCTGCGTTTTGAGAAAGGCACAGTAATTCCATTTTGTAGTACACAATAACTTCCGTCCTTGCGCTCTATTTTAACAACATAATGCATATTGACTATATAGGAATGGTGTACTCTAAAAAAATGTTGGGGATCGAGGTTTTTAGAATAGTCGCCCAAATTTCTGCTGGCTACATATTTTCCGTGAGTGGTATAAAAGAAGGTGTATTTTCCTTCGGCCATGCAGTACATGATATCCCTGATTCTGATAACGTCAATTTTCCCCACGGATCCGATGGCAATATAATCAACTGCCTGCGCGGGCTGTGAAGAACTTACCCCCGCGCCAGATTGGGATCTTTCGTAAAGCAGCGTCAATTCAACTTTTTGGAGCGCCTTTGTGACGGCCGACAAGATGTTGCTGTCAAAGAATGGTTTTATTATAAAACCAACATCATTTCGCATTAAAAACCTGAACACGTTGTCCCTTTCCGCGCTCATTATAATAACAGTGGGGATCAACACTGTTATATTTTCAAGTATTTGTTCGTAATCCCGATCTGTACTATCTATATTCAAGAATACCAAGTCAAAATGCTCTTTCTCAATGGTCTTTAACGCAGACTCATAATTAAGAGCATGAGAGATTGACAAATTTTCAAAACCTTTTCCTAAGACTTTTCGTAAATTGACAATAGATTCAAAATCGGAATCTATGATCATCGCATTATAGGTTCTGCTGTAATCGATTTTTACTGATTTTGACATACGTTTTTTTATATTAATTTATAAAACATCCCAAAAAAAATAGACATCAATTTAATAAGTGCATTGATCTGGGCACAACTGGCTTTAATTTTGCGTAGCTGAACAATAATGTGAATTCAATACTGAGTTTGAGTTGTTTGGGATTGAAACAAAATTATGTATGATAGCCCTTAGTTCGTAAATAATAATACTTACTGAATAGGAAAAACGATTACATCTTCAGAAGATATTTGACTGTCAAGCATTTATAAATTGAATAAATCGAGGTTATTACAAATTCAGACAGGTTTACAAATCTAGTAAACCGTTTAAAATTTGCTGTTTTTCCGTAAGTATTCTGAAGGTGTGAAACCGGTAAGGTCTTTGAATTGTCGGTAGAAAGTAGTATGGTTGTTAAATCCTGACTTAAATGAAATTTCTTTTATCGAGAAATTTTCTTCAGCAGATTCGATAAGGCATTTGGCGAATTCTATTCTGTAACGATTGACATACACATTAAAATTTGTACCGCCGTAACTGTTAATACTCGCCGAAATATATTTTTCATTCGTCTGCAATAATTTAGACAAGTCAGAAATCGCAAGATTGGCGTTTAAAAAAAGAAGATTGCTGCTTACCTGCTCCTCAATCGAAAGAAACAAAGCAAAACTTTTGTCTCCGTCTGAAGCATTTGAACGCCCAGCGCTTATCTCACCGCCAATTTCACTTAAACTATTTTCATCTTTTTCAATATCCTCTACCGACTCTTTCTTACTGATAAAATCTTTAAGCAAATTATACAGCAATACGGTAGTGATTCCAATACTTATGATCATCAAAATTAAAGCGATGGTTGTTTTGTAAGTCCATTTGCTCACAATGCCTGTGTTCCATTTTTTTTCCTCAACAATCTCTGACAGCATATTCTTTGTCCTGGTAGCTTCGACTTCCTGGCGCATCTGATCTTTAAATTCTTTCGCTGTCTTATATTCTGTAAAATTTCCTATCCTTGCCAGATAATCCATCTTGGTGTCGTAATAGAATCCCAGTAAAGTATAATTTTGTTCCGATTTCTTTAATCCGTTTAAAACATTTTCCAACATCTTCGGGACATCGTCTAACTTGTCCTGATGGATGTAATTGCTTACCTGCTGAATTTTCAACCAGTTCGAAGTATAAGAATGATTTTCAACCCCCTGCAAGCCAAGAGCCTGTTGTATATAGACATTAGACTTATGGAAATTGTTCCTATTCGCATAAATTTTAGATAAGCATGCCATAGCTTGAGCAGCACCAAGCAAGTCGGTATTTTTATAATAACGATCCAAGGCCTGAACTGCCCAGTTTTCTGCAGCACCGTCCCCGTCTTCTAAACTAATTTTGGCGAGATTTAATAAACTTACGGCTGTCAAAATAGAATCGTTCTGTTTTCGAAATATTTCTAAAGACTCTTTTCCCATTTCGATTGCTTCCTGATAATTTTTACTGTTGAGTTCGAGCATCGACATCTCAAGCCGTGCTTTGGCCATACTTTTAAGATCATCATTTTGTTTCGCTATAGCATACACTTCTCCATAAGCTCTATATGCCTTAGGGTACATTTCCAACTCAAAATATGTAATTCCTAAATTGATCAATGCGCCAATTCGAAACTTAACGTCTTCAGACGAATGTTTGGTTCCAAGTGCTTTTAAAAAATATTTATTTGCTATAAAATTTTGATAACTCAACATGTTGAAGAAACCGATCAAATAGTATGAACGCGCTGTGGCCATATCTGTGTTGACCTTTCCTCCTTTTAACAACTCTAGCACGACTTTGCCCTTTATCCTATTAGCTTGTAACAGACCTTCACAAACCATTATCGAATCAAGTTTTGCCTGGATTGGGTTTAAAAAAAAATGGGCTCTAAGATTTTGTTTGGGATAATTTTGTAGATCAGATAAAAGATCATTTGAGAACGATAACATTGCAGCCCTTCCAGCAGCTGTGAGCCGCGATACCTCTACATTCTTGATGTCATTTGTTAAAATCTTTATATGTTCTCCATATCGTGTCGAATCCCCCTTAACTAGCGAAAGGGTTAAGTTTAGATAAGATTCTTTAACTTTTGCCAGAGGGCTGGCGTTTTTCTTTAAAGTGGACAAATCTTGATTTAGCTCCTGCTTCAGGATTATATCGTTTTCGCATGGTGAGAATGCTGTTATAACGATAAAAATTACAACGGTCAAAATCTTCCAAAAATAGTGAAGTGACTCTGAAAGTGCTATCATGATTAGAAATTTACTTAATTAAGGGCTTGTAATTGGAGTTAATTACGACGGCGCGAAAATAGTATTAAATTTTTAAAATTCACCGATGCCGCGGAAGAGCAAACAAGCAAAACGATCACTTGTCAAAAAAAAATTATCCTTTTTACTTTATAATCAGCAATTTACAGGATGTATGATTTTATTTTCGCTACAGATATTATTACAAAAAAATTTGACTGTCACTTCATATCTAATCCTTCTAAAAAAAACTTTTACAGGATAAATCGTACGTGGTACAAGTTCCCGGCACAACGAATAGCGAATATTTTATTCGCAGGTTGTGTGTTTTAAGACAGCATCAGTAATTATTACATTATGACGGTTCAGGCGAAAACACCAATTTCTGAAAATTGGGAAATGTTCGCACAATTCCCAAGCGACAAATATGATTATTTTCAAAAAATTATAAGATGTTACCAGCAGTTTCGTAATGGTCCTGCCTACAAAAGTTTTCAGTTCGGAGGTTTCATTCAATAATTTTGGTTTACATTAATAATTAAATAAGTTTTATGTTAATATCTTTTTAAATTTATATTAAAAATTATTGTATTTTCCGCTTCTAATAAACGTTATAAATGTCTGAAAGAGCTAAGAGAAGAAAATTAGAACGAGATGTAAAATACAAGAAAAAAATTAATATTCCCGTTCAGGAAATATTGTTTAATCTCAAATATTCATACGAAGACGAGCACAAACAATTTAAAATTTTGGATTCCCTCGATGATAAACAGTTTTTTTCGATTAATGGAAACCCATTGCCAAAATCTTACGCTCAGCTAGGTGAAAGTGGACACACATACACACACAATGATTTTATAAAAGAAATCAAATGGTACACATACAATCTAAAGAAGAATTTTAACAAAATAAATGCATTTTTAAAACTTGAAGATGACGTTTATTCAAACATTTTACTTGGTAATTATGATACTGCAAAAGGTATAATAGAAAATATTGACAAATCCATATGCGTCTCGCATTGGTCAATTGAACAAAGTCTGATAATTGCGGAATACCAAAATGGATTTAAAAAAAACAAAGAAACCTTAGCAAATATTATTAGTCATGACAATCAAGATTTGACTAACATTTTTGCTAAATACCAAAGCGTTAGAGTTGAAAAAAATCTTTCTTTTTTTACATATGAAAACTGGGAATCCTTTAGACTTACAAATGATTCAACAGAATATTTTAGAGGAAACTTTACAAAAGAGAATGTAAAAATAAGCGTCATTGCTGCGTCAGCACCACAAATGGGAATGGTAGCAGCGTCAGTTCTTACAAATAAACTAATTAATAATTTCAGACCGAAATTTGTGGTGATGACAGGAATTGCAGGAGGTGTTAAAGGTGTCGGCAATTTTGGAGATATATTAATTAGCGATATTTCATTTGATGGCGGAAGTGGAAAAATTAAAACTTCCGATACTGGTGAGGCAGAATTTTTGCCTGATTTCAAATCAATAAATTTACATGCTGATTTAAAAGAAAATTTGCTGTCTTGTATGGGTAGTAGAGAGTTTCTAAATGAAATAAAATCAAAATGGATTGCAAAGAAAATAGATACAGAATTAAACATTCACATTGGACCACTTGCTTCAGGCGCTAGTGTTGTTGAAAATAGAGAAAGTTTAAATACCATAAAATTTCATAGCAGAAAACTTATAGGAATTGACATGGAAACATATGGAGTATTTTATACATGCGAAAATTGTTCAAAACCAAAACCCATTGCCGCAATGTCAATAAAATCTGTTTCAGACTATGGAGATAAAGAGAAAAATGATGATTTTCAAACATATGCAGCATATACAAGTGCTAACTTCTTATATCAATTTGCACTAAATAGAATGGATTTTGAAATTTAATTTATTTCTTATTTTACCCCTATAATTCCCCCTCCATAAATTTACCATTGCGGAAATACTATAAATAAAAGGCTAACCAATTAAGGTTGTAATCCAGTCGAGGTCACGAAATAGGAAAGCACATGACTTTCTTTGAAACTACAACCCCAGCTTTTCTGGGGTTGTAGTTTTCGTCATTATCATATCGAATCGTATCACCGCCCTTCATAGCACTGTTAAAATTTATTCGTTTGTATTATAAGTCTTGACAACCGCAAGATTTTAGTTACCACATGTAATTTTCGCCTTATTGCCTGAAGACGCTTCGACTGCTTTCCATCGGGTTTCCTTTTGCCTTCCTTCGCAAAAAATGCTTTTTTGCGAAGGACACCAAAATAAAACCAAAACAAAACCAAATCAAAACACGGTATGGGTGCGGTATAGCTACGGTGTTGCCGTGGTATGGCAACTCCCTTGTCATAGATTTTCGGGTTTGAAATTATGAAGTCCGGTAAACGGTTGTTTGACCATAACAAATATACAGAAAAACGCTGTTTTTTGAAAACGTTTCAGTGAATTATGTCGAACAAAAGCGCTCGTAAGCTATCCCTAATAAGAGGGATAATAAACCCGTTTTTCTGATTACACAGATTCCTGATTGCTTTGCAAATTCCTGGCCTCTTTCTCTGCCTCAAGCTTCAAATACAATTCATGGCAACCATCCAGCATTTCAAATTCAGTTAACGGCAATAACTGGTCAATAACTTCCAACAAACTCACCACATGGCTGCCCGGATCGCTGACTTCCCCGGAATTCTGTGAAGCATCATTATAAAGCGTGTGCATGGCAATTTTCATCAGGTCACTGATTATAAAACCCAAATTGGAATAGCTGTAAAATTCCAGTCTGGCCTGAAAAATTCCCGGCTTCCAATTGTGTGGCATCAGTGTCCTGAAATAAGCTGTTCTTGTCAAATCATCAGCGAATTTTTGGACGTCAGGATTAAGGTCAATACGATTGGGCTCGGCTGTCGTCGGTTCCGCATGGCTGTCTGGCGCATCCACTATCACTTTAGCTTCGGTACTGCCTTTTGCCTTACACTTCGCAATAATTTCTTTAAACAATTTATAAGCTTCCTTTCTCATCAGTTCAGTTTTTTCAGTCGCGAGGGCAATTGCCTCGGCCGAAAATTCATGCGTGTGGTCATAACGGACCACTTTACAAGAATTGTCCAGCTGTACCAACGCCTCCCATTCTTCCGCATTTTCAGGATCAAAAAGTTTTCCAAAGTAGGGTGCAAAATCCGCAACATGCCGCTGTTGTTTTGCCAGGCTTTCATTTGTAAAAGTATCACCGGTCGTCAGCCATGACACGATAAAATATGTAGCCTGCAATGTTTGGTGCAGATGGAACGCAGCTTCGGCAAGCTTTCCGTAACGGCTGTAAAAGGTGACATGCCGTAAAAACCCGGAGGCTTCCACGTGTTGGTTGTCGTAAAATACGGTGGCTTTCCTGAGCCGCTTTTTGATGTCGGGATCTTTAGTACTAAAAATCCTGTTGTCAGGATCCGAACAATACACAAGTTCGTCCGCTGTAGCGTGGAGCATAAAAAACGGACTGCCTTCTTTCCAAAGACATTCTGCCCACCAATATTCAAAAAGCGTAAACGAAAAGTTTGGCAGGGGTTCGAACACTCTCGCAACCAAAGGAGAAATGGTATTGGACTCCTCTTCACAGTATTCCGAAAGAAACAGGGTAACAATAGTTTTATCTGTTAAATCACTGTTTGTCGAAACGTAAACCGAATGCAATGGAAGAAATTCCAGTAAGGTAGTTACCGTTTTTAATAAAAGTGCATGCTCCGGATGGTTTTCAGGTATTTTGATTGTATGTTCCATGGCTATAATAATTGAGTAAGTTGAATATTTGTTGATTCTAAAAGTTTGATTGCTGTGTTGCCAATTCGCCTGGCATCTTCAAGAAAAGTCTGGCATTGGACGAAAAGCACATTGCTGTCGGCGATATCGTAAAGCTTCAGGTCGTGGTGGCGCAATGCGCCGATATGAGCGGTAAGCAGTTGGTAAAGCCGTTGCTCCTGCTCGGTCGTATTACCAAACGGAATTTCAATTTCCTGCGTAAATGCAACAAGCGATAACAAACAAGCAAGGGAATGTGTTGCGGGATGGTAACCCAAAAACAATTCAATAATCCCTAACGCAACCTGCTCCGTGGCCTGGTGCAATAAGGTATTCTTTAGAAGCGCCTGATCGTTTGTGGTTAGTTCAGCCGCAGAATCCAACAGTTGCGTAGCCGCCATGATACGGTTCTGCCAAAACGTTTTGGAATGTTCATGATCCCTGGTCAATCCTTCAGGTATAAAATTTACCGGAAGCAGCGGGTCGTTATAAACAAGCAAGCCTCTATTCACTACGCTTTCGAAGAAATACATTTGATTATGGCTTTGCTTCCGCAGATTCTTTAACCTGTGGATAAGGATCGTTACGCGATGTTTGCCTTCAAACCGGTCGCGCACCGCAGCCTGGATCAATGCCGTTATATCTTCCCGGTTTTCCCTGCTGTGTACCAATACATAAAAATGATAGCCCGGAAAGTCTTTAGAGAATCCGCTTTTTTTGATTTCTTCGTTTTCAGGATAAGTATCATATCCAAAACAATAAATAGCCCGTGTTGGCAGCAATCCGGCAATGATGCCGCATATTTCTGCCAGCACCTGCGCCATGATATAATTGAGTTGCAGGTTTCCTGATGCAAATGATTTTCCCAGAAACAACTGGTTGTTCATGGCATCAGCTTTCGCCTTAATGGTCTTTGAATAATTTTTGATGATCTTGCTGGCTTCCCACTTAATGGACCGGATTTTGCTTTTCGCTCTTTCAAGCAGGGAGACCTGAATAGCGGCCATGGGGTAATTTCCCCGGGAGCAGCTGTCAGCAGTAACTAACATGCTAAAGATTTCATTATCCTCGGGATTTTGTATGTCCAGGATTGCCTTGAGTGATGGAGCGACACCGAGTGCCCGTTCATATTGTTTCATTAAACTTTTTGAACCTTCCCCTTCAGGCAATGTCATTTCGCAGACACAGGAATACAAATGCCATAACGCACTATGGAGGTAATTGGCGGCAGCAAGATTATCGTCCATATTGATATAGACATCGGCTTTTATGACGTAGTCTTTAGCAATGCTTTTATCTCCGGTATATTCAAAAGCCTTCTTAATCACCTTTTTTGCATCGAAAAAAGCAGGATAATACACTTTATTGCCCGGCTCGTGATACACTAACTCCAACAAAGTACAATGCCTGTAAAAATACGGCCTGCCCTCTTTAAATTCCTGCGAAGCCACCGTAACATTAAAGAAATGAAAGGCAAATTCAGGATAATCCCGCGTTACTTTCTGTGAAAGTCGCGCTACCGCATCGCCGCTTTGTCCGCAATTCTTTTTCAGTATAGAGGTAACCATGATAGGTGTGCCGTTCTCATGGCCGCCGGAAACGTAAACGGATCCTGCATCAACATAAGTTAATAAGCTCATAATGGCCTGCTCCAATTCATGCCGTTGCGGCAAGCTGTTTGGAATTCTCAAAGTAAAATCCATAATTTGTAATTTTAAAGTAAAACATATTTGAAAAATTGTATTTTTGTTAAAGGCTGCAAGTAAAAAAGACCGGTTCATGTACCGAATCAATTTTTCCTGTATGCTACATTTTTATTTATGTTTTTTACATTTACTGCGTTTCAATCACAATTAATACATTTGAATTATGAACACTCCATCCAAAAATCATATAGGCCGAAAAATCAGTCGTCTCCGCGAGTTACGTGATATGAAACAGGAAGCACTCGCCCAGGCCAATGGGAACAAATCAGCAAGCAATTTCTATAATGGAAAACAGCGAAACTATTGATGACGAAAAATTGGTTGAGGTAGCGAAAGCTTTAGGTGTTACGCCGGATGCAATTAAGAATTTTTCAGAAGAAAATGTATTTAATATAATTTCAAATACATTTACTGATCAAAGCTCAAATAATAATAATTACCTCTGCGTAATAAATCCCATAGAAAAAATCCTTGAATTGTACGAACGTTTACTATTGGCCGAAAAAGAAAAAAATGACTATTTGCATAAACTTTTAGACAAAAAGTAATTTTTGAGAAAATGCTACTAGTCCAGTTACCTTATTACACGCGTAAATATGAAAAAAAGCAGACAAGAAATTAAGGACAAGTTAAAGATTCTGAGCGAAAAAGAGTTGAGAAAATTATTGGTTGAGCTTTTTAACGATTTAGGTTTTAAGGAAGTAATAGAATTTCATGGCATTAATGAATTAGGGAAAGATATCGTTTTTTACGATATTGATAAGTTTCAAAGGAAAACTTGGTATGCGTGTGTTGTTAAAGCTAAGGATGTTAACCAATCCGCATATGATGAAATAGCTCGTCAGATAAATGAGTGTCACCGTCAAAAGTACCCCAGTACTATAGATGGTCGTGTTTCAATAAATCACGTATTAGTAATTACAAGTGGCATTTATAAAGATAATGCACGGTTTCAGATCGCTGAACTGCTGACTGAAAACAAAAAAACTGAATCTGTAGAATTTTGGAGTGGCCCGGATATAGCAGAAAAAATAGAGAATACAAGAATTGTCGATGTTTTATTTGACAATCAGAACTTCGTCCAAAATCTGTTTAACAATGCGATTTTAAATAACATTTCATCCGAATCCAGTTTAAAGTTATTAGAAAACGATTTTGACGTAAATATTGGAAATCTTGAAAGTTTTCAAATTAAGGTAAAAGCTAAGGCAAAAGCTTTTGAAAATGAGAGAGGAGAATATTTGAAGTCCTTAGATATATCGCATAGTAACGTGCCGGTAAAATTCCTTCCAGAGATTTCTGAAATTTTAAAACAAAATAAACCAATTCTGCTTCATGGGATTGCAACGGCCGGAAAAACTACAATCTTGAAAAAATTGGGAAAAGACTTTATTTCTAATGGTGAATCAGGATTTGTTTTTTATATAGAATTAGGAAAATACAAAGATTTCCTTTCTAGTGGTCATATAAATAATATTGTTAATGAAATCTTTCTCTCAATTACAAATGAAAAATTCGATTTATCCATAATTGAAAAAGGTAACTACGTATTAATATTATTAGATGGGCTTGATGAAGTGTCAGATACCAATGTTCAAAATAAGATCATTAGCCAAATTCTGGAAATTAATTTAATTCCCAGCGCTAAAGTTGTTATAACATCAAGAACAAATGAATTTATTGTAAATCATAACGATCTCAAAGAACATTTTAGTACTTACGAATTGTTGCCATTGAGCCTTAACGAGATGGTTGATTTAGGAAGTAAAATATTGACTAACGA
>Ga0247815_10001605_pt1 | contig 17211 bp, 21 predicted proteins | sample UWRJL194509B1_FD_181014 | JGI IMG/M metagenome (GOLD analysis project Ga0247815, IMG submission 181014) | Plant litter microbial communities from Arlington Agricultural Research Station in Wisconsin, United States - UWRJ-L194-509B-1 | ecosystem: Environmental > Terrestrial > Plant litter >...
AACTCAGGAAATACTCAAGAGGTCTTATCTCAGTCAAGGTGTCGTATTTTAGAGCAAAATACACTATCGGGGAAGCAAGCGGCAATCAGAGTATTCCCGACGGGAATATGTAGCCCTTCCCGTTGTGAAATGGAGGGCAGGGTTAATAGGGAGACTACCACCACCACCTCCTCCACTGACACTACCACCTCCCAATAACTGAGTGAAGCCTCACACTGATTTTCAAAGACGTTCGGACCACTAGAGGACTCGAATGTAAAGCTGCAAGGAGTATGACACGTGTTAACGGTTTCATAGAGAGATATTTACAGGTATGCACAAACATCTGTTTATGGAGCACGATCCCGATCGATTCAGGTGGATCTGAAGAGACTAAATATCCATTTGAATCTATATCTATTGATTTAAAGATATTTATATTTTGGCCATAAATATGAACAGCCTATATATATGCGACGTCGCATGATGGAATTAGAGGTTACCGTTTTTGATGCGTAACAACTCTTTCCCAGATAGTTATGAACACTATGAATTCTGGAAGGGGCCTCCTCCAACCGCGTTGCCACTTGGGCCGCCTTGCTCTGCTCGTCCCAGCCGTTCTCCACCTGTGACGCTCCGTACCGCCTTTCAACTCACACAGCTCGGATTGGCATCACTCAAAGCATGTCTTTCACCATTGCAGGAGTGTGAATACTCATGTCCCCGAGGGTGCTACCCGCTTGGTGCGCTGCTCGGCTCATCGTCAAGGACAACCCACCAGCCAGGCCTGTATTCTCTGGAGAGCTACTGCAGAGGTGGTGAATGCGGACTTTCGGCTCGCATTTCATGCAGGACATTGTGAGTTAGACCTTCAAGCGGATCATGGACGTGGAAGTGGACTTCTGACCCTTGAGATCTTAAACACGCGACTTTTCAAACGTCCTCCCGGCACCATCATGCTACTGGCCGCCAATTTCTTTCGTCTTCATGTTGCGATTACATGGCCATTGTGGCTTCCTTGGTAGCACAAAGCCGCTCAACCTGAGGAGAACCCAGTTCCTTCTCACCAGTAATGACTCGTCTTCTGTCGACTAGCCCTCGTCGTCTTCGAAATGACGTGATAACTAATCGTTCCGTGTTCGACAATACTCTCACTGTATCCGCACCTTCTGGTTATTGATACTGGCCTTGAGAACGAAACACGCTGTCAGATATAGTTCAAGCAGCCGGATGCAACGTGACACTGCCGCGGAATGTCGGCCCTTACTAGTGGAACAAGATTCCCAAACAACGTCGGACAAGTGAGCATCAAAGAAGCAGTGATGTGAGCCATACTCACTTCCATGTCCGGCTGTTGTGCGGGCGGTCGCCGTCAGACTGCCCTGTGCCCTGCCGTGCCCTAGGGGTTGTTGCTTGCACCTTGTCTTAGTTGCTCTCGTGTGTCCCGACCATTCAGCTTGCGCGCAAGGTGTTTCCCTCCCTCCTCCCCCTGGCTTCGTACTCTATCTTCAGCGCAACATCGGATCAGTGAACGGTTATGCCTGCAGAGCCGTCCGATATGTCCGGACGCCGTCGTGCTCGCAGTCACTCTCCTTGGGCTGCTGTCAGACCGACATCGCTGACTGCGGTTTATAGTTGGGAAAAGATCAATGGCACGAGACCCAGTTCGTCAGATACGGAGTGTCGCCGGCCAGAGTTTGACTCCGAAACGACCAGTGCTGCTGCTGCGCGCAGCTTAGCCATCGAGAACAACAACTCGAATGTCAACCTAGTGTCTGGATCCGCGAACGTCGCCAACAACAACCCAAGCATGTATTTAGCCCCAGGCTCATCGCTGCATTACGCTCCAGTCACCAACTTCAACGCAGCCGTGCCGAAACCATCGGTACGCGGGGATCGTACCGCCTGACTAAACCGTACTTGACAAGCATTCTTAACAGGATGCAATCCAGACTATGATTGCCACAAGTGTGCTTCAAGCTCAAGCCGCAAATCCTGCCGTGGTAGCTGACGCACGATAGCATTGAAAGCACGACATGTTCCGAATGCCGCCTATGACGCGCAACTTGGAAATAGATGCATGGAAGGCACACGCGTTCAAATTCTTCGAGAAATCAACAACTGGATTCTCAGTCCGAAAGCTCGGCAGATCTTCTGGCTCGCCGGGATGGCGGGTATGGGCAAGACCGCCATCGCACAGACCGTATGTTCACTCGTCCGGAACAGTACTGAGATTGTTCTTGGTGGGAGCTTCATTTGCTCTCGCTCGACAGGGTCATCTTCACAGCGCGACGTGCTCTGCGTGGCTCCTACGTTGGCTCAGCTTCTGGCACGACAGTCCACCAAGTTCAGCGAAGCCCTCGCGGCCGAGCTCAAACGTGATCCAGACATCCTCCACAAACAGATAGGGACGCAGATGAGACAGCTTCTTTACACTCCGCTGCTGTCTCTCAAGGATTCTTCTGTGCTTATTATTTTTGTCATTGATGCACTCGACGAGTGTGGTGACCAACCTGTTAGGGAAGGATCGGCAAACAGCGCCGAAAGCCACCGCATTGTCTCCGAAATGCTCGAGGCCCTGGTCGAAGTTTCGTCTTCGTCCGTCAAGCTTCCGGTCAAGTTCCTGGTCACGTCGCGGCCCGAAACGCATATCAGGGACACGCCAGTGTCAGACGCCACGTTCAGCTCCGTTTTGTACTTGCACAACGTCAACAAGGAGCGCGTCACCACTGATATTCGTCTCTATATCGCCACACGGCTATTGAGTAGCCCGAGGCTGCGAGCCCGATTCACAGTGACGATGCAGAGATGCTCTCCAGGCTCTGCGACGGCCTGTTTATAGTAGCTGAAGCCATGTTAAAGCATGCCCTGGGAGAGGGCAGTGACGCAGCTCCCGGCAGATTCAAGACTTTGCTCAACTCTGCTCGCGACGGTTTAAGCAGTGGCACAGCGGCGCCGCTTGATAGCATGTACACCTTGATTCTGATGGATACCTCCGGAGTAGGCCAAGTTCATGCTGACGAGTTGAAAGCGTTACTACAACTGTTGGCATCGTTGCTTTCCGCTCAGATGGCGCTGTCAGTCACGACATTGGCGGATCTTGTTGGAATGGACAAGGACGAAGTGCGTGCGAGACTCTCGCGTCTACACGCTGTCGTCCACGTTCCAGAAGACGACGAAGAAACGAGCCTGCACACTCTGCACGCATCTTTCGGTGACTACCTGGTGAGCAGAGCACCAAGCAGTATTCGCATTTCTGGCTCGCTAGGCCACGAGGTACTCTTGCGAGGTTGTCTGCACGTGATGATGAAGCGCTTGCACTTCAAAATCTCGCGTAGTCGCTCATCTTATCTGCCGAGCCCGGCAACTAAGGCAGTCACTATCGAACTCTCACTCGAGTACTCCTGTCTCCACTGGGTCCATCATGTCGGAGGTCTTTCTGACACCTCAGCACTTGACGATGATATCTACATCATCCTTCGTGCACAATTTTTATTCTGGCTGGAGGTGATGTCTATCCTGGGCAAGGTTCGGCGCGCTGCCGCAATGCTTGTATTCGCAGCTAGAATGGTGTGTTAGAGTTGTGCACCGTCCTCTGCCTAGCAGCCTAACTCCATGAGCCGTAGGCTAGACCTGAGCAGCAGATGGGATTCGATCTGCCCCACTCGTCAAGGGATGCACACTCGTTGCCAGAGCTTCGACGTGACGATGGGCCGATCCTTTCATAATGACGGATCCGACTTGACATGGCTCTACAGCGTGTCCCTTTCAATGTGCTCAAAACGATTAAGGAGCACCGGTTCCAGGGAATATGTTACGGGCGATTACGCGAGTCCATAGCGAGATCAAGTGCAAAAGAAGAGCACAGCGACACACCACACTTGGCTGGGATGTATGGGCTCTCAAGATGTTTATAAATTACCCAACACGCTCCCAATATCCGAAGATTGTGGACGGCGAGGATTGCAAGGAGTCAGGAACGTCAACACGGAAGGTGCGGGTGTGTGATGGTTGAAGATATATGTCCTCGCCTATTTACCTACTCATCTCCATCACTGATTGCTGATAAGGCTTGTACATAGCAGCGCCCTTTTCCCACAATGATGTGCACGTAATACTAGTTCAAGTCCCGACGTTCAGAATTCCCTGTTGGGAAGCTGGGGCGTGGAGATTCACGAAATTCGTACAAGTTACAACTTGCTTTGCAAATAAGTCTTTTTGAAACTTATTTCAATGAAGAAGCTGCGGGAACGCTGGCATGCTAGAGAGCACCAGAGAGGAAGCGAGTTCTGTCAGCCTTGAGATGTTAGCGACACTCAATTCCATGTTCAGCCCCACTGCATTCGGCCCTGCGAGTGTGATCTCCGCCATTTTGTTCCTAGGCCACATTCCTAGCTTCCCACTCTCCTGTTCTCGCAGGATTTGCCGGTATCACACTTACCACTTGCGTCATGGGGCTGAGCCAGTCCAAGTCGCTAAAACACTTTCGTGAGCGCAATCGATCCCAAGTCATCGATCTCCGGAACTCCTCTGCAAGTCGCGCAAATGACTTAGCAATAGAGAGCAACAACTCTAACGTCAACGAGGTGTCCGGCGCAGCGAACATTGCGAACAACAATGCGAACATAAACGTATGCTCGGGCGCCTTCGTACATTACGCTCCGGCGAACTACTTCTACGCGCCTGGACCAGATCCATCAGTAGGCGCATCCAATACTATGTAATTGAGCAGAGGACTGACAAGCATGGTCATAGGATGTGACCCAATTGACCATTGCTGCAGGTGATATACATTTGAACGCCAGAGTTTGGGGAGTAGCTTACGTTCGACACCAGCCCTGCAGGAGCGATATGTTCCAGAGGCCGTCTACGGCGCGCAACCTGATGAGGGCTGCATGGATGGTACACGTGTGCAGGTTCTTCAGGACATCGAGAACTGGATTCGGAACCCAGAAGCTCCACAGATCTTCTGGCTTGCCGGAATGGCAGGTACGGGCAAGACCGCTATCGCCCAGACTGTGTGTTCGCGGGTGCACGAGCATGCTGAAGTCATGCTCGGCGGAAGCTTCTTCTGCTCGCGCTCGACAGGATCGGCTGCGCAGCGCAAAGTGCGGTGTATCGTTCCGACACTGGCTCGGCTTCTGGCGCGGAAGTCCATCAAGTTCGGCGAGGCTCTCGCGGCCGAGTTGACAAATGATCCTGAGATCCCAAACCATCGAGTCTCGGAACAGGTGAAACGACTCCTCTACAAGCCTCTGATTGCAGTCAAGGACTCCCACGTGCCCATCGTATTCGTCATTGACGCACTCGATGAATGCGGCGGCAAGCCAACTGCCGGCGAAGCGCCGAACACCGATAGTGATCGCATGGTTTCTGAGTTGCTTACGGCGCTGGTCGACCTCTCGCGCTCATCCGTCAAACTTCCGGTCAAGTTCTTGGTTACATCAAGGCCCGAGACGCATATTCGCGACACACCAGTGTCAGACATCACGTTCAGCACCATCCTACACTTGCACACCGTCGGTACGGAGCAGGTGACTTCTGATATCCGTCTGTATATCTCCACGCGGCTGTTTAGTAGTCCGAAGCTACGAGCTCGGTTCACAGCTGACGATGCAGATCTGCTCGCTAGGCTATCTGACGGTCTATTCATTGTCGCAACTACAGCCCTGAAGTATGCTCTTGGCGAGGGCATTGACGCAGCCGCCAGCAGGTTTAAGACTTTGCTCAACTCTGCTCGAGATGGACTAAGCAGCGGGGCCGCGGTACCACTCGATAGCATGTACAGCTTGATCTTGATGGATACGGCGAGAGTCGGCCAAGTTCATGCCGACGAGTTGAATGCGTTGCTGCAGCTGCTAGCATCGTTATTGTCTGCCCAGATGGCGCTCTCCGTCGCAGCATTGGCTGATATTCTCGACCAAGATAAGGATGAAGTACGTGCGAGACTCTCGCGTCTACACGCAGTCGTCTACGTCCCAGATGACGACGACGAACCGAGCCTGCGCGTTCTGCACGCGTCTTTTGGCGACTATTTATTTCATCGTGCACCCAGTGCCATCAGCATTTCACAGTCACTGGGCCACGTCATAATGGCGCGCGGTTGCCTCCATTTTATGGCCAAGTACCTCCATTTCAACGTGTCGCAGAGCCAGTCCTCGTACCACACGAACCCAGCCACGAAGCCAGGCACCATCACGTTGCCCCTTGAATATGCATGCCTCCAGTGGATCTACCATGTTTCCGGCTTGCCAAGCGTCTCATCACTTGAAGAAGATATTCACAACATCTTTCGTGCAAAATTCTTGTTTTGGCTGGAGGTGATGAGCGTCCTGGGTCAGGTTCGGCGCGCTATTGCAATGCTTGTATTCGCAGCCGGAATGGTGCGTGGAAATGTCTGCGCCATTAATAGAAGCAGCTCAAATGCGCGGATAGGTTCGATTGGCTCCACTAGCACGATTCCTCCGGGATGCTAATGCCTTCGTTGCATCGTCTCGCGAGGCTATTGAGCGGAGTGCTCCACACATCTACCTCTCGGCGCTACCTTTTGCAGCGAAGGACTCGCTGGTTTACCAAACATTTTTTCCGCTCTGTACTGGGCTCATCGCTGTGGAAACATTTGGCGTCCATCGGCATGGTGGACGACTGATTATGACTCTCACCGGCCATGAGGCCGGGGTGACATCAGTTGAGTACTCGCTTGACGGTTGTCTTATTAGCTCAGGATCGCGCGATGGGACGGTTCGCATTTGGGACACACGAAACGGCGAGGAGATTATGCCACCCCTACATAGCGGTGATGGTGCGGTGCGGTCTGTTGCCTTTGCTGCGGCCGGCCAGTGCCTTGCGACTGGCACGGAGGAAGGCCGGGTCTGTATATGGAGCCTGTTGACCGGCCAAGGAAGCTTGCAGCGGCTGAGTGGTCACTCAGGCCCAGTTTGGTCCGTGACATTCTCACCAAATGGCAAGCTTCTCGCGTCGGCGTCAAAAGACAAGACTGTGCGCCTCTGGCAAGCTGCGACGGGCCACCAGATCGCGGTATTGAAAGGTCACACAAAGGCAGTCAACGCGGTCGCATTTGCGCCGAACGGTGCAATTTTGGCGTCCAGTTCTGCCGATGAGACTATCCGACTGTGGGACGTCGTTACATGCATACCACTGACCCAACCGCTTGAGACCGGCAGCGATGTGTCACTTAGCATTTGCTTCTCCCCAGACGGCACTTCGTTGGCTGCCGGAGGGTGGGGAGGCTCTATCCAATTATGGGATATCCAGACCAGGAGAGTCTTTTTGACGCTGCACGGCCATTCGGATTGGATCCGGTGTGTCAAGTACTCAACAGATGGAGTATCGCTGGTTTCAGCTTCTGATGACTGCACCATACGTCTTTGGACCATTTCACAAAGTCCGCACGAGGCATCGTCCATTGTATTCAAAGGTCACGCCGGCCCTATTCGCTCCGCCTCGTTCTCGTCCGATGGATTGTACATTGCTGCTGCTTTTAAGGACGGCAACGTTCGGATCTGGGATGCTAGCAGTGGTCAGCCAGCAGTTCAATCACTGACAGCGCACTTGGACAGTATACGCTCGATTGCGGTCTCCACGTGCGGCAACCTTATCGTTTCTGGTTCGGATGATCGCTCGGTTCGCGTCTGGGATACGCGGATGGCCGAACCCCAGATGAAACCACTGCTGGGGCACACAAGGCCCGTCTACTCTGTAACGATCTCTGCGGATAAACGCTTGATTGCGTCGGCATCCTGCGACTGTACGATTCGACTTTGGGATGCACGAACGGGAGATGCGGTCGGTGACCCACTAATGGGCCACAGCCAGGGGATCAATTCAGTGGCCTTTTCGCCTAACTCACAGTTGATCGTATCGGGATCTGAAGATCAAACTGTGCGTGTGTGGAACGCGGCGACGCGCCAGCCAGCTGAGGGTGCCCCACTGCGCTGTGACGGTTATGTGCGCGCAGTAGCCTTTTCGCCCGACGGTCAGTTGATCGCCGCGGGGGAAAGCACCGGGCACATCCGTCTCTGGCGCTCAGATACTGGCCAGCCGCTTTGTGAGCCCTTGCCGGTCAAGAACCAGGCCATCCGTTTCATTAACTTCTCACCCGATGTCACTCGTATCGTGACTGGCGGGGAACATTGCATGCTCAGCATCTTGAGCATCAATACAGGGAAGGAGCTGCTCTCACTCGACGGCCATAAAGAATGGGTATCTTCGGCCGTATTTTCTCCCGACGGCCAGCTAATCTGCAGTGGGTCAATGGACTGTACTGTTCGACTATGGGACTCATTCACTGGCGCGCTGATTGCAACCCTACACGGACACACAGACTGGGTGAGGTCTGTGGGGTTCATGCCCGACGGGTTATCGGTTGTGTCCTGCTCCGACGACAGGACAATTCGTGTCTGGGATGTGAACGTAGCTCGCTCCAAATTCATAGGAAGCATCAGAAATCTCGACACAGCTCTTATCACTGCCACTCTACATAATGAATGGCTCGTGGGACCTTCGGGCGAGCTGCTGGTGTGGGTGCCGTCAGATTATCACACATACCTACAACTTCCCCCCTGTACGATGATATTTGGTCGGCGTCGTATTGCTGTCACAATTGAGAGCGGTGGGTGGCATCGTGGGCGTAGTTGGGTTTCATGCTGGCGCGATGATATACTTGAAACCGTCGCTCGTACCACGTAATCACACTGCATCACACTCTCTTGGAATCAGATGTGGCTTCTTCGAATGTTACTGTGTTGCACCTTTATATGCGTATACCTTTTAAACCCATGTGCAGTGGCACCAAATGTAAAGTTTATACATGCTGAGCAGCGGGATGCGAAAAGCACTGGCGGAATGCATTACTTACCAGGGGAGCGAAATGAACTGCCCGGGCCTAGAAAACAGTGACTGTACATCAATCATATCAGCTCAGCTTTGACACTCAATTCAGGACTCATCAATGTCCAATTTCTCACATGTCTGATGTCAAGTTCAAGACTGACACAAAGGTGATTCAAATGACGAAAAATCTGACTTCGGCAGGTACGCTTCATTAAGTGGGTTACCAACTACATAGTCTACACAACATACCGAGATATAGAGTACATGGTGTGCAATTTCGATCACAGCACTGACATTACCTGCTAACTTGATCGACCAGCCGCATCGTCACCTTCAACCCACATCATTCCATCATGTAGCTACGCAGCTTCGCAATACTGTACTTCAAGCAAGTCGTTTCCAACCAGGACTAGCTTCAATGCAACCCTCTGAAAGAAATTCAGCATATGTGATGATAAAGCGACGACAAGTGGTGCACAGAGCAACCGATATTGGGAGAGCATACGATGATCAGAAGCGTTAATGATACAACCCGACAAGGGGACAAGTCAGACACATCGAGTGTAGAGACAAATACAGCACGTTTTGGCGGGACGAAAGGTGTGCGAGACAATGTGCAATGCAAAGGATATGGGACGTATGTGTGTGTGTGGTGTGGGAAAGATGCGAGGATGTACGGCGACAATGCGAGGAGACACAGGAAGATGAGAACGATCATGCGTCGTAGTCTGGTTCTCGAGAGCTGGTGGATGCTTCGGACAGGTCGTGGAAGTCTGTGGTAGAGATGGTCAGAATTCGATTCATGCCGCTGAGGGTAGCCGTGCTCACTTATCGGGGACGCATACGACGTGATCTGCCAATAAACGTCAGTAAAACCCGGCAGCAAGAACGATGAAGGTTGCTCACGAATGGATGCAACGTCGAAGCAGTCGGCATACTCCTCGGCCGTATTCTCCTCCTCCTCCCGGGTCCCATATCCTGCATCTGCACCTCCTCTCCCGCCGGCGCGTCCCTGAAATCATCAAACCCCGGCAACTGTTCATCAAACGTCCTCCCCACAGGCGTCGACGGTTCGGTCCGAAACTGCAAATGATGGGTATGCCCGCGTTCTGTCACCGGCGACCGCGCGAACGCATCGTCGTCTCGCTCGTATACCGGTGCAGGCGATGCCGGCGCGTCGAGTGTTAGCCGACTTCCATCTTTCGAAATGACACTTCGGAAACTGCTGCGCCGACTCGGAGGTTTCGAGAACGAGAGTTGACTACGGTGCATTGTCGTCGACGCTTTGCGAGGGTTGTATCCCGCCTCTTGTGTTCTCGAGCGTGGGAAGAATACGAGCAGAGTCAGAGTGCTCGAGACCATACATCCTATCCCGCCGAGCGCGCCAAGTAGATCGCCGCTGATCCTGCGATTTGGGCGAAGGGGGTCAGACGTGGACGCGCCAGCTAAGCAAAGTGAAATAGCGCGGACCGTGATGACAGGATCGGGTGACGTTCTGAACTTCGGATGCCGTCAACAGCGAGCAAGAAGAGCGGGATCGTAAAGAGGAAGCGGAAGCCGACGCGCGTGATCTGGAGATGTGAGTCAGGCTGTGTAGAAACGAGACCGGCGAATGGAAGGACGGACGTTGATCTCGTGGAAACCCGTTAGTCGGAGGACGACGACCGGAGGGGCACCTTCGGACCGGATGCGCTGCAAGAAGCCAGGAAAACGCCAGAGGACGTAGAGGAACATGACCGTGATGGCCATCGAACAGAGCGAGCCAACGAAGAAAACCCATGCCTCGCACTACACAGGAAATGGGTCAGTCAAAGTCACAACAAGTCACACAATACTGGCATACCAGAAGCATGCTTTTGCGCATTGCGACGATAGCGACGACGGGCATAAGGACGACAGCACAGATCGACCCTGGGAGATGCGGGTCAGCGCGGTCGAGGCGTGGCCGGAGGCGCTCCTCACTTACCGACGACCCACGTCCTGAACTCGAGGCTCTTGAACCAGGGTTTTTGACGAGGGCCTTGATTGATCAGGAATAGCCTGTTTAGTATGTCAGCATAAGCCGTGGAGAATGGATGGTGGCCGGTGGCGGGTCACAGCCAGCCAGCCAGTCAGGCATTAGTGCGCCGACTGTGGCATGCTGACAGCCAGGACTGAGGCACCAAGGACCCTGGTGGCGCAGGGTGCGGAAATAGAACTGACCAAAAGTTGAGCTCTGCCAGACGACGTGAGCAGGAGCCAGTGCGCCGCAAAGGGACCATCTACATACCCTCCAGATGCGTGACCATCTCAAAAGACCAAGCGACCGCCAAGATGATGTAGAGCGGGCGCAGCAGGTCGAAGCTTGACTGATTCCAAAGGTAGAACGGCTTTGGGACGATGGGCCCCGTGACTGAGGGCGACAGCAGCCGTCAGTTGAGCGGGATGCCGTCACCCCGACGACCAAGCACAAACATACCCAGAACAGTCGTTTCACCAATGGGTGGGTCGATGCCCATTTTGCGTGTGGGGTCGTCGTCGCGCATGGGTAATGGGAACGCGACATAGCCTTGGAGTTGCGTAAAATGTGAGCACCACGGGGTTATGGCATGACGCAGTGCGGATCACACTGCAGCACGCGCACCTTCACGGTATTTGATATAAGCCATCGTGACGGAGAATACGACCAGTAAGGGCATTGTGGCGAGATAAGTGTACTAAGTTCAGGTTAAGATCTCGATATGCTGACTGAAAAGGGTTTGCGCGCACCGTCATAACCCGCTGAAACGCGCCAGGCTGCTGTCCTGCGTTCCATCGCAAGCACTATGAAAAATCAATGAGCACTAATATTGAGACACCACGCGGGCATCGCGAAAAATGCATACTTTAAATCGATCGAAGCGGTAGAGATGCGTGACGAGGAAGCCCTGCAGCTGCACATGGCTCAGGCCCAAATATTCCACTGAACTAGCACGACACCGTACCAGCACAGAAAGCACGGCCCACAACAGGACCGTAGGTGGAGAAAAGTAGCTCATGATTGCATGCGCAGACGCGGGGGCGTCGAGGGGATGGGAAGAGGAAGAAAGCCAAGAGATGCGTCGCCCCGCGCGGAGCCGAGAGCGCCCGGCCGATCGCTTCCACGTTCCCTGACGGCGTGCATCTTTCCACAAAGGCGACACGCGGACACGCGTCGAACCCCTGTCGATCCAACAAAGTGTGGGGAACGCTCGATTCGGACGCGTCCATCATTGCAGGGCCAATCGATGCTCATTGGAGGTTCGGATGAAGACGCGGTTTGGGGACATGGCTTGGGAAATCTCAAGACACTCATCTGTGACTGTTGCCAAGCCAAACAAGTTGACACTCGATCTCACTGCGTGAAGTGTCACTGACACGTGGTGTTAGTCCGGAGATGTCCAGGTGTCTTCGCACTGTATTGAACCCCCTGTCTGGCGAGTTCTCTTCATCACCGCGATGGTTCTTGTCCTGTGCAATTGGAGAGATGAACGTGTACGATGGTATTCGAGTTCACGCTATGCGACACGCTCTGATTGCGTCCGATTGTATGCGTCAAGTCGAGATGTCGCGCCGACAGAGTATTCCGCTGTACGGCAGTCGCCGATCACGTCGAGGCGGCAGCTAGGTCAAACCATCTCGAGGAGGAAGGCGGTAGTTGCCGAAGCTCCGCACCTCCTGCTCTTGGCCCCTGCTCCTGTCCCCCCTTTGCCTAATCAAAGTACCATTTAATTCTTAACTAGCCGGGCCAATTCTAAACAATTGCATTTCGATTTGTCCAATCGGCACCACCCACTCACAGCTCGATAGTATTTCTTGCTCGCAACAATGTCAGTAACGCCAGGAGCAGTGGCCATGCGTCGCGCCACACGATGAATGTTCGGCAAGCCGGCTAGCGATACGCGACGCGTTCCGGGAGATCCCGCGCGATTTTGCACCTTACCCTCTTCCGCTCACGCGTGTCGCGCATGAACCCGCCGCCGACAGATGCGGCAAACTCTGCGGCCAAGGCGATAGCCAGCGGCTCATCCTGGAGCGATGTGCTCACCAACAAGTACGCGCCTTTTTTCTCTGGACGAACCAAGTCCTCATGTTGCTCGCAGCCCGTATTTCTCGGCCGGTTTCGGGCTCATGGTGCGCACACCCTGTTCTCCTGATCCCTGAACATACGCTGAAGCGTCACATTTAGGGCGTCGGTGTCGGTCTACAAGCGTTACGCTACGGCTCGATAGCAGGTCTCTCCATGCTCCGTCGGCGCATGCTCGTCACACTCGAAATCTCCAACCGCGACCCCGGCTACGGCTGGTTCCTCAACTGGATGGAACAAACTCGCAAAGCCAACTCGACAGGTCTTGTCGGACGCTGGAGCCGCAGTGCAGACCTCAGTTTGTCTACCAACATTCATCGCGCGAAAGAGCACGCCGCGCCACAGGTCGGGTTCAGCTTTCTTGCGGGCGTGGGAAGGCATTTCTTAAGGTATCGTGGAGCGTGGATGCAGGTGCGTTTCCGCTCTCTGATTGGGAACGAGGGCTGACACGACTGTAGGTGGAACGCGAACGGCAGCTGAGGAATAGCGGTACTGACGCTGCACCGGTCTGGGAGACCGTCAAGCTCACCACACTCTCCCGCGACGGCTATAAACTATTCCCTGAGCTGCTCGCCGAAGCTCGTGCTCTTGCAATAGGCTCGCTTGACGGCAAGCTCGTCATTCGTACGCCCGCGTGGCCGTTGTGGCAGCAGTTCGGTCTCCCGCGTGCCATTCGTCCCATGAGCAGCGTGGTGCTCGACGAAGGGATATCTGAGCGGATCGAGGAGGACCTGAAGGCATTTGGGAGGAGAAGAGCATGGTATGCCGAACGAGGTGAGCAACTGTTCCCGTCTGACCTGCGTCTGTTGATCGCTAACGTCGTGTTAGGCGTTCCATACCGCCGCGGCTATCTCCTTCACGGTCCACCCGGAAGTGGAAAGTCATCCTTTATACGCGCACTGGCAGGAACCTACGGTTACGAAATCTGTGTCCTCAACCTCGCCCAACGCGGACTCACCGACGATCGCCTCAACTTCCTCCTCGCCTCCCTACCCGAACGCAGTTTCCTCCTCATGGAAGACGTCGACGCCGCATTCAACAAGCGCGTGCAAACTTCGGCAGACGGATACCAGTCCGCCGTGACGTTCTCTGGGTTCCTCAACGCGCTCGATGGTGTCGCCAGTGGCGAAGAACGCGTCCTGTTCCTAACGACGAACCACCTCGATCGACTCGATCCTGCACTTGTGCGGCCTGGTCGTGTTGATGTAGTCGAGTACCTCGGCGACGTCAGTCCGCGCCAGGCGAGGCGGTACTTTGAACAGTTCTTCCGCGTTCCGCCGTCTGATACGGTTGTTGCGGCTGATGGTGAGGACGTAGGAATGCAGGAGATACTGAGAGCCCAGGCGGCGGTGCTGGAGCGGTTGGTCGCTGAGCAGAGGTTGGCGGGGCGGACGACGACGATGGCGACGCTGCAGGGACACTTTATTAGGCACCCGCTGCCGGAGGCACTCGAGCCGGCGATCATTGAGGAGATCTTCCACGACAAGGCGAAGGTGAAGGAGGCGAACATCGTGCCGGAGGCGTTTCCGGTATAGCGCAATGACGCAGAAGGCTGCCCCAGCAACGTGTTCGCAATGTGCACAACACAATGGTGTAGTTTACACCCATTCCCCGCCACATCGAAGTTGTCACGAGGTCATCTTTATATACCGGTCAAGCAACCGTGCAGTCAACCACGACGCCGTGACAATGAACTCCGCCCCTTCGATGCAGATATAGTGGGCCGTAGTACGGCACCGACCTCCAGTACGGATAAGATTGAAAGTGAGCCGCGTGCCACATTGAGCAATACAATCTTCATGAACACGTTTGATTACAACAAGCGAGGAAGTCGAGGTGCCTCTCAAAGACTATCCGGTTTGCTTCGTCTGTGCCTGTGCTGTACCGTCTGAAAACGCACTTTTACGATGTCAATCTGCATTCCCCAAAATAAAACACACAGGACACATCCCGACTCGGTTACTCAGAACCATGGCTGAATTCGCGCAAAATGTAGGGGGATCTGCGATTGCCACAGGTTGACATTACCATCATCCCGCACCTCGGGAAGAGCACAAGATGAAACTTGCGCTTTCCCGTAGTGTGGGAGGATGTGTTAGACTGAAGGTGGTGGTTCAGATGCGTTGAGACGACATCAGGCCGCTTTTCCAGTTCAGTTGAATGACATTGATGCGATCACAGAGGCTAAATACAACTCCTGTAGATTCTACCAATGGAGACTTTGCCACCATGATTCAGGTGCCTTGTGGAGCTTCAACCCTGCGGAGCCCGCCGGGTTCTGAAGCTCCCTCGCTTCGTCCGAGTCTTGAAGGTATCTCAGATCCGTCTCAGAAAGCGGTTCCTCTTCCAGGACGACCCTGTTGCCCGGTTCCTCTTTCACCCAAGCCCAGCCAATTTCATCCACTTGCTTCCACTCAAACTCGGCGAGAGCGTCGCAATAGTACTGATCCACGTGGTCCCAGACTGGACGAGTTGAATCATAGTCCTCGAATTGGGGCTTGCCCCTGATGAGCTGCGGAGAAACGGGTCAATTATGCTCGGGCAGAAGTCTGCAAGCCTGATCGACGTACCATGCCACCACCAACTACCTTCTGCACCGTCCTGATGCCCTGTGTCTTCGCTTTTCTGGCGCGAAGTCGTACGCTCCAATGCACCTTTTCCCTTTGCGGCCCGACGCTGTTCGTTGGCTTGTCGACGTTCTCCATCTTGGTGTATCTGCCCGGTGTGCGGACCGTATGCGTTCCCCCAGCGAAGGCGCCGGTCATCGAGTTGTGGATGGGCTGTGCCGCCGTCCAGTTGGTTCTATCGTGGGCCTTCTCACCCTCGGGCAACCATCCGCTGTCCATGCCTTCGATGTCGATATCGAGTAGCGGCTTAACTTGATGCATCATCCAGATCAGCGAGAGGTCGGACGAGTCAAAGGGCCGCGCATCGGAGTAGGAGCCTCCAACGTCAGAGTGCGAGCCTGGGAACCAAACCTGGCTCAAGTTGGTTTTGATCTCGGGATCGGTGGGCAGATACCAGAGCGTTGGCGTAAACGATAGGCGGAACTCATCCAGCGCGAGCGCTTGGAAGGCGTTTTCAACATCTGAGTGGCACGGTCAGTCTCCTTAGGACCATTCAGCCGACAAATTATGGTAACGCACGTTTCCCCAAGTGTTCGTCGTGGAAGAGAAATTTCCTATTCCAGCCCCACGTCTTAACTCTGTCGATGGGTGGAATACCGAGCGACTTGACGGTGTCCCATACACCGATTGCCTTGATCTTCACCTGGCCAGGGGCGCGGGCATGGATTCCCAAATTGTTCGAGCCTGGGTTCGGGTGTGCCCACTTTTGCCACTTCTTTTTGTCGTCGTCGCTCTCGCCTCGCTTGGAGTACAGGCAGTAGATCGATTGAAAGACGCCGAGGTGTTTGCGTGGGAGAAGTCCCATCGCGCCAATAACACCGGCAAGTGCGCGTGCCGTGAATGCGCCACGTGAGAAGCCGAACAGGAAAATCTCGTCACCAGGGATCCAATTCATGCACAGCCAGACGTAGCTGTTACAAGTCGAGGTGATGTGTCAGAGCCGATGAAATGATGGAATCTCGGAGAACGCACGCCTCGCAAATGTTCTCGTTGAGACCGACTCCAAATGCGCCGTTCACCGTCCCGCCAACCAGCCCAAGAGCACCAGTAGCAACACCATTCTTAAAGACCAAGGATGAGTCATTTGATGAGCCCCAAGATGTGGTCGCGACGTACCTGGTATAGACATATCTGCTCTATCTCCTTTCCACCCCCCAGACGTTGTGCATCGCGCACGTTTCGGCTGAGGCGAGTGACATTGCTGGCCGGGATCCAGTCGTCCCAGTCAATATCTGCAGGATCTGCTTCTTTCCCCGTGTACTGTGCTGTATTATGAGGTGACGAGCGTCGAGAATGGAACGCTACGTACCTTGTTTGCCCGCTTTGGTGGATCAGCCACCGGTGCATCAGTCTGCTGGCCGGTACCATCACCTGTGTGTGTGTGTCAATGAATGCCCGGACGAGCCACTCCGCAGACTTACAAAACACGACGAGACGCTTGTAAGTCTTGTTCTCCCGTCGACGTTGGGCCCACTCCTCGTCAGTTTCCGCTGCACTGTTATCCTGGACCTTGGAATCATCGCAGGGCGGTTGGTCTGACATGATTCGAGTTGGACAGTAGAGGGAGAACAGAGGATCGCGAGGATTCTGGCGGTATTGGGAGAAGACCACCTGCTGTCTTAAGTATATGCTGGAGGTCGGCGTTTGGTGGCTGCCGACCCGCCTAGT
>Ga0247815_10001606_pt1 | contig 17203 bp, 18 predicted proteins | sample UWRJL194509B1_FD_181014 | JGI IMG/M metagenome (GOLD analysis project Ga0247815, IMG submission 181014) | Plant litter microbial communities from Arlington Agricultural Research Station in Wisconsin, United States - UWRJ-L194-509B-1 | ecosystem: Environmental > Terrestrial > Plant litter >...
TATTTTGGCTTTGTGCCTTAATAATCTGACTGAGTACATTTTGAGGTATCATAAAAAGTGTTTGATACAAAACTACAATAGTTTTGGTTAGTAAACAAAGCTATTGTGGTTTTGGATCAAACAATATAGTCTATCATGTCCTACAGACAAGTAACATATTGCTTATTTTACTAGTTTAATCGGTCGCTACTGGAATACGTGTATGAAATATCATTCATAATTAGTGTTTTTTGTATTTTATGTATGAAATATCATTCAAATATGAAATAATTTTTGAATGCATTGATGTATAAAATTCATTCATAATACTTAGGCTTATGCTATTGATGAATGAAGCGAAAACCCTCATTTTGCTCGCAATAGAGAATGTTTATAAATCCAGTATGGATTGAGCCTTGGAATTTAATGTCGGTTTATGATTCTCATTTATCCTCCGTTACAGACATTGGTAACATTAATAAAAATGGTAAAGCTTTTGAATAATCCAGATCAGGATATTCCAGGCCTAAAGCTCTGATATTATTGTAATATGTCTCATGTTGTGTGTAGTAGTATTTCTCCGACTGAACAAACCATGCTTTATTTCCCAGCTTCTGTGCAAGGAACCATTTTTCAAATAACCGTGCGCTACGTCCATTACCATCGTTCCATGGATGTATTTTTACAAAGACAAGGTGGAGCATGCTGGCAAAGAAGAAGGTTTCAGAAATAGTAAAGTCTGTATTCAATAAAACTTCAAGGTCAGCATACAGTTTGTCCATTTCTGAAGGTACTTCAAATGGTGTAGCCGCCACATATTCAATCCGTCCGTCTTTAGTCGTAACGAACATGTTCTGATTTCTGAATTTACCCAGCCAATGATCGGACACAATATGTTTAGCCAAAAGCGTATGCATTTCAGTAAAAGTGTTTTTATCTGGTCTGTTTTCTGACGCAAATTGATAGGCCAGATATAGATCATCTATTTTGCGTGTATAGTCGGGCTTAAATTCAATATTAAAACGCTTGTGCTTAATGTAAGAATATAATTCTATTGCTTCACCTTCAATTTTGCTAGAATATACGGCTGCAGATGCAATAAAAAAGCTAAAATCAGATGTAGAAACGGGCGCATCTTCCAATTGGTTAAATGAGTCAAACAAAGTCTTCTTGGAAACAGTCATATTATATTGCTCAAGAAGAATGCTCGGTATTATTTTTAACTTTATCTCTTTCATGTGTCTTCTGATTAAATAAAGTTAAACATCGAAGATTCCTGATTATAAGATTAAAAAAGACAATATTTTATGGTTCTCGTTCAAGCAGATTATCCCAGATTTTCGGATTTCGGCTGGTATGGAAAACAGAAAAAATAACTACGGTTTCATCTTCAATTAAGAAATGAACCATAAATGGGAATTTCTTAATCACCATTACATCTAACATTATTATATCTGACAGGATAGACCTCAGCAGTATTGCTTAATTTACTGATCTGTTTTACGACTTGCTTTTGAAAGCGTGTACCCAAACCATAAGATTGTTTATTGTACCAATCTGTTGCTTTTTGAATATCATTTAAAGCTTCGGGAAAAACTTTTAGTTTATAAGAGCGCACTTATGATTTAAGATCTTTTGCTGCAGTCTCCCAATCTAATAAGATATCCGGATTGGCTCTGTATTCAGAAATTCTTTCATTTACAATATTCTGATGTTCTGCGGGAACAGACATGCCTTCTGACCAGAGTACTTCATTAAGTTCTAATTTTTCGGCAGGTGATAATTGTCTCACCGCATCTACTAATTGTCTGAATGATAATTCTACAGCGATCATAGTGTTTTCTTTATGGCTCTAACAAATTTAGCTAATTTTTTCCAAAAACACAGTAAAACAAAGAAGCCTGCAAATCGTATGATTGCAGGCTTCTTGTTCAATTTCAGCGGGGGAGAGGGGATTTTAATAGAACACCTACAAGACATTTTTAGCATTTTAAGGCAGATTTTAAATACATAAAGTGATTTCTTCTTGGATAAGACTAATATATAGTTATAACTTGTCCTAAAAAAGTAAAAACCATGCTAATCCAAACCAGCCTTGAGGCATTACACCGATGTAGTCTAGTTGAGAACATCTGAAAAAAATGGTGTAGCACTTATATCATGGGATAGAAAATTATAAGGCTAGAACTTAGTAAATGAAAATATATACTCCTGTGGAAGTAACTTTAATTAGTCATTTCTGACGATATTATAAATATCATATAACTAAAACTTATATTAGTCAGGTAAACGCATAGAAAATGCCAGTAGAAGTAAATATAATTATGGATTTAGCAGATCGACGTAATTTTGAAGAACGTGTTTGGGTTCCCCCTAATACCAAAGTCCGTTTTATTGTTAGAATTTGGAATCAATTTCTTAAAAATTCACCACTCTATGGTGCATTGTCATTCAATCTGTATTTTGAAAATAATGTACCCAATGGCTTTAACAAAAATAATATTGCTAGACTACCAAATAGCAATGACGAAAATCGGCTGAACTCTAATTCTCCAAGCTCCGAAAAGCCATTTCAAGACCTCATAATTGCCGAGGGAACGGTGAAAGAGCGGGGAGAATACAAGTATGGTATAAGTGCTTCTATGAATGGTGAAGAACTATTTGATGAAGACCCGTATTTAATTGTAAGATAAGAAATATGGCCTTTCCTATAGAAATCTTGACTACTGACCAAGAATTGGTTTCACAACTTGTGACAGCAATCCAGTCCTTAAACTACGTTCAAACCGAGTTTCGATTTGAAATAGCCAATGCTAGGTTGTTGAATAATGCATTTAATTTTCATCAGCAATCCTATACAAACGAGCAAATATATGAATGGCTTACCAAATATCGAGTAGAAAGCGGCGGTCTCCGGCCCTATATTATTCTTGTTATTACCAAACCCTTGTCAGGAGCAAGGTATAGCAATTTGTATGGAGGTCACCGAGCTGTAGAAGGATTGGCATGGTTTACTATGGATTCATTCGACGATAGGTTTAAGCAATTTCTCTTCGATAAGATTAGATTCGCAAGGTATTATTTCGTAAGGTATACCCTTAGCTTTGTAAATCCCATTATAAAAGCTCATGATACAAAAGGCTGTATGTTTGATAATAAAATTGCGAAAAGAGACATTCGCCTTTCTTATGATACCGGTAAGATTTGTGATGACTGCCTAAGAACACTACGCTTTTCTCCGTTGAATAATGTTGATGTAGGGAATGCGATTGATAAATTACTGGCTGTTGTCAGTAATCAATTCCCTAGAGCTTTGGTAATGAAAGGTGGTGGCGTGAAAGGGTTAGCACTAATTGGGGCACTTAAAGAACTAGAAAAATATTTCACATTCGACACTTTTGCAGGTACATCGGCCGGTGCCATTGCTGCAACTCTTCTGGGAGCAGGTTATACACCTAATGAGTTGGAGCAAATTCTTTCTGAAAAAAATTTCAATGACTTCAAAAATGGCTTTCTTAAGCAATTCTGGAATTTTATTACCCGACTAGGCCTGAATGATGGAAAACACTTTCGCGAATGGATGGAAACGCTACTCCGCAAAAAGCTGAGAGGTCAGGTAAGCGAGATCAAGATGAAGGATTTAAAAAAGCGGGCAATACTATACGCAACCTCAGTTGGAGAAGGATTATTAAGATTTGATTCAAATGGTGAAAGAAAAGAGACTACTGCTGCTTTTGCGACAAGATGCTCTATGTCTATCCCACTAATTTTTAAGGCAGAAAAGATCGAAGGAGTCAAAGTTTATGACGGAGGCTTGGGTAACAATTTTCCGTTAAGGACTTTTATCTCTGACAATGGCAGCACTCTCTTTATTGGCTTATACTTAACCTCGGACGTGAAGAAAAAGGGAAATCTATACACTGATTTAAGGGATATTGTAACTGATGCAGATGAGCGCCAGATCGTGGACGCAAACCTTGATAAAATTGTAATTATTGATCCTAGGCCAATAGAAACGACTCAATTTAGTCTTACCGACCATGAGAAGAAATTTTTACTTCAAGCTGGAAAGGTTGGTGCACTCATTTATCTCTATAAATATCACGGAGATATGCAAATTTCATTTAATACTATTGATGCAGAAGAACGGAAGTTGGAAAAAATGCGTAAAAAAGTAATGGAACCTTGGCTCAATGACAACGAACTGGATAAAGAAAACTACCAACATACATCTGGGCTATGAAACTGAAACCACTGAGGAGTAAACTTATAATATACTGTTGTTTCTGAAACAGCAAAGCGTCAGAGACTGCGGCCTAATATGTCCTTCTCTTCCATAAATGAAAACGTGCATTTTTCTTCATAAATTATTGTATGAAATTTCAATTAGCAAAACTGCTGCGATACTTTGTCCGATTGAGGACATTCTTTGTGAATTTCAGTGTTAATTAATGATATTCTAAACTCAAAATGAATTTTGAAACCATAACTCAAACCGATATTGTACTTGTAAAGCGTTTAAGCGCATTGATATATCCTAATAATACCATAGTAAACATTGTAGATGCTCGTGACAAAGATGGGCTGAAATTGGTTCGGGATAAATTTCAATTTATAGCAGACGATATAAATGGCACCTTTGGACTAATCTTCGGTCCGTTTCATGTTGAGAATACTAACAGAAACCCAGTTGGGATGAACCATAAGCTCCGACGGATTTGGTCATGTGTCTTCAAGGGGAATACAAATAAACAGTATGCTGCCCAAATCATCACTGGCATCGATCCGACTACTGAAACTGTTGATATAGGATTCTCCTTTGGACAGGCTGCTGCTAAAATAGAAGATCCAGAAAGGATAGTAATATTAGAAGACCGCCTTCATAGACTTGGTCAAATCATGCATGAGGCAATTGTGTCAGACCAGTCAGTACTAATTCAATTGAATGACCTTTTAGATAGGGGGTTCAAATGCCAGGTTAGAGGGAAACTGGTCAGCCTAGTGGAATGGATTGCCAATTTACTCATTAACCCCAAGTTTTCATCCATCACTGTAAGACTTTCCCCAGAGGAAAGCGGATTGGTAAATGCTGAGTTAATGAAATATTATATTACGGCTTGCATCCCTTTGATGTCTATCTTTCCATTTGATGCAAAATCAGACAGGAAAGGTCACAAGTTTCTACCAAGGCCAAGGACTCCCGAAGAACGTGCCCGCGAAGCTGCTTTGAAGACTAAGATTGGTATAGAAGGAGAGATATTTGCGCTCGATTATGAAAAGAAAAAGCTTGCCAGACTCAAATTGGTGAACAAAGGCTACCCCAAGCATATGGCTGCAGTTTCAGATGCGTATCACTATGATATCCTCTCATTGGACGAAATCGGTATAATTCATATCGAAGTGAAAACTACTGCGCGTATGTATGGAGATCCATACGCTGAAATTTGCTTCATGTCGGCCTCAGAATACCAATTTTTTCAGGATCATCCTGGAACCTATCGGATATATCGTGTATATGATATTTTCGGTCTGCCCAGTTTGATGGAAATCAATCTTGAAAATATTCTGTTTGAAACGGAAGGTTACCGACTTAAAATACTAACAGACAATCAATCGAAATGACACTCTATTTTATCCATTAGCTGCCAAACATTAACAAGAATTATCGAATAGGAGGCAAGTCGTGTTTTTCCAATAACAAAGTATATATTAGTATCTTAAATATTTTCTGTTATGGCTAAAGTCTATCAATTAGAATTCTGCTTACGAGGTGACGTTATTGATATCAAGGACTTTGAAACCATTCCAGACGTCCCTTCTATAGGTGACAAAATTCATCTTGCTTGTGATAATCCGAACATGAATGATGCAAATGGCTATTATTTTAAAATAATCGATAAAGTCTCTCTATTTTTTTCTGGCAACAAACCAAGACAAAAAAATCTGTTAAATTGAAAAGATCAATAAACCCAATTGGTGAAATTTGCATGCAATGGGAACACCTATTATAGCGATCGCCACTTTACAAAAAGAATATTGCTCTGGTTCCTTTTTGACCCCTCGAGATTGTTGTCAATAGATTTGAAGTCTAGGTAATATTTAGATTGATTATGTCCATCGTGTTTTGCAAAAGACTATCTTGTTCCCCACTGTAATCCTTTAATAAGGTTCGAGTATCTCTACCATTACCTATTTGTATTAATTTAGCCTCATTATTTAAAAGGTCTTTCTGATACCTGGAAACCTGGCTCGCTTTTGTAGTCTTTTCAGAAATAGTCATGAAAAGCTGTGTATCCTTAGGTCTATTTTTGGCAATAAATTCGATTAATAAATCCTCGTTAAAATCATCTAGGTCCTCTTTAAATACTGCATCTAATATAAATGGGAGCCTATGGATATCAGGAGTTTTACTTACCAAAGTGTTAAATGCAAAATGGTAAGCCATGATGGTTTTATGCAATTCAACACCTTGGAAAGGAAATGCTGAAATTTTATAAAGTGTTGTATAGCGATCATCAGTTAGCTCCTTTACATTTAATTGTTTGAGGTTGGCTTCGAATAGATCTTTAAACGAGTAGTTTTTCTTGCTTCGCTCCTCAGCAACTTCATCATCGGTTTTATATTCCTCTAAAGATTTTTTATATGCAAATAAATCTAATGTTAATTGTCCAAGTCGACTTAGAATATTTTCGTTTAAGCGAATGTTAGCCTTATTATCAATCCATTTTTCGACTGAAATCTCCTGTTCTGAATAACTTTTGAAAACTTGATACTTATTACTGATCTGCTCTTTAATTTTTTCTATTTTGGCTTTCAAGGAATTAACATCACTTTGTACCGACGTAATCTTTGCCTTGATAGATTCATATTGGGATAAAGAGTCGTTCAGTTCCTGTTGGTGTATATAGTTTTGTTGTAGGTTATATGGAAGAGACTGGCTACACATAGGGCAACTTCCATCCCCTGGATCTTGTTTGATCTGACTGATTTTGATCCTTGAGACAACAGATTTCCTCTCACTAAGAAAACTAAGCTCGTTTGATTTAAACAAATATTCCTTTTCCTTTTGAGCTACCTCATCTTGAAGTACTTTATACTCTTCTAAGTATTGCAAAGAACGAGTTGTAAAGTCTTCGTCAGTGATTTTAGTTACTTGTAAAGGAATATGATTGTTTTCGATTCCTGTTAAGAAAGCCTGCTCCTTTTGCGCTTTTGATATCTCTGTTTCTAGTTTTTTCTTTGCTTCCCTGTCAACAGCCGTTTCGATGCCCAAATAATAATCCAAGTAATCGTCTTTGAAATTCCTAAAAAAGTCTAGACTACTAAACGACTTTCTTAAATAAACCCAACCTACTGATTGCGAAATATAATATGGGAGGAAGACTGCCTCTATTGGAGCTTCTTTATATTCTTCTTTTGATTCTAAAAATAGATTGAAATTAAATAGCTCATGATAGAAGTGCTTCAATTTCAGATGTTCGAAAGAGTTGTTTCCATTTATTCCATTGAACACCTTCAATGGAATATCATCAATTTTGACATAAAGTGTCCCACCTTCGCGAATAAATAGGATGTTGACATCGATGTTTTCTTTTTTGAAAGTGCAGTCCAATCTGAAAAACAAATCGATTGCCAGAAGCTCATCTAAGTGTTCTTTTCCATCATTAATGCCAAAAGTATAAATCAAGGATTGCACTAATGTACTTTTTCCAGAAGTATTAGGACCATATATTAAATTAATACCCTTTCCAAAATCATCGTAGAAGTATTTTTTATTTTTCTCTGAATAGATAAAAAGAGAATTAAAAGTGAAAGTGCTGGTCATAATGATTCTCTGGTTTCTATGTAAGCCGCCACTATGGCAGCCTTTAAATGTTTTTCTGATAATGGAGTAGAATTTTTGTTTAGAAACTTTTTATGAAGTTCTTCAATACATTCCACCTCATCGGTAGCTAAATGAAACAAGGCTATATTATCTTGGGTGAATTTAAGCACCTTTCTATGTTCTGCCTGCTTTAGGTCTTTAAAAAAATCGAAACTATCCTGTATACTTTGTTGCATTGACTGTTGTTCAAATATTGGAATTGAGAGCTTTTTAGCTATTTCTTTCCCTTCTTCTCTCCAAAAATCATAAGCTTTCTGATTGTTGTTAATTATCGATATGGCGTTTTCAATTTCCGAACTTGTTACCCTTTTTGATTGATCCATCAATTTTGAAATATTACCATTGTTTAGGGTTGTTTCCACTTTTCGGAATAATTCAATTAGAGTATTAACTGCAGCCGATGCATCTGCAATATCTTTATTTACACTGCTTTTAAAAAAACCTATTAATTGATTTAATTGAGATGAATATTTCTTTGGTAAATCTATGAAGGCTAACGAAATGTGATCTATATGGGCTAAAGGCTTAGTTTCTGGATCCACTTTTTCCTTAATCTTTTTATTAATCTCGTCCTGAATTTCCTGAGGGAGATGTATGAATTTAACATTCGTGTTTGCCTCATTTATTAAAATACTAACGGTTGGCTTTGGCTTGGTTTGCTTTAAGTTTAAATTAATTGAATGGTTTGTTAGGAATTCGAGAGAATGAAAATAATTTGGTGATTTACTGATTGGATCTTCCTCTAATTGCAAACCCACTTTCGCCATTTTAGTTAAGATGTCAAAAAATGTGTCACTCATTCCCCATTTATCAGAGGATTTTTTTGCTTGATAGCTTTCTACTGAAGTAAGTTCGTCCAAAGGACCTTGGTGGCAGAACATTACATCATCGTGGTGTTCGATGCAGATAAAGTACTTTTTGCCGGCTAATTTTCCATAATTCTCAAACAGTATATATAGCGCACAATGTTTCTGAAATTCGATCCCTGTAGCCGTACTAACTCCAGCGTTTGTTGCCTTGCTAGTAGTTGTCATAAGAAGAATTATAGATAACTATTATCATATCGAAAGTGTTATTTTTTTTCATCAATATAAGGATGTAATGTACTAAGATATCAAATTTCGTTGTATGCGTTATATTATAATATTTCTAACAGGAATTAATATGCATATTCGTGGCTTTCAATCCAATAAGACACTGCATTTCCTTACCGGAAATGTATTTAGCAACAAATGGCCGCTTTGAATTCGAACTAGGATTTCTTCATTTTGAAGTTTAGATTTATTTTCTATATTTGTTCAAAGCTTTAAACGGAAGCTTACCATTCGCCTTAGTGAAGCTGTATCAGCGCCGTTATTGATAATCCATTATCGAAACTCAATTCTCGTTTCGAAGAGCGGTAGGCGAATGACGTTTTTCTAGCGGGAGGAGGAGTAACGATGAAAATCAAATCTACCGGCAAAAGTGCCGAATTTTTTAAGCGTAAAGCTAAAAGTCTAAAAAAACAATTAGGTATTTCTCATACTGAAGCATTAAACTATCTTGCAAAAGGAGAAGGGCATGTTGACTGGGATAGTTTTATTAAAACATTTAATCCTGTACCACGTGTAAAAACTTCAATTCGCAAACCTAAAACACCAGAGCCTTCCATATTAAACTATCACAATTTTATGACTTGGGCTATTATTGGGCAACATCCCAATACAAAGATGAGTGTTCGCCGTCATGCCCAAGTTGGCGACTTCTTACATGTTTTATTGGAGGCAAGTGAACATCACAAACGTGCTAAAAACCATTTGCAGGAAATTCGGAACATCATGGATACGTGGTTAGGTTGTGAGTATAATGAGGAACAATTGGCGAATGCAGAATTTAACCAGATTTATTATGCTAAAACGCCATTATTATGTGAAGTTAAACCGTCTTTAACTCGTCAAGCTGAATTAAAAAGGTTGCTTAGGAATGCAAAAGCAATAATTGACCGTTCTTATCACCACTGCAAACCGTTAGAAAAACTTCATCAGCGATTTCAGCAAGCTGCTAAAGCGTTAGAAAATTGGCCCGCAAAAGTATATGGAATAAATCACATCAAAGGACAGGTACCGGTTGGAACCTTTGTGCGTTTGGGTAGAACTCAAAAGATAGGAGTCGTATTTAATCATGATAGAAGGCGAGAAATTGTAGAAGGGTATTCCGATGGGGGGCACTTCACTTATGGACGTCATGAAGTCAGTGTCCTCAGAAAGCAATTAGATATAGCAGACTTTAAGCCAATGCGTTTGTATCATCCCTATGGAAAATGGAAATGTGCCGATGGTCGCGAAGTGCTATTCAATAGAGATTACTGTCCAATCTGGGAAAGATCGTCTGATGGGATAGTGATTCCGATAGAACCTGATGTTTATGTGCCCTACGAGGACAGTGAGTTTTATTTTAATGATGGAACTGCCCCTTATTACAACAACAAATATCACAGTGAAAAATTGTTTGTCAGTACCCAACGAGTGGGGGGTAGCAGAAATTAAGTCTAGGGTCTTAGAACGGGTTCCTATTGCGCTTGCTAAAAGAGATTTTGGTTTGCTAAATCCAAAGGGAATTTCTTAGTTGTCCAGTGTTTATTCAAAACGCATGATTGTATCCAAAACTTGGTCATGCGTTTTGAATATCGTCGAAAATAGATGGGAAAGTTTGTCTGGTATTATAATTATAACTATTCTACATATCTAACTTTAACCAATAATATTTATAAGGTGACAAATTAACATCTAAATAATATTAAAATGAGCCCTAAATCATCTAAGCACCATTTCATACCTCAGTATTATATAAATGGATTCTCGGATAGTTACAATTTGTTGTATATATATGACAAAACACGTGACAAGATTAAAAATGGACAAAAAGGATCAGGAGGAGTTTTTTTTGAGTTAGATAGGAACACGTTAAATATTGACAACACAGATAATTCTATACTGGAAGAGGAACTTTTCTCTAAGATAGATGACGAACTTTCAAAACGTATGCGAAAGTTTTGTGTTTTACCATTTCAAGATATTAAGGATAAAGATTCTAGCGATATTTTCTTGTTTTTAATTGATTTATTTTGGAGAAATCCCTTAAATGATGAAACTTTCCGTGAAATGTGGACACGTTCATCTATAACAATTCATGACAGAAAATCTGGTGAAATTATAAATGATCCCTCTCAAGTGGCTTTTCTAATGAATGATCCTATTCATAAAAAAATGGAAAGATCAAAAATGACTTTGACAGCTTTTGAAGAAATATTAAAAAATAAAAAGAAAGGAGGAAAGGATAATAGAATAATTGACATGAAGAATGAAATATTTGTATTAGGAGACTACCCAATACTATTTGAGAAAAACCCTGAAAATCAAACCGAATTAATAACCTTGGACTTTCTTATTCCCCTCAACTCTAAAAGGATGTTTTCATCCCGCACTGAGGATTTAGTTTTCTTTGATTACGATGATGCAATGATTTACAATGCACTTATCATAAATCAGTCACAAACTACTATTTGCAGCGCAAATAAACAAGTACTTGATGAATCTATCAAATTATACAAGCATTTCATTGAAAATGATTCAATCGCCTCTTACCGGAAGGGATTGTTCAATAAACACTAAATTTCTTTAATGAATATTCAAGTAGTTTTTAATTGATCGAGTTTTCGAGCATCTGGTCTAAGCCTGAACTGCATTAATCACCATATCCATAGCCATGTAAAATTCAAGACCTTGTACGTTTTTATCTTGCAAAACAGAATGTCTTAATTGAATTTTTAATAATTGATAATGCTTCGGTTTATGATCCAGGTTGATCACTAGTGGTTGATCAGGCCAGTTGTTGAATTGATTAGCAGTTATGTCTATCAAATATTTTTCATTTTCCAGCCATGAATGGGAAAAGCACTTGCCCTTTTCATTCGTTGCAGAAATGAGCTGATATACTCCAAACCCATTTCTGTACAAGAGTATTCCAAGTAATGTAGAAGCGTCCATACAGGCACCTAGGGGGAAATCATGGAAACCGATGAAACCCTTTTTAATCGCCTCATCTTCTAAAGCTGTCTTGACCTTGTGCACAAATATTATCAGTTCTTCCATATATTAATATCAAATTTAGAGAGAAATAATTTAAACAGCATATTGTTAAATGGGCGAAAACTAGGAATTTGCCTGTGTACCAAGAAGACCATATGCTTAACATTTTGTTTTGGATTTCTATAGAATCTCCGAAAGGTAGAATCAAGATTTTGTTTTTTTATCTTTAATTTATAAAACCAAAATTAAACCCATGAGAACAACAGCAAAACAGAGGCGCGCAGCGCAGGATGCAATATGGTGTGAACAATACCTTAAGGCTGATTGGGATGGATGCGCGGCTAATGATTTCTTCGCAAGACATTTCCATACTGAAGGAGGTGCTGGCTATTTAAACAAGCCAAGACATATAGCGTTTGATAGGTTAAGAGCGATAGAAATAGCTGAAAATGCTGTACTCTTCAATGTAGCACCATTATCGTTTCAAAAAGACAAAATTGTAAACTATCTCAAAGAATTAGTCCCAGATAAGGTATTCGTGCCACAGAATATTGTACATCAAGAATTATATATCAGCGTCTATGTTAAAACGGCTAGGGAAATATTGGAAAAAATAGAAAAACAGCAATATGATTTCCAGAAATAACGAACACAAAAGACAGTATGCAGAACCTATATAAATACAGACCATTTTCTCCGTTACTTTTCAAGGAATTGAAATATCGGGAACTATATTTTTCTTCTTACACTGAATTAAACGACCCACTGGACTTGAGTGCCAGGATTGATTATTCTATTCATGATGAAGTTCAAGCTGATGTCTTACTTATGTTTTTATTCAAAAAATTATTGATCTTGCGTAAAGATTCATCAGAAAAGGTATTGGAGAATAATAGGAAATTGAGCAGTTTCGTACGCGATAAAGAAAGAGCAACTCTTTTTAAAAGGTCAATCTTCGACCAGCTTGTCCAGTTGAAAGGCGACACTGCTTTCGTATTTTCAGACATCGCGGAACAAGCCATACATCATGCCATCATAGAGCATGCGATAGACTTTAAATTTGACCTATCCGTTTTTTTTGAAGAAGTAACTCGGTTGACTAGGCTGTTTCTTCTGAATAGCCATGTAATCTGTTTTTCTGAAACTCACAAGTCTTTTCTGATGTGGGCGCATTATGCCGCAAGTCATCAAGGAGTATGTCTGGAATTTACTTTGAACAGACAAGGAAAATTCCCATATGAAGTTTCGGGAGATAGAGCGTTTCATGATGGAAATTATGGAAACGGTTTTGCACAAGGCACCTCTAAGATATATCTATTTGAGGATAATATTACAAGGGTCAATTATACTAATGAGGTAGAGTGTATTAACTTCTTTGATTTTTCTCCTGTTTTTAGCAATGAGCACGATGCAGATCTAAGAGGACTTTCTAAATCCCGTTGGCATGGTTTTGCCTATCATCTGCAAAGCCTGTTTTCCAATAAAACAGCAGACTGGGAATATGAAAAGGAATGGCGCGCCATTGAAATCAATTTTGATGGCTTCAAAGAGCCGGAAGAAAGGATTAGGCATTATCCAATTGAAGCACTAACCACAATTTATTTTGGGTACAATATGCCGGGGAGTGTCAAAAATCAAATTCATAAACTGTACAAGGAGAAAGGACATATGCATTGCTTATGGAAGGTAAACTATCAGATAATCGTGAGTTAGTTTTCGGGCAATGGGAACCAGAAGAATTATGACAACCTATGATTCTTTCCAGTCTCTTGTAAATATTTCATTAATCTATATATCCAGGTTTATCACTTAATAGTTTATCCAAATTATGATTGAGTTTAACTACAATTTCAGCGAAATATTTTAAACGGGGCATCAAGATTGTCGTTTTTTCATCCACGGTATTCCAAGAAAGTCCATTCAAGCGAATTTGATTTTGATGTGATTCGTCTCCCAAGTCTTCAAACTCATGTTTAAGATGATGATTATGGACGTGATAATTTTCCTTTTCCGTCTTATGCTTCCCAACAGAATTGATAAAGCTAGAAAGCTGTTCAAATTCACCCTCCTTAAAGCCATATTGTTCCAGATCTTTACCCATTAAATTTTTTTCTTTATGTCTTTAATCTTTCCGTGGACATAAACAAAGTCTTCCAGTATTTCAGATGCTATTAACATGATTTTGGTATAATAGCGAAATAAAACTTCGCTGTAATCCGTTCCAACATCATCGTACCGTTTGTCGTCAAGAAGGTCGGAAAAATTATCCAACCAATCTGCGATGCTACAAAGGAAGCTACAATGCTGTCCTTGTTTTGTCAATTCTTTTTGCCATTTACATACGTAACTCTCACTATAATTATCCGAAAGTTCACCCGCTACTCTCGTTCGATCTAACTCTTTTAGCCAATATTTGAAGGTCTCAACTCTAATTTCTTGAAATTTTTTAATATCCATACTAATTGTTTCTTATTATCCTAAGGAGTCTATTTTTCTTTCTCTAGCCGAATTATAATTAAAGATCCTCAAAAATGGATAATAATAGTTTTTCTACGAAGGGCCCTCTTGGAATCGTTGTAAATTAATTCAAACAGATTTCTCTTATCAATTTAATTATATTCCTTTAATTCAATAACTGAGAATATTAGTTCGCAGTCGGAAATGTGGATTGGGGTCATAAAATTCCTTCATTAAAAATAATTCAAGAAAATCCTTTGCCATTGCTATCGTGATATTGCTCTTCTTTGATTAAGGGAATAATCCATTTATGCATTTCTTCTATAGTTTTGAAATAGGGGAATGGATTGTCTGACATCGGATCTTGCATTAAAGTTCCGGATGCTAAGGCTTCACAACTTCTTCGTGGATGCCACCACAGATAGGAATTCTTAAAGTTATCCATAATCGTATAGTGATGACTGTATATAAAGTCATTCCAGTTATCTTCAACGAGATTTTGAGGACTAATATCAATAATATCAAGTTCTGAAAATACTCTAGAAGCATTAGATTCGAGTGCATCGAGCATTGCCTGCCTAGCATCCACGTCAGTTACTGGTGCACTATACCCAAATATTGTGATATAATAGGCGCATTGGAAAGCGTTTTTGAATATCATCCACTCCCTAGCTATTGAAGCATTGGCCGAATAGTTTTTTTGCCCAACTGGATACAAAAGTGGCATTTTGGTAAAAGGTTTGTAGCAACGATGACAAATCCTATTGTAATAATTTCCAGAAATATTGCAGTTCAAACAAATTCCTACAGCTACATTGCCATGCAGAAATAGGAGCTGGGGAACTTTGCCGTTAAAGCGTTGGTGCCTTAAATAACTTTGAAGAAGGAGAGGATCCCAATTGAAAGTAGCTATGATATCTTTCTCACGGAGTGACATAATCAAATAGTCATACAAGTTAGGTTCATCGCTAACCTGTAATTCAAGGAAATATTTATGTACTGCATCATCAACGGTCTCTCTTAATTTGTTGTCTTCGATATTATGGTATAGTGTGCTATACAACAATTCGAAATCATCAAGTAAGTGAGCATACTTTGGACAAAGCAAATCCGTCAGACCAAGGTCTTTTGCAAGTGTTCTCATAACTGGCAGCTTGCGTCCATTTTTGTCGCCGTTGGGGAATGCGGCGCAACTTGCCCCCGCACCCAGAATCACTAAGTGAGGATTGCGACATACTCCATATCTAAAATCTGGTAAAACGTCTTTTTTGGTATTCATAGGTTTCTAGTAAAAATGGAGTGATATATATACTTTCAAATGGATATACAGGCTCATAAATCATATTTCGTGTAAACCACTTGTCGTCCTCTGCATATTACCATTAATCTTCCCATGAATGAACGGAAAACAAGTCTTCATATTCTTTATTTAATATTGCAGCTACCTTAAGTGCAACGTAATGATGATATGAATAAGACTGTGCCGATGGAATATCATCTAAAACATAATTTAAACTGTACTTCCCTTCTATACAATCTGCAAGAGCATTGTCAAATAAATATCGTATTACTGGATGATTCACTTTTGAGCTTACTACACTTGAGCGACCACAATAACCAAAATCAGTATGTGCTTCTAAATATTCTTCACCTAATCTTTTTGCTTCCTTCCGACAAATTTCTAAAAGGTTTCTGATTTTAGCTATTTCATCAACTGGTAATTCTGGACTTTTAAATTCATAAAAACAGCTTTGAGGTAAATCTTCAATGCTTTTAATTCCAGGGATTGATAATTTTTCTATAGCTAAATCAAGTATTAGAAATTTTATCCCAGAAGTAAATTCGCTGGATCTCGTATATTGGCTGTCCTTATATTTTCTTACAAATTCTTCGATTTCTGAAGCCTCTTGATTAGTTTTTACAATAATTATAATTTCACTAAAGGTCTCTCTTTCGAAAATACAAAGGCCATCCGTTGGGTCTAGTGTGACATCCTCTTCTGACCATAAATCGTCCTTAAAGGTTATTCTCCACTCCCTTTCATGTGACCAGTCAGAATATTGGTGTGCGTCAAGATTAAATGTAACATACCTATATTGTTCAGCAAATGGAAGTACTGCTGAGTCGATGATTTTTCGAAATGGATATTCCTGTTCAATTTGTTGATATTTGAATTTTGTTTCCTTTGCCAGCCCATATATGACAGGCCTGCCTCCTTTGTAGTATAATTCTTTTTTTCTAAGTGCAAGGGCATAACTAGAAATTCTAAATTGGTCATTTCTTTCAATTGCGGATTCAACTAAATTAAAAAGTGGCATCTCTGTGAAACATATTACTGGATCATAGCCGTACACGGTCGGTTTCCCTTTTCTGAATGAAAACCCTGCCCGTAAGCCACCTTCAGAAATAATATTTTTTAAACAAGATATTTCGTCCATATCGGAAGTTAGATCTCTCCTTGGATACCGGATTTCGCCGTCTTTAACATAGGATTCTGGTAGATCATCGGATTTTTGTTTACGTAGAAAATGGATTACATATTCTGAAAGGTCTGATCGATTTTTCATATCAAGCTATTTCCTGTGAAATTATATGTAATGGTTATTTAGGTGGAATATTAAACTCAAAGTACTCATTATTGTTCCTGCAGGAGTTTCCCGTCCACCTGAAAGTATTGTCCCAAATGATAGCAACTAATGGGATGGTTATCCAAATATACCTTTTAAAAAAAGACCGAATTCCGTTGTCATTCGCGTCCCTTTAATTACTAAATCCCAGTCCCTGGTAATTATTTTTCCTGTACTGAGCACGGTCC
>Ga0247815_10001610_pt1 | contig 17171 bp, 15 predicted proteins | sample UWRJL194509B1_FD_181014 | JGI IMG/M metagenome (GOLD analysis project Ga0247815, IMG submission 181014) | Plant litter microbial communities from Arlington Agricultural Research Station in Wisconsin, United States - UWRJ-L194-509B-1 | ecosystem: Environmental > Terrestrial > Plant litter >...
AGGGGCATAGTAATCGCCAGGGTGGACGAGCTGATTAAGCGGGACCTGCAGCTGCGCCGGCATGTTGCCTTCGAAGGTGACGTCGAGCTTCGGCACGCGTTCGCGGAGCCAGTTTTCGCGCTCTTTTGCCAGTGGGACTTCGAGGCGCAACTCGAGCGTGGGCATTGGTACGCCGCTGTCCTTGCGCAGGCGGATGCCTTCGATGAGATCCATGAGCGCGTTAGGGCCGTCAAGGTGCGAGATGTGTACGGTGAGCGCGTCGAGGAGAGGCATCGCGGGAGGTTGGCCACCGAGCGCGTGTAAGAGTTGAGGGACGTCCTCGATGTGGGTGTTGAGTCGCAACTCGCGCACGCTGCCGAGCTTGGCGAGTACGTCTGGGTCGCTAAGGTCGCGTGTACCGGCACCGGTGTAGCCGTGTAGGCTGTTGGGTCGCGTGGTGCCGATGGCGAGGGCACGGAGGGCAGGCAAATCGGAGCGGATGAGCAGCTCGTGCAGAGCATCGGCGGGCGAAGTGTTGTTGTGGGTGTCGACGTCGAGGGACAAGGAGCGCAAGGCAGGGGCGTGGATTTGTTGGAGCATGGGCACGACGCTCGGTCCGCCAGACCATGCGAGTTCTTCGAGCAGCGGCATGCGAATTGTTGTCAACGGGACAAATGGCGACGCCAGATTGGGCGTGTCGAGGTGGAGAACTCGCAATGTCGGGGCATGCTTGCTGAGCAGTGCGTGTAAGGTGTCGCTGGACCCGATTGACTGGCCGCCGCTGGGCTCGCGCATGCGGACGAGGATGAGACGCTCGAGTGTTGCGCTGCTCATCATAAACGGCGAACAGAAGTCGTAAGGCATGTGGCGCAGGGTAAGTGTGTGAAGGCGAGGAGCGGAAGCTGTGCCAAGGCTTGGTAACCACTGCCAGGCGCTCATGTTCATGTACTCTGTGTTGACCGGCGGATCCTTGCGTGCGATCTCGAACTCTTCCAGCAATGGCGTCGTCCCCTGCAATAGCTGAAGCGTCGTGATGGCTGGTAGTGGGCAGTCAAACTTGAAGACAAACCGCTGCCAACGACCAATGTGCTGGAAGAGGTAGAATAGGTTGATGTGTGTCCAGTTGGGATGTTCTGTTGGCTGCTGGTCGCGGTACTCGCGACGAGTACGAGCAAGCCGGACCGACGCTGGTTGCAAATCAGGTAGACCGGGTAGTTTGGTCGACTTTGGCTTTCGCACGAGTTCGATTTGGATGTCTAGTGGAAGAGATGGACCGCTGCGGTCAAGCCACAATCGGATTGCGTCGGCACTTTTGGCCGAACCGCTGGTTGACATGTGGATCTTTGTCCACAACTCGCGACTTGCGAGCGCGGCCCGGCGCCACTTGACGCAGACACCAGAAGCCGACCATGGTACTGGCGGACCGGCAATTGCAAAGATAGCGGCAAGCAACTCGGGTGGAAGCTTTCGAACGGCACCTATGACACTGCACGCTCGTTGAATGCCCTTGTCAAGGACATCACACTGCGACCGGAGAGTCGAGATGCGAAGGTGGAGCTCAGCCTGTACGCGGCGGAGGTGCAATATGGTGTCCTCAATGTTGGACTCGATTCTATTCACTTCTGCGCGGTCCGCAGCAATGGCCAACTCTAGCTGCTGTCTTTGGGCTGCATGCGGAATAAAGTCAGGGTGGAGGTGTCCGTCGTGGGTATCAAAGAGGGCGGCGGCCGCTGTGGCTGCGGCAGAAGATGTGGCCATAGCGCGAAACGAAGAGGAGAGTCCAAGACGGGGCGCGTGCCGGTAATGTCCGGCGTCGTCCTGCAAACCTGTGAAGCACAGGACTGGTTGCTTTGTGTGACCACAAGGAAGAATCCGAGTCACGAGCAACCGTATGTTCATTGAACCGGATTTGTTTGCTCGGAAATTGGCAATATGAAGAGCTTGTTATCTGCTATAACCAATCGAGTTACCACTGTGCACAGTCTGCGACGTGAATGTCTAGACCGCCAGGACTACTTTCGCACGAGCAACGGTGCAGGGCTCGGCGCGTGTTTCATGCGCCGCGCTTGATAGAGACCGCCGGCGCGGATGTTGGTGTTTGCTGTGCTCAACAAGCCTCCCAGGCACCGGCTCTCTATTGTTTCACTTCTATCTTTACCACCTCCTGATGTGTATAGTTTGAGTTCACCTTCGACCCCTCACGACTTCTTAGGGTCGCCGGCGCCTCAGGTGGTTAATCGGAAGCCACACTAAGATCGAGACCTGACGCACGCCGATCCTCGGCACATCATCAGCTGTGGCACGCGGTGGCACGCGGTAGCCGGGCGGTGACCTGTTGGGGCAAAATGGGACACAGTTTCGATCCCAGCGTAAATACCTCTCCCTTCTACTTCGACTTCTGTCTTGTGTTTGCTTGCTCCATGGTCGTCTGCGGTCTCGAAACCTTGCCCCCAGAACTGATTGAACATATCGCCTTGCACGCATGGGACACGTCGCTGCACAGCCCGAATGCGAACGTGCTGTCCCTTGCGTGCGCTGGAAAGCGGCTGGCGGAACAGCTGCTGCCGGCGTCGAATCCACTCCTCCACGCGCGGATATTCAGGTCTACCTTCGATTGCGCTGCACTTGAACGTCGACTTTCGTCCGATCGGCTCAGTGCACCGAATTTCGCCCACGAGTTGCGTCGCCGGTTCATGGCCATGGCGCGCTTTCGCGATGAGCAGCCGACAGAGGCCGATATGTGGATCGTCCTTCTCATGCTCTTCGAACACGACTCGCGGAACCTAAGTCTTCTGGAACTACATGCACGCGTCAAGAACACCGCCAAGCAGCTGCTTAATAAGCTCACGATCCCTGACCGAGAGCGAGCACGCGACGTCAACTCACCGCCCCGATGGCCAGCATGCCTGCTCAAGGTCAACCTCCTCATGTGGATCCTCTGGCTCACTGCCACCGATCAGGACAAGAAACCTGGCGCACATGATATCTTGGTTCTCCGCATCGTCTCCCCGTACTGTCTCAGCGGATTCCGCGTGAGTACTCCATGCGATAACGCGTTGTTGTCGTCACTCAATGCATCCCAGAAGTATTCGTTGTCTCGTGTCGAATGGACAAAGTTTACCCAAGACATACCCTCTCACGATGAACTGCCCAGCATGTCGCTTGATTACTTCGGCGCACCTCTTCGGCTCCTCGAGCCGGATTTCATACCTGGAGCCACCCTCAACTTCATGTTAAGACTCCAAACGGCCCTCCCCGTTCGCCCTCCTCCACGCCCTGGCAGCTGCTGGGACACCGAGTGGGATCGTGCGACTGCCGTCGACCACCGTCCTATCGCCCGGCCCGGCGTCTTTGCTGGCGTCTGGGAGGGCAGCTTCCTCGTGAGTTCCCCGACATTTGACATCCCACACACCACGTGGACTAACCCCGCTTCGTTGACAGTTCATGGAATTCCAGTCATACCTCCAGATGATCCACGGCGCGGACCCGAGCATGCTGGATAGTGCCTACGTCGGACAGCACCCCCAAGTTTGGAAGCTGCGCGAGTATGTCTACACGGGCCAGTCGGCTGTGCCTGATGGCGATCCACTCAACGGACACCTCCCGCGCGAGGCCACCATCACCGAGGCGCCGACTGGTCTTGAGATCGCTCTGCCGCCACTCGCCGACGAGCCGGCACCGCGACGATGGGTGTATCGTCCATACGACCCCATTGTGGACGTACATGCACATGTAGCCGATATCATCGTCATCGGCGAGGGACATTCCTCGTGGGGCAGATTCGTCTTGCGCGGCCGCGTGCGTCCGTTCGACGGACTCATCACACTGGTCAAGCAGTATGCACACCGTGGACTTTGGCTCTACCGTGGCTTTGTCGTAGGAGGACGCGATGGACACTTTGTGGGCCGGTGGCGCGATACTGAAACGGATGTCGATCGACATGGGTACGAAGGTTGCTTCGTGCTTGGAAGGCGCAGTGAGAATTAGTTGGGAGGTGGTGGAGGTGCATGATGGGAGCGCTGTCGCTGCTGTCTTGCATCGTGTTTCGGACGAAGGGTTTGCTCATCTGGGATGTATTTCATAGACTGTATTCTTGATTTACTGGCAAGATCTGCCAGTAGGCGTTCAAATAAAGGAGGCATTACTGCCGACTGCGCATGAGAGGTGTTATCTGGCAACATCATTCAATGCAATGAGAGACGTGCATAATTTAACCCTAAATTACAAGAAGCGTAACGGAGTCAGGTAGGTCTGTAGCGTCAGCAGGATCAAGGAAGATGTTCCGAAGACTGAGCACCACCGTGGATCCATGCTCCAGCAGACCCAGCCTACTCGCGATTGAAACTACATTTGATGCGGAGAACGCCAGCGGGTCATTATCACGATAAGCTAGAACGAGCTCTCGCTGCATAGGGCGACCCGTCATTCGATACTGGTGTGGATCGTCGCGTCCACCTTCTGGCGTAGTCACGGCGGGTTTGGGGCCGTAGCCTAATTCAGGCCCGTAAGTGATGTCGACCTCAATCCTTTTGAGCTTTTCGAGAGAATCCCAGACAGAGTTGAATTCGTCAATGTCCGCGGATGACATCCTGATGCCGCATATGTGCCGCTGAAGACCCTCAAGGGCTGCTATCGTGCCGGGAAAATAATAATAATCGTCGTCGTTTTCGTATCCGTATCCGTAGTCGTTGTTGAAGCAGATTCGAAGAACAGACATGTTTTCAGACTCGGTCACGGTGTAATAAACACCGTAGTTGTGCCGGCAAATGCTGACAGAGACCATGGCGCCGTCCCCAAAGACTGATACGAGTAGGTCATCAGATAGACCGGCAGAAAGTTGCAGGTTTGAGTCATTCCAAGCGATGTCCATCTCTACATTACGTGCTCTGGGCGCGACAAGGCTCACCAGAAGTCCGAGGTTGCATCTGAGGTGTTCCCCAGTAGACCGAACACCCAGCCGTAAGACACGGACCAGTGAGCTTTCAATCGGCCTTTCACGCGTGCGAGTATGACCTTGCCCAGCCGTTAGGTCTACGAGGTCGAAGGGATCTATATTGAGCATATAGATCTCGCGTGCATTGGGGAACATCTTTTCGACGCGGAGAATGTCCCGTGTTGCCGGTGCAAAGAGCGTGACCTTCGAAACTTCGCGAAAGACCTCAATCTCGTCGTCTGGTTGGCCGATGTGGACATTGTGCAATACCACATCCTTAAGACGGGGTGCTGTCCCATGAAAAAAGATGGCCGGTAGTTCGACTGAGTCCTCCGCCGAGTAGCGGGGAAGCGCAATCAATTTGAGTCGTCGTAGCCATAGCGCAGGATTGTCCATCGCCATCACCAGCAGTTCGTTCGTCCAGAGTGTGCGGACCAGCTCGAAATAAATCTCGACTATTTTAGCCTTGGAAAATAAGGCCTCCGATATTGCCTGAAGCGCTATACGCCAGTGATCTAGATCTTCCCTGCCGCCCCGTCGGGGATAATTCACCTCGGCCTCGAGGACGATTTGTTGGCCCGATGCGGTCATCTCGCGCAGCTTTGTGACAAAACGCATGACCTTGTTGTTATCATGCTCGCTCTTGTCTAGATTGATCATCAGCCTGCAAGTGAAGAAATACTCGGGCTGGGCGATGGAGAGCCCACGGAGCTGCCGCGAGACATTCGAGACATTTCTGAAGTCGTTATGATCGAGCAGCAATAATATCTGTAGAATGAGCTCGTTTGGAAGTAAAAGGCGATTGTTGCTGAGCGGCATATGTCTGGAAGTCACAAACCGGTGTGTATGAGGAAAAGGCGTGAAGGCGTGGCGGTGCATCTGACTCCGCTATTGTGCCCAATCCTCCTACCGTTCCCCACGGAATCATACTAGAACTTAATCGCTTGTTGCTCGTGCTCATTGAGCAGCAAGAAATGCCCTATCGAAGCTTTCTAATCGACTTCGAATCGTGTCTGCATACAGCCGCGGCCAGGGGGACGCTTGGTCGGGTTGAAAGTGGCTGCTTACTAACACTCGAAAATCGGAACTGTCTTGAGATATTGTCTCATGGTAAAATCGGCCTCAAACAGGTGACATAGCGAAACCATTCGAAGTTGACCCGTACCATTACACCTTAACCTGACAACGGATGTTCACAGTCAACATATCCGTTCCTTAGCCAAACAAAGTGAATCGACAGTAGCTCTACGCGGCCAAGAGACCTCTTCTGCTGCACGTGCTACTGACAGAATTATCCATTACAAATCGAAGCATACCGTAATCCTAGCCTATACAATCTGTTAGTCTTGAAGTATAATGGAGCTAGGTAGGTCAGTAACTTCAGCAGGAATAAGGACGGCGCTATGAAGACTGAGTGCCGCCGTGCATTCATATTTGGGGAGACCCAGCTTGCTCGCAATTGAAACTGTATCCTTCGTGAGGAACCAAAGCGGTTTAACGTCCCGGTAGACCAAAACCAATTCTCGCTGCATAATTCGGCCCGTCATTCGCGAATCGTCACGTCCAATTTCGAGCGTAGTGGGCCTGGGTTCATAAAATACAAGATTTTGCATGATAGAGCTTTAGGTATTTTAAAGGCCTCTCAATTTCGAAGTGTAATGGAACCAGGTAGGTCTGTAGCTTCGGCAGGATCAAGGATAACGTTCTGAAGACTGAGCACTACCGTACAATCACCTTCCATCAAACCCAGCCTGCTCACGATTGAAACCGCATTCGATGTGGGAAACAGTCGCGGGTCATCGTCGCAGCAGTAGTAGTCGCGATAGACCAGAACAAGCTCTCGCTGCACAGGATGGCCCGGGATTCGATGTTGGTGTGAACCGTCGCGTCCACCTACTGGCGCAGTAGGTCCGGGGTCATAGCTTAATCTGGGCTCATGGGTGATGTCGATCTCGATCCTTTCAAGCTTCTCGAGAGATTTCCAGACGGAGTTGAACTCGTCAATGTCCGCGTATACCATCATCACGCCGCATATATGGTGTTGCAAACCCTCAAGGGCTTCTATGGTGCCAGGAAAATACCAATCGTCGTCGTCGTTGAATCCGTATTTGTAGTCATTGTCGAAACGGACTTGAAGAACGTGCTTTTTGTCTGATTTTGGCTCGCTCATGGTGTAGTCGACACCGTAGTCGTGCCGAATGATACTGACAGCGATCATAGTGCCGCTCCCGAATACTGACACGAGCAGATCATCAATTAGACCAGGAAAAAGCTGCAGGTCTGGCTGATTCCAAGAGACGTCCACCTGCACAATGCGTGCGCTTGGCGCAATAAGCCTCACCAGAAGTCCAACGTTACATAGGTTTTCCATGGTATACTGCATACTCAACCATAGGACACGGATTAGGGAGCTTCCGGTCGACGCTTCGCGAGTGACTGTACGACCTTGCCCGGCTGTCAGGCCCACGAGGTGGAAGAAATCTAGATTGGCAAGATAAATCTCGCGTCCGTTGAGGAACTTCTCTTCAATGCGGAGAATGTCCTGTGTTTTCGGTGCAAAGAGCGTGACCGTCGAAACGTCGCGAAATGCCTCAACGTCGTCACCTGGCTGCCCGACATGGACATTTTGCAGCGAGACCTCGTGCAAACGGGGCGCGGTATTGTGAAAAATGCCAGCTGGAAGTTCGATCAAGTATTCCTCCGAGTCGCGGGGAAGCGCGGTCAATGTGAGCCGTCGTAGCCATGGTGCAGGATTTCCCATCATCATTGCCTCTAGTTGATTTGTCCAGAGTATGCGATGCAGCTCGAACGAGATCCCGACGATTTTAGCTCCGGCAATGAAAGCCTCCGACATTGCCTGAAGCGCTATACCCCAGCAATCTAGATCTGGCTCACTGCCGCTCCGTTCGTTGAAGTACACCGTCACCTCGGGGACGATCTGTTGGCCAGATGCGGTCATCTCGCGCAGCTTTGTGACAAAACGTGTGACCCTGTTTTCAAGATCCTCGCTCTTGCCCAGATCGGCAATCAGCTTGCAAGTGAAAAAGTGCTTGGGGTGGTCGATGAAGAGCTCACGAAGCTGTCGCGAGACCTGCGCGACATGCCTACAGTCGTTCTGACCGAGAAACAACAAAATCTGCAGAACGAGCTCGTTTGGGAGCAGAATGCGGTCGTTTCTGAGCGGCATGGCGTCTGGATGTCGCAAAGCGACACGCAGGAGGGAAAGGTGTGACAGCGTGGCTGTGTATCTGACTCCGCTGTTGCGTCCCGGTCTCTTGCCGTTCGCCGCAGTATCACAGACTGTATGTTACTCAGGCTTATTGTGTTGCCGCATCGGCGCTTGGAATTCAGATCTTATCGGGCTGTAGCCGTAGTCAGGGAAATCTTTGGTGAAATTGAACCCACTGCAGCAGCTTCATACGCAAATACTAGAACTGTGTTAAGATGTTGTCTCATGAGAAGCCCGGCCTATAGGGAATGATGTTGCGGGATCACCCGAAGTTCACGAGATCCAAATCTCAGCCTGGCAACTCATCTTTTATACAATACATGACATTGCATGATACTGCCCTATTTTCATAGTTTGTCAACTTTGACGTGTAATAGAACCAGGTAGGTTGGTTGTTTCAGCAGGATCAAGGATGACGTTCCCAAGACCTGGAGAGCAAGATGTGTCTCATTGACGTTTCCTGTTTGACTTTGAATTGTGTCTGCCTGTGACCGTGGCTAGGGGATGCTTGGCTGGGGTTGAACCTGGCTGCTTTGCACCTAGGAATCGGGACTATGTCAGGATGATGTGTCGTGGGAAGCTTGGCCTCAAAGACATGCCGTGGTGTGATCATTCGACATTAAAATGGGCCATTTACTATCACAAAATATGTTCTTGTTGGATTATAGTTAGTCTATCCGTTCCTTAGCAGACCAAAGCGACTCAATAGTAGTCTCAAGTAGCCAAGAGACCGCTTCTGTTTCAATTGACAAGACCGTCCAACACAATGCGAGGCATAGCATGATCATCCTAGTCTATATGATATGTTACGTTCGAAGTATAATGAAGCTAGGTAGGTCTGAAGCTGTAGCAGGATCAAGGAAGACGTTCTGAAGGTTGAGCGACACCGCGCATTCATCCTCCAGAAATCTCAGCCTGCTTGCAATTGATACCGCATTCGCTGCGGGTAACTGAAGCGAATCTTTGCCATAGTACAGCAGAACGAGCTCTCGCTGCATAAAATAGTCCGTCGCTCGATGCTGGTGTGAATCATCGCACCCTCCATCTGGCGTGGTGGATGTAGTGTCGTAAGCTAATCCAGGCGCGAAGGTAATGTCGACCTCAACTCTGTTGAGTTGTTCAATGGAGCCCCAGACAGAGATGAACTCGTGAATGTCCGTATATCCGATTTTGATGTTGCATATCTGCCGCTGCAGACCTTCAAGGATCTCAAAGGTTCCGGGAAAAGGTTCATCGGCTTCCTCGTCGTACCCGTAGCCGGCGTCATGGTTGAAACGGACTCTAAGAGTCGGCCGGCTGTTCGAGTTTGGCTCGTTAATAACGTACTCGGTTCCTCTATAGTCCCGATTGATGCTAACGAAAAGCATGGGGCTGCCGAAGACCGATGCGACGAGATCATCAAAGAAGCCAACAAAAGGCCGTAAATCCGGACTGATTAGATCGAAATCTATCTCTACGGTTCGTGCGTCAGGTGCAACAAGCATTACGAGGACCCCGATATTGCGCGGGGGTTCAACAACGTATTCTGCACTCAACCACAGGACAATGGCTCGGGGCCGTCCAACCGAGGCTTCGCAAGCAACAGCACCACTCTGCCCAGCCGATAAGCCTATGAGGTCCGAAAAATCCAATTGGAGAAGATATATCTCGCGCGCTTTAGGGAACATTCTTCCAATGCGACGAAGATCCCGTGCTTTCGGTGCGATGAGCCTGACAATTGAAACGTCGCGGAAAGCCTCCACCTCATCGACCTCCTGCCCGATGTGGATGTTTTGCAACAAAACTTCCTGCAAACAGGGTGCGCCACCGTGCATAATTCCCGCTGGAAGGTCGAACGAGTGTCCCGAGGTGCAATGGAAGGCAAGCAATTTGAGCCGCCGCAGCCTTGGCGTGGGATGCGCCATCATCATTGTCAATAGCTCATTCGTCCAAAGTACGCGAGTCAGCTGGAACATGATTCCGACTATCTTGGCCCCGGCAACGAACGCCTCCGATATTGCCTGAAGCGCTACACGCCAGCAGTCCAGATCTGGCTCCTTCCCACCCTGCCGCGAAAATACCACGAGGGCCTTGAGGGCGATAGGCTGGCCAGATGCGGTCATCTCGCGCAACATCGTGACAAAACGCGTGACCTTGTTTTCAAGTTGCTTGCTCTTGCTCAAATCAGCGATTAGCTTGCAGGTGAAGAAATGCTCGGGTTGGTCTGTGCAGAGCCCACGAAACCGTCGCGACGCATGCATAACATGTCTGAAATCGTTATGGTCGAGCAGTAACAAGATCTGAAGAACAAGTTCGTTTGGAAGCGGAGGATTGTCGTTGCTGAACGGCATGGCGTCTCAAAGTCACAAGCGATATGAAGGAGGACAAGGCGCGACGGCGTTCCGGGCGTGCATCTGACTCCGCTGTCATCGTGTTGAGGTCGTTCGCCGCACGACCGCCCGCGACCGTGTATTGCTCACCACCATTGTGGAGACGAAAGGGATTGCTTTAACCACGCTGCCTATTTGGCTTTGGTTCTTGACTGCTTGTGGCCGCGGTCAGGGGGGGGGGGTGTGCGGCCGGAGCTGACCCTGGCCGCTGTGCGCTCAGGTACAGGACTGGTGTTAGGATGATGTCTTGCCGTGGCTCTGCGGCGAGGCAGCGCTCCGCGAGGTCGGAAACGCAGAAGCAAGGTTACCCAGTTCAATAGATCGATAGAACACCATGTCTTGCACGTGGAGCGAGCTTTGTGTACTTCCCGCTCGTCTTCGCATGTTATCTCGGTCTCTATACGACCCCTTAGTGCCTATGCAGCGTATCTAGTGGTTTCGAAACGCGGTGTTGAGCCAGCTTAAAGAAGAATGGGAGCCACATAGTCCCTCGGACCCCAACACGCTGTGAAATCGTTCCCTTCGCTGAGCCCCCTCACCCGAGTAGCCATGCTCGCCTCTTCTATCGTGACTCTCGCCCTAGCCCTCGTAGCCCAGGCAGGTCCAGCACTCAAGCTCGCAATCTCTGGTTCGGCGAGCTTTGCTGGAGTTCGGACCGCCGTGGTCAATGCCACCCTCACCAACACTGGCAACGAGATCGTCAAAATCCTAAATGAGCCAAACACCATCCTCTCTAAAATGGAGACAAACACTTTCGCAATTTACAACGACGACGGCGTCGCTCCCAAGTTCACGGGCAAGCTTGGTAGGTCCCGCCGTGAATTTGATCTGATTGTGACATGGGACTGACCTTGCACAACGCTTAGTCAAGTATATCCCGACTATCAGCAGTGATTACACGACCCTGGCACCAGGAGAGAGTCTATCAACCCAGCATCAGCGTGAGAGACTTCATGTTGAATGTATATCAATTGAGAGACGCTGAGTCTATGCCAACCTGGCAGTCGCCGACGCATACGACTTTACACGCTCTGGCGCCGGCAAGTACAGCATCGAGGCCTCTTCAACATTTACTCTGATCAAGAATGGTGGTCTCGAGACGATCTACGCCACGATAAGTGCGCACGAGGCGCGCCTCACCGGCGAGCTTTACAAGCCCCGCCCGCAGCTGAGCCGCCGCGCTACCTTCGTTGGCTGTACATCAGCACGCCAAGCCTTAATTGCCACGGCCTACGCTGGGGCACAAGGGTATGCTGATGAGTCATACGCGTATCTTCTGAACCATACTTCGTCGACACAACGCTACACGACTTGGTTCGGCCCCTGGACCTCGACCCGATACCAGATAGTGTTGACCAACTTCCAAAAGCTCAGCGCCCATGCTGCCTCGTCAAATATGTACGACTGCACTTGCACAGACTCTATGGTTGCATACACGTGCGCATGTTTTCTGAATAGCAGCTCGCATCTCACGATTTACTCGCACACTACAGCTACGCAAGTACCACAGGTCAAATCTGGCTCTGCAGCGGGTATTGGAACTTACCAGCACTCGGCATTGACAGCAAGGCAAGCACCATTGTCCACGAGTCTACGTGAGTGTTAGACGTGATATGTGACTGGAGTGGTTGGGGCGATCCGGACTTTTTGTGCCGTCGGCCGCTTCGGTAGGTGACATCCGCTCAACTTCCACTGACCACATTCGTGCTTCAATAGGCACTGGACTGCTATCGCAGGGACAACTGATTATGTTTATGGTTCGCACGAGTTGCTATGTGCCCACACTCTGACTAAACCATTGCAATAGGCCTGTCAGCGACAAAGGCACTTGCCATCGGCAGCCCTGGCAATGCTATCCGCAGCGCCGGCTCTTACGAGTACTTTGCCGTAAACTCGCCCCCTTTGCCGTAAACCAACGGAACACTGATTTTCTTTGTATATCGTGAAAATCAAGTGATACAAAACCCAGTTTATCGGTGTGACCATCATAACAACGCGTAGTACAAGAGAGAGACGTGGGCCTCCACGGTGCTGAACACTGTCAGCCCCGTGGGACAGTTGGGCTGGCTATAGCTGCTCAGAGGACGTCACCAGTCAACTCCAGACGGGACTTCATGGACAAGGCGGCGACGAACAAATACTCGCGAGGACCCGAAGGTTATGATGACTGACTAGTTGTAGCGTATCGGAACGTCCCAAAGATCTAAATGCGGTCTGAACTGAACTTCCAAGCCAACTGCTGCACCAAATGCTTGGAAAGATTGAATGACTTGGTCTCGAGGACGTCCATCCCACGTCTCGTGCCACAGAATGAGCCATTTCAACCCGCCCGCAGTCCCCAGTCTCGCGATAACCTGACTAATTTCGACGGAACGCTTCGGTGACCACTGCAGGCCGAGTATGCGGACGCGCAAGTGCAGTACGTCACCCTGATCGGGTTGGTCCAGGAGGGAAATTGCGCTCAAAACATCCACCGGAACTGTGCTTGCGGAGAGTAACACCAGCTCCTCCAACTTGTCTAACTGCTTGAGTGCAGCTGAGATCTCAGCATAAAGCGGCATCGTCAACTGGGCTGATTGAGGTGAATGGCCAAACATTGGAAAACCAAGAACGAGGCACTTGATCCTGGCTAGGAGCCGCGGATGGAAGTCGGTCATTGGCACACGATATGTCCGTATAACCAATCTCTCGACGGGTGGCAGATGAGCATGAGCGTCAGGCGACAGCAGGTTTACGACTGCCTGCGTCTTTGGTGGGGGTCCGATTGGTGATATGGGAAACCGGTACCCAGAGTGGTAAACCCGTAGCTCGCGCAGCTTGGGCGGTGGAATAGCTGGCTCGAGTGATTCGTTAGAAAGAGCAGGGGTGACTCCTCGTAGGTCGAGGTAGCGGATTTCAGGCCAGGCTGCGATCATCTGAGGAACGACGACGCAATGGCTCACGAAGACGTGCGCCGTGAGATGTGTGAGACGGTGCAAGGAAGGCAAGCCACCGTTCTGAAAACCGAAGTGAACATTGCTGGCAATACCTTGGGGTAAGATGGAGACGTGGAGTACAAAATGGCGCAGGTTGACGGTATGATGCAGGATTTGTGAGATTAAACCAAGTCCTCCGTCCGCGCTGTCGGCCATGGGGTCTGTTTGCAGCTCCATCTTGTCGACCCATAGTGACAAGGAGGCCGGTCCTCGCAGTATTAAAATTGATGGAGCAAGTTCCGCGGCGCCAACCCTGACATCCGAGTCGGAGCGGTCGCTTTTCATGAGCTGGTCTGCGTCCAGTATGTTTAGCAGCAGATCTGTCCGTTCTCCAGGGACTACGACTATACGGAACAGAAGCCGCTGCGCGACATTGCACCAGTTGCGGCAAACGAGTGCATACCGGGCCATGTCTGCGACACGGACGGGCACCTCATCATCCGAACGATGTGCATTTGGTCGCGTATGTTCCAGAATTTGAACTAGCACCTCTTCAGGGAGAGCTTGAACTCTAGGTTCATGGGTGTGTGAGAGTACTGGGTTTCTGGCGAATGACATGTCGAGTGAGGGTAGACTGTAATAAACTGCGAACAGGGCATCAATGATCTGCTGACCATCCACAGAACGCGCACCTGCCTGGCTTCAAACGAAATGAAATATGATGCTCTGGACGCTAGCTACTGTGAAGAACGGGGAATTTCGACCGCAAGTGCCTAAAGACGAGCTGCGCGATCAGCCCCGGGATTTACCTGACGTGTTGACGCCATTGCTTGCCCTCTGTTTCGTCAAACATCCCTGACATGCCAAATGCGCGCTCTCTTCGGATTTCGCGAGCCTAGCTTGATCCATGCAGCCACATTGGGTTCATAGAGGCGCGATGGTAACCACGGGGCAACTCGACATACATGCTGTGCACGTTCAGCGCAAACCACAGGGTTCCACTCTTCTTTGGGCTTCTGACGTCTTCCAACTGAGCTGCCACCTCAACTAGGCACAGTGGCGCGGGACCTGCGCGCTCAAGTCCTAGAAGGACATAAATTCGAGCCACCACGCCTTTGTCGAAACCACCGCATCTTCTCTTCCCACCACACGACAACATGCTCAACGGCAGTAGCAGAAACGATGCTGCGCTCGAAAATCTCATTGGAGGCCGCGAGTCTGATAGGCGTCGCAAGATGCTTGACCTGGTTAATCGCATGCATGCGCACGGGTTCGTCTCTACACTCGACTGTGACCCCATTGCTCAACCTGCTGCTCAGCGCGCAGCTCGATCTCGACCTGCCACAGATCGCTGTTATTGGAAACCAAAGCGCGGGCAAGTCCAGCCTGATTGAGAGTATTGCGGGTGCGCGCCGTCTTCCATCGCGCCGCCACCCTGCCTGACACGCGAGCAGGTATCAGTCTCCCACGCTCCAGTGGTACATGCACGCGGTATGACTCAGGCGAACATGCCCTTACAGTGCGGCATGCTAACGCCTTGCCTACGCAGGTGCCCGACCGAATGCCGCCTTGCTGCAACCACGAAGGCATGGCAATGCACGGTATCCCTACGCTTTATCGTGGAAGAGGACGGCAGCCCGTGCAACCCAGTCAGGAACGTGTTCTTTGGGCCTGTCATCACAGACAAAGACGAAGTAGAAGATCGTCTTCGCCGCGCTCAATTGGCAATTCTTCATCCAAACGACTCGCCGGAGTATTACCTCGACGTCGATGACCTCGATAACCTCGCTGATCAGCAAAGCGGATTTTCGACGAACTATATCAGTCTGCAGATTAGTGGCCCCGATGTGCCCGACTTGTCTTTCGTCGACTTGCCCGGTATCATCGCCAGCGTGCAAAAGGGCGAGCAAAAGCGCAACATCGAACTCGTCCGCAACCTCGTATCCGACCACATCCGCAAGCCCTCTTGCATCATAATGCTTACCGTCAGTTGCGAAAGTATGGTGCACTTCCTCTCAAACTGGTGCTACTGTACAAGTCTAACAGGTTCTTGCAGCCGATTTCGAGAATCAAGGCGCCTTCGAGCTGGCGCGCGAGTTTGACCCAGACGGCCAGCGTACTATCGGTAAGCGTACAATCATATCCGTTAAAGACGCGACTAAGTCTATCTACAAGGCGTTCTCACCAAGCCGGACCGCATTGGAGAGGGCGACGCACCAAAGTGGACACCCATCATCGAGAACACGCAGCAGCCGCTATTGCATGGGTGGTACGCCGTCAAGCAACGCAACACGCGCGAACTGCAAGAAGGTCTATCGCGTGAAGTCGCTCGCGAACAAGAGGCGCAATTCTTCAGCGAAACGGTACCGTGGCGCAACTTGCTCGCGCTCAAGAGCCGCATGGGCACGCCACGGCTCACCGTCAAGCTCAGCGAGGTCCTGACAAGCCTCATCACCAAGCGGTGAGTCTCTCCGATTGCATCACCTCGCGTCTCTTACTCACTATGTTGGTCGCAGTATTCCAGAGCTGCAGAAGGAGGTCAACAAGATGCTCGACGACACCGAGCAGGCCCTTCGCGACCTTCCGTCTCCGCCGAGCGACGACGCCGTGCTCGAGGTGCATCAGCTGATCAGAGCTTTCTCTCGAACGGTCAATGAGGACATCAAAGGAACCTGTAGTGCGGATGGTCTGATTCAGAAAATCCGCGAGGACCATCGCAGCTTCCGACGTGCTGTTCGTTCGACGGCGCCCGAGTTCCGGCCACTCTCCAAGAACCGTGACCAAATGGCCGAGTCTTATCTCAACCCCAGCTTCATTCCTGAGGAAGAGCATATCGACGAGCACACAGGAAAGGTCATTTACGTCGATGAGGTGATGGACCGTGCCGACGGGTACGTCTGTTCAAGTTGCACGTCGCAGCCAGGTCGTACTCATGTGTTTGGTCACGTCCTCAGATCTATTACGCGCGAGCTCCCCGACAACTACTCCTTCCAAGTGTCGAAGGAGTACATCAACGATTTCGTTCGTCTCTGGGAGCGACCTGCCAAGAACCTTTTTGCGGACATCGAGCGGCGCCTCATCTCGCACTTGAACAAGTCAATGTCCGAGTTCTTCAGGGTACACGATACCGGGGGCCTCAACATCGCTGTACAGTATGACGATGTCGCTTATGGCTTCGTCGCAAGGTACTAACGAGTTCGTAGAAACGCTGTTACGCAGCTTCTCGCGGAACGCAAGAAGCAGACCGTGGAGCGCCTCTCGTGGCTGCTCGAAATCGAGCGCGACCCTTTCACCCTGAACGACCACTACTTGAGCGACAAGAAGAAGCGGTGGCTGGATTACTACCGACTTGCACGGCGACAAACTGAGCACCCAACCCTGATGCAGCTTTTGACGCGGGCAGTAGGACTGTCAACATCTCCAGGCGGAACCGTACCCGGAGCGCCGAGCGACTATCAAATGCAATCTATCAACAATGCTCTTGCGGAGCTCAAGGCAGCCGGTATCGATTGTAGCGCGCAGGACCTCCCGGCACTCCTCAAGCCGGACCAGATGGATTACGCGCTCCGCATCATGGCGGAGGTTCGTGCGTATTACCACGGTACGTCGATTCGACTTGTCCATTTTTGCCAATAATACTAATCGCTCTTCGCGCAGTTGCGTACAAGCGTTACGCGGACAATGTCCCGCTCGCGATTGATCGCGACTACCTTCGCGCGTTCGGGAAGGGCATTGAGGACCACCTG
>Ga0247815_10001611_pt1 | contig 17161 bp, 18 predicted proteins | sample UWRJL194509B1_FD_181014 | JGI IMG/M metagenome (GOLD analysis project Ga0247815, IMG submission 181014) | Plant litter microbial communities from Arlington Agricultural Research Station in Wisconsin, United States - UWRJ-L194-509B-1 | ecosystem: Environmental > Terrestrial > Plant litter >...
ATGATTTCCTGTTTTATCAAGAATAATACTTCCTTTTGCAATTCCGGTAAATAAATGCTGTTTCCCTTTTAAATTTAATGCGATAACAGTTTTAAATTGTGCGCTGCGATCTTCTTTATCAGCTAAAGCTTCCAAAAGTTTACTCATATTATCATCGGCATTACGTTGTTCTCCCGCATATCGGGCAGAATAAACGCCGGGTGCTCCGTTTAAAGCAGTAACTTCTAATCCGGTATCATCTGCAAAACAATCATAACCATACTTTTCAGTTACATAATTGGCTTTCAAAATGGCATTTCCTTCGATTGTATCTGCTGTTTCAGGAATTTCTTCGTGACAGCCAATATCTTCTAAACTTAATAATTGTATCGATCCGTTTAGGATACTTTGAATTTCCTTGATTTTATTAAGATTGTTTGACGCGAAAACCAATTGCATGATGATATATTTTTAAGAGATTATTATTAGGACTACTTTAAAACACAAATTTAGAATTCTTATATTTGATAGACGACATGAAATAAAAATAAATGCAGATATCATTATTATATAAAAAAATAACTCCTTTTGTTAAGCCTTACAGGAAAATGGTGATTGCCACTTTATTGCTTACTTTTTTAGGGTCATTTGCTGCTCAGGTAAACGCATTAATATTAAAGTATACTGTTGATTCTATCAGTAAATTAATGGTAGCACATGAACCTTTATCAAAAGGATTTCATTTATTAGAAATTATTAGTATTGTATTACTTTCAAAAGAGTTGGTTTATTCAGTAGTGCAGTTTGGACAGAAATTTTACGGAGAAAAGCTGCGAATCTTTATCACCCGGGACATTTCTCAGTCTATAGTCGAAAAAATTCTGACTTACAGAATGGAGTTTTATACTTCTAATGAAAATGAAAGCGGAAAGCTTCAAACCAGAATCGATCTCGGTATTAGCAGTTTAACACGATTGGTTCAGAATTTCTTTATCGATATTCTGCCTCTGTTTGCAAATGCTTTTGTAGCGCTGGCGATTATGTTTTATGCCAATGTTTATGTAGGTTTGGTGAGTTTGTGTATTATTCCTATTTATTTTTATATCAGTCAATTGCAGGCTAAAAAGTTGAGTGGTTTTAGACGAAGAATGCGTCATTATCGTGAAACAAAAAATAACGGAATCATAAGTTTAATCGAATCTATAACCGTGATTAAATCTTTTGTTCGGGAACCTATGGAAGCGGATCGGCATAAAGATATTCAGTTTGAAATGACCGAAAATCAATTGGAAACCAGAAAGACCAGTTTTATTTTTGAAAGTGTAAAAGGCTTCGTAGAACAAATAGGCGTAGTAATTATCATTATTCTAACCGCTTATTTTGTGCTCAATAATACCATGACAATTGGCGCAATTATGTTTCATATTATGTTGTTCAACAATGTATCTGCGCCCATCAGGCAATTGCACCGTATTTATGATGAAGTAAATGATGCCTTGATTTATTCTGAAGGATTCTTCGATATTTTAGAATCAGAAAACGAAAAAGAAACCAGCGGCGATTATATTCCGGAGAAAATAAAAGGACTTATAGAAGTTAAAAACGCCGATTTTGTTTATCCAAACGGAACAAAAGCCCTTTTTGATATCAATTTCACCATTAAGCCCAATGAAACAACAGCTTTGGTTGGACTCAGCGGTGCCGGAAAAAGTACTATCATCAATTTACTGGATAAGTTTTATTTACCGTCAAGCGGAAAAATTTATCTGGACGGAGTAGATTTAAACGATTACAATACTGATTTTCTTCGTAAAAACATTGGATTAGTATTACAGAAGAACCACATTTTTAAAGGTACAATCGCCGAAAATATTTTATACGGAAAACCTGATGCTACACAATCAGAAATTATTGAAGCCGCCCAACAAGCCTATATTCATGATCAGGTCATGCAATTGCCAAAAGGTTATGATTCAGATGCGCATTTACTTTCGGGAGGGCAGCAACAGCGAATTGCTATCGCGAGATTGTTTCTAAAAAATCCGCCAATTATTTTTCTCGATGAACCAACTGCTAGTTTGGACGCTATTGCCACAGAGCAAATAAAAAAATCCCTCGATGCTATCAAAAAAGACAGAACCGTAATCATTATCTCGCACAGTATTTCTCAAATTATCGATGCCGCAAATATCATTGTGTTACAACAAGGAAGGTGTGTCGAAAAAGGAACCCATGACGAATTGTATGATAATAAATCAGTCTATTATCAAATATTTACAGCTATGGCAAATAGTTTAAATATTGATAAGATTACGCAGACGCTGGATTAAAGTTTGTTTTTAAAGCGATTCTTTCAATTAAAAAAGCTGTAAAAGCTCCAAAAGTATAAGCGAGAATATCACTCCATAAAAAACCTTGACCAAGAACATATCTTCCAAATAGTGTTTTTCTAAGCTCATTAATCCAATCCGCCTGATAGAGTTGAGAAAACTCAATTGTATAGCAAATCAATAATGCGAAAATCAGAATTTGCGTCGCTTTTTTTTCGATCAATAGTATTCTAATAAAGGTATACATCATCACAGCGTAAAGAAAATCTCCTGTACATAATGGTATCTCATCAAATTCTCTGGAGAAGATTCCAAGAAAAATAATCAATAAGAGAATGATGAAGTAGTAGAGTCGTTTCCTTTTCAAGTGCAGTTATATTTAGAGCAAATTTATATTAAATTTTTTATTGGTAGAGACTCGTGATTTTCTCTTTGTCAAAGTTTGAAACTTTGACAAAGATTCTCATTAAGAGAAAAGTTAATTCAATTTTTTTATGGGTAATCCTGACGGCTTCCCTTTGTCAAAGTTCCAAACTTTGACAAAGGTTCTTTTTTTTACCCTCTTTTAGTTTAAGAAAAATCTTATTTATTTGGTATTTTTGATCTTTGTAAATTTTAAAGATATTAAATCATTGGATATTAGAATTCAAAACTTAGAACCGGACTGTTTTTATCATATTTATAACCGTGGAGTAAATGGAGATAAAGTTTTTCAGGAAAATGATAATTACATGTTTTTCATGGCACAATTTCTCAAATACTTAAGTAATGTTTGCGATCTCTATGCTTATTGTCTAATGCCAAATCATTTTCATTTTTTAATTAAAATAAAATCTCAGGCTGAATTATTTAAATTCTTCGAAGAACAGAATAAAAGGTCAAATAATAAAGGTTTACATTCAATGGAAAGTCTTCCCAGTAAACAATTAAGTAAATTTATAAGTTCTTATACTCAGGCATATAATAAAGTTTTTGAAAGACATGGTCCGTTATTTGAATCTCCTTTTAAAAGAAAGAAAATAGATTCTGAGCAATATTTAAGAAATGTGATCATTTATATTCATCAAAATCCACTTGATATCAAAAAGGATTTTAAAAATTATAAATTTTCTTCCTATTCAACTGTTTTGTCTTCTTTGAAAACTAATTTAAAAAGAGGTGAAATAATTGAATATTTTGATAATTTGGAAAATTTTATATTTTGTCATACTAAGATAATTGACTTTAAATTTTAAGGTTTTAAAGAATCTTTGTCAAAGTTTTGAACTTTGACAAAGAGGAAAGAGAAGAAGAGCTATTTGATTTAATATCTTATGTTTTGGAAATCTAGAAAATCTTTGTCAAACTTTGAAACTTTAACAAAGAGCAACTAAGAAAAAAGGGCCCGGATAGTACAATATTAGGGCACGAAAAATACAAACCTTCAAATAAGTCTGCTTTATTTTATAAATTTATCGATTCCAAAAAAAAAAATAATTTTTCTATCTAATTAAATAACCACATGAATACAAGATTTACAGCTTTGATTTTGACCTTATTTTTATTTGTAAGTAACGGCTACTCTCAGAAAAGCAACTCGTTTAATGTAAAAAAACAACTTGAATATTGCGCAGAACAAGCTTCGAAAACTCTAAAGGTAATTCCGGATGATGGAACTTCTCCAAGAATGGTTCCTAACGGAAGCAAGGATTGGAAGTTTGTTAATTATAAAGATTGGACAAGCGGATTCTGGCCAGGGGAATTATGGTATTTGTATGAAGCAACGGGAGATAAAAAATGGGAAAAAGATGCAGATAAATTTAGTCAGTTTTTGAAGCCTTTATCTGTAAGTAAAGCTGCAGATCATGATTTAGGATTTCAGATTTTTAATAGTTTCGGAAACGGTTATCGTTTAACTAAAAACAAAGAATATAAAGAAATTGTTTTAAAAACTGCTGATACATTAGCAACATTGTTTAATCCAAAGGTGGGTACAATTCAGTCTTGGCCGCATAATAAAATGGGCGGTCATAATACGATCATCGATAATATGATGAATTTAGAATTGCTTTTTTGGGCTTCTAAAAACGGAGGCAATAAAAAGCTGTATGATATTGCGGTAAAACATGCCGAAACTACGATGAACAATCATTTTAGACCAGATTACAGTTCGTATCATGTTATTATTTATGATTATGAAACTGGTAAAAAAATAAAAGGCAGAACCGCGCAAGGTTATAGCGATGATAGTATGTGGGCGAGAGGTCAGGCTTGGGCGATTTATGGGTTTACAATGGTTTACAGAGAAACAAAAGATCCTAAATTTTTAGATTTTGCGCATAAATTAACCCGAGTTTATTTAGACAGATTAACGACGGAAGATTTAATTCCGTATTGGGATTTTAATGCGCCCAGAATCCCGAATGAGCCAAGAGATGCTTCGGCTGCAGCCATTGTTTCTTCGGCACTTATTGAGTTAAGTTCGTATACAAAAGATGCAAATCTTAAGAAAGAATACTTAACAAAGTCTAAAAAGATGATTGTATCACTTTCAGACCATTACCAAAGTCATGATGTCAATTCGGCATTTTTACTTCATTCAACAGGACATAAACCTGCCGGAAGCGAAATAGATTGTTCGATAAATTATGCAGATTATTATTATCTTGAAGCGCTTTTAAGACTTCAAAAATTAAAAAAATAATGTTATGATCAAAAGAATTATCCAAATTTCGTGTACGATTGCGCTTGTTTTATTATTGGTAAGCTGTAAAAATGCAAAACAAAAGCTGCAGGAATATGTCACGACTTATAATAGTACAGCTGCAGGTTTTAAGGCCGATGATGTTACGCTTACAACCGCGAGAGGTTATATCAATGATGACAAAATCGAATTGCGTTTTGAAACTAATTTAGAGCAAAATGAACCTAATAAAGTAAAAGCCAATACATCGTTTCCTAAGTTGCTGAAAGAAATGATCAATAAAAACGAAATTCCTAAAGAACTCGTTGAAGAAGGAATTCAGTTTGATGCTTATTTTTTAGCCAATGATAATACGGTTCTTGTAAAAGAGATCATAAACAAAGAATCTATAAAGGAATTATTGCAGTAATAATTGATTGTATAATAGTAAAAAAGCCGCTTTAATCGTTTTTAAAGTGGCTTTTTTATTTGCTTCGAATAGTCGGTTTGATAATTTTGGGTTTCAATTTTTATTGTAAATGTTTATTTATTTTATGATAATTTATTTGTAGTCAAATAATTACATACTTTATTTTTGCGAAATGATGTTGCTTTTGTTTGAAAAGTTCATTATGTTTGAGTTAAAAAATAACCTAAAACCTAAAAATTTATGAAAAAAATTACCCAAATCGCATTTGCTGTTATGATTGTGTTAGTATTGGTAAGTTGTAAAAATACCAAACAAAAAATTCAGGAACATGTAAGTACTTATAACAATTCGTCATCAATAAAAGGAAGTGGTATTACCAGTACAACGGCAAAAGCATTTTTGAATGACAATAAAATTGAAATTAGAATTGAAACCAATTTAGAGGAAAACGACACCAATAAATTAACTTACAAAGAGTCCTTTCCTGATTTGCTGAAAGAAATGATCAAAAACGATCAAATTTCAAAAGCATTAATCGAAGAAGGAGTAAAATTCGATGTCTACTTTTTAGCTTATAATAATGCTATTCTTGCGCAAAGAGTAGTTGATAAAGAAGAATTGGCTGTTTTAGAAAACGGAGATTCTAAAGAAAAGGTAACTGCAAAACTCTAGTTTTAATAAAATAATAAAAATAAGCCTCTTTGTATGATTGCAAAGAGGCTTTATTTTTTTATCGTTTAGTAACATTCGTTAAAATATCAGGAAAATAAGAATCTGATAAATGACTAAACTCATCACCTCGCATGAAGATATTACTATCAACATCAGCAAAACTATTTTTGCCGGCTGCTGCTAAAAGTTCATTGGCGGCATGTAAGGTATTTTTATGAAAATGATATACACGATCTGATTTATCGGTGACAACCAAACCTTTCATCAACATTTTGTTTTGAGTTGCAACTCCGGTAGGGCATTCGTTATTATGACAACGCAATGCCTGAATACAGCCTAATGAGAACATAAAACCACGTGCGCTGTTACACATATCTGCACCTAACGCAATGGCATGTAAAATAGAGTAACCCGAAATAATTTTTCCGCTACCAATAATGCGTATTTTATCACGAATATTTAAACCTACTAAAGTTTTATTTACAAATATTAAGGCTGGTTCAAAAGGCATTCCAACACCATCAGCAAATTCTAACGGAGCAGCTCCTGTTCCGCCTTCGGCACCATCAATGGTGATGAAATCAGGATAGGTATCCTCAGCAATCATTTCGTGGCAAATCGCCTCAAATTCAGCTGTGTTTCCAATACATAATTTAAAACCAATAGGTTTTCCGTTTGATAATTCTCGTAGTTGTGCAACAAAATGAATAAGTCCTTTTACGTCTGAAAAAGCATGGTGACCCGGAGGAGAAAGTATCATCGTATGTGGTTCGACTCCTCTTATTTTAGCGATTTGTACGGTATTTTTAGCTGCCGGAAGTACACCTCCGTGACCTGGTTTTGCACCTTGAGACAGCTTAATCTCAATCATTTTAACATTAGGAAGATTGGCTTTTTCTGAGAATTTTTCAGGACTAAAATTTCCTTCAGCATCACGACATCCAAAATATCCTGTACCAATTTGCCAGGTAATATCTCCACCGCCTTCAAGATGATAATCTGTCAGACCGCCTTCTCCTGTATTTTGGTAAAAGTTTCCTTTTTTCGCACCTATATTAATAGCGCGAACCGCATTTTCGCTTAGCGAACCAAAACTCATGGCCGAAACATTAAATAAAGAAGCTAAATAAGGTTGTTTGCAATCTTTTCCTCCAACCAGTACACGAGGTAATTCTTCGTTGACTTTTGCCGGAAAAATAGAATGTTTTATCCCTTCATAACTATCATGATTTAGGTTTTGCTGTGTTCCAAAAGGTGTATTCGAATCGATATTTTTGGCTCTTTGGTATACTAAAGAACGCTGATTTCTTGAAAAAGGTTTTCCGTCAGTAGATCTTTCGATAAAATATTGCTGAATTTCTGGCGCAATCATTTCAAATAAATACCTGAAATAACCTAAAACAGGAAAGTTTCTTAAAATAGCATGCTTTTTTTGTAGCGTATTATAAACACCAATAACTAATAATATCGGAATAATAATAACAAGTAAAAAACCGCGCTTGGTGTAAAAATAAATTGTAACAACAATTATAAACAATAAGAATCCGTAAATAAAGAATTTTTTTCTCATGTTCGTAAAAAATTAATGGGTAATAGTTTAATAATTAATTGAATCGCAGACGCACATAAACGTGTTTTATGCCTTTTTTATCTGATTCTCTTTCGTCAATTTCAAGAATATCTGTAAGCGATTTTAGCATGGGTGTAAGTTTAGAAAAGCCATAATTTCTTGGATCAAATTCTGGTTTTTTCTTTACAATTAAATTTCCAACATCTCCTAAAAATGCCCAGCCATCATCATCTTCGATATCTTCGATAGTAGCTTCGATAAGTTCGATAGTGGGAGCATCAATTTTATGTAATGCTTTTTCAGTAGGTTTTTCTACCGGTTTTTTAGCGTCGGCAGCAGCTGTTGTTTTTGGTTTTTTCTTCTGGATCGCACCGTCAAGAACTTCGATATAAATAAATCTGTCGCAGGCAACAATAAAGGAATTTGGAGTCTTTTTTTCTCCAATACCAATCACTTTCATCCCGGATTCTCTTAGTCTTATGGCCAAACGCGTAAAATCGCTATCGCTGGAAACAATGCAAAATCCGTCCAGTTTTCCAGAATAGAGCAAATCCATGGCATCGATAATCAAAGCAGAATCTGATGAATTTTTACCTACCGTATAACTATATTGTTGGATAGGCGTAATGGCATGTTCTAATAAAACTGCTTTCCAGCCATTAGAATTTGGCTTGGTCCAGTCAGCATAAATACGTTTTGTGGTTGGTGTGCCAAATTTTGTTATTTCTTCCATCATGCCTTTTACATTACTGTAAGGCACGTTATCGGCATCAATAAGAACGGCTAATTTGAGATCTTTTGAGTTGCTTAAAGCCATTTTTTAGGTGTTAGAAAAATTAGTACTTCCAAAGGTAAAACTAAAATTGGTTTTTATTAGAATTTGGTCCCGAATTAGTGTTTTGTTTGATATTAATTATTTTGGTTATAAATAAGAGTTTTTTTATAATTAAAACTATTAAAGATAAACTTGTCTTTTATATTGATTTTGAATATATTTGTAGTTCAATCAACAAATTTGCCTATGTTTTCAAAAGCCTGCGAGTACGGAATCAGAGCTTCTATATTTATTGCCACTAAATCCTCAAAAGGAATTAGGGTGGGAATAAAAGATGTTGCGAAAGAAATTGATTCTCCCGAACCTTTTACAGCCAAAATAATGCAAATTTTGACTAAAAACGGAATCATAGAATCATCAAAAGGAGTAGGAGGAGGATTTGAAGTTTCTGATAATGCCGTAAAATCGATAAAACTAATTCAGATTGTTGATGCGATAGATGGCGATACTATATATAAAGGTTGTGGTATAGGATTAAAAGAATGTTCAGAAACAAAACCTTGTCCGGTGCACAAAGAGTTTAAAAAAGTACGCGAATTGCTTTTAGAAATGCTTACTAATACCACATTAGAGCAACTTGCATCAGGAGTTAAAACGGGCGATTTTTTTCTTAGAATAAATGATAGAGAATAATATAAAAAATTTAAAATAGTTAAAAATGAATAAAAAAATTAAAATTTCGATTGTATTGCTAATGGGATGTTTGGCAATAACTTCTTGCGGAAAAAAAGATGCTGCAACCACAGACGAACCAACAGAAATAAATGAAACTACCTCTGATGAGGGACATCCTGCAGCAGCAAGCAATGTTTTAGTCATTACCGGAAACGATGAAATGCAGTTTAGTACAAATGAGCTAAGAGCCGAAGCCGGAAAACCAATTACTTTAACCCTAAAACATACTGGAAAAATACCTAAACAGGCAATGGGACACAATGTAGTGATCTTAAAAGAAGGTATTAATGAAGCGGCTTTTGCTGTTAAAGCAGCGGCTGCCCAGGAAACAGATTATATCCCGGAATCAGAAAAAGCTTCGATTATTGCGCACACGAAATTACTTGGCGGAGGAGAACAAGATACAATCGAATTTACTATAGATAAAAAAGGAACATATAATTTTTTATGTTCGTTTCCAGGGCACTTTGCTATGATGAAAGGTGTTTTGATTGTAGAATAAATAAAAGAACTCTAATTCTCTTTTGGGTTAGGGTTTTTTCTTAAACTAATAAAAGATTAATTTGTCTTTTATTAAAAAAGTAGAGATGTCAAAGAAAAAAAATATAATGATTATGGAAAATTTAAGAGATAAAACAGTTGGGGCTTTTGTTACAGAGGATTTTAGAACAGCAGCAGTATTTTCAAAATATAAAATTGATTTTTGCTGTAAAGGACACAAGACAATTAATGAAGTTTGTATAAAGCAAAATATAGATACAAGAGTTTTGCTTAAAAAGATCAACGAAGTCTTACTTGCAGAAGATTCAAATACGATCGATTTTAACTCATGGCCTTTGGATCTGTTGGCAGATTATATCGAAAAAACGCATCATCGATATGTGGTCGATAAATCGGTTATTATAATACAGTTTTTAAACAAACTTTGTAATGTTCATGGAGGCAGACATCCGGAATTGTTTAAGATAAATGAATTGTTTAACCAATGTGTTACTGAATTATCACAGCACATGCATAAAGAAGAAGCCATTTTGTTTCCTTTTATAAAAAATATGGTAAAAGCAAAAGAAAGAGATGAAGCTGTTCTTCAGCCGGGTTTTGGATCAGTAGCTAACCCAATTGCCATGATGACACATGAGCATGAAGTAGAAGGCGAACGATTTAATGAAATTTCTAACCTGACAAATAATTACACAGCACCAACCGACGGCTGTACAACTTATAAAGTGACATTTGCAATGCTAAGAGAGTTTGAAGAAAACCTGCATACACATATTCATTTAGAAAATAATATATTGTTTCCTAAAGCTATTATCTTAGAAAAAGAATTTTCTTAAAAATAAAAAAAATGCGCTGACAGGTTGTTACAACTTATTAGCGCATTTTTTTACTAATTAAAAAGTTGATTACGTTTTCCTGAAATATTTTAATCTCATTAAAAAATGAAATTCCTAACTAAAATAAGCCAACAAAAAAGCTGGATAATAGTTTGTTTTTTAAATTTTCTGATAGCTTCACTTATGGGGTTATTAATGCGGTTTTTTTATTTATTTCCTGTAAAGAATGTCAATTACAGCTTCTTGCTTCATGCTCATTCTCATGTAGCGGTGTTAGGTTGGACTTATTTGATGATTTATGTTTTAATTGTTTCCTTTTTTATACCCAAACACAAAAGCAGTAAACCAATTTACAATCAATTATTTTGGCTTACTGAATTCTCTGTAATAGGTATGATGATCGCGTTTCCTGTTCAGGGATATGCTTTGTTTTCTATTATATTTTCGACATTACATATTATATTAAGTTATATTTTTTGTTGGCTTGTTTGGCGGGATTGCTGTAAAGGCAAAAGAATGGACAAAAAGTTATTGTTAGGTGCCATTTTGTTCATGCTATTTTCTACTATCGGAATTTGGTGTTTAGGGGCGATAATAAGCTTACTGGGTAAACAAAGTATTTTGTATCAAATTGCGATTCAGTTTTTTCTTCACTTTCAATTTAATGGATGGTTTTTATTCGCTGTTTTGGCTTTATTTTTAAAACAATTTAAAAATGAAATCGAAATAAGCCACTTCAAAGTGTTTTTTACTTTGCTTATCCTTTCAACAATAGCAACAATAGCATTTCCGGTAAGTTGGTATGTCAAAAATAATGTAATAAGTGTTATAAATGGTATTGGTGTAGTACTGCAGCTTCTTGCTTTTGTATATTTTTATAAAATGCTAAAACCACAAATTTCCTGGTTTAAAACTACTTTAAACACTACGGCAAAAAGGGTTTATAGTTTAGCAATTTGTTCCTTAGTTCTTAAAGTGATGGTTCAGTTGCTGCTTGTTTTTCCTGATATAGCTTCATCTTCGCACCAAATTAGAGGTTTTGTGATAGGTTTCATTCATTTGACTACTTTAGGAATTATTACCGGATTTTTGTTTGGAATCCTGTTTCAGAACAACTTGCTTTCTGGTAAATCTTCTCTGGTTCGGTCGGGAGTGCAATGTTTTATTTTTGGATATGCTTTTACAGAGATCATATTGTTTTTTCAGGGAGGGCTTTTTTACTTCGGTAAAGGATTGTTGCCGGCGTATTATGAATCTATTTTTGGCGCAAGTGTATTAATTGTTTTAGGTTTGGTTTTGATTATTGCATCAGAAATTAAAATAAAAAAAATAAGGGTAGATTAATTAAAATCACCCTTATCTCTTACTAATGAATCAATCTATTTAAAAAGTATTTTCTGGTTTGTTGTTAATTGTTTTAATGAATAATAAATAGACTTCAAAAATAAGGGATGACTTTGTCTTTTATAATGATAAAAATCATGTTGTAAAATATTAAGATGTTAAATTTAAATTTTTCCTCTTTTCAAATTTTATTTATAGTCGGGAAGCGTTAGAGGCAAATGGATTTCGATGGTTTTATTCTGATTTTTTTAATAAAAATAAGGGGCAAACTCGATTTTAGAATAATAATCATTATTTTTGCACCCTGTTAAATGAAAATTATTACTTCAAAATATATTTATGGTAAAAGATTTATTCGAAAGAATTCAGAACAATAAAGGACCATTAGGAAAATGGGCTTCACAAGCTGAGGGATATTTTGTATTCCCTAAGTTAGAAGGAGAACTTGGTCCAAGAATGAAATTTGGTGGAAAAGATATTTTAAATTGGAGTTTGAATGACTATTTAGGTCTTGCGAATCATCCAGAGGTTCGTCAGGCAGATATTGATGCTGCAACTCAGTTTGGAGCGGCTTACCCAATGGGAGCTCGTATGATGTCAGGACATACTAAATATCATGAGCAATTAGAAAATGAATTAGCTGAATTTGTAATGAAACCAGCTGCATATTTATTGAATTTTGGTTATCAGGGAATGGTATCTATTATTGATGCTTTGGTAACTAAAAATGATATTATAGTTTACGATGTAGATTCTCACGCTTGTATTATTGATGGTGTTCGTTTGCATATGGGTAAACGTTTTACTTACAAGCACAATGATCTTGAAAGTATGGAGAAAAACCTGCAGCGTGCTACTAAAATGGCAACAGAAACAGGCGGAGGTATTTTATTTATTACCGAAGGTGTTTTTGGAATGCGAGGGCAACAAGGTAAACTAAAAGAAATTGTTGCTTTAAAAGAAAAATATAATTTCCGTTTATTAGTAGATGATGCACACGGTTTTGGTACACTTGGTAAAACAGGAGCCGGAGCAGGTGAGGAGCAGGGAGTTCAGGATGGTATCGATGTTTACTTTTCGACTTTTGCAAAATCAATGGCTAACATTGGAGCTTTTGTAGCTGCTGATCAGGATATTATTGATTATTTAAAATACAACTTACGTTCTCAAATGTTTGCAAAAGCATTACCAATGATTCAGACTATTGGTTCATTGAAACGTTTAGAATTATTACGTAATCACCCTGAGTTGAAAGACAAACTTTGGGAAAACGTAAATGCATTACAAAACGGATTACGTACAAGAAACTTCAATATTGGAGATACAAATACTTGTGTAACACCAGTTTATTTAGAAGGAAGTGTTCCTGAAGCAATGGTAATGGTAAACGATTTAAGAGAAAACTACGGTATTTTCTTGTCGATTGTAATTTATCCGGTAATTCCAAAAGGAATTATTTTGTTAAGAATGATTCCAACAACTTCACATACTTTGGCTGATATCGATGAAACGTTAACAGCATTTGAAGCAATTCGTGAAAAATTAGAAAACGGTACTTATAAAGAAATCGCAAGCAGAACTACAGTAGATTTAGACGCTTAAATTTCTTCATAATAAATTCCTAATATGGGAATTATGTAAAAAAATCCATTCGTTATGCGAATGGATTTTTTTTATTTGGAGTAATTTTATATTAACTAATTATAAAAACAAAAGAACATGAAGAAAATACTAGCCGTTACAATTATTACTTTAAGTGTTTTTGCTTCTTGTAAAAAAGATCAAGTTGCAGAACCAGTAGAAATTACACCAAAAGCACCAAAAGAAGCTCAAATTGTTGAGCCATCAGGAGATCAATGTTATGCGTCGACAGGTGCAAGTAAAATTGAATTGAGTTATAATGTAAACTCACATCAGGAAGTAAATGGAAAATTAAGCTATAATATAGCCGGTAAAGATAAAAATGAAGGAACTTTGATAGGGAATATGAAAGGAGATACTTTGATTGCTGATTATACCTTTATGTCAGAAGGAGTTTCATCTATTAGAGAGGTTGCATTTATTTCAAGAGAAGGAATTCTTTATGAAGGATATGGAGATGTTGTAGAAGCAAATGGTAAAGTTTCTTTTAAAGATAAAAAACTACTGAAATTTGATCAAAAAAATACATTAACGAAAGTTGATTGTAAAGCAGAGTAAACTTTTTATTTTGCTGTTATTAAAAAATCCATTCTTTGGGGAGAATGGATTTTTTTTAGTTTTATATTATTTCTGCGATTTTATTTTATCTACATAATCGCTAGAATTTCCGTTCCAGTAACATTTTTTACATCGGTGATTTTCAAATTCATGCTGGCAATTATTATATCCGTATAAAGCACTTGCGCATTCAGGACATAAATTTTCCATTAAAGAAGATGGTTTATAAAACTCACTTTTGCATTCATCGCATATTTTTATGGTTAACATGTAATATTTTTAATGTTTAAACTGAAAACTGAGACTGAAAACTGTATGCTAAAGATATTTCAAATATGTTTTTCTCTGACAATGTATTTTTGGATCAAAGTTTTTCCAAAGTAAATGAATCGCTGTATTTTCTGCTAATTCAGGAGTTCTAATACAATTTTGAATTCCTTTTTCTGAGAACGTTTTATAATATTCATCAAAAATGATAGCAGTAACTCCTTTGTTTTGGTAATCAGGATGAACTCCGATAAGGTAAAAAACAACGTCTTTACTTTGTTTTCTTGCTTTTAGCAAATGAATAAATCCAAACGGAAATAATTTTCCTTTTGCTTTTTGTAAGGCCTCAGAAAAACTTGGCATTACAATACTAAAAGCAACTAATTTATCGTCTTTATCTACCACAAATTTGATGTATTCCGGATTGATAAAACTAATGTATTTCTTCTTAAAATATTCTTTCTGAACATCTGAGATTGCTACAAACGAAGCCAGTTTAGCATAAGATTCATTAAACAAATCAAACATTTTATCCACGTGTGGCATAATGTCTTTTGTTTTGGTGAAAGTTAGAGATCTTAAACCGTATCTTTTTTTGATTAATTCCTGTGCTTTCACAAAAAACTCAGGTTTAACATTCGAAAACGGAAAAATACTTTCGATATATTCCTTTTCTATCTGAAACCCTAGTTGTTCGAAATGAGTAACATAATACGGATTGTTATACCATGTAATCATGGTTCCCATTTGGTCATAACCTTCTGTAAGAACACCAACTTTATCCAGGTTAGAAAATCCCATTGGACCCTCAACATGTTCCAGACTATGTTGTCTTCCTAATTCGTATACTTTTTCTAATAAAGCTTTTGTTACTTCGATATCATCGATAACATCAAACCATCCAAAACGTACTTTTCTTTTGTGTTGATTGTTTACCTCAGACCAATTGATGATGGCTGTAATTCTTCCAACAATTTGATTGTCTTTGTACGCCAGATAAAAATAAGCTTCGGCGTTATCAAAAGCAGGATTTTTTGTTTTGTCAAAAGACTCTAATTCATCTGCAATAATAGGCGGAACCCAATACGGATTGTCTTTATAGAGAGAAAACGGAAATTTGACATAGTCGGTTAATTCCTTTTTGGTTTTGGCTTCTTTAATTGTAATCATTAAGATTCAGTATGTAAATTGTCTCTTTATGTAGAGAGTTAAAAATTATTCGTATTTCGCTTTACGCTTTCTTTCTTTTGCCTGATAATCGATTTCTCTTTGTTCCATCTGGTTATCCTTGTTCTTTTTTGCTTTTTCCTTGCCCTTAAACTCCATCTGTTTTTCTTTATAACTTCCGTCATAACGCCATGAAACTCCAACTCCTCCATATAAAACCGAAGGTGTGTTTTTGAAATTGGTACTAACAGAAGCATCAACCTGAAGATTAGAATTGATTAAATAAGCTGCTCCGCCACGAACAATGGCATCGCTGTAGAAATCACTTTTGTAGCCTTGATTTTCAACAAAACCAGACCATTTATCATTAAATCCGTGTGTTAATGTTAATACATAACCATAACTAGGATAATCTGTTGTAATATAATCGGCAATAATATTGGTTACAAATACCCATTTTCCTCCTCCAAATAAATTTTGCGTAATCAAAGCTACTTTAGGCGATATCGCAGATTGTGGAGAAAAGTAGTAAGGGTTATCAGCACCGGTAAAATTGGCTCCTGCAAAAATAGAAACTGCGGGGATTAATTCGTGCCAGTTAAAACTACGATTGGCTTTATAGCTGTATATGTTAGCTTCTTTTTTGTAGTTTTTATAAGGATCGTAAATTAAATATTTCGCTCCTAAAACGGTTTGTCTAAAATTATTCTTTTTATAGCTGGTGTATGGAGTATCAAAATTTTCCATTTGGTATTGTATGTCCAGAATCAATTCTAGTTTTTCTAAAAATGCACCATAGCGCAGGGTTAAATCTGTACCAAAACCGCTTGCATCATAATCTAATAAATCGTGTTTTTCTTTGATACCGTAAACACCCAATTCTGCCTGAATTACAGATTTTCCAACTGCATAAGCAGACATTGTTTCACCCGGACGATTAGAGTTGATAACGTCAGTATATTGCGCGAAAAATAATTGAGGAACTAAACAAAGAGTTGCAATAAATAAGTTTTTATTTTTTAACATAAACGTTTTTTTTGATTAAAAAGTAATAACGCATTTCAAATGTACTATATTTTATTATTTATTTAAGATTGATATTTTAATTTTAAACAATGGATTTATTAATTTTGGAAAAAAATTATATGATCATGCAAGAAGCATCTTTTACAAATTTGTTTAAAACGATAATGTGGATTATTGCGTTTTATTATATTTTTAAGTTTTTAGCTAAAATCTTTTTACCGGTATTGGTAAAGAAAGCGGTTGAAAAAGCAGGGGAGAATTTTCAGAGACAACAACAATATAGTCAGAGTACTACATGGCAAAAAACACGTACAAATAATGATGAAATCATCATTGATACAGCCAATGCAAAAAAACCGCGCGAGACCAAAAAGGTGGGCGATTATGTTGATTACGAAGAAATAGATTAAGTTTGCGTCCTAGAATTATAGGATTCATCATTTAACCCAAACCAGTCTAAATTGAAAATAGTAAATAAGTTCTATCCGCATGCCCTTGTTATATTGGGCTTTATTATCGTTTCTTTAATTTATTTTTACCCGGTTTTACAGGGAAAACAAATCTTCCAGTCGGATATTGCTCAATATACCGGAATGGCCAAAGAGCAAAATGATTTTAGAGCTGCAGAGCATTCTGAGCCTTATTGGACCAATTCAGCGTTTGGTGGT
>Ga0247815_10001612_pt1 | contig 17160 bp, 22 predicted proteins | sample UWRJL194509B1_FD_181014 | JGI IMG/M metagenome (GOLD analysis project Ga0247815, IMG submission 181014) | Plant litter microbial communities from Arlington Agricultural Research Station in Wisconsin, United States - UWRJ-L194-509B-1 | ecosystem: Environmental > Terrestrial > Plant litter >...
AAAGATCCGATTGATTTTCGCTTGGAGCTCTTAAAGAGGGCGAAGGAAAATCCGGTGGGCAAAAATAATGAATATGATGCTGACAGGTATGCGGGCGTACTTGAATTAGTAAGGAGCAAATCTGGCTGGAACGGCGCAGAACATAACAAATTCAGCCGTGGAGTAGCAGCCTATTTCTGCCATAATTCCTACGCTGCCCATGTGGTTGATTTGACTTTGAAAGATGGAGAGCCTTATATAGAAAGGGTGTTTAGTGCTATTGACTGTGGTATTGTAATTAACCCTGACGCCGCAGCAAATATGGTGCAGGGGGCAGTTGTAGATGGAATAGGGAATAGTTTATATGGTGGTTTAACGCATAAGGACGGTGTAGTTGAGGAGAATAATTTCCATAAATACAGGGTTATCCGTATGCATGAAGCACCAAAGAAGATCGATGTCTCCTTTGTGCAAAATGATATTGATCCTACAGGACTGGGCGAGCCACCTTTTCCACCTGTGTTTGGCGCAGTAGCAAATGCGTTGTATAAGGCATCCGGAAAGCGTTATTACCAGCAGCCGTTTGCATTGCCTCAAAGTAATGTAAGGAGTGTTTAACTCTTTATTTTTTCTAATCTTAGTATTCCAAATATGATTACGCTAAATATTAACAAGAAAATCTACAAGCTCGATGCAGATCCGGAAACACCCTTATTATGGGTGCTTAGGGATCATATCGGCCTGGTAGGAACGAAGTATGGGTGTGGGGTTGCACAGTGTGGTGCCTGTGTAGTTCATCTTGATGGAGAGGCAGTACGCTCATGCGTTACAAAAGCAAGCCGCGCCCAGGGCAAGAAAGTGGTAACCATTGAAGGTTTGTCCGCGTCTAACAGTCACCCATTGCAAAAAGCATGGCTTGAGCTGGATGTCTCTCAATGTGGTTATTGCCAGGCAGGACAAATCATGTCGGCTGCGGTACTGCTTCGGGAGAATAAAAACCCTTCAGAACAGGATATCAATGATGCGATGGCCGGTAATATCTGCCGTTGCGGAACTTATCTGCGTATACGGGAGGCAATTCAATTAGCAGCGAAAGAGTCAGTATAAATTCGTCGTTAATCTAATTTTATGATCAGAAAGGGTTAACGCTATTCCAACATACTTTTTTTATGTGTTAAGAAAACATTAAAATGAAATGATCATTCAAAGTCGAACGTTGTTCAAATCACTATCTTAGTGATTTCAAACCCTCATGACTGTTGTTAAATTACATGATGAAAAGCTGCTCTTTAAAAAGATCTCGGAAGGGGATGAAGAATCTTTTAAACATTTTTTTAATCAGTATAAAAATCGCCTGTTCCGGTTTATCAGGAATATAGCCAAATCTGACGATGTAGCCGAAGAGCTGGTGCACAATGTTTTCTCAAAATCTGGACTGACAGAAGAACGCTCGCGGTAGTAGATAATCCTGAGGTTTTTATTTTCGTTATCGCCAAGAATAAAGCTTTAAGCCATTTACGTAAAATAGCAAGAGAGGGTCGTCTGCTGGAAGAGGTAGCGCTTAACATGATTTCCTTTCATGATGATACAAATGAACTTGTAGAAGCGAATGATAGCAACAGGTTGATCCAGGATGCTATTAAAACATTAAGCCCGCAACAGCAACGAATCTATTTAATGAGTAGAAGCGAAGGTTGCCATTCGGGGTACTGATTTCATTCATCAATCCGCTGTTATTTTTAGTGGATTTACCCTGGTCTATAAAGTTATAAGTCAGCACGCCGTTTGCAGACTTGGTTATGCTGACTGTTCCCTGTCCTGCAAGTCTACCTGCTTTACCCTCGTCAAGATCTACACGGGTACCGTCATTCAGTGTAAGCACCGCACGGTTTCCATTAACCTGGTTCTAACCGGCACTAAGCAAAAGAACATGGCTGCCTATCAGCTGGATATTCGCGCTGGTAACATTAAAATTAGTGCTGCAACCGCAGAGGGAATTTTTTATGGCATCAACTCCTTCTTACAACTGATCAGACAGGCTGACGTAAAAGAGAATACAGCGGTCCTCAGCTGTATGACCATTAATGATGCACCACTATATGCCTGGAGGGGGCTTTTGCTGGATGAATCCAGGCATTTTTTTGGTAAGCAGACTGTTAAAGAAATTCTGGACTGGATGGCTTTTTACAAGCTCAACAAGTTTCACTGGCACCTGACAGACAGTCCTGCGTGGAGAATGGAAGTGAAAGCTTATCCCTTGCTCACATTGAACGGGGCAGTTGGAAACCATACCGATCCCAACGCAGTGGCGCAGTACTATTCTCAGGAGGATATCAAGGAAGTAGTCGCCTATGCAAAGCAACGTTTTATCGAGGTTATTCCTGAAATCGATATGCCAGGACATGCTTCTGCCGCGAACAAGGCGTATCCTGCATTCAGTGGTGGAGGTTCAAAGTTGTATCCCGATTTCACTTTTAACCCGGGCAAAGATGCTACTTATAGTTTCCTGAACACGATATTGAAAGAAACCGATGCCCTTTTCCCATCGCAGATGATCCATCTTGGCGGCGATGAGGTTAATTACGGCAATGAAAGCTGGAACACAGATTCTTCAGTTCAGCAGATGATGGTGCAGCATAAATTGAAAGATCTGTCAGCGGTAGAGCATTATTTTACCAGAAGTATGGCCGATTCTGTCTATAAGCTTAACAACAAGGTGCTGCTGTGGGATGAGGCGGTTGATGCCGGACTGCCTAAAGATAAGACGATCATATTCTGGTGGAGACATGACAAACCTGAGCAGTTAAAAAAAGCACTGGATAAGGGATTTCAGCTGGTGTTATGTCCCCGTTTACCCTTTTACCTGGATTTTGTAGAGGACAGTGCCCAGCATTACGGCAGAAAATGGCAGGGGGACTATGTGTCACTGGATAAACTGTATAACTTTTCAGTAGATAACCTTCCAGTACAATTAGGCCAGCGAAATCAAATTCTTGGTGTACAGGCAGCGTTGTGGACAGAAATGATAGTTTCCAAAGCAAAGCTCCAGTATATGCTGTTTCCACGCCTTGCCGCACTGGCGGAAACAGCATGGACCACAAAGGGGAACAAGGAATTAGACGGATTTAGAAATAGGGTAAAACAGCAGCTAAAATTGTACAAAAAGCATGGTGTCTATTACTACGATCCATTTGATCCTGAGAAAACACCAGAACCCCTGACCGCTGAAGAGCTTAATTTTTAAGCTATTGTAAAGCCTGCGAATTGTATGATTGCAGGCTTTTATTTTTCTCAGCGGAGCAAGAGGTATATCACAGCTGTACTAAAACTTGATCCTAAGGCAGTTGGTATTCCAACCTATAAGCGTGTCCCCCTTTTGCATCAATATTGATCGAAAGTTCACCGCTTAACCCGGCAAGTTCGCCCGTACCTGACCCTGGTACCACTGCAATCTTCAATACCCCGCTGGTTGCATCACTTTTCATCATTGTACCTGTGTGCGAAAAATAGAAGCTGCCAGCCTTACCGCCCAGCTTGCCATCTACTTTTTCCAGGGCTACGTAAGCCATTGCGCCAGTGCTTTCCGTAGAGCTCATCAACATTGATCCTTTTGAAACGCCTGTTAGGTCCCCGTTCCAGGATTTGTCAATCGTCATCCGGCTTACACCGGCTTCTTTTTCCAAAGTAATTCCTTCTGCTGGACTCAGCTTTACTTCAAATGTTCCTTTTGCTTGCATATGATTTTTGATTTTAATGGGTTTCGCCGAGATAAGAAATCCTGAGCAGGTGGCCAATATCAAGACCTTAATTGATATTTTCATATTTTATTTTTTTCAAAATTAATCACAGGAATGACAACAGCATGTCAGCAGTGATTGATGGTTTCGTGAAAACTCCACCATAGAAAAAGCTTTACAAGTTGAAAACCGTTTAAGAATTACGTGGGAAATGTTGGAGATTCCTTAGCCCTTGATAGATGATATAATTTGAGCACTTATCTAGCATTGTAACAATAGCTAATGTAAATAATGAAGGTTATTAATTAATAAGTCTAAAACAAACTGTTAATCAGCTCAATATTTTTCATTTATCACTAAAAGGAGTGGTGGTTTTATGTTAGTGAAATTGTCATCAAATATGATAAATAATATCTTAATCTCAGCTGTAGCGTTTCACTCAGTTCCAACGTTTATATTCTTTCTTATATAAGAAAGGTAAATGGCTTTAAATGAATCTAAAAACTTTATTATTTTCTTTATACGACATCACGCTACAGCGTCCAAAAGGGTGGATATTTTACCTCAAAATAATATTATTTTTATTTAAATCTTATCTTTCTTTTCCTAGTTTTTTATGATTTTTTAAATGTTTTGATTGCATAATAATATTACGTATCAATAGCTTTGTTATAAACAATCGGTTACAGGATTACTGATTAAATCAAAGCCAAATGATATTGTATGAATTATGAATTTGACGCCCTCAGACCTTTAGTACATGCTCTTGGGAGAAACTACGAAGAACTAGGCACTAAAGCCAAGGCTGAAACAGCCACTAGAATTAAAAAAGAAGTAGAGTCATCAAAAATGAAGATCCACGAAGGATTCTATCAACATCGGTCAACGGAATCGATTGCCAATTACTTCGGTTTGCTAAATTGCGAGGTAAATAGCTTTGATACTTTCATAAAAGCACTTCCAAAGCGAGTTCCTGCTCTGGACAGGGTAATTATAGAACTAAATGAGTGTTTGCTTGGAGAGTTTATTGGCCATTTTAATCCCGATTTACCTATGAGTAGCATTTACTCTAATTATTGTATAGGCAAAGTAGCAATTGAAGCAGACCGTATAAAACGATTAATAGAAAACAGCGCCATTGATCAGGTTCTTGCTGACGTCGTTTTGAATTATATTACCCAAAATAGGTACAAAATTATAACCTACAGGCAGCTTGCTTACTACATTCGCTTTATCACTGAAATCCATAATAGCTGCAGCAGAAAAGCAAGAAAAATTGGACAGGATTTACTCATAAAATTACTTATTGCCCTAAATTTTAACAACAGGCAGTTTATCCAGTATTACCAGGATTCTTTTGTAGACGCTTTTGATAAAGATTGGGACTACACTTTATCCGAAAAGGATGCCCGAAAAAAAGCGAATTTAATTCAGACAATCGATGAGTTTGATGGATTTAAGTTTGATGCGAGCGGTACCTCAGCGAAGCAGGCCCTTCTCGATGGAATTGCTATACGAAGGAAATCCTATGTGGAAAAGGAAGAGTTAGAATATGCGGAATTAAAAAAACAAATGGAAAGATTTAAGCCTATAGATACTAATATGTCGGTTCCACAGATCTGTTTGATGGTCATTTTATTGTATATCTCAGATATTTTTAACAAGTGTAGGAGTATAGATATCATTCGTTGGATTCATTATAATGTGAGGTCAAAAAAACAGAAAACTATCTCCATAAAAAGCCTGGAAAACCACTTTGATAAACTAGTTCTGGATGAAACGTCATTGGATACTATGGAGTCTTTTATCCTGAAAATATTTAAGCAAATCAGGAAGAAACTTAGAGCTGACAAGAAAAAGCCTACTGACTCTTTTCAAGATCTAAAATAGGGAAGAATAGGATTTTGATCTTATCCCAGTTTCCTCTGGGTTCCCTCCCAGTTTTGTTGCTGTTTCCTTGTGGTGATGTCTATAATTGGATCGCTATTGAAGCGCTGGTGAAGCGGTATTGATACGGTGTTGGTACGGTCGCAGAGCGTAAATCGTCCGAGCAATGACCGTCACAATACGGTAGTAAGGGCGACTATACCGGGAAGGTGACTGGGAGGAGACTAGGACGAGACCACGACTAGATAGGACCACAAATAAAAATTTAAATTAATTAATGTTTCACATAAATCACGTCATCATGTCAATCAGAAAGAAAGGAGAAGAATTCTCAAGTGGTAAATCCGGAAAAAAAAACACTTATTTATTAAAAGGGCAAATCGTTAGCAGGGATATTGGATTAATTACAAATGGACCTACAGAAAACCAGTTGCCCTGGCAAAACCGCACAAGAATTATAACTAAATTTCTAGCACCGGTGCTACCATTTATACGAATGGGCTTTGAGCAGGTCAGCCAGGGCACTACGTCCAGCGCTTATAACATAGCCACGTCAGTTAATTGGCGAGATGCGGTTAAGGGCGAATATCCTGACCAATATATAGATTTTTCAAGAGCTACTTTTAGTAAAGGGAAGATACCTGTACTGAAAGATGTAAATGTGCAGGTTGTTGAGAGCGGTTTAGAGTTTACCTGGAACCCTAATTATCGTGCGCGTGGAATGAGCGGTACTGACAGAGTAATGTTACTTGCTTATTGCCCTGCCATTAGCGACGCATATTATATTCTTAGCGGCGAACGGAGGCTTAAAGGAAGTGATCTGTTGGAACTTGATCCATTTGAGAAAAACATAATAGTCCATACATATATGGCATTTATTTCTGCCGATCGCAAAAATATATCCACTAGCTATTATACCGGGGAATTCTTATGGTAAAATTGAAACCCGCTAAAAATATCAAAATGAGTAACACATAAATCAACAACATTATGCTTAGACAAATACTAAAATTAATTACAGAAATGGTTTGCGGCATCAACAAAATTTATGACCTATTGGCCGGACCACAAGCGACGCAGCAACCAGTAATGAAAGAAATATCCATCGATGGTTATCTTGATGTGGTGGATGTTTCTAACATCTGCAAAGTATCCAAGCGTCAGGTTCAGCGATGGCAACATGCCAAGACGCTTATTCCTGATCACTATATGGGTCGGAGAGCCCTATTCAGACCGGAGACGCTGGATAATGCGTTGAAAAACGATCAGTTAAAAGGACTTTCAAAGGATAAAAATCCCAAAAAGGAGAAATGATTTTTTTGCTGTTACGATAATGACGAACCCCTCGGTATCACAGGACTAAATTTTACACACTAAAATTATGATAACGACATTTTTACGGGTGATCATACCCAGGTGGAAACCTACAGAATGGCCCATGCGGTTTATAGTCTCTGTGAGGTAGTTATCCTTGGGTCCACAGATTTAAATGATAATCCTGGTGGCAAGACTTACCTGAATTGATCCTGGCAATCCATGTAAGTACCATATGTTAAAAAGCGAAACTGACTATAAGGAGAAAAATAAACGACTATGACTAACTTCAAAAAACGGGAAATTATTCCTATAACCATTTGTGTGTTACAAAGGTGTATTGTTGCTTACCTTTTATATGGATACAGGGTTGTAATAATAAAGGATTTTCCAGATTTAATGGGCGAACCTGAATTTAACTTATTAGACGACCGTGCTGCCGCACTGTTGGAAAGCTATGAGGATAATTGGATAGACGACATAAGGTGTATTACTGATGAAATAGTAATTGCAAGGGATTCAATAGCGAGGCTCTATGGTTTGAAACTTGATGATCTAATGTTGAAGGGGGAGAGCTGGCGCATGGCAGACGCGTTTTACCAGCAGATTCTAACTGATGAAATTAAAGCGTTCGATGCAGACCCAACAAATGAGGTTGATAATAACTATTACATCAATTGCCTTTCAGCCTCGATCAAGACTGTGATCAGCTGCTTAGGCGAATTAATATTGAGAGGGAATATCGACCTTGAAGAGGCAGCTTATCGTGACGTCCACTTTTTTCTGAATGGGAACTATGAATTTGCTACACATGCTAAGGCACTTCAAGAACTTCAGGACTTGGGATGGCGACTGCAGGAAGACGATGGTGATATCATTAACTTGAATATCTAATACATTTTTTAAATAACAATTATTTTTTATAATATGTACTTACACAAAAGCATCGGCAAGAAGCTCAAAGAGCTAAGACAAAAAAAAGCATGGACACAAGCAGACGTTGCAAAAAGACTGAATATGTCTATTCCTGCATACTCAAAAATTGAAACGGGGATCACAGATATTAACATAAGCAGATTGCAGCAATTCTCGATGTTATACTCTATACCAGTTGGAGACATCATTGGTTACGATAAAGATCCTCTTTGCATGAAAAATACAGCCGATATTGCGGAACTCAATGATCGTATAATTAAACGTGATAGCGAAATCGCAGAACTCCAGGCAAAGATTATAAATCTGTATGATGAGATATGGAGTATGAAAGGCTAATTGCCGCTCAAAATTTTTACCCAACCCTGCAACAATGCAGGTTTTTTTTATGGGTTATGTTTTGCTTCGAACACAAATGACGAAGCCGAAACTGTTGCCGGACCTGTACCTCCCGGTTGTAGGTGTCGAATCTACAGGATGTTTTAAAGTTGGCACAATAAATTCACTATTCAACAATACACTATTCGCTAAGACTCTTAGATGGAAAGTGGAGATGATTGATATTTGGTAAGAATATTTAATGATTTATGTTAAGATTTAGTCCTTTGCAGGGCTGCATCTTTGAGTTAATCTTAAAACGAAAATCATGAGTAGATTAAAAAATAAAGTTGCGGTTATTACAGGTGGTAATAGCGGTATTGGATTGGGCATTGCCCATGAATTTAAAAATGAAGGTGCCAAAGGAGTGATTGTAGGCAGAAACCAGGAAACTTTAGATCGTGCCGTGGCTCAACTTGGAGATAATTTTATTGGTATAAACGCTGATGTAACCAATATTGCCGACCTGGAAATGGTGTATGCAACAGCGGCTGAGAAATTTGGTAAAATAGATGTGATCGTAGCCAATGCTGGTGCCGGAGCTGTAGGAACTGTGGCAACTTTTGACGAAGCCGAGTTTGACAAGGCCATTGATCTAAACCTGAAAAGTGTTTACTTCACCGTTCAAAAAGCGCTACCTCATATGAATGATGGAGGGTCTGTAATCCTTATAGGGTCAAATGCGGCGCACCGGGCCTATGCAAATTTTACGCTTTATGGCGCTGCAAAAGCGGCCGTGATCTATTTAGCCAAAGGCTTTTCAAGCGACCTTTTAGACAGAAAGATCAGGGCAAATGTGATCACGCCAGGCACAACAGATACACCGGCATTTGACAAGTTTGTTCCCGCAGAACAAATGGAAGCTTTAAAGAAACACTTTGCCGATCAAATGCCAATTGGTAGGATCGGTCAGCCATCGGATATTGGTAAAACCGCGGTTTTCCTGGCTTCTGACGATTCTTCCTTTATGTTGGGTGCTGAACTCCTTATTGATGGCGGTATGACCTATCTGTCTAAATAATTTAAATAATTTTTTTTTAACCTGGCGCGGGTTTTAAATCCGTGCTATTAATATAATTTTAAAATGAGTAATTCAGAAAACAATATAACGAGCTACGCGATCATTGGATTCGGCAAGATCGGCCAGGCCCTGGCCAAAGCCTTTGCCCGCAATCGTATCAAGGTGGCTGTAGCAACCACCCGCGACCCGGAAAGCTTTGCAGCCGATTCAGCCGAAATAGGGCCCACAATCGTTCCTGCAACGCTGGAAGATGCCATCAAGGCGGACGTTATCTTCTTAGCTGTCCGTTTCGAGTCACACCAGGAAGTCGCAAAGGCGCTGCCAAGCTGGGAGGGGAAAATTATTGTTGATGTAACCAATGCCTACGGCGTGCCATCTGAACAACTGAACGGCCTTCCTTCTGCCAAATTCGTTGCGCAGGCCTTCAACTGCGGAAGGCTGGTTAAGGGCTTTAATCATTTGGTTGCTGGTATTCTTGAACAGGACCCGGCCGTGCATGGAGGTAAGCGCGTAGTATTCCTATCAAGTGACGATGATGGCGCAGCAGTGGAGATTGCTGAACTTGCGGAAGATCTTGGTTTCGCACCAGTTCAACTTGGTGGGCTTGCCCAAGGTGGACTGCTCGTACAGGCTCATGGAAACAACTGGGGCAAATTGATCTTTCAGGACCTGGTCAAATTTTTTTAAAATCATAAACTCAACAAAGATGACAGACATAACAGCACAGGAAAATATTAAGGTCGTGAAGGATTTTTTTACGGCATTAGGAAAAGGTAACGATGCCGACTTGCAGGCACTGGTTGCCGAAGATATGGAGTGGATGATTCCGGGAGAAGACTGGCTACTGGCCGGAAAATACCGTGGGCACACAGGATTGGCGGAGGTGCTTCAAAAATCTTCGGGGATCGATATGACCTATCCGGAACCCCCTGAATACGTAGCGCAGGGAGACCGGGTTTTGGTGATCGGCTCCGCAACAGGCGTAGTGAAAGCCACGAACAAACCGTTCGTAGACCATTGGGTCTTCGCGATTACCGTTCGAAATGGTAAACTGGCAAACATACAGGAATATATCGACACACAAGCAATGGCTCGTGCATCCGAGGCATAAGTAAGCGCTAAAATTATTGCAATCGGTTAGAGAGGTGCTGCTTTGGATGCCAAATTAGCAGAGTTGTATAAATAAGTACACATATATTGGCCTGTTTTTAATTTTAATATAACCAAAAAACTAGCTGAGTTATTCCGGAAAAACGACCATAATAAATCATAGTATATACATCGAACATTTTCACCTGGCCCTGCAGAAATGCAGGGTTTTTTTATGAATCGTAATTTGCTATTACGACAAATGACGAACCCCGACGACAAACGACGACAAACGACGACTGAACCGTCTGTACTGTAGGAAGTTGTGATTTTTGTTTTTACGTTTGTATCACAAGTTTAAGATTACCGGTAAGAACAAGGCTTGGAATTAACAGATTTATTAACCCTTAATTTTTACAATTATGGCAATACTAAGGCCAGGTAGAGTCGGGAGATTCAATGGCAAAATTGGAGACGTGGTGGTTTCCAGGTGGCGCGATCTAACAGTGGGAAGAAGCGCGCCTGCACCATCCACAAAAGAACGAACCCCAGCGCAGCTGGATCAGCAGATGAGGTTCGGTATGGTGACCACATTTTTTAACAGTATGGCACCAATAGTGAACCTTGGTTACACCAGCAGGAAAAATCTAAGTCCTGTAAATGCTGCGGTTCAGGATCAAATTAACAGTGTGATCACCGGTGTTTATCCAGCCTATCAACTGGATTTTACTAAAGTGATGTTGACTAAGCCAAAAAATGCAATAGACGGAGGCAACAGGCTAACGTTGACAGCATTGGCTGATGCGCAGGTGTCATTAACCTGGGTGATGCGCAGCCGGGCAGGACAGGAGCAATTCTCCGATCCTAAAGACAAATTAAATATAGTTTTTTACAGTGCTACCAATGGTAAAAGGGTGTTTTACCTGAAAAGTGCTGAAAGAACTGCTGAGACAGCGGTATTTGATATGCCCTATTCTCTAGTAGGAAACCTTTTCCACGCTTATTTATATTTCAGTTCGGTTGACGGTAAATCCGTTTCCAACAGTGAATACGCTGGGAGCTTTACTTTGCTAGAGTAACCCAAAGAATCCCGGCAGGAATTTGAGCCTGCCGGGTTCTTAATCCAAAACTATTTCAAAACATTTAAAAATAAAATTATGAAAGGTACATCATTAAGGGTGATTATACCTGAAGGCAGGTTATTACCCATATTTTTTGAAATGCCAAAGGCCAAAGAGTTTAAAACACATTGGAAATCAGTGCTTTTGTTTATGCTGCTAATATTGGTTTGGTTTTCTTTTCCAGTTTACATTCATCAGGCAGATCCTGCAGCCTCTACGGTAGACCCGGGCATCTGGATGCTGGTTATCCTAAGTCTTATTGTATTTCTCCTGATCCTGGCCATATGCTGGTGGTTGCAGCAGCTATACTGGGAGTTGCTGGGACTTCCGCATTTGAACAGTTTAATTTCACTATTTAACACTTTAACAACATGGCAACAACTCCATTTTTTCTGGTTATCCTTTGTCTCGCTCTTGCTGGCAGCATTGGGATGTCTGGCCGCAATTTGTTAACACAAAAGCGCAGTAGTTCTGTGATGCGACCGGATGAGATAAACTGCCGCCAGGCGCTGTTAAAACTGGCTATAGCCGAAATTGGGGTGAAAGAGAGAAGCGGCAAAAATGACGGTGCACGTGTAGAAGAATACCTGGCAGTAGCTGGTCTGAAAAGAGGTGACCCGTATTGCGCGGCCTTCATTAGTTATCTATTCAAGCAGGAAGGTTTTACGCAACCAAGGACTGGCTGGTCGCCTGCACTTTTCCCTGTATCCAGATTGGCAAGGTCTGCATTACCCGCAAACATTCTGGGCATCTACTTTCCTGAATTGAAGCGCATTGCTCATGTAGGTATGATTGAACGTATGGATGGCAATTGGTGTGTAAGCATTGAAGGAAATACCAGTTTGCAGGGTGGGAGAGAAGGCGAAGGGGTTTTTAGAAGGCGCAGACACATCAGGACGATTTATCGTATTGCCGACTGGGTGAGGGCAGGAAGGAGGACAGAATGAAAAAGCTATGCATATTGCTGCTGCTAAGCAGTTGTGGTTTGATGAAGAATACCAATGTGGAAACACAAAAGAGCCGCGAATTGCTGAGCCAGGAGGGATCGCTAGACTTGCTGGACAAGCGCAACTTGAAAAGTAATTCAAAAGCCTTTAGTTTTTCCAAAGCTACAGGGTCGCTGGATTATAACGTACAGATTTGGCCGAAAGGTAATATCTCATTTTCTCCGGATAAAGGTTTCTCTGGCGAAGCCGAAAAGATTGAGGTGAAAGGAATGGCTAAAGGAAGCAGGATGGCAACTGCCGTTCTGACCGCTGAACAAACAGATAAAAGTGAACGGCAGGTATCCATTGCGCTAAAGGATAAGCATATTTTGGAACAAAAAGCAATAGCGAAGAAAAGTTCTCCTTCGTGGAAATGGCCTTTGGCGGGACTCATTTTGTTGGCCTGCGTAGGTGGGTTGGTATATAAAAAAATGATAAAAATCAGATGGTTTTTACCCTAAATGCCGCTGTTGGAAGCACAGAGCTGAATTTAAAAAATAAACAAATGGCAATAACTAGTTACGAAAAAGAGGACATTTTTCCATTAGTGATTAGTGTCTTAGATGAGTGTTATTTGGCGTATCTTTTTAATTCCTATAAAGTTATCATTGAAACGGATTTCCCTGATCTAAAAGGGGAAATTAATGTTGACCTGTTGGATGACCATGCCATTGCACTGTTGAATAGCTATGACAATGAATGGATGACTGTCGTTAAAAATATCATTTTTGATATTGGAAAGGCAGAAATGTCAATAGCTAATTTATATAATTTGGATGGTTATACCGTAATTGAGGATAAGAGAATCAAAGAGTTGGCCATAAAATTTTACTATGATCTGGAACTGGATCTCTTCAGACCAATCAAGGAGGAATATGCAGTTGATATGGATTTTAACGATAAGTTTTATTGGTTTTCAGATTCCATACTGTTAATTGTTAACTGCTTATGTGAACTAATCGTTTGTGAAGGTAAAATAGACCTTGACCTGGCAAGTATGAGTGATGTTGCATTTCTGGATGGGGATTATGATAATGAAGAACATTTCAACGCCCTCCATGTGCTCCAAAAGTTGGGCTGGCGGTTGGAGAAACATCAAGGTGATGTAGTGAACTTTGATATTTAAAAAGTTTCAAAAGAAAAAATAATTTCTTTATTGTGTAGTTAAAATTTAATTACTACATTAGTGTCATCAAAAGAAACGCATATGAATACAAGTTAAAGAAAACATATTTTTTAGAACACTTCATCTAAATTTTGAGGTGTTCTATTTAAAGAACCTCGTCTGAATATTGTGAAAAATTAAGAGCACGAGGATAAGTAGAGCTCCGGATATCTATATTTGCAAAATATAGGTCCGGCGCAGCTTATTGTAGTGCTCAGAATAGTTTTACTATTCCCCGCTTTCACCGGGTAATTCAGACTACAAGAACTGCTGCCGGACCTGTATCTCCATCGGGTCTATCCCAGCTATTTGTAAGGTTCTATTGAAAAACTTAAATCAATAGTATCCACATGAAAAAGAAGAAAATCAATACCGCTTACGGTAAAATTCAATCCATCTCTGGTTACCAAAAGGTTAATACTTGCAGCGCACATGATGTTCTTGTTGCCCGGTATGTAGCCGAAATCTCAATTGTCGAAGAGTCCCGGCTTCAATCAAACAAAAACGCAAACACGGGTATGCTTATCCTGCATCTTGCCGGATAGCAGTACTGTATTGCTTTCAGTTTAAATCTTAACAATCAATTTTAATGATGAATGAAACGATGAAAAAAACGCGTTATGGCCGCGCATTGCCAAAAATTGTCCAATTATCAAACCTTTAAATTAAAAAAACGATGAAAACTATTCAAGACATCCAGGCAATACAACTGGAAACCCTTTACCGCGTAATGATGCTCAGAATGGCTAAAGGATATACTGCAGAACAACTTAATTATTTAATTGGTGCGCCTTACCATTTTGTAGCTGACGTAGAAAGTCTAATAAAGCCTCCCTATACCGGTGATTAGCTGGATAGGATTACTGAAGCACTGGGGGACGGTAACGCAGAAAGCTTTTTTCCACTAAAAGAAGATGAAACGGTAGTAAAAATTGCCGTTTACAAAGAATACGAAAGGGGCAAAATAGCGCATACTTATTACCAGGTTGATGAAAACGGTAACGAAGAAGAGTTATTTAGATTGCTGGAAGATGAATTTCCGGACGAGGATGAAATTCCGAACTTCGAAAATACTTTACAGTTGGTGAAAGATCTATTGGAAATCATGTTCCGTTCGGGATATTTTGCAGAAACAAGAACGCCGTGTGAAATATTCCATAAAATCAACAGCTTACTTACGGTGCCAGTGAGCCCATATTTTATTGAGGCAGCAATGCAGGGTTATACCGCTGAGGACAATGGTGAGCCGTTGAGGCTGGTAATGGAGGAAGACGGTGTATTCCGGTACGAAGAATGCTAAAATTACATCCACCTTTCTGAGTGATTCGGGGAGGTGGATACCTTTGCAGGTTGCTTAAAAACATACCCGGATAAACTTCGACGAAGGGTACAATAGTTGGCCGTATCATAATCATGATATGGCCTTCTATTTAGTACGCCAAAATTAAACTGGAATTCGTATTATTATCGGATATAAACTGTAGATATGAGAAGCATTGGGTATATCGTCTTTTTTTTACTTTTAGTGCAAGAGGTAAGTGCACAAAAGAAGAATTTGATATTGTGGTACAAGCAACCGGCCAAAGACTGGAACGAAGCACTGCCAGTAGGAAATGGCAGGTTGGGGGCTATGGTCTTCGGCAGGCCTGATGAAGAACTCATCCAGCTGAACGAGCAAACATTATGGACTGGTGGCCCCGTTGATGCTAACCCAAATCCTCATGCTTTTGATTATCTGCAGCAGGTAAGGACGGCATTGTTCAACGATAGTATTGCACAGGCCACAAAATTATTGGGGAAAATGCAGGGGCCAGATACAGAAATGTACCAGCCGCTGGGGGATATTAAAATCAAACAGCAGTTTAAAACTGACATAAGCAATTATTACCGTGATCTGGATATTTCAACCGCAATTGCCACTACCAGGTTTACTGCCGGTGGCGTAAATTACTCAAGGGAAGTATTTGCTTCTGCCCCTGATCAGGTGATTATTATACGGTTGCGTGCCAGCAAACCTAAAAGCTTAAACTTTTCAGTAGCGTTGGGTCACGAACTCAAATTTGAAACGCTGTTCACTGCAGATAATCAATTCATATTAAAAGGTAAGGCCAGGATCACCAATGATACCAGGCGGGCACCTAAGCCATTTGTTTACAGTGATAGCCTTCATCATGACGGCATGCGTTTCCAGTTTAGGGTAAAAGCAGTTTCGCAGGACGGAAAAATTGGCCATACAGATAGTCTGCTAACTGTAACCAGTGCCACTGAGGTGCTGCTTTACGTATCTGCTGCAACCAGCTATAACGGTTACGACCGTTTCCCGGATAGCGATGGCAAAGATGAAAATAAACTGGCATCGGCATATCTTGATGCAGCATTAAAGAAAAACTATTCGCAGTTACAACTGGCACATTTGAAAGACTATCAGCAGTTTTTTAACCGCGTTTCAGTTTCCTTTAGTCCAAAAGCTGCACCTGCTAAAGCAATAGACGAAAGATTAAAAGCGTACCAGTCTGGCGCATCAGATCCGGCATTGGAAGAACTTTATTTCCAGTTTGGGCGCTACCTGCTTATTTCCTCTTCGCGCCCAGGAGGAATACCTGCAAACCTGCAGGGAATATGGAACAAAGAAATAAGACCCTCCTGGAGAAGTAACTATACCACAAATATCAACGTGGAAATGAATTATTGGCTGGCCGAGCAGACCAACCTGTCAGAACTTACCCAACCGCTGATAGAGCAGATCAAACGCTGGTCGGTAAACGGAACAGCCACGGCACAAAATTTCTACCATATGAAAGGCTGGGTGGTGCACCACAACTCGGATATATGGGGCCAAACCAACCCGGTGCAGGGCGATCCTAAATATGCCAGTTGGGCACTTGGAAGCCCATGGTTGGCGCAACACCTTTATGAACATTATCGATTTACGCAGGACAAAAAGTTTCTGAAGGAAACCGCCTATCCATTAATGAAAGGCGCGGCACAGTTTTGCCTGGACTGGCTGGTGTTAAAGGATGGCAAGTTGGTGACGGCCCCGTCCACATCTCCCGAAAATGTTTACATTCATCCCAGTGGTAAAAATGGTACCGTTACCATCGCTTCGGCAATGGATATGGAGATTATTTGGGACCTCTTCACTAACCTGATTGAAGCGGGGGAACTGCTTAATAATGATGATGATTTTACCCGGCTGCTCAAAGAGAAACGTGCGTTGCTATCGCCCTTAAAAATTGGTAAGAAGGGTAATTTGGTAGAATGGTATGGCGACTGGGAAGATAAAGACCCCCAGCACCGGCACGTATCACACCTGTTTGGTTTACACCCGGGCAGGGAGATTTCTCCACTGCTTGACACGGCCTTAGCGAATGCCAGCCGTAAAACGCTTGAAGTTAGGGGCGATGAAGGGACCGGCTGGAGCAAAGCATGGAAGATTAATTTCTGGGCAAGGTTACTCGATGGGAATCATGCATACAAGGTATTTCAGGAACTGCTAAAAACATCTACATTAAATAATCTTTTTGATACACACCCGCCGTTTCAGATTGAT
>Ga0247815_10001613_pt1 | contig 17158 bp, 17 predicted proteins | sample UWRJL194509B1_FD_181014 | JGI IMG/M metagenome (GOLD analysis project Ga0247815, IMG submission 181014) | Plant litter microbial communities from Arlington Agricultural Research Station in Wisconsin, United States - UWRJ-L194-509B-1 | ecosystem: Environmental > Terrestrial > Plant litter >...
GTCAACAGGGAAAACTGATTGGGCTGGCTCATGTCGTGCGGATCCCTTGCGTGTGGAATTTCCGGAAAGATTGAGCGGATTATAACCGCATGCGGGGCCGCGCCGACATGCGGTCGCACAAGCTTTATGCGGCCTGTCGCGCCTCCCCCGCCGCGGCGGTCGGCGCGCGCAGCGACCAGACGCTGTGCGGGTCGCCGTGCAGGCCGCGTCGCAGCACCGCCCGCGCCATCTTGCGGTACAGCGCCGCGAACGTCAGCGCGACCAGCGCCACGCCGACCACCACGCCGTCGCCCTCCACCAGCGCCAGCAAAGGATTGACGCCGCTGCCGGCCCAATGCGCCAGCGGGATCGCCAGCGTCAAGCCGGCGCACAGCATCAGCAACTCGTGCGCGGCGCGCGCCGGCGGACGCGCGAACGCCCACGCCACGCACAGCAGGAACACCGCGTAATAGCCGCGCTCCTCCCACAACGGCAGCGCGTCCGCCGGCCCCAGCTTGTTGATCAGGAACACCGCCGACACGCCCGCCACGCACCCCAGGCACACGCCCAGCGTACCCTGCGCCATCAGCTTGCCGCTGCGCGGCTGCACCAGGCTTTGGCGCTTGCGGCGCGCCTCGATCCACAGCAGGTTGCCGCTGTAGAACAGGAAGGCGCCCGCCATGCCGAGGATGAAGTACATCCACTGCACCGCCGCCTGGCCGAAACCGCCGAAGTGCAGCGCCTGCAGGCTGCGCAGGAAGCGGGTGCCGGCGCTGAAGTTCTCCGGCATCATCAGCCGCTCCAGCTTGCCGGTGCTGCCGTTCAGCACCGCCGCCGCCATGCTCGCCACCGTGTTCTGGTCTATCTTGCCGTAGGCTTCCACCTGCGCGTTGGCGTCGCCGGCGTGGCGGTAGAACAGCGAGCCGACCTCGATGCCCGGCGCCTCGCGCCGCATGGTCGCCATCAGTTGCGGCAGCGGCACCAGCGGCGCCGCCACGCCCGACGCCTTGGCCGGCGCGGCGAGGTAGATGTCCGGCCCGACCAGTTGCAGCAGCTTGCCGTCGAAGATCAGGTACTGGAACGGCGCCAGCAACACCACGCCCAGCGCCAGGATCGCGCTGCTCCACGCGTACATCAGGTGGAACGGCAGCGACAGGATGCCGATGGCGTTGTGCGCGTCCTGCCACATGCGCTTGATGTTCTTGCCGATCCGCAGCGCGAACAAATCCTTGAAGAAGGTCGGCGCGTAGACGATCACGCCGCTGGCCAGCGCCACGCCATACAGCACGCAGATCACGCCCAGCGTGTACAGGCCCCAGCTGCGCGGCAGGCCAGCCGTGTAATGCAGGCGGTAGATGAATTCCGACAGCTGCGAGTGCTGCTTGAACTCCTCCAGCTTGCCGGCGGCGTCGAAGCGGAAATGGCGTTCGTCGAACTCCAGTATCAACTCCGGCTCGTACTCCGACGGCAGGCGCAGATAGAACGATTCCCTGGCCTTGGGTTGCGTCGCCAGCACCGCGTCGATCAGCGCCTGCGGTTCGGCCGCCGGCCGCGCGGTCTTGGGCGGCGGGGTCTCCCACGCGTGCAACGCCTCGTGGAAAATGGTGACCGCTCCGGCGTAGAACGCGATGAACAGGCAGAAGCCGGCCACCAGTCCGACCCAGGTGTGCACCGCGATATAGGTGCGTAAAGTCGATGATTTCATACAGTGATCCTGAGCAGGCCATAGGCCTTTAAAAAGTGCAGCAGCGTGAAGCCGACGATGATGGCGCCGCCCATCCACAGCCAGGCGCGCACCCCGGTCTTGAACAGGAAGGCGCACGTCATCGCCCCCACCCACGCCAGGAAGAACATCAGCAGCAAGGGCAGCGTGGTGGTTTTCTGGTCGGTGCTGAGCAGCGCGATGAAGCCCACCACCAGCGCCGCCAGCGGCATGCCGAGGAACACGGCGGCGGTCGATTTACCCCACATGGCGCGCTCCCGGTTTGCGCGGCTTGCCGCCGCCGCGCCACGCGTCCAGGTAGGGCAGCGCGACCAGCATCGTCATGAAGCCGGACAGCGCGATGCATACGCCGCACCAGACGCCATAAGCCTCCACCGCCGCCGCGATGGCGCCGACCGCCAGCGGCACCGCCAGCCAGCGCAGGAATTTTTGGCGCCGCAGCGCGGCCGGCCACAAACCTTGGTGCGGCGACGCCAAGTACAGACATAGCGCGGCCAATGCCGCCACGCCGATACAGATCCAATTCATGCTCGACTCCCGGTTAGATATTGCCTTGCACGCCGAAACCGACCTGGCGCGCGTTGCCCAGGACGGCGACGTAGCGGCCCGTCACCGATTCCAGGTGGTTGGCGGTGACGTAGGTGCGGTTGGTCAGGTTGCTGCCGAAGGCGAACAGCGAGACCCCGTTGGACAGCAGGTACGATGCCTTCGCGCCGAGCAGCGTGTGGCCGTCGTTGCGGTCGACGTTTTCCGGACCGGTGTAGGTGCCGCCGCTGTGCACCAGGTTGGCGTTGAGCGTCCAACGGCCCGGGGTCCAGTTGAAGCCGACCGACTGCGTCTCGCGCGGCGAGCGGGCGAACTGCTTGCCGGTGAAGTCGCCCTGCGGCGAGACGAAATCGATGAAGCGCGACTTGGCCACGCCCAGCGCGCCGAACAGCTCCAGGCTTTTGCTGATCTTGCCGCGAATTTCAGCCTCCAATCCCTGCAACCGCGACTTGCCGGCGTTGATGTAGTAGATGTCCAGCGAATTGCGGCCGACGTTGACCTGCTGGTCGTTCCAGTCGACGCGATAGGCGTTCAGCGCCACCACCATGCCGTTCTCCAGCGCCCCCTTGAGCGAGGCCTCGTAGTTCTTGGTGAACTCCGGGCCGTAGGCGTGCGAGCCGCGCTGGTAGCTGTAATCGACGCCGCCGGTGCGGTAGCCGCGCTGCGCGGTCACGCCGGCCACCCACTCAGGCGCCAGCGCATAGCGCGCGCCCAGCTTGGGCAGCCACACCGAGTTGTCGCTGCCCAGGTTCTGCACGTTGTCGCCGGCGAAAATGCCGCCGTTGATCAGTTGCATGAAGATGGTGCGCGCCAGCGCCGAGGTGCCGGTGGTTTCGGTGGTCAGCACGCGGCGCTGGCGTTCGCCATCGAAGCGCATGCCGGCGGTCAGCGTCAGCTTGTCGATCGCGTAATCGAGTTCGGTGAAGGCGGCGCGGGTCTTGGTGGCGTCGGCCTGCAGGTTGCGGCGGTCGATGAAGTCGGCGCCGTAGGCCGCGTCGCAGACGGCCTGCACCCGGCACTGGCCGACCAGGCCGAGCACATACGACACCGGCACCGTGAACACGTCGTCGCCGCTGTAATGCTGGTTCGAATAATAGACGCCGGCCACGCCCTTGAGTTGATGGCCGAACAGCGGCGTCTCGAAATTGGCGCGCGCTTCCTGCACCCACTGGCGGTCGATGTTCTGGCCTTGGCGGAAGCCCTGCTTCAATTCGGTGGCGTCGTAATCCTGGATGCGGTCGTACAGGTTGTGCGAATAAGTGCTCAGCAGCGTGATGTCGGCGCCGCCCAGGCGGAAGGTCTGCTCCAACGCGGCGGAGCGGGTGTGGTTGTCGGAGATGCGCGGTTCGTTCGACAGGTTCTGGCGCGCCTCCAGCGGCACCTTGACCGCCTCCACCGACGGGTTGCCCGTCTTCTGGCGGTCGTCCACCAGCGTCAGCAAGGCCTGATAGCGCTCGCCCCACGGCGTGATGCGCAGCTTGCCGCGCAGCGTGTGGCCGTCGTCGTGATTGGCGCGCGGGTCGTCGCGGGTCGGGTTGACCACGTCGCCGTCGCGCTTGCGCTGCTCGAACGAGACGCGTCCGGCCACCACCTGCTCGACGATCGCGCCGCCGCCGGCCATCGCCACGCGGTGCGCGTTCTGGTTGCCGACGCTGGCGCGATAGCTGAAATCGCGCACGTCGGACGGATCACGTGTCTTCATCACCACCGCGCCGGCCAGCGAGTTGCGGCCCTGGTTGGTGGACTGCGGCCCGCGCAGCACCTCGATGCGGTCCGCGTCCCACAGCGTCATGTTGTTGAACTCCTGGCCGAAGCCGTCCTGCGACACCCCGTCCACCACCACGGTGATGGTGCGGCCGCCGCCGCCGGTCGGCCCGGTCAGGCCGACGCCGCGGATCGACAAGCCCTCGGCGGTGCCGACGTTGGCCATCTGCGCGGCCACGTCCTCGATGGTGTTGGCGCCCGATTCGGCGATCTGGCGGCGGTTGCGCGAGCCGACGCTGGCGCTGCTGTCGATCTCCGTGCGTTTCAGCTTGTCGCCGGAAATCACCACCTGCTCGATCGGCGCGGTTTCCTCCGCATGCACCTGCCACCCGGTCATCACGCCAGCCAGCGCCAACACCATCACCTTGATACGCATTCCATTTCCCCTATTTTTATGAATGAGAATTATTCTCAACTCAACATAGTAAATGAGAATCGTTTTCGTTCAAAGGGAATTTTACTTAATTGGCATCGAAATGCTGATGCGGGTGCCGGCGGCGATGCCGGTATCGATCTCGATGCGGCCGTTGAAGGCATACACCCGCTCGCGCATGCCGACCATGCCGATGCCCAGCGGCGCCGGCGCCGGATCGAAGCCGTCGCCGTTGTCGGCGATGCGCAGCCGCAGTTCCGCCTCGTCGAGCGACAGCGCCACCGACGCCTGCGTGGCGCGCGCGTGCTTGACGATGTTGGACAAGGCTTCCTGCACCATGCGATAAGCGGAGATAGCGACGCCGCTTTCCAGCCGCGAAAAATCGCCGTTGGCCTGGAACGTGAAACGGCAGCCGGAACGCGCGCCGTCGTAGTGGCGCACGATTTCCTCCACCGCGCCGTCCAGTCCCAGCATGTCCAGCACTTCGGGACGCAGCCGCCGTACCAGCGCGCGGCCGCTGTTGTAAAGGCCAAGCGTCAGCTTGATGATGGACAGCGCCCGGTCGCGGATCTCGCCGCCGCCCTCGCCCGCCAGGTCGACGACGCGCTGCGCCTCCAGCCGCGCCGCGATCAGCGTCGCGTTCAGCTCATCATGGATCTCCAGCGCGATGCTCTGGCGCTCATCCTCCACCACCGTATTGATTTTGCGGATCAGGCGGCGCTTCTCCGCGTCCGCCTCGCGCAGCGCGCGCATCGACGCCTGCAACGAACCATCCAATCCCTTGGCCAGCTGCCACGCCAGCAGCACGCAGGCCAGCAGGCCAAGGCTGCCGACCATCAGCTCCACGTAAAAGCGCCTGGTCTGCTTGAGCAACATGGCCGACGGCGACATCGTCACCCGCACGTAACCCATCGTTTCCACCGTCGCGCCGCTGCGCTGGTCCTTTAGATACGGCTTGCCGTCGACGCCGAGCATCGTCACCCACATCAGGCGCTTGAGGATGGGCGCTTCGTAGGAACGCGGCTCCGGCTCGCCCGAAGTACGCGCGGCGGCGTGCACCAACTCGCGCCGCTGCGCGTCCAGCACTTCGATGCGGTAGATGCTGGCGTCCGACTTCAGCAAGCCGTTGATGGTCAGCTTCACATCGTCATAGCGACGCGACAGCAGACTGAATTCGCTGCTGTCGGCCAGCACCTTGGCCACCAGCGGCCCGCGCTCCGCCATCTCCTCGCGCACCTCGGACAAGCGCGATTGATACGCGTACCAGACGAAGGTGCAGAACATATACGCCAACGGGATCGCGGTCATCGCCATCAGCCGCGCGCGCACACTCCAGCGGCGCCAGAAGTCGAGCCGCATCAGGGCTCGATCAGGCCATGTTTGACGGCCAGCCGCGTGATATACGCAGGCCGGTGCACGCCGAGTTTTTCCTTCACCGCCTGGCTGATATTGCTGATGGTTTTGGTCGAGACGTCGAGCTTCTCGGCGATCTCCGCGTTGGTCAGGCCTTCGGCCATCAGCGTGAAGATCTCCAGCGCGCGTTCGTCCAGTTGCGATTGCGGCGAAGCGTCGCCGCGAACCGACAGATTGGCCAGCCGTTCGGCGATCTGCGGCAGGAAGTACAACTCGCCCTCGTGCGCGCGCCGCACCGCCGCCGCCAGATCGGCCGGATCGCAATCCTTGGTCATGAAGGCGCGGCCGCCGAGGCGGTAGGTCTCCTTGATCAAGCTGTCCTGGTCGAACTGGCTGAGGAAGACGATGGCCGCCGTCGGCGTGTCGGCCAGGATCCGCTTGGCCACATCGAGGCCGGTCAGCTGCTCGCCGAAGCGGATGTCGAGGATGATCACGTCAGGCCGCGATTGCTGGAACTGCGCCAGCGCATCCTCCGGCGTGCGCGCCTGCGCCACCACATCCAGCCCCTGCCCTTGCAGCGACATCGCGAACCCCGTCATCACGATGGGATGGTCGTCCGCCAGCATGACGCGTATTTTCATTTGCCACTCCCGAGAATATTAATTACCAGATGATGGAAGCATATCACACCTGGCAAGCGCAAAATATTCCATTAAATTACTTTTTATTTGCTATGCAATGGAATAATATACTTCTACTGACTAGCAATTAAACCACCACCAAGGGGAACCCATGAACTTCCAACAAGGCAAAAAGAACAACCTGACGGGCATCACCGTGGTCGCCGCGCTGCACGTGGCGCTGCTGGCCGCCTTCCTGAACGGCTCCAAGCTCACGGTGTTCAAGACGCCGCTCACCGAAGTCGATCTTGTCCCTTACATTGAACCGCCCAAGCCGAAGACGCGCGAACCGCAGTTGCCGGAACCCGCACCGAAAGATCCGCCGGTGCTGCAAGTACCGATGCCCCCCATTCCAGTTCCCGTCAACGACGAGCCCCGGCCCACCGCGCGGCCGATGCCGGATCAAGCGCCGCCATCATCCAATGCCGGCGGCGGCACCGTCACCGCTGGTGAAAAAACCGAGGTCAAGCCGGCGCCGGTGCACATCGCGGCGGTGGTCGGCGCCAAGGCCTGCGCCAAGCCGGAATATCCGAAGACCGCGCTGCGCAACGGCGATACGGGCGTGGTGACGCTGGCCCTGTTGATCGGGACCGATGGCCGGGTGGCCGAGTCGAAGGTGGAGAAGTCGAGCGGATTCCGCGAGTTGGATCGCGCCGCGCAGGTCGGACTGGGTCTATGCAAATTCAAACCGGGCACGCTGGACGGCGCGCCCTACCAGTCCTGGACCAGGATGCAGTATGTGTGGAGCCTGGACGACTAAATCTGCACGGGCTTGACGGCGACCAGATTGATCAGCGTCTCCTCGCGCACGGCGGGCGGCTTGATGCGCAGCGCGGTTTCCATCAGGCCCAGGTCCTCGCGGCTCCACCACAGATATGGGTAGGAGACAGCGCTGTCCGGCACCGAGAAGCCGGCGGCGCGCACCATCGCCAGGTATTCCGGCGCGGTCTTCTGCACATCCATCGGATGGCGGAACAGCAGGCGGATCACCCACGAATGAATATATCTCCGGGTCGATTCGGCGAACAGCAGCACCCCGCCCGGCTTCAGCACCCGGTAAAACTCCGCGATCGCGCGCTCCTGGTCGATCAGGTGGTGGAAGGTCTGATGGCAGAACAGCAGGTCGACCGAGTTGTCCTCCAACTTGATGTTGGAACTGGAGCAGCAGATGAACTCCGCCTTGATGTTCAGCGCCTCGACCTCCTTCGCCGATTCATGCAGCATCTCCGGATCGATGTCCATGCCGATCAAGCGCTGCGGCGCGAAGCGCTGATTCAGCTTGCCCAGCGACCGGCCAAAGCCGCAGCCCACGTCCGCCACCACGCCCAAGCTGCGCGGCTGGCCGGCCGGCATCAGCCGCTCAAGATCCTGCAACGCGCGCTCCAGCACATGCACGGTCCAGGTCTCGGTCCGCAAAAACCATTTTCCGAACGCCGTCTCCGGCACATGCGGATCGGTGGGAGGCTGCATTACATCCAAATTCGCGCTCATAAGCCCTTCGTCTGCTCAAGTTGATAAATCACGTACAATGATGGACCTTCTTCACCCGTATATTCTGTGCCAGCCCTTCGTCCCCGCTTGCTGCTCGCCGCCTTGTCCCTACTGCTGTTCAGCGCAGGCGCCGCAGGCCAGACCACGGAACCCGCGCCCGTGCGTTTTCTGCTGACCTTCGACGACGGCCCGGCCGCCGCCGACAGCGATAACCCGACCGTACGCATCCTCGAAACGCTGGCCCGCAATCCCTACCAGGACAACATCAAGGCGGTGTTCTTCACCCAGACCCGCGCCTGGCACGGCGGCGGCACCGACACCGGCCGTGCGCTGATCCGGCGCGAGCACGCCGAAGGCCACATCGTCGCACTGCACTCCGCGACCTGGTTCCACTCCAACCACCGCTTTATGAACCGCGAGAAGCTGGACCAGACCATGCAATTCGGCGTCAATGACCTGACCGCCGAAACCGGCGTCGCGCCGAAGCTGGTGCGCCCGCCCTTCTGGGCATACGACGCTGACACGCTGGCCTCGTACCACCAGCACGGCATGCAAATGCTGCTGACCGACCTGAACGCCAACGACGGAAAAATCTACGGCATCAATTTCAGCTTGCGCAAGCGCTCCAACATGCTCACCCACCTGGCCGAGACGCGCAAGCGCTGGGCCGCCGGCGCCATGCCGGTGGCCGACGGCAGCACGCCGATCGTCGTCACCTTCCACGACGTGAACACCTACACCGCGCGCCACATCGAGGAATACATGGGCATCCTGCTCGACGTCGCGCGGGAGCTGGACGTGCCGCTCGCCGCCAAGCCGTTCTACGACGACCGCGACGAACTGGAACGCGCCGCGCTGGCCAGCACCGTCAGAAGCGCGGACACCAAGCCGCAGCTGCCCGGCTTGTGGAACTGGCTGTGGCAGTAATCACTCCGGCAGCGTAACCACCTCGATCCTCGGCGACCGCACCAGCGGCGACGCGCTGCACACCGCCACCGACAACTCCGGGTGCGGCAAGCTGACGCAATACCCGTCGGCCGTCTCGCCCAACTTGAAACGCGCTTCCTTCTCGCTCCACATGCGATAGAAGCCGTCGACGCGTTCATCGTCCGGCAGGTTCTGCATGCGAGCCCATTGCGCCATCTCGTCGGCGTCGAAGGCCTGCTCCGCCAGCGCCGCCAGGTCGCGGCCCGGATCGCGCATCTCTATATCCAATCCCAGCGCGGTCTGCGCGCTGGTGGCGCAAGCGACCCATCGGCCGCTGTGCGCGATGCTGAAACCGGGGGGCGCGCCTTTCAGCAGCGGCGCCACCAATAGCGGCGCCTTGCCGACCTGCTCCTCCAGCCGCACATCGGGCGGCGCCACGCTGAGCAAGCGGCCCAGCGCCATGCGCAACAACACGCGGCCGACCACGAACTGGCGCTGCCGCTGCGCGCGCACGAAACGCTGGTAACGCGCCATCTCGCTCGGCAACAACCAGCCGCGATAGCGCAGCAGATCCGCGTCCGACACGGCATCCGCATCCACCATCCAAAGCGAGGCGACGGCGCTCATCTTACGGCGCGATCTTGACGAAATCGGCCTTCAGCGCGACGCCGGCCATGATGGCGCCGTCGGCGCATTCGAACTCGGTCTGGCTGGCCATCTCGACGTCCTTGAAATTGCTGACGATGTTGATCACCGCGTTGGCGCCGACTTCCTGCGCGCGCTTTTGCAGCTGAAGCATCGCCGACAGGAATACCCAGTTGCAGGCCTTTTCCGCAGACTTGCCGAAGCCGTTGGTGCGCAGGCTGGTCTTGTCGCTGGTGATTTTGCTGATGACCGGCGGCGTAGGCTGGTCGGCGAAGTAGAACTTGACGGAGTCGCCCAGGCGTGCCTGCGCGTCGTTGGCGGCCATCGCGCCGGCGATCGGGAACTTCAACATGGTATCGGCCGCCGATGCGGAGAACGACGTCAGCGAAACAGCCAGCAGCGCGGCGATGGAAATCATCTTCTTCATTTTATATTCCTTATTTGGCGTAGCGTTTGAAAATCAGTGAAGTGTTGATGCCGCCGAAGGCGAAATTATTCGACATCACGTACTCGCATTGCAGCGCGCGGCCTTCGCCGGCGATGTAGTCCAGTGGAGCGCACTCGGGATCGACTTGCTCCAGATTGATGGTCGGCGCGAACCAGCCCTCGCGCATCATCTCGATGCTGATCCAGGCTTCCAGCGCGCCGCAAGCGCCCAGCGTGTGGCCCATATAGCTCTTCAAGGAACTGATCGGCGTGGCGCCGCCGAACACCGCCAGCGTCGCCTGCGATTCGGCGATGTCGCCCTGCTGCGTGCCGGTGCCGTGCGCGTTGACGTAGCCGATGTCGGACGCCTGCAAGCCCGCGTCTTGCAAGGCCAGCCGCATCGCGGTCTGCATGGTGGCCGCATTCGGCTGCGTGACGTGGCAGCCGTCGCTGTTGGTGCCGAAGCCCACCAGCTCCGCGTGGATCACCGCGCCGCGCGCCAGCGCATGCTCCATGTCCTCCAGGATCAGGCAACCGGCGCCCTCGCCGATCACCAGCCCATCGCGGCCGGCGTCGAAGGGACGCGGCGTGGTGTGGCCGGCGTCGTTGCGGGTGCTGGTGGCGAACAGCGTGTCGAACACCGCCGCCTCGGTGGCGCACAATTCCTCGGCGCCGCCGGCCACCATCGCCGTCTGCTTGCCGGCGCGGATCGCCTCGTACGCGTAGCCGATGCCCTGGCTGCCGGAGGTGCAGGCGCTGGAGGTCGTGATCACGCGCCCGGTCAGCCCGAAGAACACGCCGATGTTGACCGGCGCCGTGTGCGCCATCATCTTGATGTAGGTGGTGGCGTTGATGCCCTTGGTGGTGCGCTCCTCCATCATGCGGCCGAAATCGCCGATGGCGCTCGGCGTGCCGGCCGACGAACCGAAGGACACGCCCATGTCGCCGCTCTTGACCAGCGGATGATCCAGCAGGCCGGCGTCGGCCAGCGCCAGTTCGGTGGCGCGGGTGGCCATCAGCGCCACCCGGCCCATGCTGCGGATCGCCTTGCGGTTGTAACGTTCGTTCAATTCGAACGGCGCGGCCGGCGCGCCGAGGCGCGTGTTCAGGCCATCGTAGTCGTCCCAGTCGTGCATGTGCACGATGGCGTTGCGGTACTCGCCCAAGCGCTCGCGGATCGCGGCCCAGTCGTTGCCGATCGGGCTGATGCCGGCCATGCCGGTGACGGCGACGCGGCGGCTCATGCCAGCCCGCCGTTGACTGAGATGACCTGGCGCGTGATGTAGCCCGCCTCCTCGCCGATCAGGAAGCTGACGGCGGCCGCCACCTCTTCCGGCTTGCCGATGCGGCGCGCCGGGATCATCTTCAGCGCTTCCTCCATCGGCACCTCGCTGGTCATGTCGGTCTCGATCAATCCCGGCGCCACGCAGTTGACGGTGATGGCGCGCTTGGCCAGCTCCAGCGCCAGCGCCTTGGTGGCGCCGATGATGCCGGCCTTGGCCGCGCTGTAGTTCACCTGTCCGCGATTGCCGACCAGGCCCGAGACCGAAGCCAGCGTGACGATGCGGCCCGGCTTGCGGCGCTGGACCAGCGGCATCACCAGTGGATTGAGCACGTTATAGAAACCGTCCAGATTCGTTTGCAGCACGATGTCCCAGTCCTCGCCGGACATCGCCGGGAAGGCGTTGTCGCGCGCGACGCCGGCGTTGCACACCACGCCGTAGTAGCAGCCGTGCGCCTCGATGTCGGCCTCCAGCGCGGCGGCGGTGGCGGCGCGGTCGCCGATGTCGAACTGCAGCACGCGCGCGGCGCGGCCCATGGCCTCGATCTCGCGCGCGACCGCGTCGGCCTCTTCGCGCTGGCTGCGGCAATGCAGCACCACGTCGTAACCGTCGCGCGCCAAGCGCAGCGCGATCGCCTTGCCGATGCCCCGGGACGATCCCGTCACCAGCACGCTCATGGACTTATTCTGATTCATCCTGCGTTTCCATCTTTGAGAAATTGATTGACATTATCCGGCTGGAACACCGTCACCGTGGCGGTGGCGGCGTTCGCCAAGCCGTCAACGATATCGATACGGCACTCGAACGCGCCCAGGCCGTTCTCGGCCTGCAGCACGCGGTGCACATGTACGCGCAGCACGCTGCCCGGCGCGAAGTGCGCCACCTTCGCTTCATACTTTCGCGATCCAAGCAGGAAGCCGACCTTGACCTCCTTGCCGCGTTCCAGCGCCAGCCATCCGGCGTGCGCGGCGATCGCCTGCGCCATGTATTCGATGCCGACCCAAGCGCCCACGCCGTCTTCGCCCGCCAACATGCTGCCGGCGTGGATGCGTACTTCGGCGCACAGGTTGTCGGTATCGGCGCTGACGGCGCGGTCGAGCATCACCATCTGGCCGGAGTGCGGCACCAGCGCGCGGATGTCGGGCATGGTCATCATCATGATGGTCATGACAGCCGCCCCAGCACCAGAGCGGCGTTGGAACCGCCGAAGGCAAAGGAGGTGCTCAGCACATGGCGCAGCGGACGGCCCAGCGCCGCGCCGACCGGCGCCAGGTTCAGCGCCGGCAACGCGGGATCGGCGGCGCCGTCCCACAGGTGCGGCGGCAGCTTGCCTTGCGGGTTATCGTCCTGCATCGCCAGCCAGCACAGCGCCGCCTCGATCGCGGCGGCCGCGCCCAGCGTGTGGCCGGTGAACGGCTTGGTCGAACTGACCGGCACCTCAAGGCCGAACAAATCCTCGATCACACGCGACTCCATCGCATCGTTCTGCGGCGTCGCGGTGCCGTGCATATTGATGTAGTCGATCCGCGCGGCCTCGATGCCGGCGCGTTGAAGCGCCTGCGTCATCGCCAGTCGCGCGCCGCCGCCGGCCGGATCGGGCGCCGACATGTGATGGCCATCCGACGATTCGCCCCAGCCCAGCAAGGCCACCGGCGCACTGTCGGCGCTCATCAGGAACAAAGCCGCGCCTTCGCCGATGTTGATGCCCTTGCGGTTGACGCTCATCGGATTGCACCGCGCCGCGCTGACCGATTCCAGCGACGAGAAACCGGCCACCGTAAAGGTGCACAGCGAATCGACGCCGCCGCTGATCACCGCGTCGCACAAGCCCATGTTGATCATGCGCGCCGCGCTGGCCATCGCCTTGGCGCTCGACGAACAGGCGCTTGAGTGCACGTAGGCCGGGCCGGTGAGGCCGAGCTCCCGCGCCAGCATCTCGGCGGGCGAACCCATTTCCTGCACGGCGTAGTGGAAGTCCGCCGGCAGCGAACCGATTTCCGCATAGCGGCCGATGGCCAGTTCCGTCTCGCCGATGCCGGAGGTGCTGGTGCCGAGCACCACGCCGACGCGGTCCGCACCGTACTGCGCGATGGCCGCTTCCACCGCCGGACGTATCTGCGCCAGCGCGACCAGCGCCAGCGCGTTGTTGCGGCTGCGTTGATGCGGCGGCAGATGCGCCATCGACGGCAGCTCGGCCGACACGCTACCCAGCGGCAGCTCGCGGCCCGGCGACCAGCGGCCGGTCGCGGCCACGCCGGTTTCGCCCGCGTACAGGCGTGACTTGACCTGCTCGTGGCTATCGCCAAGTGCACAGATAATCCCGCAAGCGTTCAGATAGATATTCAATTTATTAAGTCTCAGGCGCGAACTGTATCGTCAGCTTATAGTGATATCGCAGGTTCTCCAATACCACGGTGCCGCTCCAGCGGGGTTTGCCGCTGTAGTTTATCTCCATGATAGGCTCATCGGCCAAGTACAGGGTACGTTTCGCGCCCTGCTCGGCCACCCGCCAGCCGGCCGGCAGCGCGGCGGCGATGGCCTCGACCGGCCACAGTGTCAGCTGCATGTCTTCCAATACATCCTCGGCGCGCACCTGCGACGGCAGCATCACATGCCGCCAAGTCGTCAGCTCCTTGCCGTCGTAGCGCAGCGTCAGCACGCGCTGGCCGAAGGCCAGGCCCACCACGTCGATCGCGTCCGGCTCCACCTGCAACGCCACATCCAGGTCGTCGGTGCGGCCGTTGCGTTCCACTTTCAGATGCTGCTGCACGCTGATGGAGGCGCCCAGCGCCGCCGGCGCCAGCTTCAGCCCGAGGCGCGCCTGCGGCGGCGGGGCCACGCTGGCGCAGGCGCCCAGCATCAGCGCCAGCGTGACCGCCGCGACCGCGCGCGCGCGTCGCCAGGTCAGGCCGGCGTGCATATAGCCTCCAGCGCGGCCAAGCGACGCGTCGTCTCCTTGACGAACGGGTTGCTCAAGTCCCAGGCGTAACCGGCCAGGATCGCGGCGATCATGCGCTTGATTTCCGGCTGCTGGTGTTCGTGGAAGAGGATCTTCTGGAAGCCGCCCGCGTACCACGACTCGACGAAGGCGCGGAAGGTGTCGACGCCTTTGCGCAGCGGCGCGCCGTAGTCGGCTTGCCAATCGACCGTCTCGCCGGCGAACTGGCGCCGCAGCGCTTCGGTGGCCAGGCTGGCGGATTTGAAGGCGATGGTCACGCCCGACGAGAACACCGGGTCGAGGAACTCGCCCGCGTTGCCCAGCAGCGCATAGCCCTCGCCCCACAGCTTCTCGACGTTGGCCGAATAACCGACGATCTGGCGCGCCGGCGTGTCCCACTTGGCGTCGGCCAGCAGCGCCTGCAACGACGGCTCTTCCGCCACGATGGCTTGCAGCCGTTCGGTGGCGCTGCCTTCATAGCGGTCGAGGAAGCTGGTCTCCGCCACCACGCCCAGCGAGCAGCGGCCGCCGGCGAATGGAATGGTCCAGAACCAGACGTCGCAATGCTTGGGATGCACGGTCACGCGGATCTTGTTGCGGTCAAAGCCGCCACGAATGCCGTCCTCGATGTGCGTGAAGATCGCGCCGCGCACCGGGAAGTTGGACGGCGTCTCCAGCTTGAGGAGGCGCGGCAGGATGCGGCCAAAGCCGCTGGCGTCCAGGATGAAACCCGCATCGACGTGATACTGGCCGCCGTCCGGATCCTTGACCGTCACGCGCGCGCCGCCGTTGGCGCCCTGCCCCAACTCGATGTTCAGCACCTCATGGCGATAGCGCACCTCGGCGCCGAAGCGCTCCGCCTCCTTGGCCAGGATGTGATCGAACGTCGCGCGCTGCACCTGGTAGGTGGTGCCCCAGCCGTCCGAGTGCTTGTCGCGGAAATCGAAATCGGTATAGCGGCCGTCGCGCATGAAGGCGGCGCCGTTCTTGAACTGGAAACCCGCCTCCACCACGGCGCGCAGCATGCCGGCCTTTTCCAGGTATTCCATACTTTGCGGCAGCAGGCTCTCGCCGATGGAGAAGCGCGGGAACTCCTCGCGCTCGATCACCAGCACTTGCCTGCCCTGCTGGCGCAGCAACGCGGCGGCGACCGAACCCGCGGGGCCGGCGCCGACGATCAGGATTTCTGCGGTTTCGATATTCATTGGATGCTTTCTTTGGTGGAGCCGAAACAGGGAACAATCAACCAGACCAGCGCGGTCCCCAGAAGCATCGTCAGGCCGAACGCCTGCAACGCCGGGGTCGAGCTCAGGCCGAGCAAACCAAAGGACAAAATCGTATTCGCGGCCGACATGCCGACCGCCAGCCAAGGCGTGTGATTGCGGCGGTCCGGATGTTCCTGCATGAAGATGCCGTAATCGACGCCGACGCCGAGCAGCAGCATCAGCGCCAGCACGTGGAACAGCTGCAGGTTCTGCGACGCGAAGCCGAGCAAGGCCAGTGTGGCGATGCTGGCCAACGCGGTCGGCGCCAGCACGCGCCAGGTCCGGCCGCGATAGCGCGGGAACAGCAGCGTGAACACCACCGTGTACGCGCCCAGAACCACCCAACTCATATAGACGCGATAGCGGCCCAGCACCGACGAAATCTCGGCCACCTTGTCGACCCACTGCACGCCATCCAGCCCCTCGGCCGCCAGCAGCACTTGCGGCACGGCGGCGGTGGACAGGCCGCGCAAGGCGACGATGCTGGCGTAGACGCCGTCGGTCTCGCCGAGCCACAGATGGCGCCACGGCTCGCTGGCCGGCGTCTTGAGGAAATCGTCCAGCGTCAGCGGCGCGGCGGCGGCCAGCAGGCCGTTGCGGGTGGCGGCGATCCAATGCGCGTCTTCGCCGGCTTGCGTGGCGATGCCTTGCAGCGGGCCGCCATCGGCCAGCAGCTTCTGTTCGATCAGCGCGAGGCGCGCGGCTTGCGTCAGCGCCGAAGGCACCCAGTTGGACATGGCTTGATAGCCGGAGATACGCTTGGCCGCTATCAGCGTGTCGAGGCGCGCCTTCAGCCCCTCCTCGCGCCGTAGCACCGTCTCGGCGGAATCACCGCGCACCAGGAAGTACTGCACAGGCGTCGGCGCATCCAGCAGCTTGCTCAACTTGATCTGGTCGGCGATCAAATGCTTGGGCGGATTTTGCAGCAGGCGGATGTCGTCGTTGGCACCGAGGCGGCTGATGCCGTAACCGGCGGCCAGCACGCACACCACGGCGGCGACCAGCGTGGCGCGGTTGAAACGCAGCAGCGGCCAGCGCCGCAAGGCGGCGCCGTAGACGCGTACCAAGCCTCCGCTTTTCAGCGTATGGCCGCCGATCAGCGTCGGGAACCAGCACACCACCGTCAGCCACGCGAACACCAGGCCAAGCGCGGAAAACACCGCCATCTGGCGCAGGCCCGGAAACGGCGTCAACGCCAGGCCCATGTAGCCGATCACCGCCGCCAGCAAGGTCAGGCCGAGGCCGGGCAGCAGGCGCTTGAGCAAGGCGGGCGAATCGAGTTTTTCATCGGCGGCCAGGCGGTTGCAGAGGAAGTAGATGCCGTAGTCCTGCGCCACGCCGATCAGGCTTGCGCCGAACACCAACGTCAATAAATGGATATGCCCGAACAGCATCCAACACACCGACAACGCGCCGAGGAAGCCGATGCCGATCGATAGCAGGATCAACGAAATCGGTTTAAACGAGTGGAACACAAACCACATCAGCAGGATGATGCCGAGCAGCGATCCGATGCCGATGGTCGAGACTTCACCGCTGGCCTGCGCGCTGGCGTTGGCCGCGTGAAGGATCACGCCGGCCTGGATCAGCTCCACCTGCGGCGCTGCCTTGCGGGCGGCGTCGCCGGCCTGCTTCAGCAGCGGCAGCACGGTTTCCTGCGCCGTCATCGACAGCGCGGGGACTTTCAACGTCAGCGGCAGCAGCACATACTGGCGTTCCGCGTCGGCCACGAACAGATGACCGTCGCGCGGACGCACCGGCGTTT
>Ga0247815_10001615_pt1 | contig 17144 bp, 12 predicted proteins | sample UWRJL194509B1_FD_181014 | JGI IMG/M metagenome (GOLD analysis project Ga0247815, IMG submission 181014) | Plant litter microbial communities from Arlington Agricultural Research Station in Wisconsin, United States - UWRJ-L194-509B-1 | ecosystem: Environmental > Terrestrial > Plant litter >...
TCGTTGATACGAGTTGACTGATTAGCGATTGTACTCTCCTTTTATAACCCCTGAAGGGTGCCTTTGATGTGAATTGTCTCGTCATTAAATGATGCGACTTTTTTTGAGCAGTTACTCAGGCGCTATTGTAGCAAATTTTAGAAGGGAACGCAAGGGGTTGGGAGCGAGCAGGCTAGTGCTGAATGCTTCCACGGTACTGCAGTGCCTCCGCCACATGCTTCGGTTCAATTGTCGGGCTGTTTTCTAAATCAGCAATCGTTCGCGCCACTCGCAAGACTTTCAGACTGCCGCGGTTGGTGAGGTTAAGCCGTTTTGATGCCGTTGTAATTATGTCTTCGGCCTTGGAACTCAGTTGAAACAGTGATTTTATGGTCGAAAGTGACGCATAAGAGTTGTATATAGAACTACGTTTGTACCTTTCTTTTTGAACACATCTTGCATTATTTATCAAATCTAGAACCGTTAACTGTTGATTTTCTTGCAACGAATTTGAATCAAAAATGTGTACATCGTTTGTCTTAGAAATTGGTACTATTAAATCAATGCGGTCGAGCAAAGGGCCAGAGATTTTCTTCTGATAGTTAGCAATTTGCGTACCTGAACAACGGCATTGCACAGCCGAATCACCCAAGTATCCGCACGGGCAGGGGTTCATTGTGGCTACTAAAATGAAATCAGCTGGGTAGGAAATGCGGCCGTAGTGGCGCGAAATAGAAATGGCCCTATCTTCCAATGGTTGGCGTAAAGCCTCGAGCGTTGCCCTTGGATATTCGGGCATTTCGTCTAAGAACAATACGCCTTTATGTGCCAGGCTAATTTCACCGGGCCTTGGCTTCGAGCCGCCACCAATAATAGACGTGAGTGTTGCGGTGTGATGGGGCGTACGAAAGGGTGCGTTAGTATGAACTGCACCATCGATACCGGTGACCAGGCTATGGAGTTTGGTAACTTCAAGTGTCTCTTCAGGTGATAGGGCAGGAAGGAGAGAGGCTAACGCCTTGGCGAGCATTGTCTTGCCAGCACCAGGCGGCCCTGTAAGAAGGATATTGTGTCGGCCGGCAACAGCTATGGCTAATGCCCGTTTTGCTTGGTTGTGGCCTTTGACCTCATCAAGAGTCACTAATTCTAAGGGTGAAGCAATCGGTAGCTTGGGGTTGCTAATAGGTTCTAGCCGTACCTCGCCCTTCAAATGTAAGTACAAACTGCGCAAATCAACTACCCCAAACACCTCAATACCTTTTACTAAACTGGCTTGCAAAGCATTTTCGGGTGGGAGGTATACCTGCGCCGCACCAGAATGCTTAGCGGCTTCGGCCACCACAATAGCACCCCTAATAGGCCTGAGGCGACCGTCTAGGGCTAATTCGCCAGCAAACACAGCGGAATCAACCTCAGATTGCTTAAGTGCGCCAGAGGCGACGAGAATACTAAGCGCAACCGGAACATCAAACTGGGTGCCATCTTTCGGAAGTTCGGCCGGGGCAAGGTTTACGACCAGCTTGCGAGCGGGGAAGTCGAGGAGTGAATTCGATATGGCGCTGCGTACCCGTTCTCGGGCTTCGTCTATGGCTTTGTTGCCCATGCCAACAATTTGCATACCAGGAAGGCCTGCCTTGGAATCAGTTTCTACTTCAATAAGCGAGCCATCAAAACCCGTTAATGCTACCGACTTAACAACTGCTACCATGCTGCTAGTTTACAGATACAACCAGTAGAAAATCATGAACTTTTATGCTAAAATATAGGCATACGTGGGGCTGACATAGCTTCGACAGAAGGACTTTAACATATTATTCCGCAAGCTGATTTGCGCCCATAAGGCGCTTTATTGTAATTGCAAACACTATTGCTAGCAAAAAGGTTGCATTCACTGATGGTTTCGAACGTTTCGTTCAAACTTTCGCTGGTGCTCCTCTTGCGTCAGTTCGGGCTTAATACCCCTTACCATCGATTCGCCTTAATGAAACATAAGGGTGACGGTGTTATTACTTGTTTCTTATCTTCCTCCGGGGCAGCTGCCAGGGGTTGAGAAATTTTACAGCGGGACGACCTCTTCTTTTTCGCCGGACCTCAATGAAGAGAGAGTCTTTAACCTTTAGGTAAGGCTATGCTTGTAGACGAATAGTAGGTTACCTTTTGGACCCGGGGGCGGTACCCGGCAGCTCCACCATGTATTTATTAAAAAGACTTTCACTATTGAGGGTCTTTTTTTGATAGCAATAGGGGTGAGTTATTGACAAACAAGCTTAAATATGATAATATGCAACTAATTCGTTGAGTTTTTTACTTCGAAGCACATTGCAGTTTTTCCCTTTTCACCGACCCTAAGGAACCATCATGATGATTTCAGCCCCTGAAGCAGTAGATTACGGCATGCCCGTAGAGAACACCCTCCCCGTCGACAACAGCATCCCGCTGTACGGCGTCATCGGTGGTGGCACCGCTACCTTCGAAGGCGGTAAGTACATCTGGTTGGAGCTCCCCGAGGATTCCGCACCCGACGCCTTCGCTGGAGGTGTGGTCGCTAGCGAGCTGAGCTTCTGGCCACTCAACGACCGAGCCTGCGCCCAAGACGCCAGCCTTCAGCTGGTGAAGGACGACGAGCGCGAGATTTCGGGAGTTCCCGAGACCTCGTAACGACGAAGGAACAACTGCAACCCGGTAGGGTGAACGAATGAAGGCGCATACATTGCGCAGCACAATCATTCGTTCACCCTCCCAAATCCATTTGCGTATTTGCTGCCTAATAGGGCAGTTTTTTTGTATTCAATAGATAAAATCAACATATTTTGGCACAAATAAAAACGAACGCCTGCGAGGAACGTTCGTTTTTGTGGAGTTTTGCGGTAATTTTTATTTTTGGTCCGTGTATAATTTATTTATTCAGGACTACCCCTATAATATGACGTAAAAGCGCTTATGTCAACAACTTTATAAAGAATTTATAGGTAAAAAAGACTACATCATTTGGACCTGTGGATAGCTTTTCGTCCGGTTGTTCAACTTGACAGGGGCAGTATTGTGTTGCACCACTACGTATAGTGTCTGAAGCGCCTGTTGAACACAATTTATTGACGATGAGACTGCTTAATAAATGGGTATAAATATAGAAACTAAATGAAGTTATAGTTTGCTTTGGTTTGCAGCAGCTAAATATTGAATGACGAGTAATGAGATTTGAAGTGAATCATTATCGCAAACATTATTGCAAAATAAGAAACAAAGTATTCGGCGGGTGAGTGAAGAAACAAGAATGTCGGCAAAAAGAATGTAAGTACTTAACTATATGTAGGAATATTCATAGACGGCTTGCGTACTTAGCTATTCAATACAAGCTTTACAGGCGCGATACATGCAACATATATATAGACGGCTCATGTAGCTTGCTGTTCAAATGGTTTCAATATAACTCGCCTAACACGTTAACTATATGCAGCTATATTCTCGAGCCCTTTAATAGCCGGATTTTGAATAGGGGAGCAGGTAAGTTGGACTATATATATAGCACTACCTGTATTTCGCATTATTTATGCGTCTACCCGATAAACCTTCTCCAAAAATGGCTTTATTGTATAAAGAATATAGATTAATATATAATATTTACAACGTAGTAAATAACTCAACAACTATTATATAACACCTTAAATAACCAAGTTGTAATAAGCAATACACGTATTTACAACAATAAATAGCCATAAGAGTATTGACCAAAACGAATGCTTATGCTAATCTGAATACAAGCTTCAAGAAACACAAAAACATTTCAAAAAAGCAATTCAGGGCAGTTCATAAAAAGCGCAGGGCATCTATGAGATTCAGGGCAAAAGTATTGCACATTTACAATTTGAAACGCTCTAGACGAGCACAATGACCAAATACTTTGACGGAAAATTTGGTCGGCGTCTTTAAAGAATATATTACCTGTTTTTCGGTAACGCACTTTCGTAGGACTATTTATAGCTCTACCCATTCTTTATTAAGGCATCGACCAATGCTCCGCCTAAGGCGTTTGTCTACCAGTACCTGGTTGCGCCAAGAAAAATCCTGTTTTTACATACAGTAAAAGAATAAAAGCAGTTTTGACTCTTGGTGCAACTACGGGAACGTAGACTATGAGCAAACGGTATGCTTCGAGTTTACTCGGAGCGGTCAGATTGTCTGCAGCGGTTCGCTGTTCACCGGTACACACGCTCATATTTATATTTTGCGGCGTTTGCTGTTACCTGAACATTAAGGCGTTCCGCTCAGGCTCCATTTTAAACTTGAGTGGTTTCGTATATAGTAACAGGGATGTTACCAAGAATTATCGCCACTCTCTCTTTAGCAAGTCTCTGCTTGCTCAGTGCTATGTTGACCTTTACTACGCCAGCATCAGCCGGTCCATTCGGCCTTCTCGTGATTTTTGTTACTGCTTATCTGACCTTCATCGGTTTGATAAGCTTTTTTTTGTTTGGAATTTCTCACCTTATCTCGACAATCAGCGCAGGTATGACGGTACGAAAACCAATTACCGCTATGCCATTTCGACGCGCGTATTACTTCAGTACGGTGTTAGCGGCGGCGCCGGTTATGATTCTCGCCCTACAATCAGTACGCTCAATTGACGTGTATGAACTTGCTTTAGTTATTATTTTTGAAGTAGTGGCCTGTGTGTACGTGAGCCGTCGAATTCGCTAGTTAAGAAAAGCATGAGTTTCATGCTTTTTACTCGCTCATCATGGTATAATTCCACATATGCTACCAGAGAATTCTCAACCTGCGGCCATGGGTCCAGAACAGTTCCCGATGCCACCTTCATTGCCAGGTGAGCACATTCCATCGTTGCCGCCGCTTGATACTGGTATTGAAAAAGGTGCCGACCGTCGCGAGCAGGCTGCTGAAGCCGGTGCGCAAGCTGCCGACGCTGCAACCTTTGCCGCGCCAGTTGCTGTTCCACCCGTTCCGCCACCAATTGTTCCGGTGAACGATGCTGTACAAAGTGCTGCATCTGCAACGCCACTCGTTGCCGCCGATGAAGATCTGATTGAAAAAGAGTGGGTAGACAAAGCAAAAGAGATTATACTGCAAACAAGAGACGACCCACATGCTAGAACGCAAAAGGTAAATGAGCTTCAACGCGATTACCTGCAAAAGCGTTACAACAGGGTAGTGGGCGCCAGCGAATAAGAACCAGAGAGAAATGAGGAAGAGGGAAGGTGTTAGGATTTATTATTACGATTGTAGTCATCTTACTAGCTATTGCTGGTATAGCTGCCTTTGCCTTTAACCAATATCGTAAAGTCCTTCGTGAAGCTAAAAACTACGAACGTGGTTTGAAGATGGTACCTATGTACATTCATATTCCACCGATGAGTTCGGACCTTGAAGGCAATGGCCGTGACGAACGCGACCTTACCGAAGAAGTGCTCAGCCAAGCGCAGGTTATGTATAACATTATTGCGAGTACTGCGACGAAAGGTTTTAAGTCACGTATATATGGGCAACGCCACATTTCATTTGAAATTGTCGCCCATGAAGGTTTAGTACATTACTATGTCGTTGCGCCAGTCTCATTAGTAGACGTTATTAAGCAATCAGTTGCTGCAGCCTACCCAGCGGCACGCCTTGAAGAAGTCAGTGAGCGAAACATCTTTAACCCAGCTGGCCACATGAGCGGCACTATTGGTGGTGAGTTTACCTTAAAGAAAGATTTCGGCTACCCAATTGCAACCTACCAAGAAGCTAAGCGCGATGCGACCCGTGCACTGCTAAATGCATTATCAGGCGCAACTCGTGGCGACGGCGTTGGTATTCAATTGCTTATTCGCCCAGCGCTGCCAGGTTGGGCAAAAGTTGCCGGTGACGTAGCGAACCAGATTCGTAAGAACAAAGGCGTTAAAAGTGGCTTCCAAACCAAAGGTATTATTGAAGCACTCTGGAAACCGCCTGAAGCTGGCGAAACAAAAGTCGAAGACAAACAACTTAGCTCAACCGAACAAGGGATTGTTGATGCGATTGAAAACAAATCTCGTTACCCAGGCTACGAAACGCTCATTCGCGTAGTGGCGTCATCAAACACAGCCGGTCGTTCACAGGCACTCATGAATAATGTCGTGTCAGCTTTTTCATTGTTTGACTCGCCAACGAATAACGGCTTTAAGTTTGCCGTTGCGAAAAACATGGAAGAATTCGTGACAGCATATATTTTCCGTTTCTTCCCGCAAGCGGTGAACCAGAATATTCTTAATACTGTCGAGCTAGCGAGTATCTTCCACTTGCCAGACCAAAATAGTATTCCAACCTCACAAGTACAACGCCAAGCAACTAAGCAGGTTGATGGCCCGACTGAAATTATGGACGATGGTTTCTTGCTTGGGTACAACGAGTTCCGCGGCGTGAAAAAAGAAATCCGCCTTGGTACAAAAGACCGTCGACGCCACACGTATATTATTGGACAAACTGGTACGGGTAAGTCGAAGCTGCTGGAAAACCTTGCCTACCAAGACATGATGGACGGCCGCGGCTTTGCATTCATTGACCCGCACGGTGATTCTGCAGAAGAACTGCTGGGTATGGTTCCGAAAGAACGCGTCGAAGACGTGGTGTACTTTAGCCCGGGCGACATGGAAATGCCAATTGGCCTTAACTTGTTCGAATTTGAAAACCAAGACCAGCGCGACTTCTTGATTCAAGAAACTATTGCCATGTTATATAAGTTGTATGACCCAGGCCACACGGGTATTATTGGCCCTCGCTTTGAATCATGGTTCCGTAACGCTGCCCTGACGGTTATGGCTGACCCTGCGGGTTCATCATTCCTTGATGTGCAGCAAGTATTTATCGACCAAGCCTTTGCTGATGAAAAAATTAAGTACCTGACTTCACAAACAGTCCTCGATTTCTGGAATAAGGAAATGGCCCAAACCAGCGAGTCTGCCAAGGGTGAAATGCTTGGTTGGTTTGCCAGTAAGTTTGGTGCCTTCTTAGCCAATGACATGATGCGTAATATTATTGGCCAAACCAAGAGTGGCTTTAACCTCCGCGAAATTATGGACGGGAAGAAAATCCTCCTTGTGAACCTTTCAAAGGGTAAAGTAGGAGAGTTAAACTCACAACTGCTTGGTATGATTTTCGTCATGAAGTTCAACGCCGCTGCCATGGGCCGTGCGGATATTCCGGAAAACGAACGCGAAGACTTTAGCCTGTACGTAGATGAGTTCCAAAACTTTGCGACAGAAAGCTTCGCGACTATTTTGTCTGAAGCTCGTAAGTACCGCCTTAGCCTGATTCTTGCTAACCAGTTTATGACCCAGCTTACCGACCAAATCCGTGAAGCGATTTTAGGTAACATCGGTACTGTCATTAGCGGACGTATTGGTATTACCGACGCCGAAATTCTTGTAAAGAAGTTCTCGCCAACGTTTGATGCCGAAGACCTTACCCGTATGCCAAACTATCAAACTATCGCTACGGTGATGATTCACGACGTGCCGTCAGCTGCATTTAGCATGTCGCTGTTGCCGCCGCTTGGCCAGCCGAACCCTCAGCTAAAGGATGCATTGAAGAAACTGTCTGCAACAAAGTTTGGTCAACCACGCGCCCAGGTTGAAAAAGACTTCTTTGCTCGTATGGGTGCTGGGGATGCTGCTAAGAAACAGAAGATGGAAGCGCTAAAGAAAGCACAAGAACAACGTATGGCGGCCTTCCAGAGCGGTGCGAACCCTCACGCGAACATGCAACCGGGTGTTGGCGCACAGGGCGCTGTAGGGGCTCCAAACCCGTCAAACGGCCAACTATCAAGCCAACCAATTGGCGCACCAAAGCCAAGCGCCGCGCCGTCGTTCCTCGATGATTGGTTAGCGAAGCGCCAAGAGATTGCAAGTAAGACTACGGCAACGCCAGCTGCACAGCCAGTGTCACAACCTGCACCTCAAGCTATTCCTGCTCAGCAACCTGCGCCTACGCCAGTAGCCGCACCCGCTGCACCGCAATCTCCATGGCAACCACAAGCATGGCAGAACCCGCAACAACCGAGCCAGCCAGTAGCTCAGCAACAGTCACGTCCTCAATCGCAGCCACAGCCAATTCAAAAGCAGGCCGAGAAGCCTGAACCTACTGTTCCACCTGCGCCTGCAGCTCCTGTAGAACCAGAGAAACTGCATGTCCGTGATGCATCAGCGAACGGTAGCGACGATGGGGTACACATTAAGCTGCGATAAACTCAAACCCTTTGATTTTCAAAATCGCGGCCTACAAAAAGTCTCCTTAGCGGAGGCTTTTTGTTTATGCTTGCTGTCAGCTAGTTTAGGTGTTTAATAATAGAATGCCTCGAGAACAGATGTTTTATCCAGAAGACTCAAAACAAAGCCGTTTCAAACCGTATCGCGGAGTACTTTTTCGTTATAATGACCCAGAGTATTTAAAAATTGAAGTAGATAAACGTTCAACGCTCCTAGACTTCAGTACTGACAAAAGCCCTGAAGATGCGGCTAGGGTGTATCAAGAGGTTTTCGGGCAAAGAGTTCGCGCGCAAGAGGTGTTAAATCCAAATGGCGAAATGGATGATACAGATATAGAAAACACGATGAGTGTTGGTCAAAAAGGTTTTTTGCTTGTTGCTTTAAAAGCATATCGATATGCATGGGTTGCACCTCGTCAGCCATTTACCGATAGAGAAGGTTATACTCCGAGTATTACTATCAACGAGCTTACGCGTCCTTTTGATGAAAGAAATACTTATTTAATAACTCAACTTGCCACCCCAGCTGTTTTAGCGGATCTTAGGGATACGCTACCGTATGTTAACTCGCTAAAATAGGGTCCATCCTTTTAGTGGCTATTCGTTAAGGGCTCTGATAGAAAAAAGGCAACGATTATCGCTGCCTTTTTGATGTGTGGTGTATTCTATGTTACGCTTTTTTGCCGGTAATCATAACCCGGAAGAAGTCGTAGAGAACGCCTAGTACCCAACCAACGATGAATGCACCGATGGTTTCAAAGCCAGATAGGACGTAGCCAAAGTGCTTAGCCGTAAGGTATACGACTAATACTGCAAAGAAGGCGACAACTGCACCAGCGAGCACCGCGTTGGGGCGGGCTACGGTGCTTCCAACTACTTCGCTGGTCTTTTCCACGACAGGGTTGTGAATGAGCTTACTAAAGCCACGTTGCACAGGAGGGAGCTCTTCTTGGAGCTTCTTCATGTGGTGGTTGTAGCTGGCTTTTTGCTCTTTTTTGCTCACCACACCATGACGGCGGGGCGCTGCGGCACCAGATTCTTTCTTCTTCTTTTCAGCGCTGCCCTTTTCGACACTAATCGCTTCTTTCAACGCTTCAATTTTTGCGTTTTCAACAGCTTTTTCGCCGTTTTCTACCTTAGAATTTTCAGCACCTTTTTCATAGGCGGCATCGATATTCTTTTGGGCCTCTACGCGCTCTGGAGAGAGTTCTTTTTTCTCCGGTGACGTTTCAGGTGATTGGGGTAGTTGTTCAGCCATTAAATGGTTCCTCCGTTAAGGTCACGACGGATTAATCGAACCTCGGTTGATAATTGTTTCGAACGGAAGTAGAAGAAGGTGACAATCGATAGTACAATACCGGCGAAAATCATGTTCTCACGTGGTCCAGTGTGCGGTAGCTCTGGAACAATCTGTTCGATAACTTTCGGAGGAGGACATTCCATGTTGATGATGACGTCTGTGCCAAATACGTTCTCAATACGACAGTCGTATGAGCTAGGGTCGCTGGCGCCAGCTGGAGTTGACGGAATGACTGCGAGAATTTGAATAGTGAAGGTGCGGACTTCTTTCGCACCAGCCTTCAAGTTAACAGTAGGCCATGCCAATGTACGAGTAGCTTCGTTGTACGTACCGCCACCGTTATCGGTAAGCTTTGAGTACTCGAGTGTGTCGCCAATCATGTCTTCGAAGGTAACATCCTTAGGTGAGCCACCCTTATTTTCAGCAGTAAGCGTAAAGGTAATTGTATCTTTCGCTTTAGCTGTCGTTGTTGTGGCGTTAATGTTGCCTTGTGACACGTTTTGAGCTGATTTTGAGAGCTTTATGTTTGCGGGTGGCAATGTACAGCCAACTGGTACGATAACTGTGCTGTCGGTAAAGCTATTTACAAGCTTACAATCGGTTTTAGTTGTTTCAAGGCTGGTGTTCATTTGAACAGTGAAGCTTTTCGAAACGGTTGCCCCTGCGCCAACTGGAACAGCTGACCATGTAAGGATTTTGGTGGTGGAGTTAAATACGCCGCCGCCATTATCGATAAGCTTTGAGAAGCTGAGTGTATCGGCAAGGTTGTCATTGAAGTTGATGCTGGTTGCTGTTTCACCGCTGTTCTTAGCAGTAAGCATGAAAGTAAGTTTGTCGTTTACTTTAGCAGTTGTTTTTGTAGCATCGATATTGCCTTGAGTGACGTTCTTTGATGTCTTTACGTACTCGAGTTTAGCAGGTGTCGGTGGCGTTGGTGTTGGTGGTGCTGGAGGTGGAGGCGTTGGAGCTGGTGGGGGAGTAGGCGCTGGAGGAGCGCTTGGGTAAATATCAGTTACCAAGTTTCCACAAGCTTGCATAATTGCAAACCAGCCGACTTTTTGTGAATAGCCTATGTATGAGTAAATTTTCGCATTAACTGGGTTAATGTTTTTCATTGGACGACCATAGAGTGTAGTAACTGGAGTGCCAGCACCATTTGTAATACTTACTGTTGTACTGCCGGCGCGGTTCTCAAAGCCCCAGCTAATTTTGTTTCCAACAGTAAAGCTTGAGAAATTAGCGCTCGCGCCCATAATTTCTGCTCGTGTAATACCGAAATAGTTATATATGTCCTGAAGATTACGTTCATTCCGGTCGTAAGGGCCAAGGAAATTGTTGAACGAGCGTGCTGAGCCTAACCCAAGCCCGCCGGGAATCATGTCGCTTGCATTTGCTGCATTGGCTGATTCTGGTGGTTGGAATACGACCAAACTTTGCACTACCAGCGCAAGAGCTACGAAAACTAACCCTATACGACGGGTTGTTTGCTCTTTTTTAAGGCGCTTGGCATAAAAACTGAGCTGGCCTACTAAGGCGGGACTAAATGAGAGCTGTGAGACTATTTTTTTGAACATATTTTTTATTTTTTTGTGTTATTAGAGAACCTCTTGATACAAAGATTAGCATAACTATTATGTTCAGTGCAAGTAACTTGAGTGAATAAGTTTTTTTCTGTATAATAGATACATATAGCACGGCCGGTGGGCGGACGACGATTATAGTTGTTAGTCCTACAAATATAGGGGAGAAGGTAATTAAAGTGGCTCAAAAAATAGACAAAACATATGACGGCTCTCAGATCCAAGTTCTTGAGGGTCTCGAACCAGTTCGTAAGCGTCCTGGTATGTACATTGGTAGCACCGGTTTCGACGGTGTGCACCATCTTATTAAAGAAATCGCAGATAACTCAATCGACGAAGCAATTGCTGGCTATGCCACAAAAGTAGAAGTCGTTATTCTTGCTGACGGTGGTATACGTATTGGCGACAACGGTCGCGGTATTCCAGTAGATAAGCACCCAAAAACTGGTCTTTCTACATTAGAGACTGTTCTTACTGTGCTTCACGCCGGCGGTAAGTTTGGTGGCGGTGGATACAAGGTATCATCTGGTCTTCACGGTGTGGGTTCAAGCGTTGTAAACGCCCTTTCTACATTGATGATTGCTGAAGTTGTTCAAAACGGCCAACTGTACCGCATTGAATTCGAACGCGGTGGTACAAAAGTTCCTTTTAAAAAAGTTGGTAAGGTTGACCGTCCAAACGGCACAACTATTACTTTCTACCCAGACGACACTATCTTTAAAGAAACGGTTACTTTCGATTACAAGTGGGTAGTCGATTACATCCGTCACCAGGCATACCTTACAAAAGGTGTATTTATCTCAGTTGCTGACGAACGAACTGGCGATCGCCAAGCCTTCTACTTTGAAGGTGGTATCCAAAGTTACGTAAAGCACCTCAATATTGGTAAAGATGTTGTTACTGACAGCATTTTCTACGTTGAGAAGATGGTTGAAGACACGATGGTGGAAATTGCAGTGCAATATAACGAAACGTACGTTGAACTTGTGAAGCCATTCGCAAACAACGTCTTAACACCAGACGGCGGTACGCACCTTATCGGTTTCCGTACAGCTATGACTCGTGTTATTAACGAATACGCTCGTAAAGCCAGCCTTCTAAAAGAAAAAGAAGAAAACCTTAGTGGTGATGACGTTCGTGAAGGCTTAACCGCAATTATTCTTGTGAAAATGCCAGACCCTCAATTTGAAGGTCAAACAAAGAACAAGCTTGGTAACCCAGAAGTTCGCCGCTACGTTGAACAGGTAATGAACGAATACTTCGCGTATTACCTTGACGAAAACCCAGCAGTTGCAAAAAAGATTGTTGGTAAAGCCCTTCTTGCAGCCCGTGCTCGTAAAGCAGCCCGTGCAGCCCGCGATAACGTTATCCGTAAGGGTGCACTCGATGGCATGAGCCTTCCTGGTAAGCTAGCTGACTGTTCAAGCAAAGACCCTAAAGAATCAGAAATCTACATTGTAGAGGGTGACTCTGCGGGTGGTTCTGCAAAAACTGGTCGCGATAGCCGTACGCAAGCTATTTTGCCACTCCGTGGTAAGGTACTCAACGTTGAACGCGCCCGCCTTGACCGCATGCTGGGCAATAACGAAATTGTTAGTATGATTAAAGCCTTTGGCGTTGGTATTGGTGACCAATTCGACATCTCTGGCCTCCGTTATCACCGTATCGTCATCATGACCGACGCCGATGTGGACGGTAGCCACATTTCAACGCTGCTTTTGACCTTCTTGTTCCGTTACATGCGTGAAGTTATCGATGGTGGACACGTCTACCTTGCGAAACCACCGCTATTCTTGCTTCGCCAAGGTACTAAAAAAACCTACGCGTACAGCGACGAAGAGCGCGATGAACTCATTGCAACAATGATTTCCGACCGCCGTGAAAAGGGTATTAACATTGACCCTGAAGCTGATATCAACAAACAAGCCGGTATTACGTTACTCCAACGTTACAAGGGCCTTGGTGAGATGGACGCTGAACAGCTATGGGATACAACCATGAACCCTGAAAACCGTGTACTTATTCAAGTAAACGTTCAGGATGCTGAAAAAAGCGACGCTATATTTACAAAGTTAATGGGTGATCAAGTTGATCTTCGTAAGAGCTTTATCCAAAGCCGCGCGAAATCACTTAATATCGCAGACCTGGACGTTTAATTATGAATGATGAAGAAATAACTCCAATCGAACCCGTCGAAGATAACGCATTTATCGATGGGAACAACCCCATCCTCGTAGAGGGTGAAGTTGTTGAAATTCCACAAACTCACTCACGTACTGTTGAAAAGCTTACTGTTGAAGACGTTATGGAAGATAGCTTCCTTAAGTACTCAATGAGCGTGATTGTCGACCGTGCCTTGCCTGACGTTCGTGATGGTATGAAACCAGTACACCGCCGTATTCTTTACTCAATGGGCGAGCAAAACCTGCGACCAGGTGGCCGTTTCCTAAAGAGTGCCCGTATCGTCGGTGACGTCATGGGTAAGTACCACCCACACGGTGACTCATCTATCTACATGGCTATGGTTCGTTTAGCACAAGACTGGGTGATGCGTTACCCACTAGTAAATGGGCAAGGTAACTACGGTTCAATGGACGGAGATCCACCAGCTGCGAGCCGTTACACAGAAGCTCGTTTGGGCCGCGCTGGTAACGAACTACTCGATGACCTTGAAAAAGACACTGTCGATTTCCGTGATAACTACGATGGTAGCGAACAAGAACCAACCGTTCTTCCTGCGCGCCTGCCAAACTTGCTGCTTAACGGCCAAGTTGGTATTGCTGTGGGTATGGCAACAAGCATTCCGCCACACAACCTAGGCGAATTAGTTGATGCAACCATCCACTTAATTGATAACCCAGACGCAGTCGTTGACGACCTTCTAAAGTACGTTAAGGGCCCTGATTTCCCAACAGGTGCAATTGTGTATGGTGGCGCTCCAATGCGACAAGCTTACCAAACTGGTAGGGGAAGTGTTGTAATTCGTGCAGTGACTAACATCGAAGAAACCAAAAAAGGCCGCAGCCAAATCATCATTACAGAGATGCCATATGGTGTAAATAAAGCAACGCTTATTGAGAAGATTGCCGAACTTCACAAAGACAAGAAAATCATCATTAGCGACCTTCGTGATGAAAGTGCCCGCGGAAAAGTGCGTGTGGTTATTGAACTTCGTAAAGATTCTTACCCAAAGAAGATTCTTAACCAATTGTTTAAGATGACCGCTATGCAAACTGCCTTCCACTACAACATGTTGGCGCTGGTAAATGGTATTCAACCACGTATCCTTAGCTTGCTTGAAATTCTGCAAGAGTTCATTAAGCACCGCCAGGTAGTTATTCGCCGCCGTACAGAGTTTGAACTCAAGGCAGCGAAAGCTCGTGCGCACATCTTGGAAGGTTACAAAATTGCCCTCGACCACATTGATGAAGTAATTAAGCTCATCCGTGCCAGTAAAACCAGTGAAGAAGCGCAACTTGGCTTGATTGCTAAGTTTGGCCTGAGTGAAATTCAAGCCCAAGCTATTCTTGCTATGCAACTTCGCCGTCTTACTGGCTTGGAGCGCGACAAGATTGAAGAAGAACTTCGTCAATTGCTTGAGCTTATTGCTGAACTCGAACGAATTCTTGGTGATGAACAAGAAATCCTCCGCATCATTAAAGAAGAACTCCTTGAATCAAAAGAGAAGTTTGGTGATGACCGCCGTTCACAAATCATTTCTCACGAAATGGGCAAGTTTAGCGATGAAGAACTCATCCCTGAAGAAGAGTCAGTTGTTCTTCTTACAACAGAGAACTACATTAAGCGTACGCTCGTAAGTGAATACCGTCGCCAACACCGCGGTGGTAAGGGTAAACGAGGCATGACAACAAAGGAAGAGGACGTCATTGACCAACTTATTCCTGCGAATACTCATGACTGGTTATTCTTCTTTACTAACAAGGGTCGGGTATTCCGCCTTAAGGCATACGAAGTCCCAGCTGCCAGCTTAGCTGCGAAGGGTGTTGCTGCAGTAAACTTGTTGTCACTTCAACCTGAAGAGAAAATCACATCAATCATCAAGCATGAAAAAGATGCGAGTGAAGATGGCTACCTGTTTATGGCAACCATTAAGGGTACAGTGAAGAAGACTCCATTGAAGGATTACTCAAACATTCGTACAAATGGCCTTATCGCTATTAAGTTGGACGATGAAGATGAGCTCCGTTGGATTAAGCGCACCTCTGGTAAGGATGATGTTATTATTTCAACATCCGCTGGACAGGCTATCCGATTTGCCGAAACCGATGCTCGCCCAATGGGCCGTGCAGCCCGCGGTGTTCGTGGTGTTCGCCTGCGTCCAAACGACAAGGTAGTCGGTATGGACATCGTTGCTGAAAACGAAGGCAAGCTACTGGTTATTAGCCAGAACGGCTACGGAAAAGTAACGAAGGCAGCCCAATTCCCATCTCACAAACGTGGTGGTGTTGGTATCAAAGCGGCTATTGTTACTGCTAAGACTGGTCCAATTGTCGCTGTACGTTCACTTGAAGCTGATACTGAAGAAATCCTCCTTATCTCTAACAAGGGTCAAGCTATCCGTGTTGGGCTAAAGGACATTCCAGTTATCGGCCGTACAACCCAAGGTGTTCGTATCATGCGACTGAGTGAAGGGGATATCCTTTCTTCATACGGGTTCGTTCCAAAGCAGCCTGAAGAACTTGAAGAGACTGAAGTAACCGAAGTCGTCGAAGGCGCGAAAGAAGCCTAATGTTTGACATACTATCGCCGTACATCGTTGCAGGTGTATTGGGATGGGTGGTATCGCAGGCAGGCAAGTATGTGATTGCGAGCGTGAAGAGTCGGGGGCTTGCCTCGTATCGACAGCTATATCTCTCGGGTCACATGCCAAGCGCCCATAGTGCAACCGTCGTAGCAGTACTTGTTGTCATTGCTTATATAGACGGTGTGCAGTCTGGACTGTTCGGTTTAGCGCTCGTATTCTCATCTGTCGTTATATATGACGCGATGATGGTTCGTCGCTCGTCAGGTGAGCAGGGGGTAGCACTCACAGCGCTTCTTGTAGAGCAAAAAAGCAAAGTACCATTCCCTCGCGTTGCGATGGGGCACACGCCGTTAGAAGTAGCTGTAGGCTGTCTTATAGGGGTAGTTGTGGGCATTGCGGTGTATTACTTGTCACTTATTTAATTATTCAGGCCTGAATTAAACCTTATATATAGGCTATATATAAGCAGTAGTTCAGGCCTGTTTTTTGTTGCAAATGAAAAATAAAAAATTTCCTGCCGTTAAGGTGTTGACTCAGTGGAAAACTACATGTATAGTTATCTAAGTCTGAAAGGCGCAACAAAGCACTAAAAAGCTACGTGAAGCCACACTCAACGTGGAGTTGAAAAGACAAATGAACTTTGACAATTTAGTAGTGCAAATTTTTGTAACTATCTTTTAGATAGTTACTATCATCGTCAATTAATTTATGTAGAGTCTAGATGTTTGAAAATAGAACATTTTTATGGAGAGTTTGATCCTGGCTCAGGATGAATGCTGGCGGCGCGCCTAACACATGCAAGTCGAGCGGTAACAGGAGTAATTTATTACTTGCTGACGAGCGGCGGACGGCTGAGTAACGCGTGGGAACATGCCCCAAAGTGAGGAATAACTGCCCGAAAGGGTAGCTAATGCCGCATATGATCTTAGGATTAAAGGATTTATCCGCTTTGGGAGTGGCCCGCGTACGATTAGGTAGTTGGTGAGGTAATGGCTCACCAAGCCTACGATCGTTAACTGGTCTGAGAGGATGATCAGTCAGACTGGAACTGAGACACGGTCCAGACTCCTACGGGAGGCAGCAGTGAGGAATCTTCCACAATGGGCGAAAGCCTGATGGAGCGACGCCGCGTGCAGGATGAAGGCCCTCGGGTTGTAAACTGCTTTTATAAGTGAAGAATATGACGGTAACTTATGAATAAGCACCGGCTAACTACGTGCCAGCAGCCGCGGTCATACGTAGGGTGCAAGCATTATCCGGAGTGACTGGGCGTAAAGAGTT
>Ga0247815_10001617_pt1 | contig 17137 bp, 18 predicted proteins | sample UWRJL194509B1_FD_181014 | JGI IMG/M metagenome (GOLD analysis project Ga0247815, IMG submission 181014) | Plant litter microbial communities from Arlington Agricultural Research Station in Wisconsin, United States - UWRJ-L194-509B-1 | ecosystem: Environmental > Terrestrial > Plant litter >...
AGCAGCTACAACATCAATGATAAATAAAGATAAAGGAAATCTTGATTTTGTTCATGCTGTATGGAATGCAAAGCTGGAACCTTATGACGATGGCTACTTTGACCCCTATTATGATGGCTTAATGTACCTCTTCAGTTTAATGCATCTTAGTGGTAAGTATAAGATAATATCACCCATGGTAAACTAAAAATAAAAATATTGATTATGAAACATTATTCAGGTACTATTTTCTGGGGCATTGCTTTATACAGCTGCCTTGGTTTTGCACAGGTAAATTCCACATCAATAACCGAAGATTTTAAACCTTCAACGGTTAATCAGCCCGGGCAGGAATATCCGCAGGTAAATTCTCAAGGATATGCCCGATTTAAGATCACGGCTCCCGAAGCCAAATCTGTAGTAGTGAGCCTTGGCCTTGGCGGTGCAAAAGGAGGCACTGCCCTTGTAAAAGGCGAAGACGGGTTATGGAAAGGTACCACCGCAGGTGCTATGGATGAGGGATTTCATTATTACCATGTTACAATAGACGGTGGCGTTTTAACGATCCTGGGGCACTCACCTTTTATGGTTCTACGCGATGGGAAAGTGGTATTGAAATAACCGCCCATGATAAAGACTTTTATGCATTAAAAGATGTTGCCCATGGAAATGTACAGCAAATTCTTTTCCCTTCAAAAAGTACCAACACATCGCGAAGGGCTTTTGTGTACACCCCTCCCGGATACCAAAAAGATAAATCTGTAAAATACCCTGTACTGTACTTACAGCATGGTTGGGGAGAAGATGAAACAGCCTGGAGTAATCAGGGACATGTTAACCTGATCATGGATAATTTAATTGCAGCAGAAAAAATAAAGCCATTCATTATTGTAATGACGTATGGCATGACCAACGAAGTTAAGTATGGTGGTATGGCAAGTTTCAGGATAGAACCGTTTCAAACCGTCCTTACAGACGAGCTAATTCCTTACATCGATGCAAATTTCAGCACCATTGCAAAACAGGATGGCCGCGCTATGGCAGGTCTATCTATGGGAGGCATGGAAACACACACCATTACTCTTAACAAACCTAATGTATTTTCGTACTATGCCCTGTTAAGTGGCGGTACTTATAAACCTGAAGAGATTAAAGATAAATCTAAGGTAAAATTAATTTTTATAAGCTGTGGCAGCCGCGAAAATCCGGAAGGTGTGCAAAATGCTGTAAAGAACCTTAAAGGTGCAGGCTTTAACGCGGTTTCTTACATCTCAGAAAATACAGCACACGAATTCTTAACCTGGCGCCGTAGTTTTAAAGAACTCGCACCACTATTATTTAAGTAACATTAAAAATGCCCAAAGCTTAAGAATATTAAAACAAACATTCTAATTATGAGTAAACATTATACTATTTCAGAAGATATTTTTAGGTTCAAAAGGGTACTTTGCAATAAAGGAGTACTGTTTTTTTGTTTCTTAAGCATATCAGGCGTTTCCTTTTCTCAATCTTTAAAATTGAACGAAAAGGACTATTTTGAAACACCCGGCCTGGATGTCTGGGTGTTTAATAACGAGTATAACGGAATGTTCTTTGATGAGAAGACGGCTGGTATAGAGTTTATTCACCATGGTGTAAGAACGGTAACCGGCGGGGCAATCAGGCTTCAAAACACACCTGAACAATGGGATCTTATCCCTAAAATGACAAGCCGAAAAATAGATAAAAAAACCAATACCATTGAAGTTACGTTGCGGTATGAGGAATTTAATTTTGATTCGAAGGTTGCAGTAACACCACAGGGAAAGGGTTTTTTAATTACTGTTTTATTAGATAAAGCGGTACCAAAGGAACTGGAAGGAAGAGCAGGCTTTAATTTGGAATTCTTGCCTACCTCCTATTTTGAAAGTAATTATTTAGCCGATGGTAAAGCAGGAACCTTTCCAAGATACCCTGCCGGCGATACGCAAACGCTCCCTTTATCGCAAAAGATACAGCAGTTTAGTAAGCATACTACATTTGATGATCGTGGAAGGAAGGAATTTATAGCTACCCTCCCCCTGGCATCCGGAAAAACATTAATTTTTGCACCCGAAAATCCGGAACGAACCGTAAAAATCCAGTCAGAAGGCACCGACGTCATGCTTTTTGACGGAAGGAACCTTGGTCAAAATGGCTGGTTTATTGCCCGCAGTATTCTTCCGTCAAACAAAACAGGGAAAGTGCTAACGTGGTATGTAGAGCCTAATGCCATACCCAACTGGCTAAGGAAACCTGTAATTGGGTTTTCTCAAGTGGGCTACATGCCGGGCCAAAATAAAGTGGCGGTTATAGAACTTGATAAAAACGACAAAGTATTAACTACGGCATCGGTCTTTAGGCTGGATAAAGCTGGCGAATTTGTAGAATATTTCAGAAAGGATGTTAAATTTTGGGGAACTTACCTTCGCTATAATTATGCCCAATTTGATTTTAGTGCCATTAACGAAGAAGGGCTGTATTATATTCAATATGGAAATCAGCAAACCAATACATTTCAGATAGAGGATGATGTGTATGCAAAAATATGGCAGCCTACCATGGATGTGTGGTTTCCTGTACAGATGGATCACATGGAAGTAAATGAGGCATACAGGGTTTGGCACGGAAAACCATTTTTAGATGATTGCATGCAGGCACCCTTAAATCATGAACATTTTGACGGATACAAACAAGGCTCTACCACAGATACCAAATACAAGCCTCTTGAGCGTATTCCGGGAATGGCTGTAGGCGGCTGGTTTGATGCCGGTGATTTTGATATTCAGACTTTCTCGCATGTTAGCGTTATTAACAGTTTTGTAGAATCGTGGGAAGCGTTTAAAGTAACGAGGGATGAAACTTATGTAGATCAAAAAACACAGTTTGTAGATATCCACCGTCCGGATGGCCAACCCGATATTTTGCAGCAAATTGAACACGGGGTATTAAACCTTGTTGCGCAGGTTGAAAATATAGGCCATCCGGTAAGGGGAATTATAGTACCTAACCTGCACCAGTACCATCATTTGGGCGACGCCTCTACAGAAACAGATAATCTGCCTTACAATGCATCGCTTAAACCATTTGAATCTAACGGTACATCAAGCGGCACCATGGATGATCGATGGGCCTTTACCAACCGTACTTCATTTCTTGACTATAGAACATCAGGAGCTTTAGCCGGTGCAAGCCGTGCTTTAAGGGGATATAACAATAAGCTCTCAGATAAATGCCTCGCTATTGCCGCTAAGTTAACTGCCGAAGCCTTAGAGATAGAAAAGAATGCGAAACCTGATAATTCACCTATGTCCCGATGGGGTAAAGGAAGCGATATGATAGCAATGGTGCAATTGTACCTTACTACAAAAGATGAACGCTACAAAAAAGGTTTTTTAGACAGGATATGGAAATTGCTGGATGAGAACCTGGAGCCTAACATGAATGCTGCATTACTGGCTGTACCGGCTATGGATGATAGCTATAAAACTAAATTGCGTGGATATGCTATTAAATATAAAGAAAAAATAGATAAAGATAATGCAGATAACCCTTATGCCGTTCCTGTTATAAAGCGCGGTTGGGGAGGTAGCTCTCAGGTTATTAACTGGGCAAGTACAAATTATTATATCCATAAAATTTATCCTGATATTATTGATAAAGAATATGTGTATCGCGGCCTGAACTATATTTTTGGCTGTCACCCCTACTCTAATTTATCTTTTGTAAATGCAGTAGGCAACAGATCTAAAAAAGTAGCTTATGGCGGTAACCGGGCAGATTTTACAACCATTGCCGGTGGTGTAGTGCCCCGGGCTTATTTTTCTTAAGCCGGACTATTTAGAAAATAAAGACGACTGGCCATTTTTATGGGGGGAAAATGAGTGTATTATAGATGGTGGTGCATGGTTTGTGTTTCTTGCTAATGCTGTTAATGAGCTGGCTACAGAAAAATAATAATTGTAAAAAGAACTAATTATGAAAAGAATTTTAAGTGCATTCATTATAATTTCCAGCATCTGTTGTCAATACGTATCAGGTCAGGAAACAAAGGGTATAACAGAAGATTTTAAGCCATCATCAGTTAACCAGCCTGGAAAACAATTTCCTCAGGTAAACTCACAAAGGCGTGTACGCGCAAGTATCGCCGCACCAAATGCAACGAAGGTGCAGCTGGACATTGGTGGTATAAAATATGACATGATAGAAGACTCTGATGGTGTATGGACAGGACAATCCATTCCGCAGGATGAAGGCTTCCATTACTACCAATTGAATATTGACGGGGCGCAGGTGCCAGATCCCGGAACTTTGTATTTTTATGGCGCAGGACGATGGGGCAGCGGCATAGAAATCCCTGCTGCAGATAAGGATCTTTTTGCCTTAAAAAATGTATCACACGGTCTTATAAGCGAAAATATTTACTTCTCAAAAGTAACTAATTCTTTTAGGTGCTGCTTCATTTACACCCCACCAGGATATTATGAAAATACAAAAGTGCGCTATCCTGTGCTTTATTTGCAACACGGAAGTTTTGAGGATGAAACGGGTTGGTCTGCCCAAGGTAAGGCAAATTTAATTTTAGATAATCTAATTGCATCAAAACAGGCCGTCCCAATGATTATTGTAATGGATAATGGTTACGCCTATGCTTCTAACAGTAATATTGACACCCGATCTACAAAAGAGCAACCCAAATCTGTTTTTGAAGAATTGCTGATAACTGAAGTTATTCCTATGATAGATACCAAATTTCGCACTGTGCCCAATCGCGATCATAGGGCTATAGCGGGTTTATCAATGGGAGCTAATCAGACAATGAGAATTATGATGAACCATCTTGACACATTTTCATACTACGGCGGCTTTAGCGGTACAGCAAATTATCCGGGAACCGATGCGCTTAATGCTTCTGAATTTATGGATGGAAAATATAAGGATGGCAATGCCCTTAATAAAAAAATAAAGCTTTTTTGGCTGGGTTTAGGCACTAAAGAACCCTCTCCTTTCCCTAAATCAATTGGGGCATTTAAAACAATGTTAGACTAGCAGGGAATTAAATATGAATATTACGAATCGCCTGAAACTGCCCATGAATGGCTTACATGGCGCAGATGCTTGTATCAGTTTGCTCCTAAATTGTTTAAGTAAATTTCTTATTAAGTTTTTTAAAAACTAACTACAGAAGCAGGGAAATAAATGATGAGCGATCCAGGCATGCAATGCTATTTATTTAAGTGTATATTTATTACATGATGTTATTGTATTCCAACTTTGTACAATTGGTTACAAAAAAGAGCAAAAAAACCCCGTAACAAAGCTAAAGTTATGGGTGTTGTTTTGCGACATTATGCGCCCTCTATTTGCCAATACAGAACGTTACTTTCCAGTATTGGCAAGCCTGTGAAAGATGCGAGGTACAAATGAGGTACAATTTCTAAAAAAAGTATCGCAAAATAAAACAAAACCACTTGTTGAACTTTCAAAGATTCACAGAACTTCCGGACTGATTTATTTTTGGCAAAATTAAGGCTTTTAATATAATAATTAACTCAAGTTGCTAGTTAGAAAAAATAAAAAATAAGAATCAAAAAGTGGAAATTTGGTTTACCACAACTAAATTGCTCCAGTACTAGGATGGCAAAAAGGATGGCAATATGCCACTTTATACTAAATGTGAAATTTTGAAAGGATGTGAAGGTATTACTGCCTGTTGGTAAATTATGCATATCGGCCATAATGGTATCCATCATAGCAATGTAAACGTTTTTGCCGGCCTTTGCCATAGTTACATGGTGCTCATGCTGTGCGTGTAACAAATTGCTACCCATTAGCAAAACGATAATTATATAAGCAGGTAACTTAATAAATGTAAGCCCGGCAATGTTATTAAATATTCATATACATTGATTTTTTAAATTTATCCAGAAATTAAATATGAATTAAAATAACACCATACAATGCGCCGCAATAGTGCACTGTATGGTGTTTATACAGCAAATTAAGCAATGCTTTCTACGCGCTCATTGCAGGCTTTTGCCAGGATGTTCTCAATTTCTTTAAGGATACCCGGTATAGGGTTGTCGCTGGTATTGGTAAGGCCAAGCTGGCCGTTGGTGCTTATGGCGCCAATAGTTTGCTCATTGCCTTTGCCAGATCGTACGATAGGCCCATACACCGCTTTTAATTTAAGCTTCCCAAAGTCGGTATCATATTTTACACGTACCAGGTTGGTAACCATAATATCATGGTTAAAGGCTTCTTTTAATACATCGATCATTTGCTGGATATCGACACTGTTAAAAGTTAGTTTCCTAAAAAAGTCGATATAATTTTGTACGTGCTCTACGGTATCAGTTCCGGAAAGGCCTGTTTTCGCCAGCCTTGCAATATCCCAAAAATAAGGGTTCAGTTCTGGCTCAAAATACACCGGATGCGTAGTTATATTCAACCCAAAATTATCGTCTAACTTTAGTGCCTTTCTTGTACAAATAGGCGATATCAGTTCCAGCTTTTTATCTGCCCAATCGTTACGCAGCTTTCTGCCCGCAAGTACTACGGCGGCACAAATGGCACCATGTACGGTGGTTTGCTCCAGTCGGGCTCTCTCCAGTATTTTCAATGTGGTTTCAGCAGAAAAACGTATGCTTTCAACCTTAGGGAATGCAGGTGTTATCCATTTAAACACATAACCTCCGTTTCCTGTATCTGTAGTAATTGTGTCATCCGGCAGGCCTAAAGTTTCATCGTTAGACTTCTGCGGAGCCAGTTTTTCCAGCTTTTGGCCGGTTACGGCAGCTAAAATATCCCTGAAAAGAAAGTTAAGCGACGATCCGTCTGCCAGAGTGTGGTTTGCCACCAGGATTATTACAGTGTCTTTAGGTCTCTGAATTAAAACCACCCGTAATAATGGCCCCTGTTGTGTATTAAAACGTATGGCCAGTTCTTTTTCAGCCTCTTGTTCCCATTTGTAATCATCATCTGCATCGATCACTCTCAGCGGAATCTCTAAAGAGTCCACATGTTCGGTTACAGGCCGTTTAAATTCATCCATGGTAACCCTTACCGATAGGTTAGGGTGCCTTTGCTGTACCTGCTCTATAGCCGATTGCCAAGTAGCAACCGGCACTTTGCCTTCCACCTCTGCCGCCAGGGCAAAGTCTTTAGAATCAATTTGGTCTAGCAACCAAAATGTTTTTTCGAATGCACCCAGGGTGCGGTTTTGTTTTGTCATTTTTAATAACTTTTAATTTATAATGAGCTTAATAAGGGCCTGTATTTACTGCTTAAAAGGGGGCAGTATAACAGGCTTAATCCTCGGGTACAAAGCTCAGAAAAGATAAAAGCGCTAAAAATGGATATAGTTCGGTTACTATGGCAGATTTTTCCTTGCAGATTTTCAATTAGCCTAAAAGGTGCCAATTCATCGCTCAGATATAGATCTACAGACGTTATACGTAGTCTGGCTCATTTACATGCGTAAACCTTTTAACTATCAATGTCCTTAGGCGTTCCTGGTGTGTATCGCCCCAGTTTCCTAAACTGCTTATTACAGGAATTAGGCTCTCGCCAAATTCGGTAAGGCTGTATTCTACCTTTGGCGGAACAACGGGATATATTTTGCGTGCCACAAGTTCATGGTCTTCCAGTTCCTTTAACTGGATGTTTAAAACCCGGCGCGTAGCATCGGGTATTTTACGTTGCAATTCACTCGGCCGTTTATGTCCTTCGTTAATAAACCAAAGCAGGCGAATTTTCCATTTACCATACAGTACTTCACCTATCAGGTCAAGACCGCAGTTTAAGTTGGGTATTATTTTTCTTTCATACATATTACAAAAGTAAACCTATGTTCCTATATGTACAATAGGGGATAAATTTATCCCTATATGAATCGTAACTCCGTACTTGTGAGGAACTAACATACTTCCGAAATTTGCACTAAGAAATTAAAAAAGCAAATAAAATGGATTAAACAAACGAATTATCAGGAAAGATCGCCTTAGTAACAGGCGGTACAAAAGGCGCCGGAAGGGCTATTGCAGAAAGGCTCTTACAGGCCGGTGCAACTGTTATAATTACTGCGAGAAATGCATCCGAAACCCAAATAGGCCAGTTGCATTTTATTGCCGCCGACTTGAGTACCGCTGAAGGATCTAAGGCAGTAGTGAGCGAAGTATTGTCAACATACGGCAGGTTAGATATTCTTGTAAACAACCTCGGTGCTTCATCAACGCCCGCCGGTGGTTTTTCGGCATTAAATGATGAAGACTGGATAGCAACACTACAGGCCAATTTGCTTGCTCCTGTAAGGCTTGACAGAGGATTTTTACCCCAAATGATAGATAGAAAAAGTGGTGTTATCATCCACATAGCTTCAATTCAGGGCAAACTGCCGCTATATGATTCTACCTTGCCTTATGCGGCTGCAAAAGCAGGGTTAAGAAATTATAGTAAAAGCTTATCTAATGAAGTTACGCCAAAAGGTGTTCGCGTGCTTACTGTTTCACCTGGGTGGATCAACACAACAGCATCAGAAGCCTGGCTTGCTGAAATTGCCAGAAACGCAAATAGCACTGTAGAAGAGGCACAGCAGGGTGTTATGGATGCCTTAGGCGGTATACCATTTGGAAGGCCTGCCCAGCCGGAAGAAGTGGCTGAACTGGTTGGTTTCCTTGTCTCACCAAGAGCCAATTATTTAACGGGGACTGAATATGTGATTGACGGGGGTACAGTACCAACAATATAATAACTTAATAATTGAAGCCATGGAATTACCAAAAGTAGTAGAGCGTTTTATAGAAACGCAGCACAGTCATGATAGCAAGTCTTTTGCAGATTGTTTCGCCGAGACCGCCATCGTTCATGACGAAGGCAAGACCCACACGGGCAAAGAAGAGATCCATCAGTGGATTAAACATTCAATGGAGGCTTACAATTCTAACCTTAAACCACTTAATTATGAAGAAACCGGGTTAAAGGGTGTCCTGACAGCAAATGTATCCGGCACATTTCCCGGTAGTCCAATCGTGCTGAAATTTAATTTCGGATTTAAGGATAGCCTTATCGACTCCTTAAAGGTAACCGAGTAATATTCTATAAAAGGAGGCGCTGTTAGGTTGAAAAACTGCTGCTTTTTTAACACGGTGGTTTTTTTAACCTAACAGCACACTTCCACATCCGGTAAATTATATAGAACAATTTCATAGAAATTAAAAGCCGGTCATTTCCCAAGAAGCCACACAAGACGGATTGCCGTGCGTTACTTATATCTATTACAGTTTTGAATTTGAGGAAAAACAAATTAAATCGTTAGAAATTAGATAAATAAAGATGCGTATATTAGTTAACTTATTTTTAAAATAAAAAGTGATGGTAAATAATTGTTTTGGATACGTGTCTATCTGCTTCTTTTTAGCAACGATAGCTATCCATGCACAGCAAGTGGAGCGTCCGCAAATGGAAGCATTAGCAAACCGTACCCAACCGGCTCCTGAAAGTGTTTTTAAAAAATTTCGTGAGGCCGGTATGGAACCGGTTAATCATACATTAACAGAAACAGAAAAGAAAACGGTGAGCGAAGCATTCTCCGTACTGCCGCCATTACATCAAAAAGTTTTAAAGCAGCATCTGCACAGTATTAGTTTTATGGATAATATGCCCAATACGGCACTCACATCTCCCATAGAAACTTCCGGCTCCGTAAAAATGTTCAACATAACCTTTCGCGCTGAGATTTTAAATCAAACCATTTCCGAATGGGCAACATGGAAAGAGAACACCTGTTATATCCAATCTGATGGCAACGAATATCAGGTAGTTATTGATGCCGGTAACCTCGATGCTATCTTATATGTTTTGCTTCATGAAGCTACCCATGTTGTAGATGCAGTTTTAAACATAACGCCACACCCTGATGACACAGATGTGTTGGTGGTGCCCACTCCGTTTACAGAGGGAATTTGGAGGGAATTCAACAAACCTAAAGAAGAAGTTACCAATACATTGTTAGAAACTACCCGTTTTAGAAGCGGGAAGCCTATAGCGATTTCAACTGCACCAAAGGTATATGAAGCACTTAAGGAAACGCCATTCGTATCGTTATACAGTATGGCTTCGTGGTATGAAGACCTGGCAGAAATACTTACCATTTACCATTTGACCCAAAAGATGAACCAACCTTATAAAATATTGGTAACGAAAAACGGTATAGTGGTTGGTGCCTACAATCCCTTTAATAATGGTCAAGTTTTGAAAAGGAAAAGCATGTTGGCAATGTTCTATGTGTAAATAAAGTCGTAAAGAAATTATAGGCAGGTTAATGTGGGAAGGAGCTAAATATTTGGTGTCGGGAAAAATATCCTAAACACAGATTGAGTTTACTTCATTAGTTCCGTAAATGCTCAGATAGTTGAAAATTAGTCAATCCTTTCTTCCTTTATTTAAAGTATTGTATTTAAGTGTTTTATTTAAAATTGTAGTTAGTTTACGTAATTGTTTTGTGGATGTAAGCGTTATTTAGATCAATCGTATTTACATACATAATAAAGCGTTATTTACGCCTTAGGGAAAAATATACAATAAACTCGTGCAATCATCCATTTTGGCGCGTCTTAGTTCTACGCATCTTTGCAATGTAAATAATTCATATTAATAATAACAAATAAATAGAAAACAAAATGAAAACACTTATTTCAACATTAAGCATTTTATGTGTACTTATGTTAAACCAATCAACATTTGCCCAATCTAAGAGAACTCCTGCATCTGCCGGAAGGGCAGAATATATTGAGGTTGAACCCAACGTTAAACTTCATGTTACCGATCTTGGTGAAGGGCAACCTATTGTACTAATACACGGCTGGCCATTAAATGATGCTATGTACGAATATCAATATCAGTATTTTGTACAAAAAGGCTTCCGCGTAATAGGAATATCGTTAAGAGGATTTGGAAAATCTGACCGGCCATACGGGAAATACGATTTTGATGTTTTCTCGGATGACATCAAGGTTGTCCTGGATAAATTAAAAATAGATAACGCTGTCCTGGGCGGGTTTTCGATGGGTGGAGCGGTTGTAATACATTACATGGCTAAATATAATGGTGCACACGTGAGTAAACTGGCGCTTTTCGGAGCTGCTGCACCATCTTGGAAACAGCGTGATGGCTTTCCTTACGGCGCTACAGACGAGGCTGCTGCAGGGTTAATCCAAACTACAAGAACCAACAGGCAACAACTAATAGAAGATTTCGGCAAAGCGTTCGGGGCTTCAGAGAATTCAATCTCACCGGCAATGGCGCAGTGGTTAGCAAATATTAATGCCGATGCTTCACCATTTGCAACTACCCAGGCTATCATTGCTTTACGTGACCTTGACCTTCGTCCTGCACTATCAAAAATTAATGTTCCGGTTGCCATATTTCATGGCACAAAAGATAAGCTGTGTGACTTTGTATTTGCTGAGCAATTACATAAAGGTATCAAAAATTCCTACATTGTAAAATTTGAAAAAAGCGGTCATGCTCTTTTTATAGAGGAAATGGAGAAATTTAATACTGAACTTGAAAAATTCGCTAAAAGCAAATAATGCTACTTTATTAAATCAAGATTTTTAAATTTACATAACACAGCCGGCCGTATTGTAGGCCGGCTTTTACACCGTAAGCTGCAATGAAACAACATATTTTTGATGTAAGCCTTAAAAAAATAGGCATGGTACAGGTGGATGGCGAAAGCGTGGAGGTTATAAACTCCGAAGCTTATAAGCCATACATAAAAGTGCTTTATCTATCTAAAGGATGTAAGGTCAAGGTAGATTTTAAGGTGTATGATACGGTCTGTCCTTCACTTTTTTTTATAAGCCCCAATCAGGTGCTAAGTATTGAAGAGCTATCTGCTGAACCCGGCCACCTTATATTTTATAACCAGGATTTTTATTGTATCCAGATTCATGATGATGAGGTAGCGTGCGATGGGCTGCTGTACAATAATATTCATAACATGCCCATGACGGCTGTGCCAAATCAGGAATCGGCATTTATAAATAACTTATTTATGCAGATAGAAGATGAGTTTAGCCTAAAAGACTGTTCGCAGGAGGAAATGCTTCGCACGTACCTTAAACAAATTTTTATCAAGTCTACAAGGCTATGGAAAATACAGCACCTTGACGGTAATATGGCACAGCAAAATAATGATATTGAGTTTTTTAGGCGCTTTACCCAATTGGTTGAAGCAAATTACAAGAAAAAGCACAGTGTAGCAGACTATGCCGATATACTGGCTATAGCACCAAAAACCCTGACCCATAAATTTAAACGTTTAAACCTTCCTCAACCCAACGAAATTATTAAAAGCAGGATTATTTTAGAGGCTAAAAGACTTTTGGTTCATACTCCAAAAAGTGCTAAAGAAATTGCCTATGATTTGGGCTATGAAGACCCGGCATACTTTAGCAGGCTGTTTTATATAAAAACCGGTGAAACCCCGGTTGGTTTTAAAAGCAAATACCTCAGCCATCAGGGTGCCGAAATGGAGAGTTAAAAACGTAACTACAACCCTATACAAAAAAATCCACATTATCATGTGGATTTTTTATTTCTTTAAATCTGAGTAAATACAGCACTTCATAGCATTAATATTGCCCTAATGATAATAGTACCAAAGTACAGGCATACTCTGTAGTTATGCCTTGTTGATTAGCCAGTTTTTGGAGTTCCGGGTTTTCTGTGCCCGGATTAAATATTATTCGTTTGGGGTTTGTTTTAAGAATATACTTGTATAAAGATTGCTGTTTTTCAGGGTTTACATATAAAGTTATGGTATCAATATCTGTATATATAACCTTGGGCATTTCTATTAAACCGCCTGCTACTGTACCGGTTTTTAAGCCTACATTAATAATAGAATGTCCGGAACCACATAGTCGTTCGGCAGCTAAATAGGCATATCGGGTAGCATCTGTCGTGGCACCTAATATTAAGGTCTTTTTGTTAGTCATAATAATACTATTTTTGAAATTTGTTTCTATATCCCAATCCTTTAAACAGATATATGTTATTAGTTGGCAAAATTGCACAAAAACCAGGTGATAAGAAATAGACAAAAGGATATGTGCCCTGTAGATATTTCCTTACTTGGACCTGTTAATAAAAACCATTTAATCAACAATTTTTACTATTACTTATCACATAGTTTTAGTGGTAATAGCAACTTTGGATTATTGTATAAAATCCTATTTGAAAATGTTTTTTTATACTTAATATTACTTGTTTTTTATTGAATCCAAAAATTTCAAAACAGGTATCAAGTGTTCGATAGAAGTCCCACTCACTTCACTGAGACGGTTAAAACAAACTTTTTTAAAGTTTATAAAAACCACCAAAATGTCTTGAAAATCCTATAAAACCTGCAAATTTTGACATTTGCAGGTTTTATATTTTACCCTGTACCATCAAAATTTGCAAAAAGCGCCTAAAGTTTGTTTGCAGTTAACAAACTGTATAACAGCTCGTAAAGCACGTTAACGACTTAATTTAAATTAGTTATAATTCTAATTTTATTAATTATAAAATGTGAATTATATTAGAGAACAGTTTTGGGCTAAATTTCTATTTGAAGAGTCCACAGAAATAACAAACATCAGATACATATGCCTGAGAATTACAGTTGACGGCATGCATAAAGAAACTTCCATCAAGCGAACCTGGGATGCATCAAGGTGGGATATGAAAATAGAAAGAGCTATTGGATCTATAGAAGACGCTAAGGCATTAAATTTCTTTTTAGATGCTTTGATAATCAAAATAAATCAATATAAAACCGACTTGATTTATACTGAACTAACAATTTAAATTTATAAAATTTAAGTATAATATTGATGATATTGAATTCCGTGAATTAACTACCAATTTTTTATTGTTGACTTTGAATTTTATCTTAATCAGTAAGAAATTGCGTTAGTAATTAAACACTCAAATACATTGCTTGTTTCAGGAAAATAATCAACAGGGCACTTGACAAAAATATTATCGTGACTGACCATTTCAAAATGTTTAAGTGAAAAAAAAACGCTTAAGAAACCGCTGACAAGTCGCGAACTCAGTATTATTGAAATACATCAATTCTCTACTCAGAATTTAACGGTGATAAGAGACATATTCATATTTCAGTGCTATACAGGACTTGCATATATAGATGCTTACCAACTTAAAAAATGATATTAAAAATGGCTTGGATGGGGATGTCGGAAAGACAAAAAACGGGATTTGTAACTAACGTTCCGTTGTTACCAAAAACATTCGAAATAATTGAGAAATATAAGATCATCTTATTTGCATAGAAAGCATTAGTATACTCCCTGTTTCATCAAATCAGAAAATGAATGAGTATCTTAAAGAAATTGCTGTCCTTTGTGGCATAGATGTCGAACTTAATACGCATAAGGCAAGAAGAACATTTGGGAGAACGGTAACTCTCAACAACGATGTTCAAATTCATGTAATAAAAGAGCTGTTGGACCACCAATCCATTAGACGAACAGAAGAATACGCGATTACCGAAAAATTAACTATGGGTAGGGAAATGTCACAATTGAAAAATAGACTTGATTATTGTAAAATATTTATATTGAATTTTCCAGCCCTAACGGGAGAATTTTCTAACCGTTTTATGAATGATTTAAAGAGGCTTGCTATGAAACATTCGCTATTTAATATTTTCATAAAAGAATAAGTCACATGTGACATATACTTCAAGTTTAGATATAAACACTAACTCACTTAAATAACTGCGTTAACTCCTAGTAGCATTAATATTACTGAACGATGCAGTACTGTAATTTCATTTGTAGAGCCGTAAATACAATTACGACTATCCCATACATAATAGGACCGTAAATTCTTGTATAATTCACAACAACAACTTTTGGTTGATAAATCAGAAATGTGTAAAGCAGTCGCAAAAAAAATACCTTCGCTCCCCAAAGGAGAAAGGTATTCTTTGAAATTTTAAAGCAACAAGTATAAATTTTGCAATCAATTTTTAATAAACTTTAATGTGCTAATGCTTTGTTCAGTTGAGATTTGCACAAAATAAATACCGTAGGATAAGGCAGAAATATCAAGTTCTGTATTTGCCTTATCAGCTGGGAAAGATGCTATTATTTTACCCGTCGCATCTAAAATTTTTATATCCGATAATTGCTTATTGGCAGTACCTACGTTAAGTGCATTTTTTGCCGGGTTGGGATATACAAAAATACCTTTCTCGGTGATGTTAACTGTATTTGCAGTTTCATTAGCTTCAAAATTATATTCCTTAGTTACATTATCAAAAGTAATGTTATAATTTCCTTCCTCTACAGGTATATCTACTCCGTCCTGGTTAAAAATACCAGTGCCGGATGGCCATGTGGCACCGCCCCAGTTGTTGGGCCAATCGTTATCCTGACGAAATTTAAGGCCACCGTTGATCAGTGTACAATTGCTCTTTGTGTAGGTAACACCATCGGTAGTAGAAAATAATATATCGCCGTCGGTACTACCCCAATCTACCGTTGTGGCATTGCCACGGATGCCTATAACCGGAAATTTATATATAAAACTGTATTCTTTAGAGTTAAGATTAAAAGTAACATCATAAACCCCTACCAGTACCGGCACATCCATACCACCCTGATCCTGAACACCAACTCCGCTTGGCCAGTCTGTACTGCCCCAGTTTAAAGGCCAGCTGTTGTCTTGCCTGAATTTTAACCCACCGGTATCTAGGCTTATATTATTAAGGGTATATACACACCATCAGTAGTAGCCATCTCAATATCGGGCTCACTGCCGCTCCAGCCCAGCGGCGTTGCAGTCCCTAATATACCCACGCTGGGAAATTGAGCATACAAAGTTGATGTACCAGCAATAAATAGCAAACAAATAATAAGTAGTTTTTTCATCATTTTTAAAATTTTAATAGATTAATTAATACGGATCTCGTAAACCAATAAATCGTTGTAGTTAACTACAGATATAAAACGTTTACCAGAAATTCATCACTAAATTATTAGTTAAACAAGAAGTATATTTCTACTTATGTTACAATTAAATACAATAGGTATTATCATATTAATATCATAACTCAAACTTATGTTAATCAGGATTTTGTAGATTAAAATCAAATGAACGAAAACGAAATAGTACTGATTTTGTTACCGACTGTTACAAAAATGATACCCTGTTATTAATAAATAAATAATTAAATAACATACAAATTATTAATCTAATATTTTATTATGCAATTAGTCTGCTTTGAATTTTGAAATACCTACTATTTTATAGTAACTTGCACCCTACATCTATATACAATAAGGTGTAAAATCATTCTAAATTTATAGAAGCTTAGCAGTACCAGCATAGCGCTATTATACCGTTGTAAACAAATGAAAGCTACTGATTTTCTATCTTATATAAGATATTTTGTTATCGCAGTGCTACTCTTGCCTATACTATCATCGTGTAGTACGGCAAATGAAGACACAACGATAAAAATTGGTTTTTCGCAGGGTATGAATACTGACGACTGGAGGCGGCAGCTTAATAAGAGCATGGTTATTGAAGCCTCACTGCACCCTGAAGTGCAGTTGGAGATTAAGGATGCGAACAATAACGTACAACAGCAGGTAAAGGACATTGAAAAATTTATTGATCGTGGTGTAAATGTTATAATTGTCTCACCTATCGAAGCCAAGCCACTTACAGCCATTGTAGAAAAATCTATAAAAAAAGGTATACCCGTAATTGTAGTAGACCGCAAGATAGATAGTGAAGACTACACCGCTTACATTGGCGCCGATAATATTGAGGTAGGTCGCATTGCCGCCAAATACATTGTTTCTAACAGTAATGGTAATGGTAAAATAATAGAAATTACCGGGCTAAAAACATCTTCTCCTGCTTACGAGCGGGGATTGGGCTTTTCGCAAATCTTAAAACAGCACCCTCATATTAAGTTACTCACTACAGTTAATGGAGACTGGGAAAGTGGTTCGGTAAAACCGCAAATAAAAAAAATACTACAAAACAATTCTGATGTAGAATATATATTTGCCCAAAACGATCGTATGGCACTTGGTGCATGTGAAACAGC
>Ga0247815_10001620_pt1 | contig 17132 bp, 10 predicted proteins | sample UWRJL194509B1_FD_181014 | JGI IMG/M metagenome (GOLD analysis project Ga0247815, IMG submission 181014) | Plant litter microbial communities from Arlington Agricultural Research Station in Wisconsin, United States - UWRJ-L194-509B-1 | ecosystem: Environmental > Terrestrial > Plant litter >...
AAGGAGCACACGCCCGTGTCCGCTTGGCGCCGAAGTCCGCGCGCTGGCCGCAGAGACAAGCAACCGACAACTGCTGCACAGCGTCGGCAACCGACAGCTGCTGGGTCGCGCACCACTGTTCAGTAATTTCAGTGTTCAATGATCGTGATCACTCAGGTGCCTCCTCCCGTTTGTACGCGAGTCAAACGAATTGTTGCCGTACAAGCACCGGTGCTGCCGATCCTGCCGATCTTTGTCGGCTCCTGACTCCTCCCTTTTCTGCCTCCTGACCGCGCCGGGCTCGAGCGACCGTCGCTTTAGCCATGGTCCGTATCCTCTCGAGTCTATTTGGCGTGGTCACCGGGATCATGGGCCCTCTGCCCTCAAAACGCGTCAAGTGGTCAGAGTCAAGCTACAACGAGCGCGTACTCATGTCGCCGAAATTCGTCGCGGGCTGCATGGTCGATCAGAATGAACTCGCACCTTTCACCACCCGCATCCATGCACAGCCACACATATTCGAACAGATCGTTGATAGCCCTCGGAGGACTCTCTGGAGATAATGTGGCGCGCGGGTGAGGGTGGTTTGCGGATTATGCTGCTTGTTTGCCCGTAGCTGACGTGCGGCATAGCTTACCTACACCTCACAATCAATGCTATGTCGCCATAGTTCTATAACTGCGTCCGACCGAGTGGTAAGAGCGCGACAAGTTGTGACGCAAGACCAACTTCAGCATCCTCAGTGGCGAGGAACGCGGCGCAGCCGATCACCCCTTTTCACTCAGCTCATCGCTACTTATCCAGTACCAATGACTCTGCTTGCTTTGTGTCTTTCGCAGTGCTCTACGGATGACGCCGAGCAGCTGTCGAGGAGTACTCTCAAGCTTCGTGCACCCGGCGACGACATCGACATCACCCTCGGCTGTTCCCAAGATATGGCAAACAAAATCGCATACGAAACGTCTTGTAAGATAACTGGGACCTCGTATTCTGATTTAATTGCGTCCGTAAGCGATGAGTAAATGGGTTCGCGCTGCTCAACGACGTTGACTTCATTCACCCAGGCACTACTCCCACGCCAACCTCAACGTACTCGTGACCGCCAAGCTCGACGTACTCTCAATCGCAGACGAAAGCTTTGAATGTGCGGTGGTGCTCGAGCGGGCAATGGCGCAGATCGTCACTTGCCACAGTCGGACGCGAGACCGGCTTGGATCAACCTGATGCGTAAACGGTATGCTCTCCCCTGCTCAAGATACAGGGTGACTGAATTTGAATTTTTGGTCTCTCAGAAACTGGCGCAAGAGTGAGGCGTTCAAGCAGACCGTTTCAGTGTTCATAGACGTCAACGGCTAGAAAGATAAATTAGGTCAGGCGTGGTAGGAACATATCGTGTACTCTAGAACCTATAATGGAGTATCTAAGGCGACCTCAGAACGAGGCATACGCGGTAGGGGAAGGAGAAGAAACATGATCAACTCCAGCGACCCTCAGGAGCAACCGCATCTCATGAAGCCATGTCGTCTCATGCCAGAAGATGAGAAGAACTGACCGAGCAGGCTCGCCTCATTGTCAAACCTGCGCGAAAGGACGATAGAAGTTGGCCAGCCAAAGTGGCTTTAGGCTGACAGAGTTCGGAGAAAACGTTTTCAGACTTCCTGCACTATATGAACGTTAACACTACATGGCTGAACGGATGCTTTCAATCACACCCCAAGATTTTCTCAAACAGTTTTATTACAGCGTACAAATGATGATGAGCCAGATAAATGTAGCCAACTGACACTGCGAGGACCTCAGATCGACGGATCGTTATGAGCTGCCAGCGGCTATAGACACTTTGGATCCGTGCCAACACTTTGTCCACTCCGTTCCATGATGTAGCACAGCGTCAGCCGAGAGTACGACGCGATGACTGGCAATGAGCGACGTGCGTTCTATGCCAAACACGATATTCCGGCGGTATTCCTGAGGCAGCCAAATCAACCGCTCCCCCGAGGACCCAACCAGCCAGCCGTCGATCTGGTCCGACCGAGCCAGAATATCAACCGGCTGGAGGTTGGCCTGCGACGGAAGAGCCACTGCATCATCCACGTTCCACGATCGAATGGTCCCGTCCTCAGCGCCAGAGACAAAGCTCTTACCGTCTGGCATGAACGCGACGGATCTGACGACACCTGCGTGTCCATGTAGTACGGCAACGGACTCACCCGTACTTGCATCCCAGAGGCGAACGGTGTGGTCATCTCCCCCTGAGGCGAGACGTTCCCCATCTGCCGAGTATGCAACAGCCCAAACACTTCGTTGGTGGCCTTCCAATGTCTGCAGTAGCGACTTGGCTTCAACATTCCAGATATAGATATTGCCGCGCTGGGAAGCCGCCGCGATTTTGGAGTCGTCGGGCGAGAAACAGACTGATGTAATGGGTAGCAGGTCATCGTTGTCTCGCATTTTTGCAATTGAAGCGTGGTCACCGTCAGTGGACAGTTCCCACAAGGTGATATACCCCAAACCTTCTCCCACCGCGAGAAGCTGACCATTTGATGAAAAGGCGACTGAGAATGGTAGATTATCGCACCGTAGCTGGCAAAGTGTGGGAGGTTGATTGCCAGCCAGTGCCCATAATCCCACAGTCTTATCACCAGATGCCGAGGCCAGCCACTGCCCATCTCGTGAGAACGTAACAGCATTGACCAGTTCCCTGTGACCCTCGAGTGGTTTCCCAATCAATTCTCCCGTCTCGGCGTTCCACAACCGAACGGTGTTATCCGTCGACCCCGACGCGATGAACTGATCGTCAGCAGAAATCGCGACACAGAGCACCACATCCATGTGGCTGATCAATGGTGGGAGGGTTGGTTCCGCCGTTTGAGAGTTCCAAACTCGAACTGTCTTATCAACTGAGCCTGACACGATTAATGACCCATCAGCGGAGACGGCGACTGAGTTGACGTTGCCCTTGTGGCTCGGTAATTGCTCGACTACCGTTTGGCTATGTTCTGCGCCCCAGATTCGAATGGTGCGGTCTACCGCGGCGCTCGCAATGTAGAGCCCATCCGGAGAATACGAGAGAGCTTCGACAGAATCAATATGACCGCTGAGAGCCGGTGCGGCATCCTGACCAGTCTTCCAGTCCCAGAATCGAACACCATGAGTGTCGGTAGATGCAAGACATAAGCCATCAGGTGCGAAAGCGAGATCTGCGACCACACATCCAGTTTTAAGCGGTGCGCCAATCTCTTGGCCAGTGGACACATTCCAGATGCGGATCACCTGTCCCCAATGGTCTCCTGGTTTATGATAGGATCCTTGTCCCTGATGGAATCCTACAGCGACGAACTGATCATCCGGCGATAATGCTATGCACAGTAGATGCCCATAGGAGACGCGAAGGGGCTCTCTCTGCGGTTCATAGGTACGGACGTTCCAAAGGCGGACGGTGTAGTCCTCCGCCCCAGACGCAAGGGTATATCCATCAGATGTGAACGCAACAGCACGGACGCTCCCTGTATGCCCAGTCAGTACTGAAACGGCTTGGCCAGTTGTAGCATTCCACAGCCTGACAGACTTGTCCTCAGATCCAGACGCAATGAGTCGACCATCCGGCGAGAGTGCCAGAGCCCAAACCCAACCAGCGTGACCACGTAGCGGTGCCATTTCCGCGCGGCCTGTTTGTATGTTCCAGATGTGAAGATTACTGCCAGCAGTCCCTGATACAACATGCTGACCATTGTGTGTAAAAGCGACACAATGAACAGCGCCGTCACCGCTTCGAAGCGGAGGCATAGTCTCCTCGCCGGTCAGCATATCCCAGATGCGCACCGTACCATCAGCAGAACCGGAGGCAAGCCGTCTCCCATCTGGTGAATACGCAACGGAGCGGACTGCTCTCTCGTGTCCAGTGAGGTTCATGACAAGTCGGTCACCGTGACGATCAATGCCAAATGTTTCTACGGATATCACGCCATTGAGAAGAGATGAGAAGTCTTGGTAGATGAGGGAGTCCTTCGATGCAAAGGGCAGAGCCGAGAGATAGATGTGTGGCGCACTCCATTCGATGACCGCGCGCGAGGATGCGACGAATGAGTTGGCCTCACGCAGGAACCGAGACGTTTCTGCTAGTTTCACCTGGTCTCGTTTGAGTATATCAGTTGATTAGAGGATTAAAGCATAACTCACCACAAAGCCTGCGATACGAAGCAGTCCAGATGCTCTGCCGACCTCGCCTAGCACGCTGAGAACCTCGAGCCAAAAGAGGAACTTGGGACGAAAGATCATGTTGACCGCTTCGTCAAGGGTTGGCTGCGCCGAGGCAAACTGAATGTGGTGTGCCCAGTGCAGGCATGCATAGCGGAGCGAGAGCGATATCCAATCGGGATCGGTCTTTGTATTGGGCTCGTACGAAGACAGACTGCGAGAGATGTTGAACCCAAAGTCGTCCTGTGCCATTCTGCGAAAACAACCGTGCGCGAGCTCATCGTGCCCAAGGGTAGGATCGATTCGAATATCGGCTGCAGCTCGTTTATATAGATAGTCGGCGAATGATGCGTGTAGTGTCCGCAGGCTAGCTTTATGGTTGTCATCTGGCATGTAGACGACGGCGTGCAGGCGGTCAAGACAGCCGCGAAGATATTCCGTGGACAGACCCAGCAGCTCGGCCAGAGCTTTGACAGAGAGCGACATGCGTGCTGAGAGGATTGCAGCGACTACCTTCAGCATCTGCTGCAGCTCATTGACTTCGACCACGTCCGGGCTTGCTGCCTCGGTCAGTATCAAGGAGTACATCAGGTCTAGTGGGGCCGTAATGAGAGTAGCTGGGGCCGCCTGCAATGGCGAGACTAGGTTGGTGAGACGCATAGATCGAAACCCTTTACCACCTCCAAGGATGTACTTGGTCGCCGTTGCTGCGAAGATGAAAAGGCCATCGGCGCGCTCCGCGAGGGTCTCGACATCGTGGTCGGTGAACCAAGGTTTGGTCGACGGCGCCTTGGACAGTGTCTTGCTAATGTACAAGTGTATGTCGCTTGTGACTTGGCTCTTGTCGATCGTGTGAAGCTGAAGGGCAGAGGTGACTTTGATGTCCGTGACCGACGTCTCGCGGATATGAGTCTCAGGCCGAGAGGTGACGATGAACTTGACCGGAATATCGGTGGTCGAGCGAGAGAAGTCGATGAGTGCCTCGAGCACCTCGGCGACTGCGGCGTGAGTTTCGGAAGTGTCGCCAAGCGCAGTGCCTGTCTGTTGGTCTCCACACTCGTCGAGGGCGTCGACGATGAACACGATGGATCGCGTGGAGGACGGGAGCGCTGCGAGTGGCTTGCGCAGCAGCCGCTCGACCTGAACCTTAACCTGCTTGTAGGCGAGGTCGGGCTCTGCCTTCAGTTCCGCAGCTAGTGCAGCGGCGAATTCATCCGACTGGCGGGCCAAAAGCTGAGCTAGAGTTGGGATGATGCAACGCACGTCGCGCTGGGTGGCCAAACCCGTCGACCGGGAGCAGAAGAAGCTACCACCCAGACATAGCTTGTCGTCCGCTCGAACGAGTTCGCAGATGCTCGAAGCGATTGACGTCTTGCCAGTGCCAGCCATACCACCGAGCCAGAAGATCGCCTGCGCTTTGGGGTCCATGATCCAGCGAACGATTCGGTCGAGGACATCGATCCGGGTGCCATGCATGCATCCGGAACGCTGCTGTGCATCATAAACCGCTTCGCGGACATGGTGCTTGTCGAGGGCTATGAATATGAGCCTCAGCCTGCACGTGAGCTTCGAGGACTTACCCGTCGCGATAGCACTCCTTAGCCGCTCCTGTATACGTGTCAAACCTCGGCAACCCAACATGTGACACGCAGCGCGTACCAGTTGCTCCTCACGTTCCTTCTTCGCCTGGAGTTGCTGCGCCGCCGATAGTTGCTGGGAACGCAGATTCAGTTCAAGACCCGCAAATAGCACGGGACTCGCACTCTGTTGATGTCGTCGATACCGCGTGCTACATCGGCAACGCCATCTTGAACCTGCCCCACACCATCCTTCACCTCTTCGACGCCGCCCTTGACCCGTTCGACGTCCTCCTCGACGCGGACAACGCGAATTTCGACCCGGTCGACACCTTCATTGACCTGCTCAACACCATGATTGATCTGATCGACGCCATCCTTGACCTGATCGACGCCATGTCGAACCTGCTCGACGCCGGTTTTGATATGTTCGACGCCTATCTCGACGAGTATGCCACCTTCGAACTGTACACCTGGTTAGTCGAGAATAATATCTCACTTGGACTCACCTCAAAGACGTCGATGAGCGACATGATCTTGCCAATGAGATCTTTGACCTCGCTAATGTCGTTGTCAGATTGAAGCACCCTGGCAGTAAGCCCGCGATCGAGTTTTGCTTGGACAGCACTGGCGAGTTCTTGCAGGGCTCTGGTAGATATTAGCACATCGCTTCACCGCACCGGTCCATTGCAACACATACTTCGCAACCTCCTCCAATCGTCCGCGCAAGTTGTCACTCAACTCAGCTTCACCCTGATGTGTGGATGTGATCTTCAACAGGCGTTCGAGCTTGTCCTTGTGCTTGATGAATTCCTGGTTGAGGTGCACGGTTCGCTACGAGGTGCGAGTTGGTCGAGTGCACGCAAGAGAGTCGCAGAATAGCGCACCTCGCACACATCCCAGATCTTGAGCACGCCGACGACGGCGGCTTTGAGAGGAAGAAACATATCCGACGCGTCACGAATGGTCGTAAGGAGGTCATAAATGACCGAACCGGTGGTCGCGAGAGCAGAGGGTGGCGTAGAAGGACGCGCATAGGCTGGCGCAGATGGGACTGGCTGCACGGTGTCGAGTTCAGGCGTCGGTGTCGAGGTGCCACTTTGTACAGGCGGCGAGAGCTGAACTGTAGCGCTCGACTGCAACTGAAGTGGCAGGGTTTGTGGCGGGTTTGTGCTAGCACTGGTAGTAGATTGTCCTGATGTGTGAGGTACGGGTGAAGGTGACCTGCTCTGGCGTGACGGTGGTCTCAGGCTGTCGACTACTCTTTTGGCCTTGTTCTTAGCCCTCTCGATGAAGGCACTCATGTCGGGCGATGTGACTAAGGGAGATAGATGCGCACCACCTGGCAATCGAGGAAGTCAAGAGGCGCACGTGGTTTGTGTCTGCTTGACCCGCAACGTCCGCGCGTCAGCCGCAAGCACATACAACAAACCAACCGCAAGAGAGTATCAACACTCAACAAACAACCCGTCCTACGCCACACTTCAGCGTTCGATGGGCGTTATAGCGTGCCCCCGGCCTGTGTGCAAGGTCAAAATGAGTTATTCCCGGCGATCTTTCGCGCTTTCGCTCCTGTTCTTCTCCCTTCTCCGTTCCTTTCCGCGCCAGGCTCAATTAGCCTTCGCTTTGACCATACGCTGTCTCTATCGCCTTGGTGTGGCCGCCGGAATCATGAACCCTCTGCGCGCAAGAGGCGTTAGGCATCTGAGTCGGGTTTACGAGCGCGTCAACGGTCGCCGAAATTCGTCGCGGGCTCGATGGTCGACCATAATGAACTCGCGCTTTTCACCACCCGCATTCATGCACACCCACGCATATTTGACCGGATCGTTGACAGCCCTGGGAGGAGTCTCTGGAGACAAGTGGCGCGCAGGTGAAGGTGGTTTGCAAATCCTACTGTTCGTTCGCCTGTAGCTAACGTGAGGCATAGCTTACCTACATCCCATGATCGATCATACGGCGTCAGGCCTCTGAAATCGCATCTGATCAAGTGATGTGGGCGCGCGACGAATTGTGGCGCGAGACCAACTTCAGCATCCCGCGCGACGAGGAAGGCGCGCAGCAAATCAAATCACCCCTTTTCACTCAGCTCTTTGCCAACTATCCAGCGCCGATGCGTCTGCTTGCTCTGTGCCTTTCACAATGCCATACGAGTGACGCCGTCCTGCTTTCGAAGAGCGCTCTCAAGATTTGTGCGTACGGCGACGACATCGATATCACCCTCGGCTGTTCCCAAGATATGGCAAACAAAGGCGCATACGGGGCGTCTTGTAAGACAACTGGGACCTCGTCTTTGGATTTGATTGCGTCTGTCAGGTATGAGTAAATGGGTTCGCGCTGCTCAACGACGTTGACTTCATTCGCCCAGGCACCACTCCCAACCTCAACGTACCCGTAACTGTCAAGCTCAACGTGCTCCCAATCGCAGACGAAAACTTTGAATGTGCGGTGGTGCCCGAGCGGGCAATGGCGCATTTCGTATCTTGCCACAGTCGGACGCGGGACCGGCTTGGAATCAACCTGATGCATAAACGGTATGCGCTTCCCTGCCCAAGATACAGGGGGACTGAATATGAAGTTTAAGTTTCTTAGCAACTAGTGCAAAATTGAGGCGTTCAGGCAGACCGTTTCAGTGTTTTTAGACGTCAACGGCAGCAAAGATAAATTAGGTCAGGCCCGGCAGGAACATATCGTGTACTCTAGAACCTAGAATTGGATATCTAAGGCTACTGCAGAACGAGGCATACAGGCTTGGGGAAGGAGAAGAAACATGATCAACTCCAGCGGCCCTCGGGAACAACCACGCCGTAGGGAGTCACGGCGTCTCATGCTAGAAGATGAGAAGAGCTAACCGGGCAGGCTCGCCTCGTTGTCTAACCGGCGCGATATGACGACAGACGTGGGCTAGACAAGGTGGCTGTAGGCTGACAGAGTTCGGAGAAAACGTCTTCAGGCTTCCAGCTCCATATGAACACTACATGGCTGAACGGATACTTTCAATCATACAAGGATTTTCTCAAACAATTTATTACGGCGTAAAAATCAGGAATGGCCAGATAGATGCAGCCAACTGACACTGCGAGGATCTCAGGTGAACGAATCTTTATGAGCTGCTAGCGACCATAGACGATTTGGGTCCATGCCAACACTTTGTCCACTCCGTTCCGTGATGTAACGCGGTGTCAGCTGAGAGTAGGACGTGATGGCTAGCGATGAGCGACGTGCGTTCAGCTCTGTTGAATACGATGTTCGGACGGTATTCCTGAGGCAGCCAAATCAACCGCTCCTTCGAGGAACCAACCAGCCAACCGTCCACCCGGTCCGCATGAGCCAGAATATCGACCGGCGGGAGGTTGAACTGCGACGGATGACCCACCGCATCATCCACGTTCCACAATCGAATGGTCCCGTCATCAGCACCAGAGACAATGCTCTTCCCGTCTGGCATGAACGCGACTGATTTGACGGTATCTGAATGTCCGTACAGCACGGCACAGGCCTCACCCGTACTTGCATCCCAGAGGCGAACGGTGTGATCATCACTCCCTGAGGCGACGTGTTCCCCATCTGCCGAGTAAGCAACGGCGCGAACATATCCTTCGTGACCTTCCAATGTCTGCAGCAGGCTCTTGTTTTCTACACTCCAGATATAGATATCGCTGCTGCCTGACGCCGCTGCAATTTTGGAGTCGTCGGACGAGAAACAGACTGATCTGACGTCGTCGCGGTTGACTCGCATCCTTGCAGATGAAGTGTGATCACCGTCAGTAGTTGGGTCCCACAAGGTGACATGTCCATAATAGTCCCCCACTGCAAGAAGCTGGCCATTTGATGAGAAGGAGACTGAGAATGGTCGATAATCGCACCGTAGCTGGCGAAGGGTGGGCGGTTGATTACCGGCCAGTGCCCACAATCCCACAGTCTCATCATCCGACGCCGAGGCCAGCCACTGCACATCGGGCGAGAACGTAACGGCATTGATCGTGCTTCCGTGACCCTCGAGTGGTTCCCCAATCAACTCTCCCGTCTTGGCGTTCCACAATCGAACGGTGTGATCCGCCGACCCCGATGCAATGAACTGATCGTCAGCAGAAATTGCGACACAGACCACCTCATCAGTACGACCTATCAGCGGTGGGAGGATTGGTTCGGCCGTTTGGGAGTTCCAAACCCGAATAGTCCTATCGGCTGAGCCTGACACGATGAATGAGCCATCCGCAGAGACGGCGACTGAGTTGACACTGCCCTTGTGGCTCGGTAGTTGCTTGATAAGTGTCTGGCTATGTTCTGCGTCCCAAATTCGAATTGTATGGTCTCTCGAGGCGCTTGCAATATAGAGCCCATCTGGAGAGTACGAGAGAGCCCTAACAAGGTCCGTATGACCGCTCAGAGCCGGCGCTACATGTTGACCAGTCCCCCAGTTCCAGAAGCGGATGCCACGAGGGTCAGTCGATGCAAGATATGATCCATCGGGTGAAAAGACAAGACCGAGGACGACACAGCCAGTTCTAAGCGGAGCGCCAATCTCTTGTCTACTGGACACATTCCAGATTCGGATCTCCTGCGTATCGTCAAATCCTGCAGCGATGAATTGGCCGTCCGGTGAAAATGCTACAGAGAGTACATAACCTCTCTCGCCAAGAAGAGGCTGTCCCTCCAATTTGCGGGTGCCGACATCCCACAGGCGGACCGTACAGTCGTCCGACCCAGAGACTAGCGTCCGTCCGTCAAATGAGAATGCAACGGATCGAACCCAGCTGGTGTGGCCACTCAGCTCTGCGATGGCGTCACCAGTTGCGGCGTCCCATAGTCTGACAGACCTGTCCCCAGATCCTGACGCCACGAGTCGATCATTCGGCGAGAGTGCTACAGAGAGAATGAGTCTGGAGTGGCCACGTAACGGAGGCATCACTACGCGGCCACTTCGTACGTCCCAGATGTGAATAGCACTGGCATCCGTCCCTGAGAGGACCCGCCGACCGTCGTGTGTAAAAGCGACACAATACACCGCGCCATCACCGCTTTGGAGCGGAGCCATTGTCTCCTCACCAGTCAGCGTATCCCAAATGCGCACCGTACCGTCTTCAGAACCGGAGGCAATCAATCTCCCATCTGGTGAATACGCAATGGAGTTGACCACATTCTCGTGTCCGGTGAGGTCCATGATCAGCCGGCCACCGTGACGATCGATGCCAAAGGTTTCTACGGATGCCACACCGCTGAGAAGAGACGCGAAGTCTTGGATTACGAGCGAGTCCTTGGATGCAAACGGTAGAGCCGAAAGATAAATGTGCGGTGCACTCCATTCGATGGCTGCGCGCGAGGACGCGACGAACGAGTTGGCATCACGCAGGAAACGAGATACTTCTTCCAGTTTCACCTATGCGTGTTTGAGTACATAGGATCCTCGAAGAATGAAAGCAGAACTCACCGCGAAGCCTGCAATACGAAGCAGACCAGATGCTTTACCGATCTCTCCCAGGACGCTGAGAACCTCAAGCCAAAAAAGAAACCTGGGACGAAAAATCGTGTTGACCGCTTGATCGAGAGTTGATTGAACTGACGCGGACTGAATGTGGTGTGCCCAATGTAAGCATGCGTAGCGGAGTGAGAGCGATATCCAGTCGAGTTTCGTCTTTGGATTGGGCTCATACGAAGTTGGACTGCGCGAGATGTTAAACGCAAAGTCATCCTGCACCATCCTGCGAAGACAGCCGTGTGCGAGTTCATCGTGTCCGAGGGTGGTGATGATGCGGATGCCAGGTGCGGCACGCGTGAACAGGTAGTCACCGAAGGACGCGTGCAATGTCCGCAGGCTGGCGTCATGGTTGTCCTCAGGTAGATACACGACGGCGTGCAGACGATCGAGGCAACCGTGAAGGTATTCCGTTGACAGACCCAGCAGCTCGGCCAGGGCATTGACAGAAAGAGTCATCCGCGCCGACAGAATTGCAGCGACGACTTTGAGTATCTGCTGCAACTCATTGGCTTTGACCATGTCGGAACGCGACGCCTCCATCAGTATCAGAGAATACATCGAGTCTAATGGAGCGACAGCAAAAGAATCGGGCGTCGCCTGCTGCGGCGAGACTAGATCATTGAGACGCGCTGATCGAAACCCTTTCCCGCCGCCAAGGATATACTTGGTCGCGGTTGCCGCAAAGATGAACAGACCATCGGCCCGTTCTGCAAGAGTCTTGACATTGTCATCGGTGAACCAAGGTTTGGTAGATGGCGCCTTTGACAGTGTCTTGCTAACGTACAACTGGATGTCTTCTGTGACCTGGCTCTTGTCTATTGTGTGGAGATGAAGGGCCGACGTGAACTTGACATCTGTTACTGACGTCTCGCGGATGTGGGTCTCGGGTCGAGACGTGACGATGAACTTGATCGGGAGACCAACAGACGAGCGAGAGAAGTCGATGAGTGCCTCGAGCATCTCGCCGACTGCGGCGTGAGTTTCTGAATTGTCGCCAAGTGTAGTACCTGTCGGCTGGTCACCGCACTCGTCGAGGGCGTCAACGACGAACACAATGGGTCGTGCGGAGGACGAGAGCGCTGCGAGAGGCTTGCGTAGTAACCGCTCGACCTGAACCTTGACTTGCTTATAGGCGAGGTCGGGATCCTCCTTCAGTTCCGCAGCCAATGCCGCCACAAATTCATCCGACTGGCGGGCCAACAGCTGCGCTAGAGTTGGAATGATGCAACGCACGTCGCGCTGGGTGACCAAGCCAGTGGACCGGGAACAGAAGAAGCTACCGCCCAGACATAGCCTTTCGTCTGCTCGAACGAGTTGGCAAATACTCGAGGCGATTGACGTCTTGCCGGTGCCTGCCATGCCTCCAAGCCAGAAGATGGGCTGAGATTTGGGATCCATGATCCAACGAATCATTCTGTTGAGGATGTCGATCCGGGTGCCGTGCATGCATCCAGAACGCTGTTGTGCATCGTAAACCGCTTCGCGGACGTGGTGTTTATCGAGCGCTACGAAGATGAGCTGCAGCCCGCATGTGAGTTTCGAGGACTTACCGGTAGCGATAGCGCTCCTAAGCCGCTCCTGCATACGCTTCAACCCCGGGCAACACGGCACGTGACAAGTGGTACGTACCAGCTGCTCCTCGCGTTCCTTGGCTGCTTGGAGTTGCTCCGCTGCCGATAATTTCTGAGAAGGGAGATTTAGCTTGGGGTCCCCAAACAGCACGGGATTCGCACTCGATTGATATCGTCGACACCGCGCGCCACCTCGTCAACGCCATCTTGAACCTGCCCGACGCCATCTTTCACCTCTTCAACGCCATTCTTGATTTTGTCGACGCCGTCCTCGACGCGATCGACGGTTTCCTTGACCTCTTCGACTTCGTCCTTGACCTCTTCGAGGCCGTCCCTGACCTCTTCGACCCCACCCTTGAGCTGCTCGACCTCGCCCTTGACCTGGTCAACACCATCCTCGATCCAATCGACGCCATGTTGGATCTGCTCAACACCGCTTTTGATATGTTCGACGCCAATTTCGACGAGTATGCCGCCTTCGAACTGCACGCTCGGTGAGTCGAGAAAATTAAAATATCCAAACTCACCTCAAAGACCTCGATGAGGGACACAATTTTGCCGATGAGACCCTTGACCTCGTTAATGTCGTTGTCGGATTGAAGCACCCGGGAGGTCAGGCCACGGTCGAGTTTCGCTTCAACAGCATCGGCGAGGCCCTGCAGGGCGCTGCTGGAAGTTAGTCAATCGATTCTCCACCATAGTCCGCCGTAACACATACGCCGCAACCTCCTCAAGTCGTCCACGCAAGCTGTCGCTCAACCCGGCTTCGCCTCGATGTGTAGCCGTGATCTTCAGTAGTCGCTGCAGTTTCTCCTTATGCTCTATAAATTCTTGATTGAGCTGTACGGTGCGCTATGAGGTGCGAGTGAATTTGGTGTAAAACGTCGGCTGCGAAAGAGCCCACCTCGCACACATCCCATATCTTGAGCACGCCGACCACGGCAGCTTTGAGAGGAAGGCACATGTCCGATGCGTCCCGAATGGTCGTAAGGAGATCATGTATGACCGAGCCAGTAGTCGCAAGAGCAGAGGGAGGTGCAGACAGACGCGCATAAGTTGGCGTAGCATGTGCAGGAGGCGAAGGCAAGGCGACTGGTTGCGCAGAATTGGGTGCATGCGGCTGTGTCACACTTCTTACTGATGACGAGAGTGGCGCAGTCGTAGTAGACTGCGACTGAAGTGGCTGAGTCGTCGGCGGGTCTGTGCCAATATTGGGAGTGGAATGACCGGATGCATGAGGAGATGCAGAAGTGGATGATCTGCCTTGGCGCGATGACGGCCTCAAGCTGTCGACCACTCCTTTGGCCTTTTTCTTTACTTTGTTGAGGAATCCACTCATGTTGAGCGACGTAGTTGAAGCTGATAGATGCGCGCCGCCTGGAAAATGAGGAGGACAAGGGGCGCACGTGGTTTGTGTTTGCTTTAAGTCCGCATGAAGTCCGCGCGCGACGGCAGCAGGCACGTGCAACAAACCAACACCACAAGAGAGTGTTGACATCCGACAGGTACCCATTCGCACTCCACACTTTGTGGCGTGCCTCCTCTCGCTTGTGCGCGAGTCTAATTGCATCATTCCTGCGCAAGCGCCGGTGCCGCCGATCCCCTGGCGATCCTTCGGGCACCACTCTTGGTCGTAAGGAATATTGTCTACTGCCTGCACGACATTGAGCTGCTCGGTTGCGATTCTGCGAGCGCGTACTCGAGTCGTCGTAACACAACAAAAACACGGTGATATTCTGGACAGGGCCATCTCACGGAGCACATTGAATTTATCGGAGGATGTTTCGGGACGAAACATCCATGTAATATTGACAAGGCATTCAACAGGATGAGCCGTGGATGTCTCATCCTGGCCCATGAACGCAACACCCTTTATATAGAGCGCAAATGTAGCCAATTTTTGATAAAGAATACATGGTACATGGACGGGCAATCCACCTCAACTCACACTCATGCAGTAAGATGGAACACACACGGTTCATCCGGCCGGGTGCCCCGTCAATAGCTCATGAATGCCTCACCATGAGGCATGCTCCGATAAATTCAAGGTACTCCGTGGGATGTCCCTATCCGTAATATCACCCTGTTTCTGTTGTTTAATTCGTCGTCGGCTCGTTAGTAAACTGAGAACTCACACATCTCGTCACCCGCATTCATGCTATAGCGCAAGACCTGGTTCAGCATCCCCGGCGCAGAAGGCAGACTAGCCAATCACTCCCTCGCCGTTCAGATTAGTCTTGCTCGCACAGTTTTGATGTTGCTGCTTACTATGCGCTTTGTACCGTTCTGTGTCAATGACCCCGAAGAGCATTTTCGAGCCCCGTGCACGCGGCGACATCATCAACATCACCCATGACTGTTCCCTACATATCGCATGCAAAGGCAGATACAGGTCGCCTTTCAAGATAAACGGGACTTCCTCTTCACAATCGAGTGCATCCGTTCGCGACGTGTACCTGGGTTCGCGCCGCTCAGTATTACACTCGCCACACCGACTTCAAGTTCAGGATGTGTGAGAGGCTGCAGGAGGGATCCGAAACGAGAGTAAGTATCACAAAGGATATATTCACCCCCATGTTAATAGATCGTCAATATCACGAGGCGCCTCCACGAAGCCTTCCTCTATACATAATTCGTCCGCAAGGTCGAGCATCCGGGCAATATGCTCAATGGGAGAGCTTTCTTGCACCCTTGCACCAGAAAACACCAACTTCCTCAGCCTTCGCGGCTGCACCATATCTCCACCGCCGCCGGCTGCACCTTGCCCGTAGTCCAGAACGTGCTTCAAAATGTCGAGAATCAGGTGTGGTGCCATGAGCGTCGTTCCTCCGTTTAGAACGGCATCACCAGCCATGGGTGCGCTGAACTTGAGGTCCTCGAGTGATGGGCACTGAAGTTTGGGCGGTGGGGGTAAGTTGGGATGTGGCGAGATGAATAGACTCTTGTGTCCATCTTCGTACTGATACTCCGGGAGTAGAGTGAGAATTGTCAAAGAACGCAACACCGGAAGGACCGGAAATGGCGACGTCCACTCTTCACCATCTTCGACGCGCGAATCGAATGCCGAAAGAACCAACTCTCCAAGTGAAAGATGCACAAGACCAGCAAACATCGCTTCTGGGAAGCGTACCGTCTCCGGGATGTCGAGCACCGTCCGCGTCCGCTTTGCCGTCCGCCTGGGCCTGGGCTCACCCGGCACTGGTGCCGGCGTGGTCTCGTCCCACCACAGATCTATATTGACTCCGCTGCTGTATGTCGACGTATCGATATGCATGTTGGCCATGAGGCCCTCCGGGTTGACAAGATGCTGCGTCACCGCAATCGTGCTGTCCGGTTCATCTGGAGGTCGATTGTATGACACACAGATCCGACGAAAGTCTCGAGGGATATCGATACCACGAAGGGCTTCTATAGGGTCGACTTCTGTTTGGTTGGAGATGAGGACGAGATCCTGAAGAGAGGCGGGAAAGTGAACGGTTTCGGCCGTCCCTTCATCCCAGGATTGCCAGTTCCAGGAATCCAGCTCCAGTCCAAACGCCTCGAGTAGCGGGAACATATCAAGAATAGTCCGCGTGTACGAGATAGTGTCCGAGTCGGTGGTGCTCGCGAAGAGCAATCGACGAGCTACGCCGAGGGCAGTGCACCCTGCAATTGCGCGGTGGTCCAGGTGCAGCTTGACCAAATGTAGTCGCGGTGCTTGTCCGCAGAACAGGGATACCTCGCAATCACGGGATTTGTTGAACTTGGACAGATGGTCGTACAACTTGAACGTCCGCAATCGTGGCGCCGGACCCGAGCACAGCGCCTGTGTCACCTTTGCAGCTCCGTCGAACGTCACACCATCATTGAAGACGACCTTGAGATAATTGCACCGTCCAATATGTTGCGTGATACAGTCCGCGATCTCGTCGGCATTGTCGTCGTCGACGAACGCCTCAAGTGAGAGATCGGCGTCTTTCGAACGCGCGAGTAACACGCCGAGACAGCCCTTGCGGACCTGTTCGGAGCAGACTTTGGCCCAATGTGAAGGTGCCTCGTTCGAAAGAGCCGTACGCCACGTGCGACAGACGAGAGATGCCGAGATGCAATCCACCAGCGGAAGGAAGTCGAGGAGCATCCCGAGTATCTCGGGAGGTAATCTCCCCACCGATGCTCGCGCATTGTACAGGACCGCCATGTCTCGCAGGGTTTCCGATACGATAGCGAGGGTGGTATTGGCTATGTCTGATATAGAGGTCCGACGATCGGCGAGCCTGGGACGCGTCGCGGGTCAGCATATGACTATCTCACGCCACAGCACCAGGACGCGCACCCGGCCTGGCGTGCGAC